>Ga0208821_1000430_pt1 | contig 32848 bp, 33 predicted proteins | sample June2015DPH_20_5_FD_184720 | JGI IMG/M metagenome (GOLD analysis project Ga0208821, IMG submission 184720) | Peatland microbial communities from SPRUCE experiment site at the Marcell Experimental Forest, Minnesota, USA - June2015DPH_20_40... | ecosystem: Environmental > Terrestrial > Soil >... | reverse complement strand
CCGCACATTGCCGACGAGCTCTGGGAAGGGCTTGGTCACGCCCAGCCCCTGCTGCGCGTTTCCTGGCCTCCCTTTGACCGCGAACTTGCTGCCGAGGATGAACTGGAGATGCCCGTGCAGGTGAACGGAAAACTGCGGGCGCGAATTCGCGTCGCGGTCAGTGCCGGCGAGGAAGAAATTCTCGCTCGAGCGCAGGCGGAAGAAAAGGTGGTCCAGCACCTGACGGGCAAGGAAATTGTCAAAGTCGTGATAGTGCCACAAAAGCTGATCAATATTGTGGCCAGGTAGCAAATGGAACATCCTCGTCCGGTTATCGTTCTCGATTTCGGTTCTCAATATACGCAACTGATCGCGCGCCGCATCCGCGAGATGCAGGTCTATGCGCTCATCGTCCCCTGCCATATCCCTTTCGATGAGCTGCTGGGGATGAACCCGCAGGCTTTGGTGCTTTCCGGCGGCCCGTCGTCTGTCTACGACCCTGCCGCTCCTGTCTGTGACGAGCGGGTCTTGAAGATGAACATCCCTGTGCTCGGTGTTTGCTATGGGTTGCAGTGGATTTCCCGCAAGCTCGGCGGACGGGTGGAACCCGCCCGGCGCCGGGAATACGGGTTCGCCCAGCTCGAGATTTACCCATCCACGAGACTCCTGAAAGGCCTCGAGTCGCCGCTGCGCGTTTGGAACAGCCACGGCGACCATGTGGCGGAAGTTCCGCCCGGGTTCTCTATTACCGGGAGGACAGAGAACGCCATCTCGGTGATCGAGAACCCGACGGCGAGGATTTACGCGGTGGAGTTCCATCCGGAAGTTCGCCACACGGAGCACGGCGCGGAGATCCTGAAACGGTTTGTACAGGATGTCGCCGGAATTCAGCCGAACTGGTTCCCTAGGTCTTTCATCGAGGAGACCGTGGAGCGGGTCCGCAGGGAGGTCAATGGTGAGCACGCGCTGTGCGCGCTTTCGGGGGGAGTGGATTCTGCCGTTGCCGCCACGCTGGTGGGACAGGCCATCGGCGACCGCCTGAGCTGCTTGTTCGTCGATAATGGCCTGCTTCGGAAGAGCGAGTTCGGAGAGGTGGCAGCAATGCTTCGGGAGCAAGCCCACTTGAATGTCCGCACAGTGGATGCCTCATCCCGCTTCCTGACCCGGCTCAGGGGGGTTACGGACCCCGAGCAGAAGCGCAAAATCATCGGGGAGGAGTTCATCCGCGTCTTTGAAGCCGAAGCTCGCCAGCTTGGCGATATACGGTTTCTCGTGCAGGGGACGCTCTACCCGGACGTGATCGAATCGGTTTCTGTCAAGGGTCCTGCCGCTACGATCAAAAGCCATCACAACGTGGGAGGATTGCCTCAGGACTTGAAGTTCCGGCTCATCGAACCGCTGCGGGGACTTTTCAAGGACGAAGCCCGTGCCGTGGGCCGGGAATTGGGCTTGGATGAACGGCTGGTGAACCGGCAGCCATTCCCCGGCCCAGGGTTGGCCGTGCGGATCGTAGGTGAGGTTACGGAGGAGCGATTGGAAATGGTCCGGAATGCTGACGCCATTGTGAGGGAAGAGGTGGAAGCAGCCGGGCTTGGCACGCGCTTGTGGCAGGCTTTCGCTGTTCTACTGCCTGTCTCGAGCGTCGGTGTAATGGGCGACGCGCGAACTTATGCCTCGACCATCGCCATTCGAGCTGTCGAATCAGAAGACGGGATGACAGCCGACTGGGCGAAGCTTCCCCCGACGCTTCTGCAAAGGATGGCTACCAGAATTGTTAATGAAGTGAAGGGAATAAACCGCGTCGTCTTCGACATTACCTCAAAGCCGCCGGGAACGATCGAGTGGGAATAGACTACTCCCCGGCCGCCATGATGGAAGCCAAAGACACTACACCTTCAAACGCTAAAGAGCGATGGCTACCGACTTGCCAGTTTCTGAGCCATATAGAGCAGGAGTTGCCGGTCCTTCTCATCAATTTTCGAGAGAAGCCGTCTTACCTTCTCAAAAAAGCGCAGTTCCTTTTCCTGCTCGGCATCGAGGACTAACTCTTCCGTGGTTCGACGCTTGCTCAGGTTTGGCAGGACCGGCTCTGCGTCCCCTTCGTAGAAGAGCTGATAGAGGGGGATTTCCAGTGCTGCCGCAAGCCGCTCCAAGGTTTCGAGAGACGGTACCGTGTGGCCGTTCTCCACTCTGGAGATATAGCAACGCAAGAGTCCGGTGCGCTTTTCAATGTCGCCCTGGGATAGTGATCTATCTTCTCTTAACTTCTTAAGACGTGTTCCTATGATCATACTCTCATTTTTCCATAAAGCATTGATTCCGTCAATGGTTTCTATTGGCAGAGTGCAGATTGGTTTGGGCCGCTATCTGTAACCAATTGGCAACCTCCCTCGTCCCTGCTATTGAGGGAGGCCCAGATATGGAAGTTGAATGGCAAGCTTGGAGTCTGAGGCCACCCACGAAATCGACTGCATTCGACGCGCTCAACAAGGGGATGGTGAAGCATTCGGTCCCCTCGTGGAAAGGCACCAGCAGCGTATCTTTTCAATCGTGTTTCATCTGGTCCGCCGCCGTGACGAAGTGGAAGACCTCGCCCAAGAGATATTTTTCAAGGCTTTTCGCGCCATTCGAAGTTACAACTTTCAGTCTTCCTTTGCCACCTGGTTGTCCCGAATTGCGGTGAACCATTGCTATGACTATTTGCGCAAAGTTCGCGCCTCTCGCATCAGCTACTACTCGGAGATGACTGAAGAAAGCGCGCGAGAACTGGAGCGCAAGGTGGAAAGCCCTCAGCCGCAAGGTTTAGATCACGGAGAGAAGGTAACCCTCAGGGATTTCGTCGGTAGACTACTCGCTCGTGCGCCAGCGGATGACCGCGTCATTCTAACCCTAAAGGAGTTGGAGGACTTCTCCGTGGAGGAAATTGCAGACCTCTTGAATCTGAAGTCAAGCACCGTTAAGGTGCGCCTCCACCGTGCCAGGAAGAGGATGCTTGAAGACCTGGAGCGATGGCGGCAGGAGGGAAAATAGGCCATGGATTGCAAAGCGATTCGGGATCTTGTCAGTGATCTGAGGGGCGGCGAGTTGTCTGCGGAGGCGCGGGAGCACCTGAGCAAGTGCGCGGGTTGCGGGGGGTTTTTGCGTGACGCACGTGTAGTGCATGCCGGCTTTTGCGCCTTAGCGGAGGAGGCGGCGCCGCAAGCCTCGTTCGGGTTTGCCTCCCGACTGATTCGGCGACTGCAAGAATGGGAAGAGAAGGGGGCGCGGCAGGAATTTTTCGAGACCGTAGGCCGGCGGTTCGTTTATGCCACGCTTGCTCTGACTCTGGCCTTGCTTCTTAGTTTGGTGCTGCCGACCTCGGGGCCGGTCCGGGGAGTTGCCGGCGCGGATTTTCTCGGCTTGCAAGCCGATACTCAATCGTCGCAGCCCGACGTAATCGGTGGCGACATCGGTGATTCACACGAATGGATCCCAGCAAGGCTGCCCGACTAAAGTCGGTTAAGGAGATCAATGAGCCGAAGAGCCTACCTCTATTTCGCGTTGACATTTCTACTCGGTGCCATCGTCGGGGGGGCCTGTGTCTACTATTATGCCTGGAGCACGGGTCACTGGCATCGGCCGTTCAATAGACGAAGTTTCGTCAGCCGCCTCAAGGGCGAGCTAAACCTCTCCGATACGCAAGTCCCACAACTGGAACAGATTATAGATGGTTCAACCAAGAAGTTTGAAAGCGCCCAGCAACAAGCCGATTCCCAGTTAAATGCGATCCGGCAGGAGACGCGCAACAGAATTCGGCAAATCCTGTCGCCGGAGCAAACCCAGAAATTCGATGAGCTCGTTCGCCGCTGGGATGAGAGGAGAAATCGGCTCGCGCGCTGAAGTGGAGTCGCGTTTGCGAAAGGCCGAGAGCTATAGCTCTTGCTCAAAACGGAACATCTTCGTCCGTAATTTCGGGTTCGGCGGGTGGCTCTGGGGCTGGTGGCTTTTCCACGGGGGCGCGCTCCGCCGGTGGCGCCGCTGCGGCGGCTGCCGCAGCACGATCGCTTTCTGCCTTTGAGCCCAACATCTTCATCGTCCACGCGACGATGTCATAGGCGGTGCGCTTGTTTCCAGCCTGGTCTTCCCATTGCCGGCTTCGGATGCTTCCCTCGATGTAGACCAGCTTGCCTTTGGTAAGGTATTGCCCGCAGATCTCGGCCAGCTTGTTCCAGGCGACGATGTTATGCCATTCGGTGCGGTTCTGCTGCTCGCCGCTACGGTCTTTGAAAACTTCATCCGTGGCCAGGCTGAATTTGGCTACGGGTGCGCCACTGGGTGTGTATTTTACTTCCGGATCCTTCCCGAGGCGGCCAATCAGGATCACTTTATTAACGGAGCCAGACATAGGAACCTCCCTCTAGCGGCCCGTGTTTAAGCTGCACGCACACGGGTTGTCATGGCCAGGCAGCACAGCACATGCGCCTGGGAGTCAGTCGGAGCGTCCCCGCGCTACGGTATAGCCCAGCTTCTTGAGTCTTTGGCGCGCCAAATCGGCCTCGCGGGAGTTAGGATACTGGTCAATCAAGGAACGCAATTCCCGCACCCCGGCACTCTTTTCGCCAAGCTCGATCAGTGCAAATCCCTTCTTTAGCTGCGCTGCCGCGGCTTTGTTGCCCTGGGGATACCTTTCGATGCACTTGTCGTATTCCGTGATCGCGTTCTTGTAATTCTTCTGGATGTAATAACTGTCTCCGATATAGAACTGGGCGTTCGAAGCCCTGTCCGTCCCACCGTAGAAGCGGAGATAATCCTGAAACGCCTGAATAGCGAGGTCGTACTGCCCGCCGTTGTAGCAACTCAAGCCTGAGTTGTATAGGCTATCCGGATCGGGAACATTTGCCTGGGGTTTCAATTCCCCGCCTGGCCCGGGAGCAGCAGCACCTGGCGATACACCCGGAGGTTGGCTGGGGGCGCTCAAAGTCTGGATGATGTTCTGAGTCTGCGCTAATTGCTCGCCGAGCTTGCCGATACGCGACTTGGTTTCCTCGAGACTTTCGCTGAGGGCCTGGATTTGAGTTGTCATGGAATCGAGGTGGGCGTTGGAAGTGGCCAGATTTTTTTGGGTGGAGTCGCGCAGGTCGTCCATGTTGGACTTTATCTTGTTGACGTTATCGCTGGCCTGTTCGATCAAGGTCTTCAACACCGCGGTCTGGGTGTCAACGGTCTTCTGCAGGTTTTGGACAGCCTGTTGCAGGGCGTCCAGTTGCTGCATCATCTGGAGCATCTCTTTGCTGATGGCATAGCCGGGCCGCGCCCCAGCAACCAGAAGGCTGATGATGAGCAGAGTCAGTAGGGCATGCTTTTTCAAAGGGCGTCACCCTCGCTGTTTAAAGTAAACTCACGCCAGTGTACTCTCTTGCTGGCGTCTGGGTCAACCGGCAGGAATGGGCGCAAAAGCAGAAAAGGCTAGCGATTCTTTGTGCCGCGTCTGGTGGATGTAGGCACAATTCCCCCCTTCCTGCGCCGGCTACCCGTGTCAGTGAGACATGTGAAGGTGCGAAGAGAAATAGGCCGGGAGTCCCAAGGGTTCCCGGCCGGGTCGTCTTACTTTGTCTCAGCACCGAAGTGGAAGTGAGCCCGACGATTCTTCTGCCAGCAATCCTCGTTGGAGTCAGTGCAAACCTGATGCTCCTGTTCCTTGCCGTAAGAAATCGTGTTGACGCGGTCTGCGCTGATACCCAGATTTACCAGGAAACTCTTGGCAGAGGTGGCGCGTCGGTCACCAAGAGCGAGGTTGTACTCTTCGCTCCCACGTTCGTCGCAGAGGCCTTCGATGGTGATCTTGATACCCGTGTGCGGCTTCAAGAAGTCAGAATCGGATGTCAAGGCCTGCTGCGCGTCAGGACGGATGTCCGACTTGTCGAAATCGAAGTAGGCATCCTTCACATTTTGTGTGAATTGGTCCTCCTCGCTGACCTCGACTATCGGTTGTGGCGGTGGCGGTGGTGGTGGTGGTGGAACCGTCACGGTAACCCTCACGGTGGAGGTTATGGTGCCACCTGGACCGGTGCCTGTCAATGTGTAGGTGGTGGAGTCCTGTGGGGTAACTGTCGTTGACCCCTGCGCTTGAACTTTTCCCACGCCGGGATCGAGGTTCAGGTCAGTGGCGTTTTGAGAAGTCCAACTGAGCGTGACGGACTGGCCTTTTTCAACCGTGCCAGGCTCGGCCGTCAAGTTAACGGTTGGCGCCGGCGGTGGGGGCGGTGGTGGCGGAGGCGGTGCGGCCACCTGCTTCTTGTGGCACGCGCCCGCCAGAAGAACAACTCCCAATAAACCGACGAGAAGCGCAAGACTGCGTTTCTGCTGTGGCATGCTAAATCCTCCTTGATAGGTAAAAAGAATTCTCGTGCTCCTGTGGACGAATTGAACTACCTGGATTACCCCTCTGGCGGCCGGGCCTGACGCAAGCGGCCTGCCCCGCCTCAGGCGGGATAATAACTTTGTAAAACGTAGATACTAACATCAACCCCCAAGAAAACACAACCGGTTAATTTGGAAAAGGGTGTGTCATGACGATCTTGTTTGGATGCCGGTCTCTTCCCGGAATCATCAGAGTTGAGGCGATTGTCCCCACGAAAATGACACTTTCTCTTACCCTCCGAAAAACTAGTTCGACCAGTTGGGGTTCCAGTTCTGCCCTTCCTTGGTCAGTGGCTTGGGGTTACCTCCATTGGCGAGCATGGTCCAGACTTGGCGCGTGCCGGAGCGGGTGGACTCGAAAGCCAGGTGGCGCCCGTCGGGCGACCAAGTAGGATGCTCGTTGCGTCCCGCGTCGTGAGTCAACTGGATGATTCTTCCCGTGGCGATTTCCATAACGTAGATGTCGTAGGTCCCGGTTTCAGAGAGCCTCCAATGAAAAGCGAGAAACAAACCGTTGGGAGACCAGGAGGGGCTGCTGGCATCGCCGCCCCCTCCCGCGGTGGTGACGCGTCGCAGGTTGGTACCGTCCGCCGACATGATGTAAACCTGGGGCGTGCCGCTTCGGTCAGAAACAAAGGCCATTTCACTGCCCGTCTTGCGATTCCACGCAGGAGAAATATCCACCCCCGGCGAAAATGTGAGCCGCTGGAGGTTGAAGCCATTGACGTCCGAGACGTAAATCTCCGGGTCGCCACTCATACTGGAACAAAAGGCAATCTTCTTTCCGTCGGGTGACCAGGCCGGTGTGGTGTTCAGTCCCTTGTAACTGGGGAAGGGGACGCGGTGGTTAGTCTCCAATGAAAATATGTAAATCTCCGGGTTGCCGGAGGCGTAGCTCGTGAATGCAAGTTTGGTATTGTCCGGCGCCCAGCGCGGTGTCGTAGAAAGGGAGCCGTAACTAGTAATGGGGTGCTGGTTAAAACCGTCGTAATCCATTACCCAGATCTCGGCGTGCCCGGTGCGGCGGCTCACAAACGCAATTTTGGTGAGATAAATACCGGGAACTCCACCTCCAAGGGTCTGAACAATCTCGTTGGCAAAGCGGTGCGCAGCCTCGCGGGTCGAGATCTCGTTCAAGGTTGCGACGTAGCGCTTGGCAATAACGCTGGGATTAGCCGGATTGCCAAGGTCAAACAAGCGCCCCGTAATGACCAAATTGGAATTAACGATTTCGGTCTTCCCGAAAGAAAGCATCTGGGCAGAAACCGGGGCCGAGCTCCACGTTTTAAAGTCCACCTCCTGGGGCTCACGGGGAGGCGTCAAAGGGTAGTAACTCTTGCTGACCAGATCGAAGATGCCGGACTGGTCGAGGTCGTTCCACAAGGCCTGATTAAACTCCTGGGTGAGGTTGACGAGGTTCGGGTCCACTGAACTGGCAGGAAAGTCCGACACTGCCATCTTGATTTTGGGCGCGCCGAGGTTAATTCCGATGCTGAACCAGTCCTGACTCTGGCTGGTGTGGAAGGCCATCAAGAGCAACGGAAGCGTGGTCACAAAGAGCAAAATGCAAAGTCGGATTCGCTTGAAGAACAAGTGCATGGGGTACATGAACTCCACAGGGTATTAGATGCGCGTCCGTTGCCGGCGGTGTCACATATTCCGTGCCACATGACGAGAGGGAGTATATCAAGGCGTGTCTCAGTTCGCAATCCTGGCGAGATCATTCGATGTATTCACGCCCCTCGACGACGCGCCAGGCAGCCCCCGTTACCGGCGAAAATCAAAATAGAGATTCACCTTGACCCTGTTTCCTGCATAGTCGGAAGGAAGCGCAGGCAGCGGGTTGGAAGCCAGAACGGCCCGCAGAGCAGAGCGGTCAACTTCCGGTAAACCGCTTGATTGCGTAATCTCAACATTGGTGACAGTGCCGTCACGCAGAATAGTAAAAGTCATATAGAGGCGGGGCGCCCTCAGGATGCTTGGGCTGATCGTCGAGAGCAGCCAATTGCTGCTAATGCGGTTCCGGACTGAAGCGACGTACCACCCATAGCGTTCGCCAAAATCCCCCCCTTCCCCGAAGCTGAGACCACCTTCGCCGGCCCCACTGACAATCTGGGTGTAGCTCATTGAAGGTTGGCCCCCCAGGCCATAGGGGACGGCATTCTCCGCATAGACGGCTTTTTCCTTTTGGATATGTGTATTGATGCGCTCAGCCTTCTCGGGCTTCACAGACTCTTTGAACTTGGGAATCTCGACAGCCTTGGGCGCCGGCTCGGCCTTCGGCTGAGGTTCCGTCTGATGCAGTCCGGGGTTATCGCTGGCCAGGGTATTGTGGGTGGTAAGCATGGGGGCGGGCAGCGGCACGCCAGGGAGGGATGCTACCGCCCCAATGCGCGTGGGGCTGCCGCTTCCCCAACTCTTTCCCCAGCCGCCCCCAAAGCTCGCCCCGAAGGTCGTGTATCCCGCCAGAAGCACAAAGAGCAAAACGTGCATGGCGGCAGAAACAGCTAGCGTGCCGCCGAGCCTTTCGCGTCGGTCGTAAACCATAAAGGAGATGGCCTGAGCGTTCATCCCAACCCTGCTACTACCCCCAGATCAGTTCGATGCATTTGCAGCCGTCAGCTATCAGCCCTCAGCTCTCAGCGAGAGTCAGGCAACGGCGACATATGTTTACCCTGCGGAAATTGTCTTGTTCTTTTTCCCCTCTTCCTGTTCCCGGCTGCTCGAAAGCCCAGCCCTAAAGAACAGATCTGACAAGCAGATGTCCGAAGTAAGAGGAGCCTTCCCTGGGGCCAGTGTTTGCTGCTTCGAGCCCCATCTTTCGTCAGCGGTCTCGCCATCCCACTGTCCCCTGACACCTGACACCTGGCACCTGCTCTTCTGCCTACTGTTTACTGCCCGTCTCCAGCGGCTCCGTCACCACGTTAAGGTTGGTCAGGTTGGCCTGCTTCAATGCGTCCACAACGGTCGCAAAAGCACCGAAGGGCACCTTCTGGTCACAGCGGATGAATATCGGTGTCTCACCCGCGCCTTTCAAATGGTCAAGAACATAGGAGCCGAGCCGGTGAATATTCACCGGATCGTTGCCCACATAAATAGTCTGACGTTTGTCGATGGTCACCACCACTTTTTCATCCGAAATAGCCTTGACGGTGTGGGTCTTCGGCAGATCTACTTCAATCCCTGACTCAAGAATAGGCGCCGTCAGCATGAAGATAATGAGGAGCACCAGGACCACGTCCACGAAAGGCGTGATATTGATCTCGGCCAGCGAAGTATGCGTCCGACCTTTGAGTGTAGTAAATGCCATGGATTACCTCAGATTGTCCGTAGTCTCCCCACGGCGGGTCCGTCGTCAGTGGCAACAGACCGCGGACTACAGACAAGTGACAGCTCTTCCACGCCGCAGCCAGAGAGATGCTGTTGCTACTTAAAATACCGCTCCGTCAGATTGAGGAATTCGAGCCCGAAATCGTCCATCATGGAGCCAAATTCTTTGATGCGCTGAACGTACTGGTTGTACGCGATGACGGCCGGGATGGCCGCAAAGAGGCCGGCAGCAGTAGTGATCAGAGCTTCTGAAATTCCGGGTGCGACGCTACGGAGAGAAGCTGTGCCCGCCGTGCCCATTCCGTGAAACGCGTCGATGATTCCCCAGACCGTTCCGAAAAGCCCCACGAAAGGCGTGACGGCCCCCGTCGTGGCCAGCCAAGTGAGCCACTGCTCCATCCGCGTGAGCTCGCTGGACGAGGTCATCTGCAAGGCCCTTTGCACCGCCTCCAGACTTCGGATGCGGGGCTTGCCAGGGTTCTCGTTGACTGCTGCCTGGCTTTCGATTTCACGATATCCGGCCTGGAAGATCTCAGACAGCGGGCTAAACTTCAGGCTCCGGCTGAAGGTGCGGATTTCGGAAAGTCGCTTGCTTTGCCGGAACACTTTCAAAAACTCCTGGGACTCCCGGCGGGCCACCCTGAAGTTCCTATATTTGTGAATAATAATTGCCCAGGATAAGACTGAAAAGCCCGCCAGCAACAACAAAACAATCCTGGCTACCAGCCCAGTGTTCGCTAGTAATTGCCAGACTTCGCCTTGGTAAAAGTTCTGAAACAGCGCTAACAGTGCAGGGAGCAATTAGCCTCCTTTACAAACAATGAACTCCCTCTCTCCCTATCTGTTCAAGCTAACACAGCACCCAGGGTCAGTCAATGAATGGGTTGTCCTATTGATGCCTTGGAGGGCGTATTTCTGTTGGCTCTGCTGTCGGCAGGACTTTTTTCCCGTGGATGAGGTTGTACCCGACTTCGAGATAGTAGATGCTTGCGGGGAGGAACTAACTGGAAATCGACTGGATGTATGCCGCTTGCACCCCTCGAGACGCGCCACGCGGCGCTTGATGCCGGCGAAGACGAGGGGTAGAATACCCCTCCATGAACAAGCGCATCTCTCTTGGCGGTTCTGCCATATTGCTTATGTTTGTGTTCTCCATGCTGCGTGGGTTCGGCCAGACCCGGTACGATCTGCTGCTCCAGGGCGGGCGCGTGATCGACCCCAAGAACAAAATCAGTGCCGTTCGGGATGTGGGGATCCTGAATGGCCGCATAGCGGCCGTCGCCGAACACTTGGATACGGCTGCCGCATTGAAGACGGTCGATGTTTCGGGACTGTACGTCACGCCGGGGCTGGTGGATATCCACGTGCACGTTTTCGCGGGCACGGGTGAGCGCGATTCGTACGCCGGAGACAACAGCCTGTATCCGGACGGCTTCACCTTCCGGGTGGGCGTGACCACGGTAGCCGACGCGGGCTGCGCGGGCTGGCGCAATTTCGAAGATTTCAGGGACCACGTAATCAGCCGCTCGCAGACGCGCGTGCTGGCGTTTCTGAACATCGTCGGCGCCGGCATGCGCGGGGCCAAGTTCGAGAATAACCTCGCCGATATGGAAGTTGCGCCAGCCGTCGAGATGGCGTTGCGCCATAAGGACCTGATCGTGGGGATCAAGACCGCGCACTACGCCGGGCCGGAGTGGGCCCCGGTGGAGCGCGCGGTGGAGGCCGGCGCCAAGGCCGGGATTCCGGTGATGGTCGACTTCGGGGAGAACCGCCCGGAGCGCCCCTCGAGCGAACTCTGGACCAAGAAACTGCGGCCGGGCGATATCTACACGCACTGCTATTCCGGGCTGCGGAACGAACTAGACGACTCCGGGCACGTGAATCCCGCCATGGTGGAGGGACGCAAGCGGGGGATCATCTTCGACGTGGGGCACGGCGGCGGCAGTTTCGCGTGGCGCGTCGCCATGCCGGCGGTCAAAGAGGGTTTCCTTCCGGATTCGATCTCGACGGACCTGCACATCGGCAGCATGAACTCGGGCATGAAGGACATGTTGAACGTGATGAGCAAGTTCCTGGCGATGGGCCTCTCGCTGGACGACGTGATCCTACGTTCCACCTGGAATCCCGCCCACGAGATCCAGCGCGAGGAGTTGGGGAACCTTTCCGTGGGCGCGCCCGCCGACGTGGCGGTGCTGCGGCTGGAAAACGGGAATTTCGGCTACACCGACATGTACGGCGCGCGGTTGCGAGGCACAAAGAGGCTGCTGTGCGAGCTGACGCTGCGCAACGGCAGGGTGGTCTACGACCTGAACGGCATCACGCGTCCGGATTGGGACATGCTCCCGAAGAACTACACGCAGACGGGCGACTCGCGCTGGGACGCGGTGAGCCCGGCAAGAAGGACGAACGCCAAGCCGCCGGCCAAGTAGCTCGGGGACAAGCGAGCCGGGAGCCCGCATTATGCGGTTCTCCCCCCTCTGCGCCGTGAGTGAGTTGCGTTCGCCCGCTCAGCGCCCCATCAGAGGTACGCGATCACGTCGATTTCGACCAGCGAGTTGCCCGGAACTCCGGCGGCGGCGATGGTCGTGCGCACCGGGGGCTCGGGTCCGAAACGTCCCTGAAAGACCTCATTCATGCCCGCGTAGTCCTTCAGGTCGGCCAGATAGACGTTGCACTTGAGGACCTTCTCCATCGAGGAGCCGACTTTCTCGAGTTCCTGCTGGATCTGGTCGAGGACGCCCTTGGTATGCACCTTGATGTCCCCAGCAGAGTGGTATCCCACGCCGGCTATGAAGACCAGGTTGCCGTACGCGACCACGCTGTTGAACAGGGGCGTGCGGCCGCCCGCGGCGTTGCTACCGAGTACCTTCTTGGCCGGCTTCTCCTGCGCGGCGGCAGGCACCGCCGCGGCCGCCGCGGCCCCCGCCGCGACTCCAACCCGCAAAAAACGCCGTCGATTCGTGTTGTTCGTATAAGCCTCCTTTCGTAGCTCAACTCAAACTCACTGCTGCGGCGGCGGCATGCTGCCGCCGCCGGCTGGAAGCCCGCTCCACGGGAGGGCTGCCGGGGTCTACAGCGCGTGCGGCAGACCACAAAAAACGATGGCCTGCCCCACTTTACCCGCCAGGGCGTCCGCCAGTATCATACTGATGCCTCTGCGCCGTCCAGCGCGCCTCGCCATACTCGCCCAGGTTGACGGCGCCCGCCATCTTGTCGCCATCCGCCGTCCCCGTGAAATCATACGAGAGGCGGGTGCCTTCGGCCTGATGGGAACTCTGGAAACGGACCGTGTTGGCGGCCACCGTCCCGTTGAGGTCGCCGGTGTAGAATTCGCCGCGGTGCGTGCCGAACAGCTTGGTCCCCTGCTGCTCCAGGAAGAGGGAATGGGTCGCCGAACCGCGATCGAACTCCAGCCGGAGTTCCCACCGCCCGGCGACGGCCGCAGGTTCGCCTTGCGGCGGTGGGGCGGGGTTCTCGAATTTCGGCGGACTGGAGAGCGCGGCGTAGAGGCGCTCGCCAATCACTTTTTCGTCGCCGGGCATCAGCATGTAGGCAAGAATGGAGGCCGAGCTGAACATGTTGCCTGACCTGCTGCCGCTGGCCGAGGCCAGCACCACACGGGGCTCGGTATCGAGCAGCAGCCTGTTCAATTCCTGCCCAGTGATGCCCAAGCGCGCGCCGTCCCACTGGATGGAAAGGCTCGGCGAGCGGTTCGACAGGTCCGCCGGCGGCTGGTTGATGCGCGTGGTCACGCCGTCGATTCGCTTGACCCTGGTCGAGATGGTTTCCAGCCAGCTCTCCCACAGCTTCCATTCGGCCTGGTGATCGCGTTTCACCCACATCTCGACAGCCGCCAGCATGCCCATGATCTCCTCCTTGCCGACTTTCAGGGAGCGGCCGAAGGCATGGTGCGGCGCGCTGTTGGCCCACGCCGCCTGGAGCAGGTTCTTTTCGCCAAGCAGGAGGCCCGCCGCCTGAGGGCCGCGGATGCACTTGCCGCCGCTGTAGGCAACGGCCGTGGCGCCGCGCTGGAGGTGAACGTTGGGGATGGTGAGGATCTCGGCCGCCGCGTCCACGATGACGGGCACGATGTGGCGCTGGGCGGTCTCCGCGACGATCCTAGTTCCGAGCGGGCCGTCATCCCCCGGCCCGCCGAGGATGTAGACCATGGCGGTGCGCTCGTTGAACGCGGATTCGAGCTGGGAAGCGTCGTGGACGGTGACGATCTTCACGCCCAACATGCGGATGGCGTGGTCGTAGACGTTGCGCGAATAGGCCGGGATCACCACCTCGTTCTTCAACCCTTCGAGGTAGGGGAGGCGCTGCATGCGCTCGGGGTTGGAGCCCGCAATGCAGGCTGCCGTGCAGTGCGTCAGCGCGGCGCTGCAACCGGCTGTCACGATACCCCACTCGGCCCCGGTCAACTCCGCTAAACGCCGGCTGACGCCATCCATCAACTCATCCATCTGGACGTAGGCGCGCGAAGCATCGTCCATGGCGCGCTTGACTTCGGGCAGCGTTTGCGAGCCGGTGATGATGGTGTAGGTACCTTTGGCGTTGATCAGCGGTTTTACGCCGATGGAGCGGTAAAGATTGGCGCCGTATTCAAGCGGGGCCGCCACGGCCCGGCGGATGCGTCCGCCCAATGCCAGCGTGGCGGTGGCCAGCGCTCCCCGCCGGAAAAATTCCCGGCGGCTGTGACCGGTCAACGGCTTTGCGGCTGTACTCCAAAACGGAACCTGCATGCTTTCCACCTCTCAAACTGCGCGACACGGGTGAACTGGCCTTCGCTGCGACGGAACCCGCACGCTTTCCACCCCTCAAACTGCACAACACGGGTGAACTGACCTTCACTGCGGATGAGGCAAGCTTCAGGTCGTGCGAGATTATACGCCTGCTATCCGAAAGGAGCAACCGGCGGTAGCTGTCGCGTTGTCCATTTGTCAATAGTCAGTCGACCGTGGTCAGTGGCCAGGAGTTTGAAGAGCCCAGAAGCCGGAAATCATAGTTGCTCCACTCGTCTTTCCTTAGGCAATGTAACGTAGCGTATAATCGCGGGAGTGCGCACCAAGCGCAGCGCACAACGGACGACTGCCCACTGAGAACGGATTACTGACTATGCTCCACGAAATACATATTCAGAATTACGCGGTGATTGACACTCTCAAGGTCGAATTCTCCCCGGGACTGAACTTGCTCTCGGGTGAAACAGGATCCGGAAAATCCATCCTGGTGGATGCTCTGGGCTTGGCGCTGGGGGGAAGAGCTTCGCCGGAGGTGGTCCGAACCGGCCAGGAACGCGCGCTGGTCACCGCAGTGTTCCGCACGGAGGGACGGCCGCCCTGGTCAGACTGGTTGGAAGAATACGGCTTGGCTGGAGGTGAGGAACCCGAAGTCATTCTGCGGCGGGAAATCCAGGCGGGTGGAAAGAGCCGCATGCTGGTGAACGATCAGCCCGTCACTTTGGCGGCGGTGAAGTCGTTGGCCAGGTTGCTGGTGGAGATGCATGGCCAGAACGAACACGTGGCACTGTTTGCGCGCGAGGCCCAACTCGACCTGCTGGACCAGTTTGCAGGCGTCGAGGATGAGTTGGAAGGAGTTCGGGAACTGCACGCCCAGCGCCGGGAACTGGAGTCAGAGTTCGAGAGCCTGAGCCAAAACGAGCAGGAGCGGCTGCGGACGATTGACCTGCTGAGCTTTCAGGTGCAGGAACTGGAGCGCGCCGGGGTTCAGCCCGGCGAGGACGCGCACCTGGAAGAAGAGAAACGCATCCTGTCGAACCTGGAGCGAATCCGCAGCGCCGCGGCGGGGGCCTTTTCCGAACTCTACGACGAAGAGGGTGCCGCGTGCTCGCGCCTGGCGGCGGCCATGCGGCAACTCGAGGACCTCCGGCGCTACGATGCGGCCGTCGAACCTTACCTCGAACCGCTGGCGGGCGCGCGGGCCACGCTTGAAGATGCAGCCAATTTCCTGAGCCATTACCTGGGAAAGCTGGAAGCCAACCCGCAGCGCCTGGAGGAAATCGAGGACCGGCTGGCCTTGCTTGACCGGCTGAAGCGCAAGTACGGGCAGACGCTGCAAGAAATTCTCGCCTACGGTGAGAAAACCCGGCAAGAGTTGGCAAAGATGGAACATGCCGACGAGCGCCGCGAAGTGCTCCAGCGGCAGCTTGAGAAGGTGGTGGAGGATTTCCGCAAAGCTGCTGAGGCGCTCTCCGCCAAGCGGCGAGAGGCGGCGCGCAAACTCACCCGGCTGGTGCGCGATGAATTGGCGCAACTGGGCATGGAAAAAACCCGCCTCGAAGTTCACTTTGAGAGCTTGCTGGAAGGGCGCGGTGGGCCGCGTGGCATTGACGAGGTGGAGTTCCGAATTTCTCCCAACCCGGGGGAGGAATTGCGCCCCCTCGAGAAGATTGCCTCGGGCGGGGAAATCTCGCGCCTTATGCTGGCGCTCAAGACCGTGGTGGGGATGAATCGGCCCGGAGCCGGAACCGTCCGGCGGGTCGCCCGCACCTTCATCTTTGACGAAGTTGATTCCGGGATCGGCGGGCGGGTGGCGGAATCCGTCGGGCAGCGCCTGAAGCGCCTGGCCCGCGATGGCCAGGTGCTGTGCGTCACGCACCTGGCGCAAATCGCCTGCTTTGCCGACCAGCACTACTACGTGGAGAAGTTCGAGCGCGCCGGCCGCACCCTGACCGCCGTGACCCACCTTGCCAGCGAGAAAGAACGAGTGCGGGAATTGGCGCGCATGCTCTCCGGCAGCCAGATCACCGATGCCGTGCTGAAACACGCCAGCGCCATGCTGAAGCACGGCGAATTGAACCATTGATTCATTGAGTCATTGATTCATTGGAGGAATCGGAGTGACGCATAAATAAAAGGCAATCTATGTGACACCCGGCGCTGTCATTCTGAGGGCCGTTCTTTGGGCCGAAGAATCCCCGCAGTTCGCAAGGGTCGCGGAGACGTTGCCTTCCCATGCCGCCGCCTTGTGGGGTAGTAAGCCGACAATGCCAAAAAGGGGGCGCATACATAAAAGGTCTGCCGCGGCGGATATGCGCCAAGCTGTTAAGCTGCGCTGGGAGGTGCTGCATGAGAGTCGGGAAACAAGAATCAACAACCCTTGCCGTCACGGTGGTTGCGCTGCTTATGACGTGCGTGACCGTGCCGCGAGCCGGTGCGAGCGAACGGCAATCTTCGCCTCCGCCGCAAACCCCTCGCGTTTCTGGGCCCGCTGCTGCTGCACTCGCAGCGAATCCGGCCGACGTTGGCTCCATCGACGCCATCCTGCATGCCGCCTACGAGACAATCTCCGGCCCCGCTGGCCAGCAGCGCGACTGGAACCGCTTCCGCTCCCTATTTGTCTCCGGAGCCCGTCTGATTCCTGTGGTTCCAAACCCCGAGGGCGGATTCCGCACCGTGCCGTTCAGTGCAGACGAATACGTCGAGCACGGCGACCCATATTTCCGGAAGAACGGCTTTTTCGAGCACGAGGTGGCGCGCCGCACCGAACGCTACGGAAGTATGGCACATGTGTTCAGCACTTATGAATCGCGCCACGGCGCCGCCGACCCGAAGCCCTTCGAGCGGGGTATCAACAGCTTTCAGTTGATGAACGACGGCCACCGCTGGTGGATTGTCACCATTCTCTGGCAAGGCGAGACTTCCGGCAACCCGATTCCCAAGGAGTATCTGCAAGGCGTAAATTGAGGCTCAGCGGGTAGCCGCGGTCAGTGCTTTCCTGACCGTGGACTTCTCAACGGCGCGATTTGACTGGGTTGATAAAGTAACCTGCGCTCGGTGTGGCGCGGCCGATGGATGTCTGACACGCCCGGAGGTAGGTGGCGGCCTTGATTAAGCACAGTTCGGCATCACAAGAAGAGCCCACGGTATTGACTTCTTACCGCAGTTACACCTAAAATGTGTAACATGAAAAGCGTGACAGTCCGAGAGGTCCGCCAGCAGTTTTCGCGCAAGGTTGAGGCGCCGCTTCGGCGGGGCGAGACCCTGATTCTCCGCAAGCGGAAAGAAGTGCTCGGCCGTATCGTTCCGGACTTAGGCCAGGGGAAAGCGTACCCGGATTTTGATGCCCGCCAGAAGAAGATCTTCGGGAACCGGGCCATTCATCTCAACATCGGCGAGATCCTTCGAAAGGAACGAAGCCGCTTTTGAACTCTTACGCGGATACGAGTTTCCTTGTGTCACTGTATGGTAGAGACGTGAACTCCCGTTCTGCCATTTCGCTGCTCCAAGAGCATCAGCCTGTGTTCCTGGTTACGCCCTTCGGGGAAACGGAATTCACGAGCATCGTTTTCGCTGTTACGGCTCGCCCAAGGGGTTGGACTTTGCGCGAAGCTCGAGCGATTGAGGAGAACTTCGCCCACGACTTACAGACGGGCGTTTGGCAGTGGGAGGACTTTCCCTCCGAGATCTGGGCACGAGCACGCGAACTGTCCCGGCGCCACGCGCCTGCCCTGGGGTGCCGTGCCTTGGACACCCTCCACGTAGCCTCTGCCCTGACTCTGGCGGCCGACGATTTCTACACCTTCGACCACGACCAAGCCAAGCTCGCCCGGGCCGTTGGACTGAGGGTTTTGGGCGGCTAAGAACAGGTTTCGGGTGTCAGGTTTCAGGTGTCAGGACTCCGAACTAAGCCCGAACTGCTGGGGGATGGAAGGGCGGGGTTCTTGACCCCCCCCGCGCGACCCCCTGACCCGGCCCGCCCCGGCTGAAGAAAACGCTGGCGGGACACGCTCTCCCCAGGGACAGGGCAAAGAGTTCTTAACCCCTGGCATCTGAAACCCGCCACTTCACACCACGCACCTGACTCCTGGCACTTGACACCCGGCACCTGACACCTGAAACCTGGCACCTGACACCTGCCCTCAGACTTGCAGTAATCCCTGTGCTGTGCTACGTTTTTTGGGTTTGCTGCGTGAACTCACGCTTTCAGGCCCCTGTGAAGACTGAATATCCTGAATCGAGTCTACTGGCCCAAATCGATCTCGACCGCCTGCCCGGCCACATTGCCATCATCATGGATGGGAACGGCCGGTGGGCGAAGAAGCGGCGCCTGCCGCGGATTGCGGGGCACCGAGCGGGGATCCGGGCCGTCCGGCAGTCTGTCGAGGCGTGCGCGCGACTGGGCGTGCCCTTCCTGACCTTGTACGCATTTTCCGTTGAAAACTGGAAACGTCCTCATACTGAGATCACGCTTCTCATGAGGTTGCTGCGCGAGTATCTGAAGAAAGAGATTTCGGAACTCAACCGGCAGAATATTCGCCTTTCGGTCATCGGCAGAATTCACGAACTGCCGAAGCCCGTGCAGCGCGACCTCGAGAGTGCGCTCGAAAACACAAGGCAGAATACCGGGCTGCGCTTGACCCTGGCGCTCAACTATGGCGCGCGCGCTGAACTCGTGGATGCGGTCCGCGAGCTTTTGTCAAAGGCAAAGCAGAATGGGGACGTAACCATTGACGAAGCCACTCTGAGCAGCCATCTTTATACCCGTGATTTACCCGATCCGGACTTGCTTATTCGGACCAGTGGCGAATTGCGGTTGAGCAATTTCCTCCTCTGGCAGGCTGCCTACTCGGAGTTTTGGGTGACGGAAACCCTTTGGCCGGACTTTACCCAGGCGGACTTGTTCCAGGCCATCATCGATTATCAGAAGAGAGAACGCCGATACGGAGGCATAGGGCTGGGCTGATTGCCGATTGTCGAATGAAGGAATGGCGTGGCAATTTCTTCCTCTGTCAATCAGTCCCGCGAGGCGGGATCAATCGGAAATCGGCAATCCCAGCCATTCTCGGCCAAACGATAATCGCAGAGATTCTCATTAATGAAAGCGCGAATCCTCACCGCCCTACTATTGATTCCCCCGGTAATTTATCTAATCGGCTGGTCGCCGAAATGGCTCTTCCTTGCGGCCGTGATTGTGAGTGTGGAGTTGTGCCTCTACGAGTTCTTTAAGATTTGCCAGCACGCGGGTTTCAAACCCTTGTCGGTGCTGGCGTATCTGGCCAGTGCGGCGCTTTGCGCGGTGCGAGCTGTAGACACCAGCAAACCAGAAATGTACTCGTTCGTCCTGCTTGTTGCTTTTGTGCTTATGACACTCGCCATCGCGCTGGCGATAACCCGCGACCTGAAGACCTACTTGGGCGCCACAGCCACAACCATTTTCGGTGTGGCTTATATTGGATTGACACTCTCCTGCTTGCTTCCGCTGAGGTTTTCGCGGCTGGGTGCTGGTAGCCTTGGCCTCGCCGGCACGGCAGGTAACCCAGGAGGGCAGAAGCTGCTGCTCCTATTGTTTCTGGTGATTTGGGCCGATGATACTTTTGCATATCTGGTAGGTCGCACGATCGGACGGAAAATGCTTTTTCCCTCAATCTCGCCCAAAAAGACCCTGGAGGGATCGGTGGCAGGATTTGTGGGGAGCCTTCTGGTTGCTTGGGGATTTGCCCGCTTGTTCTGGCAGACAGCCAGCTTGAAAACAGTTATCCTGTTAGCAGGCTTGGTAGCACTGTCTGGGCAGATCGGGGATCTGGCGGAATCCGCAATGAAGCGCGGCGCCAACTTGAAGGACTCGGGGTCCGCGTTGCCGGGCCATGGTGGTTTGCTCGACAGGGTGGATAGCCTGTTGTTTGGCGCACCAGTTCTGTGGCTCACTCTGGCGATTATGGACGCTTGGCGATGAGCAAGGGTTTATGTATTTTGGGCTCCACGGGTTCGATTGGGCGGCAATGTCTCTGTGTCGTCAAGAATTCGTCGGACCGATTTCATGTGGTCGCCCTCTGCGCCGGAAAGAACCTGGAGTTGCTCGCCCAGCAAGTCCGCGATTTCGCTCCAAAGCTGGTGGTGGTCGGGAATTCGGAGTGTATTGAGCCCCTGCGCGAGCGACTTCGAAATCTCGGAGTTTCCCCAACCGTCCAAGTCGCCTGTGGGGTGAGCGGGCAAATCGAGGCCGCGACGCATTCTGAGGTTGATACTGTCGTGTCTGCTTCCCATGGGACGACGGGGCTGGTTGCGACCTATAAGGCGATCCAGGCTGGAAAACGAATCGGGCTGGCGAACAAGGAGGTTCTTGTCGCGGCAGGTGAGTTAGTCACACGAGCAGCGAGGGAGCGGGGAACCGAGATCCTGCCTGTGGACAGCGAACATTGCGCCATCCATCAGTGTCTTCGGTCGGGAAGCCATGCAGAAGTCCGCCGTCTCATATTGACCGCTTCCGGTGGCCCTTTTCTGAGAACCCCTCGGAAGCATCTTGATCGCATAACCCCCGAAGAAGCCTTGCAGCATCCCATCTGGAAGATGGGTGGGCGCATCACGATCGACTCTGCCACCCTGATGAATAAGGGCTTGGAAATTATCGAGGCCCACTGGCTGTTTGGTTTCCCCTCGGAGAAGATCGACGTCCTCATTCATCCCGAATCAGTTGTTCATTCCATGATAGAATTTAGAGATGGATCTGTGATGGCCCAGATGTCGGTCCCTGATATGCGTCTGCCGATCCAGTACGCGCTGAATTATCCGGACCGGCTGGCCATGAACGGTGATTCACAGGGCTTGGATCTGATTGCACTAGGCAAATTGCGTTTTGCGGCGCCTGACACGCGGCGTTTCCCGTGTCTGGAATTGGCTCGGGAGGCTTTGCGCAAGGGGGGCTCCTTGCCCTGTGCCTTGAATGCCGCCGACGAGGTAGCCGTCGAAGCCTTTCTAGCCCATCGGCTAGGCTTTTCGGATATTCCTCGAGTGATCGAGAGAGTTTTGGAACAAACGACCCGCGCACAATCATGCAGCTCCCTGGACGACGTTCTTGAATGTGACCACGAAGCCCGACGTCGTGCCCTGGAGCTTGTGACAACGCCTGCACGATAGGGAGAGTCAGCGGCTTTATGGTCGGAAGCTTCATTACGGATGCGGTGGTGGTAGTCCTCGTCCTGGGACTCATGATCTTTGTCCATGAACTTGGCCACTTCCTGGCGGCCAAGTTCTATGGGGTCCGAGTGTTGGTTTTCTCATTGGGCTTCGGCAAACGACTGCTGCATTTGAGCCGGGGGGATACCGATTACCGGATCAGCGCCCTTCCTTTTGGTGGCTATGTGAAGATGGCAGGGGACGACCCCTCCGCGGATCGCCAGGGCGATCCCGGCGAGTTTCTGGCAAAGCCTCGTTGGCAGAGGTTCATGGTGGTGGTGATGGGACCGATCATGAACATTCTGCTGGCCCTGCTTCTCCTCACCGGTCTTTACAAGTTTCATTTCCAGAAGCCCTCCTATGAGGAACAGCCAGCCCGGGTGGGCGATGTGGAAGCAGACTCACCGGCCAGCCAGATCGGCTTGACGCCTGGCGATCTTATGGTCCGCCTTGACGGCCTTCAAAATCCCAAGTGGGAGGACGTCGAGATCAAAATCCTGACCACGGTGGGCGAGGCTATGCCGCTGGAGGTCGGACGTGACGGCAAGACTCTAAACATGACCCTCACGCCCCGCGCGGAAGGGCCGAGTCGGGTCGGGTATGCCGGCTTGTACCCCTATGCGCCCGGAGTCGTCGACAAGGTCGAGCCGGGACTTCCTGCGAGTCATGCCGGACTCCTAGCCGGTGACCAGATTGTCGGCATTGATGGGCGTAAGATTCTCTATTGGCCCCGGGTCTTCTATCTGCTGCAATCCGGCAAGGGGAAACCGGTTGAACTTTCAATTCTTCGTGACGGGCGGGAATTCCAAGCCACATTGACGCCGGTTCTTACGGACGTGATGGGCGAAAAACGCTGGCGGATTGGAGTCAGTTTTCACAACGACATGGTCGTGAGGCAGTTGCCCTGGGGCGCCGCAATTGCGGCTTCGCTCCAGGATAACTTGCGGAACTGCCTCGCGTGGTTTGACGTGATGGGGAAGATTTTGACTCGCCGCCTCTCCACGCGCTCTCTCGCCGGGCCTATCGGGATCGCGCAGCTTTCAGGTGAAGCGTACCGGGCGGGACTGTCTGAGCTCATTATGCTGGTCTGTTTCATCAGTCTCAATTTGGGTCTCTTCAATCTGTTGCCCATTCCGGTTTTGGACGGCGGAGTGATCCTGTTGCTGCTCGTCGAGGGTCTGATTCGCCACGACCTGAGTGTGCAGGTAAAAGAGAGGTTTGTGCAGGTCGGTTTCCTCTTCTTGTTGTTGCTTGTGGTGTTCCTTATGTGTAACGACATCGTGAAGACGCTCAGGCCATACTGAGGGACCCTCGTGAATTTCAGCGATACCGAGTATTTTCCTCCGCGCCGCAAGACGCGCGCCGTCCAGGTCGGCCGGCTCACGATGGGTGGCAATGCCCCCATTGTTGTGCAGTCGATGACCAAGACGGACACGCGCGAGGTTGGGAAGACGGTCGAGCAAATCCAGCAGATGGAAGCAGCGGGCTGCGAGATTGCACGCTTGGCTGTCCCTGACATTGAAGCTGCAAAGGCGTTGGCCGAGATTCGTAAGCGCAGCCCCGATTCGATCCTCGTCTCGGATATTCACTTTCAGTACAAGTTTGCCTTGATGGCGCTTGATGCCGGGATGGACAAGCTCCGCATCAATCCCGGAAATATCGGCGATGCTGAGAAAGTTCGGATGGTGGTGCGCCGCGCGCAGGAGCAGAAAGTTCCCATCCGTATCGGGGTGAATGCGGGGTCCCTGGAGCGCCGGCTGCTGGAGAAGTATGGTTATCCGACGCCCGAGGCCATGGTGGAGAGCGCCCTCTATCACATTCGGATTCTCGAAGAACTAGGATTCACAGACACCGTCGTTTCCTTGAAAGCTTCCAATGTGAAGCTCTGTGTTTCAGCCTATCGCTTACTCGCCAAGCAGGTTGATTATCCCTTCCACCTCGGCATTACCGAGGCCGGTACCCAATTCACGGGGACCGTCAAGTCGTGTGTGGGCATGGGAATGCTGCTTGCGGAAGGTATAGGCGATACCATCCGCGTCTCCCTGGCCACCGATCCCGTCGAGGAAGTTCGCGTGGCCTACGAGATGCTCAAGGCACTGGAGTTGCGCAGCCGCGGGCCGGTGGTGATAGCCTGTCCCACTTGCGGGCGCCTGGAAGTGGACCTGTTCAAGATCGCCGCCGAAATTGAGAAGGCGACCGCGCACATCAAAGTGCCCGTAAGCCTCGCCGTCATGGGCTGTGCCGTGAACGGTCCGGGCGAGGCGCGTGAAGCGGACCTGGGCGTGGCCGCCGGACGCGGCAACGGCATGATCTACAGGGAAGGGAAGGCTATCCGGCGGGTCAGCGAAGCGGAGATCGTTCCTGCATTGCTGGAAGAGATTGAGCGATTCGTGGCGGACAAAGCCGCTGGGATTGATACGACACCCGCCGAGATTACGGCTCAACCCGCTCCCACCGCTGTTCCATCCTTTCCGATCCTGAAGTAACAGCCTGCTTATCCTGAATGGTATAACCCATTTGTTTTCAATAATATTCCCGCCTTGAATCCGCAAGTACCTTTGTTTTCTATAACATTCCAGCTTCGGCCCCAAGTTTTCCACAGCGGTCCTTTGTTTTCATAGAGATTCCCGCTTTGGTCGTTAATTTTTGAAGAATTCTTTTTTGCTTCCGGTCAGATGGCAGACTTTGTGTCCTTCGCGCGGCGGGCCAATTTGGGGGTCTTTCGTCCCGCTTGGCACATTCTCGGGAGTGGGTCGGGGCGGGCGGTAGCATTTCAGCCTCGCGTTCCCAGGAGGCCGTGGCCTCCTGCGCAGCTTCAACGTAGTATTCTAGCCTATGTCTTTCCCCCTGTCAAGAGACATTGAGTCTGTTTCGGTACATCATAAGCGTCCACAGGTTAATCAATATGCAGGACGAAAAGCCGTGAAGGAATCCCGCTCGGAGCGGGATTGCTCGGCGCTACCTGCTGCGCCACCCGCCATCTTGCGCCAATCCGTCGTTGACGAATTAGCCCCAATGGGGCACAATTCAAAGATGCAGACGGTCGTTGAGACACGCCACTATGTTTCGCGTGCCGAAAAACTTCTGTCGGAGAACGAGCGGAATGAGCTTATCGATTTGTTGGCAACTCATCCCTTGCGGGGCGGTGTTCTGGCAGGGACGGGAGGTATCCGCAAAGTTCGATTTGCCAGGAGCGGCAGAGGCAAAAGCGGTGGTGTGCGGGTGATCTATTACCACTACAGCGCCGAAAGGCCGATTTACCTGCTTGAGATCTTTGGCAAGAACGAGAAGGCCAATCTGACCACGGCGGAGCGAAATGCGCTCGCCAAGGTTGTGGCGGAGATCAAGCAGCAGCTTCAAAGGACAAAAATATGAGCAAGCGAGCTTTTGAGGGAATCATGCAGGGCCTGGAGGAAGCGCTCGCGTACAGCCGGGGCGATAAGTCTGCCGCCGCGCGGGTCGTCCGCGTTGCCGTGAAACCGGCGGACATCAAAACCGCCCGCAAGAGAGTCGGACTGAGCCGCCAGGCCTTTGCCCGCACCTTTGGCCTGAGTCCGGCGACGCTGCGTAAATGGGAAAACGGTGAACGCGAGCCCACCGGCGCAGCTCGCGTCTTGTTAACCATCATCAGCCGCGAACCCGAAGCCGCCCTCCGCGCCATCCGATAGGGAATCGCGCTCCCTGGCCCTAAGCCAAGCTCGGCTTGGGCGTTTGGTCTCATCCACCAAGGGGGAAGCAACTCAGATCGTGGCAAGTCGCGGGTCCGCCGCCTGCCGGCAGGTAGCGAGGAGCCGTCCGTCGGCTGACGGACCACTCCGCGGTTCTAAACATCACCAGCGTCCGCAGGTTAATCAATATGCGGGACGAAATGCCGCGGAGTAGTGCGTTGCGCACACCACTCCGCGCTACTTGCTCTGCGCCAGCCCCCCAAAACCTTTTTATCGAATGGGCTTTTGCTTTAGGGAATCAGCCCACGCACTGCTGAACTCACCGATGAATTCTTGATTGAACCCCCCCGCAATACTGCCAAAATTGATTCCTACGCCCTGCAATGCTGCACCTGCCAAAGGAAGAACCGTCAGGAACGCTCTTGCTGAGTTATCTTGAAATTCTGTTTCGTTCATTTCAACAAGGGTATTGCTCGCGAGTCCCGGCGGACAAGTTAACGTTTCGTCTTGCACAACCGGGAATCCATGGACTTCAATTTCTTTAACATAAGATTTCCAGTTGACGAACGGTATGATACGCCATGTATCGTAGAGTCGGATTTTGCCGAAAAATGAATCAGTGATGCCTAGAGTTTTGCGGAGGCGAAGGTACTTGCCCCCCATTGCAGTAAGAACTGATAGGAAGACTGAGAATTCGGCGATCTTTCCAGCTTTAAACCCACGCTTGCGGATTGCCTCAAGAAACGATAACTGAAGGGTATCCAAGTGGGGCTTCGACCCGATGAAATCATGCACATTGATTGGGATACTGACGCGAGCGTTTCCGTTCATCCACCACCGAAATGTCAGAAGCTCGTTTCGAGGATCATTATCGGCAACGTGACGCGCTATGAAACCTTCCGGTGTCGTAAACGTATTAGGCAGGGCGACATCGGACATCGACTGCGGAACAATAGATTCCATCACGCTCGCGAAATCGCCGTAGGTGAGAGGGAAATGGTGTCCAACGAACTGAGGGTCCGCAAGAAAGTAGACGTAGGCGTGAACAGGCCCGTCTGTTTCCGCTTTAGAGAGAACGGGCCGGTCTGTCAGAAAATCCTCCAAGCGCTGGCGGGTCAGTGCACTACGACCCCACAAAAGGTCCAAAACGTGTCTGTCCGTCTCAGGCTTGGGATCCGATTGGTCAGCGACACGTCGGTAGATTCTTCCAGATGAGTGGATGTAAGGCGGGTCAACTCCCTCTGGAACGCCAATGGTCATAACGGCGCGGTCGGATGGCAGACCAAGCTCGGGCACAGGCCCATATATGACCCTCGTCTCAAAAAAAGGCGACGGCCTAAGATGGGCGGAGACGGCTTCCCGAAGACTTACCTGGAGCGAGGGTATGGAACTACTCGGGACCCCTGGAAATGATCCTGCGGTCATACCCTTATCTTCCTTCTCCTTGACTCCCAGGAAGAGCCACCCACCATACTGATTGGCGAAGGCAGAGAGGTGCTTTGCCAGATCCTTTATTGAAGGCGCACTCTCCTTGTAATCGACGTACCATCCTTCGGGGACCTCCTTCAAGGCCGTCAACTCGGGCCCCTTGAGCGATTCGAGTTCTCCGTGAAATGGGGTGTATGAATATGCTTTCATTGGTTGCCTCCCTCATCTTGGCAATTGCGACCTCGCTGACTGCGGCTACTGCTTCTTTGATCTCGCGGGTGGCCCGTACATTGGTTTGGATGTATGCGCCGGTTGATCCGTTAGCTGAGGGACTATGGCCTAGGGACGAGGCAAGCCCGAGGCAGGTTCGCAAGGGCCGCCTCCTTTCAGAAGCATTTTGACAACACGGTACGCTGAAGATGGCGCCTTTGATGCGTTGATGCATGAAGGCGCCCCACGCTCAATACGTCGGCTCAGTTCGCGGGGATCGTTCGGGGAGCGAGCATCGCAAACCCGTCGTTTAGGCCGGCGGCTTTTGTTGTCAATTGCGGCGAACCGCAAACCTATGGAACAGGTCCGCGCCTGCAAGTGTCCTCATTGGGTTCTCGCTTTGGACGGCTTCGGGGCACACGGATCAGGGGCGTTCGGGTCTCGTTTAGGCGGGCGACACGGATCGGGCGCGTTCGGATCCCATTTAGGCCGCGCGTACCGAACAGCGGCAATGCTCTCGCGCCCAATGGCCCAGACCTTTGGCCTCTTGTGGAGATAACTCTCCCTCCATTCACAGGGCCCGCCCTCGTCCTCGTTCTCATGATGATCAGCAGCCACGAACAGTGTCGTGGAATTTTCGTCAATCAGCACTTTGGGAGAGGTGTCTTTCATGAACGCGTCCAATGCGGCGGTAGTCGGATTCCCTTCCTTCTTGAGGAGCTCGGGGAACACATCCACCATTACCGTAAATGCGGCGGTAGTCAGATTCCCTTCCTTCTTGAGGTCGATGCACACGCTCGGGGCAACTGTGTAGTCGCCACCGCCCCTGCTGGCCGGGATGTAAGAAAAGAAGGAGTGCGCAAATCCAACGAGAGCAAGATAATACATCAGCCCGACCAGCGCAGACGTGACGAATAGGACTCGCCTCTCGTGGGCCAGGGCATAACGTTCATACGCTAAATACAGGAAAACAACGATAACAAACAGCAGAAGCAAGTACAGGCTGACCCGGTACCCGTCCTTCGCGATTTTGGTGAACAAGGGCCAGTATGTTGCGACTACCAGACAGAATAGCCCCACGACGCATACTGCGGCGGCAAGGCGAATAATGTACGCCAGACGCTGTTTCCAGTTCAGCGTCTTCTGTTGTTCGCCCTTTGGCGGGTCCGTGCAGAGAATCAATCCGTTCCGCGTCTTTTGTTGTTCCTTCTCTGGCGGGTCCAGGTATAATAGGCAAATCAATGGGGCGAGGGAACCGACAAATAACATCCAAAACAGAATGTTATAAGGCTCCTTCCCCGGTCTGTGGAGCATTGCGAAGCAATAGAACGCCAGCTCCAACAACAAGGTAATGACGCCGGTAATGAGCCGACGTACATGGGGGAGCCACCATCTGTCCGGCCCCCCACGACCCCGCGACGTGAAAAGACACTTTACTGGCGAGACAAGCACGTAAAGGACGGTGCCCATTATCGTTATGGGAAAGACGAGCGCCAGAACTCCGATGTGGATGTCTCTCGCCTTCCATAACTCCCCGCCAACGTCGGTGACGCCGTACGTGCCCAGGTGTATCATGACGACCAGGAATCCCGACGCGTAGATGAGACCGACGATCGCCAAGAACCAGTACGATATGGTCCGCGCCAAGTCCGCCGAGGTCCCGGGGACGGACTGCTTTTCAGGCTGGAGTTTGGGCTCGGTGGCAGCGTTCCTAGACATGTGAGGCCTCCAGTCCTCGCTTCCAGCGGGGGCTCCGAATTGCTTCCCCGGCCAGTAACCATATACACTACCTCGCCTCCGGGGGCAAGGCCTCATTTCGGTTTGCCCTCCCGGTCCGATGTTGACCGGGTCCGCTTGCCCCTAGACCGTGCAGCCGGGGTTTGAACGCGAAAAGCTGCGGGCCCGAGAGCAGGTACCGCGGAGTTGTGCGCGCAGCGCATTACTCCGCGGTTCTAAACACGACAAACGTCAACATGTCTATTAACAGCCAAGAGCGGAAGGCTGTGGAGTCATCCCGCTGGAAGCGGGATGACTCCCCGTCTCCCCCTTCACGCAAACAACCTTTCCTGCTGTTCGATACGAAGGTGGGTGTCGATGCTTTCCAGCACCACGCGGGCGGGGATTTGGGCGAGTTCTTTGGGCTCGACTTTGTGGAGGCCTCCGCCGTAGACGCAGCCCTCCGAAACCAGCTCGCTGGGCTTAATGCGTTTTAGTGCCTCGAAGACACGTGCTTGAATCTCCGGCTGCGCATTCAGCGCGTCATGCAACCGGCCTTTTGGCAGGGCATGTCGTACGAACCGCAGACCTAAGAAACAGGGCCGCGCTTGCTTCGTTCACTGCCGCCGAGCTGCGGAACACCTGAAAACGAGCCCCGAAGGGGCGAACTACCACAGCCCAGGCCAACGGCCTGGGTCCGACAGCGCATTCCCGCTTAGCCGCAAGCCCTGAAGGGGCGAAATAGCGTCCGGGAATGGACCCGGATGGTCGCCTACCCTGGTTCGGTGGTCTACCACGCCCCTTCAGGGCTCGAAAACCGCGAGGGGGGGAAACTTGCTGGACCCAGGCCGTTGGCCTGGGCTGTGCTAGGGCGCCCCGTTGGGGCTGAATGCACGCGGAGCCGCTGGCTGCACCGGCACGATCTGCGCGACGCGTTCCATGACTTTCTTGTTTTGGGCCGCCTTCTTCAGGTCGTACTCTACTTGCAGGCGCATCCAGAATTCGGGAGTGCTGCCCAGCAGGCGGGAAACCTTCAGGCACATGATCGCAGACAGAGGCTTCCGCTCGGCCAAAATGTCATGAACCATTTGGCGCGACACGCCCAGCGCCTTCGCGGTGGCCGTGACGGACAGGCCGACCTCGGGAAGAATATCTTCCCTGAGAATCTCGCCCGGATGTACGGGTGGCAATCCGTTCCTACGATCCATCGTTTTCTCCCTAATGGTAGTGCTCAAAATCGACATCCTCCGCGTTTTCGCCTGACCATTTCCCTCTGATTCGGGTGCTCAGGGATGCCGGCTGTTTAAGAGCTGCAGGCCAAACGGGCAGGTCCGCGGTAGGCGGGATTCCTCACCACGAATAGGGAAGGGCGGGGTTTTAACCCCGCCGTTGCCTACGCTTCTAATTGTTCTCCCGTCTCGCGCCCCACGCAGTCCCGATATATCGGGACTGCGTGGGGCGCGAGACGACCAGTCCTTTGGAATCCGCTCTGCGGCGGGGTTAAAACCCCGCCCTTCCGCCCGCCCGACTCGAAACGGCAGAGCGTGGTGAGCAATCCGCGCTACGTTTCCTCAGCGGTTAAGCGTTCAGGGGTGGGCTTGCCGATTTGCGGTTGTGCAAAGGCCCTGAAGAGCCGGAAAAACTTCAAGGAGCGGCGGGCATCTTCCTGGATTTGCACCTTGAGGATGGCGGGGTTCTGGAACTTGATTTCATCCCGCAGCCTGTATAAGAACTCAATTTCCATATCCGGCTCCTGAATGTCACTGCCCCGAAAGTTGAGGAGAAAGGTCTCGACGGCCAGTTTCTGATGATCACCAAACGTGGGTTTATGGCCGACGTTGCTAACCGAGTCGTAGAGCTTCTCACCGACTTTGGTGCGAGTGACGTACACACCGGTCTTGGGCAGTTGTTCCTCGACGGGAGCGAGATTGAGCGTGGGGACGGTGTGTTTGCGTCCCACCCCCAGGCCTGCGACAATCGGCCCATAAACGGAGAAGGGCCTTCCCAGCAGCCGATTGGCAACATGGACGCGGCCCTCGACCAGCAATTCGCGGATGCGCGTGCTGGAAACCGTCTGGCCACGCACCTCGAGCAGGGGCACCACTTCCACTTTGAAGCCCTCTTGCCGGCCGAGCTCTTCGAGTATTTCCACGTCGCCCGCTTGCCGATATCCAAAGCGAAAGTTTGGTCCCACCTGCACGGCCACCGTGTGCAATGGCCGGACCAGAATGTTCCGCACGAACTCCAGGGGAGAAAGGTGAGCCAGTTCGCGGGTGAAGGGAAGAACGACCAGCAGGTCGATGCCGCTGGTGGCGATGAGCCTGGCTTTCCTGGAAAAGGGTGTAAGGAGTTTTGGAGCGTAGGCAGGGGAAAGAAACTTGATGGGATGAGGCTCGAAGGTGATGGCGGTAGCTACCGCCCCCATGGGACGGGCCACTTCCACAACCCTTTCAAGCAGCTTTCGGTGCGCCAGATGGACCCCATCGAAGTTGCCGATGGTTAGCACGCAGCCGGAGGGCGATGGACGCAATTCGTGAAGATTGTGAATGACACGCATAGTCAGTCGAAAAGTCGAGAGTCGAAGGTCGTAGCGCAGACCTGTTCTTTAGGTCTGCGGCTCTTCGTTTAAACCCGGGAAAAAGCCGCAGACCTTGAAAAGCAGGTCTGCGCTACCTAAAATTCCAGTTGCAGCCCGTCGTAAGCCAGTCGCACGTGCGGCGGAAGCTTGGCGTTGGTTTCCTCGTGTCCCAAATCGTGAGCGATGTGCGTGCAGTAGCCTCTTCGAACCCTCAACCGCTCCATCAGGTTGAGCGATTGTTCCACGGTCAGGTGGGTGGGGTGGGGATGGGGTCGTAAGGCATCAAGCACTAACACATCCAGACCTTGCAGCAAAGGATAACTCGTTTCGGGAATCTCGCTCACATCGGTGAGGTAGGCCACATCGTTCATACGGAATCCCAAGATGGGCAGATTGCCATGCATCAATGGGACGGGAATAACCTTTAGTCCTTCCACCTCGAAAGGCCCGTCAATGAGGCGCGGATCGAGCCGGGCAATCCCACCGTAGGGATAGTCGCCGTCAAAGATGTACTTAAAAATCCGCTTGATGTCTTGCATGCACTGAGCGTTAGCGTAAATTGGAATGGGCTTCTTCTGCCGGAAATAAAAGACACGCACGTCATCAAGCCCCAGGATGTGGTCGGCGTGGGCGTGCGTAAACAGCACGGCGTCCAGGCGGTCCAAGCCCTCACGCAGAGCTTGCGCCCGGAAATCCGGCGTCGTATCAATCACCACCGCCCGCCCGTCAAACCGGACCAAGATCGAAGGCCGCGTACGCTTATCGCGGGGATCAGGAGATGTGCAAACCCTGCAATGGCAGGCGAGAGTCGGAACCCCGCTGGAAGTCCCCGTACCCAAAAAAGTCAGTCTCATTTGCTCTTGCGGGCCTGGCGCTTCTGCATTTCGACGAAGCTCATCCGAAGTTCGTAGAGGACATCTTGAAGCAATCGGGATTCGCTGGCGCTGAGATTGCCTTTCGTCTTTTCCTGCAGAACTTCCAGCAGGTCGACGGTGCGCTGGGCGTTGGGCATGTCCGCAGAGATGGGCTCTCCTGACGGCCCGGGGATTAATCCAAGCTGGAACATTGCCGTGGTGCTCAGATAAGAAACCAGCGTTTCAAACCCAGGAGATTCATCCTCGTATTGGCCGCGGGGCTCGCTTTGCGGCTCGCTTAACGTGCTGCGATCACCCTCAGGCGCAGCCTCCACATGTTTTTCCTCAGGAGGGATTTCTTCCTTGCGTGAGCCGTCGGCGGCAAATGGCCGGCGGTCAACCACCTTGAATCCAGATGAACTGCTCTCCTCCCCGGCCATCGAACGCCTCCCCCTGTCAGCTTCGCGGCCCAAAAACCTTGGCCGATTCTTCCATCTGGCTGCCGAATCTTAAGTTTACCAACAATTCCATGAACCGACAAGGTGAGGTCGTTGCAGAACTTATGTTGCAGTTTGTCCTGCCGCCTTGATAGATTAGCAGGATTCAGCGATGGCAGGCGGTGCGGGTCGCCGCCTGCCTGAGATAGGAGTGACTCTGGCCGGCGAAAAACTCCCTAAGCTTGTTGATCTGATGGCGCATCTCCGAGGACCCGAGGGCTGCCCTTGGGACCGCGAGCAGGACTACGATACCCTCAAGGGGTTGCTGCTC
>Ga0208821_1000428_pt1 | contig 33051 bp, 31 predicted proteins | sample June2015DPH_20_5_FD_184720 | JGI IMG/M metagenome (GOLD analysis project Ga0208821, IMG submission 184720) | Peatland microbial communities from SPRUCE experiment site at the Marcell Experimental Forest, Minnesota, USA - June2015DPH_20_40... | ecosystem: Environmental > Terrestrial > Soil >... | reverse complement strand
GCATCCAATTGCAGGCGCGCCGCAATTTTGGGATGCTTCTCGGCAAACTCCGCTCCCATCTGCCGGAGGAAGCTAAGTTCACTCTCGTAATATTCCAGAAGATCATCGCGCATTCTACGAACCCTTGACCTGGTATTGGCCGCTCATCGGTTCCAGCATGGTATCAAAGAAAACATGTTCGGGAGCAGGATCCATGCGCAGCAATCCTTCAATGCCGAAACGGATGACGCGCGTATCGTCGGCCGCCGGTTCCAGCGTCACCTTGATATTCAGAAGCCTTGGCTCAAAGAAATTGATCGCCACCCGGATCGCTTTGAGCAGGGTATCCTGGTCGTTGGAGGATCGAAGATAGAGGCTTGAAACGTCCGGCAGCCCGTAGTTATAAAGGGAGTGTTCCAACTCCTTGAGAGACGCCGGGGGTTCTTCGATCGTCCGCCGGGTATTGAGTAGCCATTCCAGGTCGCGCCTGAGCGCGGCCTTCAACTCACGCAAGGATTGAGATCTGGTGAGGGGGGGCTCCAGCTTGCGCTCGGGCTCCTGATCGATGAGTCGATCAAGCACCGACAACGTAACTGGGCCTTCCCTTTCGGTTGTCGGCATTAGGTTTCAAGACAGGAAATAGCCTGGACGGGATCAAGACGCACGACCTTTTGAAAAAGCCGGAGCTTTTCCGCTTCATCCGCCTGTACCCTTTGGCTGTTCTTCAGAATCATGACCAGCGCTTTGGCTACAACTTCCCGATCCTCCCAGCCTTCCAGGTGATTGTTCTCAATAATGGAGGCCAAGTCCTCGATAATCGGCTGGGCAATTTGGCTCTTCTGGGCCGAGATGCAGACCTCCACAAGTTGCATCTTACGCAAGAACTGGCCTCTTCCTGAAAGTTGCCTTTCGACCTCATGCTGCATTAAGTCAATAGCCTTTTCCGCCTGTCCGGCGCGCAGAGCCTCACGGGCCAAATCGTAGCTGTCCACAAACTTTCGGTGCCATCCAGGGGCAGAGTGATTCTCCACGATCCGGCATTCCGGGGGAGTGGCATCGGGTGATGGCGTCGCGGCTTCTGCCAGCAGTTCTTTCAACCACGCCTGAGTCTCACTATTCGCAGCCGGAGTGTCGTCGAGCAAGTTGGTCTCCAGGATCTGCGGCTGGTCGTGCAGTAATGCTTTCAGCTCGGAACGGATGGCAATAGCAATCGCCGCATATTCGCTTCCCAGTCCCACACAGGCATCGACCACGAAGCGCTGCAAATCGAGCCAGCCTCGGCTGCACGGAAGCGACATCGCATTCTCGGCCGCTTCCAAGAGTTCGTTCCATTTGCCTTCAATCGCCAGTTTTTTGATGTGCTGCCGAAGCTCTGTGGGTGGACCTTCGAGCAAAGTCATGTCGGAGGTGTGGAACGCTGCTCGAAGCTCACCCCATCGTAAGCCCCTCATCATCAGGTAAGGGCCTGGGCCGTAAGGGTCCAGCTTCCGAAGCGCCGCTGCGGCACGCGCCACACTGGCAATAGCCTCCCGGCGTCCGGCAGGCTCCTTATCTGCCAGCGGTATTACAATTCCTGCCGCCCCTGCGGCGGCTCGCCCAACCGTTCCTCCTCCGGGGACAGGCTGTTCGGCAACCGCACCCTCCTCGGCTTCACCCCCCTTGGCTTGAACCTCAACCGCATCCGGCTCGGTCTCCCTCTTTTTCTGAAGGAGCAGATGAACGCTGTGGCGAACCGTCTCGAGGCCCTTCTTTAGTCCCCCGAAGCTTGGTGAGACATCACCAAACTTCTCCCGGCAAAGAGAATCCAGAGCCTGGAGCGTCGCGTTGCACTCGTCGAGGACAGCTTCAGTACTGACGTAAAAAGCTTTTGGAGTTTCGTCGAAGGACTTGTCGAAGTCTTCGGGCGCTATTTTCCCCTGTCCGAGAACCTTTGTCCGGGCAGCTTTTTTCTCCTCGGTGTCAGCCTGTTCTTCATAGCCGATTTTTCTGGACTCGGTGTAGTCCAGCCAACCATGTCTGGCCTTGTTGAGGGGAGCCGTCTGAAGGGGAATAACCAGACTCGAGCCAACCCATTCCAGCGGCGTCGCCCTCAACTCCGCGTCGCCATCCTCGAGTTGGGGGTACAAGGTTTCCCAGAAGGTCCCGACCAGACCGCGCAACAGTTCTAAACCCTGTTTCAGACCACCGAATCCTCCCGTCCGCAGCAAAGCGTCCGTAAGCCATGCGGCAAGCTGCAGATCTTTGCTCTTGGTGGCGATGGCTTCAGCAGCCAGCTTCACCACCAAAGGGTAATCCGCCTTCTTGACCTCATATTTCCATTCGCCCTGTTCAGACTCTTCCTCTTCCCGGCGGGCTTCCTTGATCTGATCGTAGATGGGCGCGTAGCGGAGGTCTTCCCCGCTGGGGTTTTCCCCTGGGATCGGATTAAGTAAGTTATCCGGTAGAGGCATTCTAACCTATGCCGCAGCCTGAGGTAAATTGAATTCCAGTTGGCGGACGTCGAGCAGCGGGAATTCCTCGCCATCCACGAGCAACATCTTCTGACCGACCGGGACCGCCTCGCCCGACTCGTCTTCTTCCCAAACCGTCATACGGCCAAGGCGAACCGCATCATCAGGATGTTGCCACGCGAAGGGGGATAAGACCGGCAACAAGACCTCCCCAAGCTCGGTGCTTTTCAGGGCAGGTCCAACCCGAACCACGGCAGGAGTCCAGAGCAGGTCGCGAAGGTGGCGTGGCTGCGGAATTTGGATTGAAGCCAAATGTTCAAAATTGAGCCAGAGATAGTTCCCGGCGGCAAAAACCTCCAGGCGTGGCCCAATCCGCGGATCGGCGTCCGTAATCGTCTGGAAGGGCTTGCCGTTCAGTGTACCGGTGATGGTTTCCGCGCCAGAAGATGTCCCCCCGGAAGGCTTCTCCTTCTTTTGAAAGAGATCCTGGCGTGTCCTTTCAGCTTGAAGGGCACTGCGGTAGAGCAGTGCCCCTATTTCGCTGTTTGGGCCGGCTTCCGCCAGCACGTCCAGTTGTTTCTCTGCTCGTTCATACTCTCCCGAAAAGCAGAGCAACTCAAAGAGGAAGGTACGGCGTCGGGTGTCTGAGGGGTTATTTCGCAACTCAGCACTCAATGCCTGCACAGCCTCTTTAAGTCTTCCGGCCTGAAAGAGTTGATGCGCGTTTTCCATATTCGCTCTCTGGAAAATCACCCGGTGCCGGTCATTCCCGCGAAAAGCTTGCCCTGAGCTTGCCGAAGGGCGGGAATCCAGCCCTCTGTGGACTGACCTGGACCCCCGCTTACGCGGGGGTGACAGAGCCGGCGATATTCATCTCCTTGGGTGGGCTGCGTGCCATGCGCACTCGGGAGCAAAACTGCGCGGCCAGCCCCCGGACTATGCGGTTTGCTCCCTCTTCCTGAGATCGTATTCGACGTTCCCTGCCGAGGTCAGCGTTCCAGCCTTATCCTGAACCTTGTAATCGAAATTGATCACACCGTAAGTGATCGAGATGGATTCCGAGCCCACATCTTCGCCTGACGAGCCGCCAGTCTGGTAGCTCGAAACGTAGACTTCCTTAAACTTGATGGTAACGAAGTCCTCAGGGGTTTTCCCGCCGGTCTGCTTGCTGCAATAAAGAATTGCTTCGTCCACGTGCTTACCGGTGACCAAAAGCTCCAGGAGCTTGGGGCTCGCCTTGTCCACGTGCTTTGTAAAGCTGAGATCAGACATCGAGACCTTTCCCGCGCTCATACCTGTGCCGACGATGGTGGTCGGGTTGGTTGCCCCCCAACTCCAGGACATGATTTCAATTTCGTCCATGTGTTTCGTGGCGGCGCTCTCACCCTTAATGCTGCCAAATTTCAGATGGTATTCGATTGCCATATTTTCTCTCCTCGTAGAATTTGGATTGTCCAAAGAACCCGAGGCGGACTCGTGCTCGAAGTCCGCCCCAAGCCGCTAAGTAACTAACCTTTGGCGGACTGCGGCAACGTTGCTACCAACCGCAGCGAAACCGTAAGCTCGTCGAGCTGGAAGTGGGGGCGAAGGAATGCCACCGCGCGGTACACGCCGGGCTTGCCCTTCACCTCTTCCACATCGATGCGCGCTTCCCGTAATGGGTACTTCGCCTTCGTCGCTTGAGTTGCTGTGTCGTCGTTGGTCACGTATTGCGCAATCCAGCGGTTGAGGAACATCTGGATTTCGTCGCGGGAAGTGAAGCTGCCGATCTTATCCCGCATCATGGCTTTCAGGTAATGGGCGAACCTACAGGTGGCCATGATGTAGGGCAACTGCGCGGAGAGCCGAGCATTGGCGTTGGCCGCATCGGTGTCGTACAACTTGGGCTTATTGACGGATTGCACGCTGAAGAACGCCGCCTTGTCTGTGCCCTTGCAATGCACCAAGGGGATTAGCCCCTGGTCTGCCAGTTCCTTCTCACGACGGTCCGTAATAGCAATCTCCGTAGGGCACTTCAGCGCCACGTCCCCTTCGTCAGTCCGGAAAGTATGTGCGGGCAGCCCTTCCACCAGACCTCCGCCTTCCACTCCCCGGATGGCCGCGCACCACCCGTACAAGGCGAAGGCGTTCGTCAAGCGCGCTCCCATGGCATAGGCTGCATTGCCCCACAGGTACTTGGTGTGATCGGTCCCATCCACGCCCTCTTCGTAAGTGAAGGCGTCCACAGGGACCGTGTCCCTACCGTAAGGAAGACGCATTAGGACGTGCGGCACGCAAAGCCCCACGTAACGGGAATCGTCGCTCTGGCGGAACGACTTCCACTTAGCATACTCGGTGGTATCAAAAATCCGTGCCACGTCCCGCGGCTGATCCAACTGCGTAAAACTCTCCATATTCAGTAGTTGTGATGAAGCAGCCGTCAGGAATGGCGCGTGCGCCGCCGAAGCAACCTGAGCGACCTTTTCCAGGAGTTCCAGATCCTCCGGGCTCTTGCTGAACTCGTAATCACCGATCAAAGCGGCAAAAGGATCTCCACCGAAAACCCCGAACTCTTCTTCGTATACCTTCTTGAACAATGCGCTTTGATCGAATTCAGAGGCCCGCTGTAAATCGCGCAGAAGCTCTTTCTTCGATACATTCATAACGCGAATCTTCAGCATGGTGCTGGTCTCGCTTTGGCCGATGAGGTACTTCAAACCGCGCCAGCTTGACTCGAGTTTTTGTAACTGGGGATGGTGCAAAATCTCATTGAGTTGGATGGAGAGCAGGTGGTCAATCTGCGCCACGCGGGCATTAATCATCGCCTCGACATCTTTCGATACGGTGACCTCCCCTTCCAGCACCTGGCTGATGAATTCCCTCACCAGGCTCTTGCCGCGCTCACGGGTGGCAACGTCTGTTCCCACCCTGCCGTCCTCAACAATCTGATCCAGCAATCCCTTTTCCGCGACCTGCTCCGCCGCCTGTGCAGGCGCCTTTACCATTTCTTCATTAGCCATTTGACCCCTCCTTCCCTTCCTCCTCCTTCTTTCCGCCCAGCTCCGCCCTCAACTTGTTCAACTTCTCCGTGTTACTAACCGCCTCCAGCAGAACTTGATCCAGCTTGTCGTTCGTCTGCAACGTACCTTTTAGATCGTTGAGGCGGGTGCGGAGGTCAAGGAGTTCGCGCAGAGGTTTGACCTGCTTGGCCACGTTCTCCGGCGCGAAGTCATCCATACTCTTGAAATCGAGACCGACCTTCAATTGGCCTGCATCGGGATCCTCGCTGAGCTTGTTCTCCACCGAGAATGCCAGATGAGGTTTCATGCTTTCCAGCACGGTGTCAAAATTATCGGGGGTTACTTCTACGAACCTCCGGTCTTTTAACCGGGGTAGAGGATCTACCGGTTGACCTGAAAAATCACCCAGAACTCCCATCACAAATGGGAGCTCTTTAATTTCTATGGCGCCTCCGGTTTCCACGTCGTAACTGACGTGGACACGTGGAGGACGTACCCTTTCCAGCTTCTTTTGGACGCTCTGTGCCATGGGGCACCCCTTCAGTAAGATTTCGAATTTGTCTTTGAGTGAATCTCCGAACCGACACCCATTTTAGCAAATCGGCGAGCATTTGTCAATGCAAAACTAGAAGTATTGTCGCCTGGTGGTTGTCGTGTTTGTCCGGTGATGCATTGCACGGCGAGACGATCTACGGTATCGTTCCCGTTGACCATCTTGCTTTGGGTGGCGGTAACGATGGCGCAAGGCCGCACCGCATTTGCATTCCGCGGCTGAACTTCCACCGGGGGTGAGAAGTCGGGTCGCAGAAAAAAGTACTGAGAAAGGTCCGATAACCTGATAAGCTGTACGTTACAAAACGGGGAGGAACTTATGGGCGATACTGAAAAGCCAATCATCGATGGCCCCCCGTACTGGGGCGTCGATTCCGTCAAACCGGCGAATCAACCCGTGGGCGGCTCCAAGACCCCGACGCTCTACGACTACGTACTCGAGAAGTCGAAGGGTCGGCCGCCGGCTTTCTTCGGAAGGTACCTGACGGCTGCGAGGAACAAGGAGCAACTCATCACAGAAACTGAACTGCAATTCCTTTCTGACAGGAACTGCAGGATCTTGCTGAATTACAACCAGCTCTCCAGTGGGGCCGTTCAGCAACCGTTCCCCTTCGGCCAGATGGCCGCAGACAAGGCGGCGAACGCCGCATCCGATTTAGGTGCGCCATCGAGTATAGGTTCTCCCAGCGTCTGGATCTATGCGAATATCGACGCCGGCTATTCCCCAAAGGTCGAATGGATTCTGGGGTGGTGGGATGGCCTGTGGAAGCACGGGTACGGCCCTGGTATTTATTTCCAGTTAAGTGCCGGGAGCACTAAGATCGCCCAAGCAATTGAAACCTGTGGCACTATCCCCAAGATCGAACTCTGGTGCTCGGTCTGGTCATGGGCAAGTCAGCACTTTGGCAGCAGAAACGTGGAGGCAAATACATTTGCCCCCTTTCCGGTTAAGGGCCATCCATCAGCCGTCGAGGTGTGGCAGTATGGGGCAAAGTGCTTCCCGTACGGCGGAACGCCGATGTTCGACATGAGCCTCGCCAACCAGCAGGGCTATGACAGGATGTGGGAATACTAGCTCAGAAGCTCTCTCGAAAGTAGATTTACCCATTCCGCCGCTTGCAGCTCCCTGAAAAGACAAGCCTTAAGGTGGCTACGGGGCGCAGAATCGCCCATTTTCATCCTAGTTGCGAGTGCCAGCTCATGACCGGCTGCGAAATAATCCCTGGATGGGCAAAAGCACTTCATCCGTCATCTGACGGACAAAGTCGCAGAAGGCACAAAGAAAAGAAAGGAGTTGTTCTTTGCGAGTCTTTGCGCCTTGGTCCCGCATTGCGGGATGAGATTGTTTATTCTTTCACAACTTCTCACCGAGGGATGTTTGAGGAGCCCGAATCCGAGGTCTAACTTACGCTTACGCGGCTCTCTTTGGCAGTTTGAACTCTTCCACCTCAAGGAATCCGCCCGCTATAAAGACCATGAGCAGCTTGGCAAACTCCGCCAGCGGCGTCTCAGGATGGACAAAATTGTTCTCCTTGCAAAACCCAAGAAGTTGCCGCACGGTCAACTTCCCGTCGCATTGCGGGGGCAGGAACCCCACCCAGGGCTGCACTCGGCAGTCCACACTGAAAGGATACTCAGTGTGCAGCGAGAATTGCTCAGGCGCCAAATCCCCCTCCTTCATTCGGTGGACTACGTGAAGTTCAAGGGAAGGGGCGGTGACCGGGTGCGTTTCAGCGAGTATTTCAATGAACTCAGGCTTTACAGCAGCGCTTTCCCACTTCAGGAGCCAAGCGATCTCATCCCGCCCCGTATTCGGGCCAACGGATCTCCGGGTGGTGAAGACCGGACGGGCCCCTTCCCTTCTCTGGATGATCATCCATCCGTAAACCATCCATTGGATGCCGAGGCCCCTCAACGCTTCTCTCATTGCATGGGCTGCCTCGCCACCCCCCTTTGATTTCACGGCATACTGCATTGCCGCATCCTCAGGCTTTTGCGGCTGCCTGATAATGACCATGACATCAAATTCCGATTGTTCTTCCCCCAGCCAAGCCCTTACACGCTGCTCGAAAGGCGCGCCTTCGCGGTCCGATCCCTGCGCCAGACAATAAAAGCGCCCACCCGGTCGCAGATAGCGTGGTAAGCCCATCACTATGCGGCGCGTCACCTGTTCTCCGTCCGAGCCTCCATCGTAAAAAATCTGGGCACGGTTCAGCACGGGCATATATGGTGGATGAGCGACGATACGGTCAAACGTCAGGTCGCCCAGGCATTCATAAAGGTCCCCTTCGACCATCGTGACGTTGTCGAGTCCATTGAGCAGGCGGTTGAACTCCGCCATCTGGGTGGATCGCTCGGTAATGTCAACTGCCCATGCGTGGTTCGCGTGCCGGGCGGCCTCTAATGCCGCCACGCCGGTGCCGGAACAAAGTTCGAGCAAACTCTCGCAAGGGTCCCACGGCAAGGTCGCCATGAACTGCGAGGTGTTTGGAGTAATCGCCGGAAAAACAAAATCATCTGGCAACTCAGGGGCGTTGCCCTCCGGCGTAGTCCATCGATCCGAGACAATGAATAACCGCCCAACCGGGTAGAGCGTCACACTGGCACATATTCGCGCCTGGTCCGCAGGGTCTTCAATCAGCAAGCCCAGATCTTTCATGGCTTCCAATGCGCCTGCCGGGATCACGGATTCCAAGTCCTTTACGCCAAGCGGATCTCCCAGCAGGAACAGGCGGATCAAGAAGCCCAGCCCATCCGATTCACCCGAAAGAGTTACCCGCGCTCGGTCATTGGAAAGGAATTCATTGAGACCTGCCATGCCCACCCGGCGGCAGATTGACTCCTCGTTGAATTCCGAACTGCTTAGAAATTTACGCAAAAAGCCGAAATGTGGCGATGGTTCGAGCCATAATGGCAACGCCGGGCTGCCGGCCGCCTCCTCGTGTTGCATCCCCAAACTGACCTCCTGCTGGTCACTCCATTAGTACAGCCATGCGCGCGAGGCCCCCCAGCACATTCTCGGTCTCAGCGGCAATCCTCTTCTCCACAGTCTGCATGTCACCGACTGACTTGTCACCGTCAAGCAGCGTTAGAGCCCCTGACTCGAAAAGCTTGAGAAGATCTTTCCTCAGAGCATCGTGGTCGCGGGTGCCGTCCATGAGCATAACCAATCCTCTTTGCAGCGCATCACCTAGACGCAAGCTCCTGTGGTGCAGTGTCGTTATGACATCACTGTCTCGAGCCTCGAGTCGAGCCAGGGGGCTTGCCACAGGCCTTTCGCCGACCTTCGTCGCGAAAGGCGGAACGTACACGTGCAGCTCGAGCAGTCCAGCCGAGTATGTCTGCCATACGAAATCCGCAATGTCGGAGGCGAAATCCTGATCGGCTTTCGCAACAAAGCCCAGCCCTTGGCGGGCCCTGCACTCGACTTCGGTCACGAGCTTCTCAAAAGTAATTCGCTGTGGTTGTGACTCGATCAGGTACCAAAGCAGGGCGCGCGCCAACGGGTTGGCTGTGGAAAGTTCTACTCCACTGCCACTACGAAAAGTCTCTTCCGCCCCCGGAGAAAAGTCCGCAGCCGGTGAGTTCGGCCGCGCTTGAGAGGAAACGTAATATGACCTGACGGAGACGGATTTCCCCGAGCGGTCGAGCTTGACATTCTCGTGGCATAAAAGCGTTTTCCGGAAGCCCCGGCCGCGCATAAAGTCCAGGTACTGTTCCCTCAAAATGAGGTCATCGGAAATCTTATCCAGCACTTCTTTCGCCTGGGGCGTGAGGCCTCCTGTGTGCATCTCGAAAAAGTCAGCTTCCCCCAGGAACTGGAGTTCATGGCGTTGAGCGTGCTCCATGAATTGGTGGAAATAGACGGGCTGGAAGACTTCTGCCAACTCGTCATGGTAAAGACCTTCTTTTGACCGCTTGAACGTTCGCTCAAACTCGTCCTGGAGTACTTTCGTATAGTTCTGGGGTTCCGTGGGCGAATTTGCCAGCAGCTTGAGCAAGGCGATGGCCTGCTGCATCTGCTGCCGCGGATCATGGAAATCCCGATTGTGGAACAGCATCATCTCTCGGATCATCACCCGGAAATAACATCCTGGAAATGTGCTGTAACTGATAAAAGCAATTCCCTGGGGTTGCAGGCTGCCTTTGCAGATGGCCAGGATCTGGTCACGAACCTCCGGCGGAACCCATGTATAGAGACCATGCACGATGATGTAATCGAACTTGCCGTAGTCTGGGGCCATCTCCAGCAAATCAAGGTGTCGGAGAGTAAGATTCTTCAGCCCAAGAGCCTCCACCCTGGCCTTTCCTTGGGCAATCGGTCTTCCTGCCAAATCGACTCCGACAAATTCACTTTCCGGCAGAGTGACTGCCATGGATAACAAGTTGGCCCCAGTGGAACACCCCAACTCCAGCACCCGGCATCGCTCAACAGGCGCAGGCCTCATGCCGAAGTGGGTTGCCACGGTCGCCAAGCGATCAGGATGTGTGTATGAAAAGGGAAATGTTGGGTAGGCAATTTCATCGTAAGGTGTCAACTCGGGTTCTGTCATACCTGGATTTCGAGCCTCCGCCTTTCCAGCATTGTAGCGCTTTCAGCTCTCAGCTTTCAGTCTTCCCCTGGATTTCGAGCCTCCGCCTTTCCAGCATTGCGGCAGGTCGCTGAATAAAGGCCATCTCGCAGTGCGCGTCACCCCCGCGAAAGCGGGGGTCCATTGATCTTCCACCCGCTTGCTCAATAAAGCCCATCCTGCCCCACGCGTCACCCCCGCGAAAGCGGGGGTCCATTGATCTTCCACCCGCTTGCTCAATAAAGCCCATCCTACCGCACGTGTCACCCCCGCGAAAGCGGAGGTCCATTGGTCCGGCAGCAGCTCGCTCAATAAAGCCCATCCTACCGCACGCGTCACCCCCGCGAAAGCGGGGGGTCCATTGATCTTCCACCCGCTTGCTCAATAAAGCCCATCCTACCGCACGCGTCACCCCCGCGAAAGCGGGGGTCCATTGATCCGGCAGCAGCTTGCCCAATAAAGCCCATCCTACCGCACGCGCCACCCCCGCGAAAGCGGGGGTCCATTGATCCGGCAGCAGCTTGCCCAATAAAGCCCATCCTACCGCACGTGTCACCCCCGCGAAAGTGGGGGTCCATTGATCCGGCAGCAGCTTGCTCAATAAAGCCCATCCTACAACAGGTGGACGGTAGCAGATGGTACATGCGGAAAAGAACTTCAGTCCCCAGCGAGCAAAGCGCAGGTCCCCTGCCGAGGCGTCCGAAGACCCGCGGATCCTCAAAAACAGCAGATCGTAGGTGGCAGTTGGGGCAATCCAAAATCCAAAATCTAAAATCCAAAATTGCCTCAGGCTCTCCAGCGGCCGGCCAGGGGACTGAGAGGGTCGGCAATTGCCTGGAATCGCACCAGCCGGACCGTCGGCTGATCCTTTAACGAGGCAAGCGGCATGAAACCCTTTTCCATCATTCTCTCCGCTGCCGTCTGCGTCAACAAAACCTCGGCGCAAGGCAGGTTTCTGGGCTCGCTTTCCACTGTATGGATATAAATGGGCAGTCCGCTTATTTCCAAAATCGAACCGGGCTGTAGTTCCCACCCCTGCTCTGCGAAAGACTGCGCCAGCAATGAAGCGCTGGCAAAAGCTGAATTGCACCACAAGTAGTTCTCATGGGCGGCGGGATCGGGCATTTCTTCGAACTGAAAGAGTTCAGCGGGTTCGGTATCCTTCCCATAGGGTAGCCGCAAAAGAAAACGGGGAAGTGCCAATCCAACAAAGCGAGCTTCGGGCGAGCTCCTCAATGATTGCCAGGAGGCGGCAGTCTCCCCGGACATCTGAATCTTCCATTGCCGCGGATCAGGCAGGTCGAGGACTGAGTCGCAACCCAGCAGGCGCGGACTCGCGCCGGCAATGAATGGGGCGCCGGCCCCGGCGGCCACTTTCGCCATCCGAGCAAGTAGTTCGGCATCTTTCAAGCTAGGGCCGAAATTGAAATTCCCTGCCATAACGGCCCACGGTTCCGCCCCGGGCGTACCCACTGTGTTCTCCACAAGCAATTTGTAGGTTCCCGTCGAGCTCAAATCGCTGCATGCCAACAGGTCCTGGGCAAGTTCTTCTTTGGAGACATCGATCAGAAACAACTTAAGCTGAGAATCCGTTTCGATATGTCGAACCAGAAACAACACGGCGCGCCACGCAGCTTCAAGGGCTTGGAAGTCGCGAGCGTGCAATAAAGCCGCCATCTGGGCGCTGGTGGCTTTATCGATCAGGGCAACCAGTTCTGCCTGGCGAGGATCCGCTTTGGCGACCACATGGGGAGCGACAATCTTATTTACCAAGGTGGTCCATTCGTCGGCAGGCTTGGAGGGATACTCTATTGCTGCCCTGCCCTCGGTTGCTTCGATCATTTCATCCAGAAGGCTACCCGAAACCACCCGCTGTATATCCGCCCCGGAGACTCGGTGCGCAGGCGCTGGAGGGGCGACTTGTGCCGAGGGTTGTTTCCCTACCAGGCCCAGTTCCAAAGCCGTCTTGGCGAATGTCGCCGGGTCGTTGAGTTTTTGCCGCGTCTCCCGCAACTTCTGGAACATCTGAACCTGCTCAAAGAGCCTGTCAGGATGAAAATCGTCCAGAGCACCAAACTTCAATGAGATGCGGAAGGCATCCTCTCCCCCTGGAGCCAGCTCGAGCCGAGGCGCAATTCTTGCCAGCACAGAGTCAAAATTGTCCCGATCGATCATCTGGGGACGCCGGCTCGCGAGGGCATCCCCACTTTCAGACAAACCACGATTTGCGCGGCCGCTGAAGTCCCCCAGAATAGCGATTCGAAAAGGGGTCTCGGAGCCAGGCGTGATCGGTGCCTGCTCACGACCTGCAGTCACATCAAGATGAATCTCACCAAACGAATGGCGGCTCGGCATGGGCTGCTCCTGCTTGTGGAAGTAATGGGTAGCCGTAACTTGGCGGACTTGCCCACCAAGGAGATTGTATGCCAATTTCTACGCGCAACCAAGTCCCCTCCAAGATTGGTAGGGGGTCAATTTGATGTAGAGGCGGCTTTACGCCGCCATTTGGCGATCCCGCTCGGAGCGGGATCGCCGCTACAGCATCAAATTGACCCACTACCCCAAGATTTGCAGAAATCGTCTCGTCGGGGAAAGAAGTGCACCGTTGTGAAGGATCAAAGGCGTATCCGTAGCACTAGCGTGCAACTTCTTCGCGGCAGGCGAAGAACGCAGCGATGTCATTCTGATCCCGCCCTGCGGGAGAAGAATCTGCTTTTGGTTGCGGCTAAGGGCCGCGCTGTAGCATTAGTTCCTGGGACGTTGTTGTGCCGCGAAGATTTCTTCTGGAACCAATAACGCCTCCGTGTCCTCCGTGACCAGGAAAAATTTAACACAGAGGTCACTGAGATCCTCCGTGGTCTCTGTGTTGAGGTTTTGAAGGGTCGGAGGACACGGAGAAGCCCGTTTTGGTTGCGGCCACCGGGCCCGCGCTGTGCCACTGCCTACGGTTTGCGAAATCGTCTGGCCACCATCCACAGCGCACCCGAATGGCCGTGCCAGGTTCCATCCATCCGGTGTTTTGGCTGTATCAAAGGGTTGCGAAAGGTGCGGCTGTATCGCTTCGATTCTGCATGGCAGGCGCGGGTTTAGTTTGACCGTGCCAAAGGATGTGGTTTGCTGCGCTCCTTGACGACTCAGATGCGCTTCTTTTCGATTTGAACGAGCTCTTCGAGCCCGAGGTCCCTCAGCGCTTGGCGCAGGTCTGATTCAACATGGCTAAGATCATTCGCGGCCACGTCAAGCGAGGCCTCGACGGTGAGGGAGAGCCCCTGTCCCGAGGTGCGTAACTTGGGTATGAGCTTTGTCCCCAGCTTGTTCCATTGCTCAGGTGGGATGGCCCCGCGTAAGTACAAACGCACTGTCTGCTCAGTTGCCGGCGTCACGGGCGGCGCGGGAGGTGCGACCGGGGGTTCCAGGACCAGTTCTATTGGTTGCTCGGTTGGGGCCGGCACGCTCTGCGGCGGCGGTCCCGCTTTAAGAGCGGCTGCGCGCGTGCGCATCAGCAAGAAGGTGTTGTCGTCAAACACGACTTCCTCAGACCCGGTATGTTCTTTCCACCAGATCCGTTCGAAGCCTCCGTCCGGCTTGGGCCCTGATCCGAGACCGAATTCGCCCCTCTCCACGAAGCTCGGTATCTGCCTTCGCAGTACTTCCTCGCCCTCTTTGATCTGTCTTGTTACTTCGCCGCGATCGGACTGTTCGAATTCAGCGCCCAGCACACCCGAATTAAGATCCTCTGCCACCCGCTTCCATGCCAGCCATGCTTCGCCCTTTTCGCGCAACGTTCGACCAGGTTTGCGCACAACCCGGACCAGTGCGGCAGGGTACACCAGATTGTGCTCTCCCAGTGCAAATCGGATTTCCGGCAAGTGAGCGGCACGGTCCGTAGCTACTCCCGTAGACTCAAAGAGAATGGCCGCACCCACTCGCCGCTGTGTTTTGAGTCTCGCCAGCCAGCCGGCGAAGCACGAGCCCCAGGTGCTCATTCAGTGCGCGCGTGAAAACCGTGCGGTCGAAGAACTACTTCGGGTCGCGATAATCGAGCGGCGCCTTGCCGGCAACGACCTGTTCCAAAGCAATCGCAAACTCGTCGGGGTTAAACGAGCGGCCCTCGCGAACTTCAGCGCGGGGAGTAGTGACTTTGTACCAGGGTTCCATTACGAACTCCCTGTTAACGCTGGAGGCGGCAGAAGCTTACGGACACGCCTTTGGACCCATCCCTGAACCACACAAACCAATTGCTCAACGGCGGGCATAGACCAACCTCCCCTCACGTTCAGCCGGCCGCTCGATCGTACCCACGATCTCCTTCCGCCATTCGAAATCTTCAGGCGTCGTAACGACGATGTCCTTGGGCACCGGGATGTCGTTCACCGCAACGCCGATCTCCACCGCCTTCTCACGCCTCGACCCCTCGACTGGCATCACAACCAGCAGGTCCACGTCGCTATCCGGCCCCGCGTCGCCGCGCGCAGCCGAGCCGAAAAGAATGATCCGCTCCGGATCAAAACGCTCGACAATCCGCAGCACCATTTCGTCGATAATGCGTTCAAGCCGGTTTTTACGCATGCCCTATTCTTCAGTTCTCTGTGCCTCCGTGTCTCTGTGGTGAGAAGTTTGTTCCATGATTCTTTCACACCTTCTGTTGCCCTGGGCTATCCCGCCTTGCCGGACCCCTGCCGGGGCTGGGCATCGCTTCCCGCGGCCCATAGGCTCAGGCTGCTAAGAACAGCATAGCATCAACCAATCGTTTTTCCTCGCATTTGGGGCCAGCACTAAACGCACTGTCATCTCCTCTTTGTCCTGACTCCTGAGTTCTATCTCCTGAATCCCGAATCCTGAATCCTGAATCCTGCAGGGCCAGACCGTCCGCAGAAGGAAGAAAGTGGATGCTCTTGATTCCCTCCCCTGAATCCTGAATCCCGAATCCTGTTTGCCCTCCTGCCCTGTGGAGCTTCCCACTCCACATCCCTTGCTTCCATCCGCTTCAGGTCCAACTTGCTGATTGAGCATCAGTGCCTTCTCCACCCTCTACAGTAATTTCCGCCGGGGAAGATGTCTCACTCATATTGGCACGGAGGGTGCTTGGATCAACCCTGTGTGGATAGGTCCCCCACAAGCGCAGTCCGGCCCACGCTCGTCGGATCACGCTGGCGCAAGCGATTTGCGGCGTGTCAGGGACTCAGTGCGTTGAAATTCAGGCGGAGTTCGCAAGATCGGGACTGAAGAGTCGCCTCGCTTGCCAGTGAGCGGATCAGCTTGCCACTTTCTGCATTGGGCCTCACGGCTAAGTGAAGTCGGTTCCCCGAAGCCCGTATCTCGGGAGTTTGAATGCGAGTGACACTTCGACGGTTTGCCGACAATACAGCCAAATGGATCGCTTGGAATTCGCGGCGCGGCATAGCTGAAGGTCTGGGTGGTTTGACGTGGACCTGGACCAAGATTGTGGGAAGGGAATTTCCCAACAGTCAAGCAGGACGCACCGCTTTGGTATCAGCAAAGGGCGTTTATCAGGCTGAATCCTGCAAAGCTCCAACGAACCGGAATCAGCGGAAGGTTTCCGAGTGTGCCATGCTCAAGCCGCTGGCAACACGGAGGTCAATGCAAATTTCGGCTGGGTCCGATCCTCGAAAAGGAATGTCAAATTTGGGGAGTCGTCGGGAAGCTAAATCGCTGGTCCGTCGTTAGTTATTATTATTTTGTTGCATTGAGCTCGGAATTCAGGTATGTTTATTGCGATGCAATGGTTTGTTGACCGTTGCAGGAACATTCTCGGGTCGCCCCCGAGGAGTTCAGCTGCGAATGGGGTAGCCTTGAGTGCTGGTTCGCGCTTTCGCGAGCCGGGAATTTAAGTAAATTCCCTCGCCCGAACAAGTCCCATGGCTGGACCATTCGTTATGCCTCAAAAGGCTCGCAGGTCAATTAATTCTAAAGAACCCCGCGTAAATGCGCGGGGTTTTTTTATATCAGTCTGCGAACGTTTGCTCCTCGGGGTCGAACGTGCGCGTCTGGGTAAATATTAACGTGCCCGCAAGCGCGCCACAGGCCGACTGGCGTGGAGATTCTCCATTCCCCAGCGGTCACGTCCCAGTGGCAGCCGGCCCTGAGATTGCATCCAGCGACACAAAGCGACTCCTGACCGTGATACTCATGAGGATTAAGGATCCACTGGAAACCCCGGGCGTCAACTCGCTGAGCACCGGAACCATATCGGTCGTCAAAGGTTCGTCGGCGATCAGCACTGTGGAGGCCGGTGCCGTCGCCAGAAAAAACATGGAATGGCAGGCAGCGCGGATCGCGTTCGCTCTCACACTCGACTCGTTCACACCAGCTTGCAAGCGCTCCGACCCACGAGTCATTCGTTGGGTCATTTGGGACACGAACCCAAAAAGATTTGTATTCCATGAATCTTCGTAGGGACATGTGTCGCCCGAGCTTGAGAGCCTCACCTTCATTTGGATGAAGTGGGACTCTCGGGTCGCTACCGACAACTAGTGTCGCGACTCGGGATCGATGAGCTCGCGGATAAAGTCCCGCCGCGAGGTCTCGAGCAACCAGGGGCACTGCTCGTCCGGTCGGCGCGCGCATCGTGACCACAGATCGAGGATGAAAACCCCATCCGCGTTTTTCGCACACAGTGGCCACATGGCTTCGAAGCGCGCTGGTTGCGTCTCGATCCTCCCGGTGGAAGAATAGGTTAACGTCAACGTTCATTCTCGCCACTTCTAGATCCCGGGATTCGCAGCGTCCGCATTGCGGTAGCGGGCGAAATGCGAAGTTCCAGCAATTCTCCCTTTGACATTGCCTTTACGCAGTCAACGATGAACTGCCTGAGCGCTTCTACATCTCTGTCTGAATCATCTGATTCATATCTTCCTTGGATGATTTCGGGTGTTTTAATCGAGTTGGTCATGAACCAGTCTTGAAGCCGACGCTCGACTTTGCGTTTCAAAAAGTTGTTCCAAATGGGTCGCATTGGTGCGGGCAATCCTACCGTTGGAAGGGTATCCCTGTGCCATCCCTCGAGACGTTCGGCGACTTCTGGATCGGTCGGTTTATGCAATGCGACGAATTCAACTCGCCACTGGTCGAGAGCGGCGGCGGAAATTGTCGGGAGTACGGGACCCTCATTTTCCAAGCTGGCCGGCCTGGCGGCTTGCTGTAAGATGTCCCATACATACCTGCGACCGCTCGAATAGTCGAGCACGGCACGCCAAAGATCAGCCCGTATTCGATCGCCACGGAATTTGTTGGCTCGCGATTGCTCCGAGCGCTCCGGGGAAGCCGATTTCAGGATAACAAACCCTGGCGGTGGAGTTTCTTCGACACTTACGACATCTGGAATCTTGCTCAGAAAGTCTCGAAAGGACGTGGCTCCGAAATCAGCTTCCTTAAAGGTGTTCTTCGTCAACAGCAGCAATCGATTCTTTAAGACGGGAATCGTCATTGCCCACCAATCGGGTTTCCCAGATCGGCGTGCGAGACTGAATGCACGCTCAATTAACTCGGCGGCTGAAGGTGCTTCATGCATCGCGTTTGGACGGTACCATTATCGATCGATTAAGTATACGCAGGGCAAACGCATGGTACTGAGGGATTTTAACAGATTTCCAGCAGTGCCGATTGCCTCATTTTTCGCGGCGCCGCTTCATCCGTTGCAAGCCACCGCTGCCGGGGCACTTACGACCCTCGGTTAGGACTTCGCCTGAAGTCGCCTTCGCGTCAAGTGGGCGCCACTTGGACGTATAACGGGCTACTCGTAGAGGTGGGAAGCCCGACGAGAAGTGCTTTTCCTTTCACTGCCCGCCCACTCGCCGGTAATCTGGCTGGCGGCCCGGCCACTCCGACTTTGACGAAACCCTGGAACGAGGGCGGAAGCCACTTGACGCATTCGCTATTTCCGGTATAATGGAAATATGACAGTTCCTGACGACGCCGAGCGAGTCATACGGTACGCGGATATGTTTGCCGCCATGGGGGCCGAGCCTCGGTTGCGCATCATGCAACTCTTGCTGACCGCCCACCCGCAGGGGTTGGTGGTGGGAGATATTCAGGACGAGCTGGGTATTCCTGCTTCAACCCTTTCCCATCATCTCGAGAAGCTCAAGAACGAGGAACTGGTCAAAGTGCGGCGCGAGGGGACATTCCTTTGGTACACGGCCAACACCGAGGCACTACAGGAGCTTCTTAACTTCCTCTATGCGGAGTGTTGCACCCGCAACAAAGCTGTTAAACCCGGCGACCTGGTCTTGATCGTGCACGCCTCAAAGGGGAGCCAGGAAAGGAAAAACAAATGAGCACAGAAAACATCAAGGAAGTGGTGAAAGAGAAGTACGGGCAGGCGGCCCTGCGTGTCATCCAGGGCCGGAGTTCCTGTTGCGGAACGGCGCCGGCTGTGGACGGTTATCCTGACCCCATCACCTCGAACCTTTACGATGGCAGCCAAACCAGCCAAATCCCCGAGGAAGCTCTCCTCGCTTCGTTAGGGTGTGGAAACCCGACGGCACTCGCCGAGCTGAAGCCCGGCGAAACCGTGCTCGATCTGGGATCAGGCGGGGGCATTGATGTGCTGTTGTCCGCCAAGCGGGTGGGGCCGACCGGCAAGGCCTACGGTCTGGACATGACGGATGAGATGTTGGCGCTCGCCCGCGAAAACCAGCGCAAAGCCGGAGTTGAGAACGTAGAATTCCTGAAGGGCGAAATTGAGAACATCCCACTGCCTGATAACTCCGTCGATGTCATCATCTCGAATTGTGTCATCAACCTCTCCGCCGACAAGGACCGAGTGTTGCGGGAAGCGTTTCGCGTGCTCAAGCCGGGTGGGCGATTCGCCGTCTCCGATATCGTGGTGCGCGGCGAAGTTCCCGCCGAGATTCGGCGAAGCGTGGAGTTATGGGTAGGCTGTATGGCCGGGGCGCTGGAGGAGAGCGAATACCTTGCCAAACTCATGAAGGCAGGATTTGAGGTCGTGAGCATCGAACCGACCCGGATTTACCGCGTTGCGGATGCGCGCGAATCGCTTTCGAGCGCGGGGATTGACGTGGAGGCGATCGCGCCTCGAGTCGATGGCAAGTTCATGAGCGCCTTCGTGCGGGCGAAGAAACCAGCTTCATCGTCGCTCGGGCCGGCGAGCGGGCCGAACACCGTTTGATGCAAACTCCCGTGCGCTGAGGTGACCGTTGAGGGGCTTCTTTTGGATCGACGTCGCTCTCTTCCTGGGTTTCGGGGTGTTCGTATGTTCTCAATGGCAGTGGAACGTTCGATACCTCGTTGGGATCGGGATAGCCGTGGTTAGCTTCGCCTTGTGGATGGTTGCACGGGTTCAGCTCGGGAAGTCTCTTAGCGTCCGAGCCGAGGCCAGGGCGCTGGTGATGACAGGCCTTTACTCGAAACTTCGTCATCCCATTTATCTGTTCAGTGGACTCGCTTATGCGGGCCTGTTCCTCGCTTGGGGCAAACTACTCCTGGCACTTGCCTTCTTTGCTCTGACTGTTCCATGGCAAATCGCTCGCTTAAGAAAAGAGGAGGCGATCCTGGAGCAAGCCTTTGGCGACGAGTATCGCCGGTACAGAGCCAGCACGTGGTTTTAGCAGGATGCTGCAAAACCCGCCTAGGCTGTCATTCCAGGGAAAGGCATCGAGATATGTCAGCACATCTTGCGCGAAGACTCTCTTTTCTTGATCGATTTCTTACCGTTTGGATTTTTCTTGCCATGGCGTTGGGCGTGATCTCTGGCTATCTGCTGCCAAGTCTGGTTCGGACCCTGACGGCCTTCCAGGTGGGCACAACCTCAGTTCCTATTGCAGCCGGTTTGATTCTTATGATGTACCCACCCCTGGCAAAAGTCCGCTACGAAGAGCTTGGGGAAGTCTTCCGAAACAAACGCGTTTTGCTTCTCTCACTTGTGCAGAACTGGGTGATCGGCCCTGTTCTCATGTTCGTCCTCGCCGTTACCTTCTTGCGGAACCATCCCGACTATATGGTCGGTTTGATTATGATCGGACTGGCCCGTTGCATCGCGATGGTGATTGTCTGGAATGAACTTGCGAAGGGCGATACTCAATATGCCGCGGGACTTGTAGCCCTTAATTCGGTTTTCCAGGTTTTGTTTTATTCGGTTTATGCCTGGCTGTTCATCACCGTATTGCCGACATGGCTTGGTCTAAAAGGCGCAGTTGTGGATGTGTCAATGAAGCAGATTGCGCAGAGCGTCTTCTTCTACCTGGGGATTCCATTCCTCGCCGGCATGCTCACTCGCTTTGCCCTGGTCCGACTGCGAGGGCGGGAATGGTACGAGAAGAAGTTTATCCCCCGCATCAGTCCGCTTACGCTTATCGCCTTGCTCTTCACGATTGTGGTGATGTTTTCCCTGAAGGGTGAATACATCATTCAATTACCGCTCGACGTTCTGCGGATCGCGCTGCCGCTGTTGATTTACTTCGTGGTGATGTTCCTGGTTTCCTTCTATATGAGCAGGAAGCTGGGAGCTGATTATCCCAAGACGGCGACCCTCTCCTTCACCGCCGCCAGCAACAATTTTGAGCTGGCTATTGCCGTGGCTGTGGCGGTATTTGGAATCAATTCCGGGGTTGCATTTGCGGCGGTCATCGGTCCGCTCGTTGAGGTCCCAGTGCTGATTGGGCTGGTGGGAGTTGCTCTCCGCTTTCAGCGTACTTACTTCACGCCACTTCGGGAGGGCACCAACGCAGTTCAACTGGTTCGTGGGTAATCCCCCACCTCCGCTCCATTTCGCGAAGATACGGCTTGTTAGACAGTTATACGGACAGTGAGGGAAATCAGTGAGAGTCCTTATCCTTTGCACGGGCAATTCGGCTCGCAGTCAAATGGCGGAAGGGTTACTGCGCCATGATGCAGGAAATGTCTACGAGGTTTTCAGTGCCGGCACCAAGCCGAGCCATGTGCGACCCGAGGCTATCACGGTGATGCGCGAGGTGGGGATTGACATTTCCGGTCACCGATCCAAATCGGTGGACGAATTTGCAGGGCAGGATTTCAACTACGTGATTACGGTCTGCGATAACGCCAAGCAGAGTTGCCCCGTCTTCCCGGCGAAAACAAAACGTATTCATTGGAGTATCGAAGATCCCGCTGCGGTGCAAGGCTCCCAAGGCGAAGGATTGACAGCCTTCCGCCGCGTCCGAGACGAGCTTCGAGCCAGGCTTCGAGCCTTTGCTCAAGGCTAGATGGAGAAGCTATGTTGAAGGCGGAGCCAGCTTCCAACTATCCTCCTGAAGAAGGGCGCTTTCTGCGCGGCAATGACTACTCGCCCGTCGCTGTCGCTGTCATCTTAATTTTCGATCAAGAAAAAATCCCGCCGGATATTGAGAATCTGGTTCGAGTTGGCCTGGAAAGTGGAGCCGCCCTCTCCGGCACGATCCAGACTGAAAACATCGGTATCGAAAAGCTCATTTGTAACATCGTTGCCAACCCAAACATCAGGTATCTGGTGCTCTTCGGGCCGGAGTCGCCGGGACACCAGACGGGCGATGCTCTCCTCATGCTGCACGAAAATGGTGTAGACGAGCGCCGGCGGATCATCGGTGCGCAGGCTCAGACTCCCTATCTCTTCAATCTGCCAATGGAGTTCATTGCGCGCTTTCGGCAACAGGTCCACATGATTAATCTCCTGGACGAAGGCGACCCCGAATTGCTGCGCCGGGCCGTCTGGTCTGGCTATCAAGAAGAGCCCACTTCATTCCAAAACTACACGCTCTTTGATCCAGGAGCCTACCCTGAAGGACCGCTCTCAGGTCAGCTCACCTGGCGGGTCACTCGCCCCCAGGCCGAACCAAAGGACGAAGGTGAACGGCAGCAGAGGCAGAGGCTCAGAGATTTGATGGCAAGAGTGAAACGAGCAGCAGAAAAGAAGAGAGAGGGTGAGCAACCATAAGCAGGATGCGGCTGGCCCGCCCTCCCCAAAAAGGGCGCCGATCACCCGGCCTGTCGAAAACCTCGACGGCGCTGTCATTCTGAGCATGCACAGCGGAAAACCGGCTGTCCGTGATGTCACGACGTCGCCGCGACACCGGTGCAATGGAACCGTTAAAAGCAAAACATTTACGCGCCGAAGTCTTGGAGAGCGCCCCGTCACTGTCATGCTGAGCGCAGCGAAGCATCTCGCTCTGCTGTTTCTCGGCGGAAAAGTCCAGAGCGAGATTCTTCGCTCCGCTCCGCTGCGCTCAGAATGACAGCATGGCAGACGAGTGCAGGGATGTCAGGCCAAAAGATTGTTGTTGAAACGATTGTCGGAAGAAGTGTTTTAATTCCCCCGTGTTTCAGAATGGGTAAGTTGCGAGACACGCCAAAAAGTGGGATACTGGCCCACCGGCGACCTTGAACGAACGCCGCACGGACCAATGCAGAGAGACAGAGTCTTTCGTTTGCCCCTCGCGCTGCGCTCTTCGCCGATGGAGGTTTCGCCGCTCCTTCCGCGACGCGGGAATGTGAACTGCGACCATCAGGAGCGGATGGTGGTATACTGAGCGTAGAGGTGGGTCCATGGCACAAACAAAAAGCACCCTGGTGGTTGACCCTCTGGCAGATTTCAAAGCCTCCCCGGGTAATTTGGGTCGAGCCCTTCCGATGGTCGTCGTCTATCCCGGCCTCGGACGTAAGGATGACTACTGGTACAAGGGCAAGTTGGTCAAGTACGACTGGGATACTGCCGGTTTTATGGTCGAGCAGATAAAGATCGGGATGCCGAAGGTGTTAATGGACCAGGTCATTTTTGTCGTGCCACTGACTTGGGACATGCACTGCGCGACGTGCCTCTTCGAGGCGGAACAGCTAATCAACAACAGGGGAGGCCTCATCAGCCGCTACTCCCTTTGCGGCTTCTCAAGGGGCGGCATACAAATCTACTGGCACCCGAAGCTCAGACCTTGGCACATCCTGGGCCTCATCGATCCGGTGTCACCCACGATGGAGGGGTACCCGGATAACAAGGTGGTGGATAACTTCGCCACCAGGATCCGTTGTGTGTACAATGGAAACAATTGGGACTGTGCTGAAAAGATCGTGACTTTCTACGACTACCTCACGGCTCTCAACGTGGAGACGGTCGAGCGGACGGATGTTCAGCACCGGGACATGCCGGCGTTGTTCTTTAAGACGTACGGATGGGACCTTATCCTATGATTGAGGTAGAGGCCGCAGCTTGGCCACCAGACAATCACCCTCGCGGTTGGACAGCCGGAGCGGGTGGTAGCAGGTGGACTCGCAGTGCCCGTTGTAGGCGCTCTGCTCTTGCTCTCCGTGCACCGGGACCTCGGTGGAATCCAGTTCCAGGATCGTCCGGTCGCCTGAATCGATTGCTTCCGCTCTCCCCACCAGTTCCCGGTTGAGTCGTGCCAATCCCGCGAGGTTCTCCTCTTCGGCCAGCATCTCGGTCTCGAAGGTCTGCAACCGTGAGGTGGGGGCCGTCCCATGCTCCCACATACCCTTTCGGAGTTGAGCAGCCGAAAGGTCGGGTCCAGGGAGAGGCTTTCGGTGTCGTTAAGATCTTCGTACGCAGCTTACACCGCAGCCGGCGCCGCTTGCTTTCCCCGGCCCACAATGGCAACAACGATGACACCGATGATTGAGCCCAACACAACCGTCCAAGCGATCCACGCGGTCATCTGAGGCAGAATGGCCATGTAGAGGAATTTGGTGGCAAACGAGGCTTGGGCGAACGTGGGCGGGACGGCGTCGTAGTGCGTTCCCCAACCCTGGCCGCCATTGCCGCGCATAGCGAGGAACATCACGATCAGTACCGGGATGCGGGCAGCAAAGGCGTAAGCGAGCAACGTGTTCCCCAATGAACGCCAACCGATACCAGGGATAAACGCTGCAACTAACATCACCAGGAACGCGACCAGGGTCAGAATCGCGACGTGCTCGTGCGTTGCCCCAGCCAACACGCCGCCTAGAACAAGTACCACCAACCCCAAGACCGCGAATCCCACGGCCTTACCCAGGCTCGAGGGCCGGTCGCCGACCCGGGCCAACTTCAAGGCGAAATAGGGACCGAAGATGATCGGCAGCCAGGAGATACCAATGATGGCGCCTCCCCCACCTGCCGCCGCGCTGAACCACGGTTTCGGCCAGTGTTCAAGTTCACCCACCAAGCGCAGGATGGTAACGCCCAGGGTAATCAAAGCTGGAATCGTGATCAGACACGTGATGGAAATTGACTTTCTCTCTTCCATAAGAACCTCCTTTTGCTTTCGGTTTGTGAGATGCGTTTCAGATGCTACCGCAACTCAGCGTCTTTTGCACGCCCTTCCGAGAGGGGCTAGGGACTGGGGACTAGGGGCTGGGGAAGAACGGAAGGCAGTAAGCAGAGGGCAGTACGCAGTCGGCAGTGGGCGGTGAGCAAAAGGGCACGAAAACCAGGGCTGCGTGTTGGTGGTCTGCCTTTCCCTAGTCCCCAGTCCCTAGTCCTTAGCCCCCAGTCCCCAGTCCCTAGCCCCCAGTCCCATCCTTTCAGTAGGCAGTAGGCAGTAAGCAGTAGGCAGGGTCAATCGAAAATCTAAAATCTAAAATCCAAAATGCCCCAGCCCGTTGTTTCAGTAATCAGTGAGCGGTAGGCAGTGGACGGAAGGAGAAGGGCAATTCAGAATTCACCATTCAGAATTCAGAATTGCCCTAGCCCCTGAGACCTGAAACCTGACACCTGAAACCTCTCTTTTACCGCCCGAAGTATGCCCTTCCCAGATAGGAGATTCCGAGGATGAGGAGCAGTACATTGGCGGCGAGGAATAGCCGCTCATGGAAGCGCTTGTGGAGGCTGGCGCCCCAGGCAAGCACCCGCAAAGATACGACTGCTGCCCCATAATAGCCGAAGAGGCCGCCCACGAAGAAGGGTGCAATGTGCCAGTAACCACGGAAGCGGCCCTCGGCGAGGATGGGGCCGGCGACGGTCATCCAGTAAATCCAGGTACCGGGGGCGGTGAGTTCGGCGAGGGTTGCGGTGGTGACACTCGCATAGGTGAGCGTGGCGGAGTTAGCCATTTCGGCTTGGGTCTTACCCCTCATGGCGTTGAGCGAGTAACTCGCAAACCCGATGAGCACTGCTCCGCCTAAGTAGGCCACGTAATGCGCGATGGATTGAGGAATGTAGTGGTAGAAGAAGAACGTGACAACGAGCATGCCGCCATCCACAACCACGGGCGGTCCGACGAGGATCAGGATGGCGCGCAGCCAGCGGTTGAGCGCCACTTGTGTCAGGGCGATGAAATGGAGCGGGCAAGGAATCATTCCCCCCACAATTCCCATCCCGGCTCCCAGAAGTAACAGGTCCATAACCAGTTGCCAGCCTTCAGCGCTCAGGTATCCGCTTTCAGCCCTTGAAAAATCGGGGCTGGGGTAATTCTGAATAGTGAATAGTGAATGGTGAATTCTGAATTGAGGGATTACAGGAACCAGAAGCGCTGGGCTCGGCGCGCAAACCAAACTCGTCCTCAATTTACTATTCACCATTCACTATTCATAATTCTGCCTTCGAGCCTTCCCAGGTCACACGAGGCAGGATGATGTCCTTCTTGATGCGCTGAGCGTGCTCCTGGACCCGCTTGACGATGCTTTGCAGCAGCTCGTCAGACAGCAGGCGGGGCTGCAATCCCAGTTCGATCAACTTGGTGTGCTTAGGATTGTAGTAATGCTGCTCCGCTTCCACGCGAGGGTTCTTCAGATGGTTAATCTGCACTTTGAGACCGAGTTTTTCCGACTGCGCCTTCACCATCTGCGCCAGCTCCAGCACGTTGAAAGTCTCTGTGAATTGGTTGAACACCCGGTATTCGCCGGCTTGCGGCGGGTTCAGGATGGAGAGTTCCACGCACCGCAGCGTATCGCGGATATTCAGAAAACCGCGCGTCTGCCCGCCACGCCCGTAAACCGTCAGCGGGATTCCGGCGACCGCCTGCACGCAAAAGCGGTTCAGGGCAGTGCCGAATACTTCATCGTAGTGAAAACTAGTGGCCAAGCGCTCATCCAGCCCGGTTTCATCCGTCTCGATGCCATAAACCACGCCTTGGTTCAGATCGGTGGAACGAAGTTTCCACGCCCGACAGGCGAACAGGATATTGTGGCTGTCATGCACCTTGGTGAGGTGATAGAAGGAGCCCGCCTGCTTGGGATAAGGAAGAACGTCCTTGCGGCCCTTGTACTCGATTTCGATGAACCCTTCCTCGATGTCGATATTCGGCGTGCCGTACTCCCCCATGGTCCCCAACTTCACCAGGTGCGAGGCGGGGAAAAGTTCGCGCATGGCCCAAAGGACATTCAACGTACCCGCCAGGTTGTTCATCTGGGTAAAGACGGCGCGGCTGTGATCAATCATCGAGTAGGGCGCGGAAGGTTGCTCGCCGTAATGCACGATGGCCTCCGGGCCAAACGCCTCGAAGGCTTGCCGCACCAGTTCGTAGCTGCGCAGGTCACCCACGAAAAGCTCGATGTTTTTCCCTGTAACTTCGTGCCACGCCTTCACGCGATCGTGCAAGGTGCGGATGGGCATCAAGGGCTCGACGTTCAGCTCCATTTCCCAGCGTCGCTTGGCAAAGTTGTCCACCACACCCACGTCGTGACCGCGGGCCGACAAATACATAGCCGTCGGCCAGCCCAAGTAACCGTCTCCGCCCAATACAAGAATCCTCATGGTTTGAAATCTCCGGATCTGGCAAGGTGCTAAAAAGCAGGAGTCAGGGAGCGGACTGCGGGGTTTCTTGCTTCCTCCACCTGTCACCTGGCGCGTAGTGATAAGGCGCCGCTGCCGACTGTCTCGTGCTCCTCAAGAGGCGCCTGGACACGCCAATGCCCTACTACGCTTCCTGCTCCCCTGACACCTGGAACCTGAAACCTGCTCCTGAGAGACCTAAATTTATACATCCAGCCGAATCCCCAGCACAAGCAAATAACAGGAACGGTGCTGGCGTCATTTGCGACACATGGGCGTCGCAATTCGCGGTCATTCCCGCGAAAGCGGGAATCCACTCCCCAAACCTTCGGAAATGCGCTGCCCACGGACTGGATTCCTCCCGCCGTGGCAGGACGGGAATGACCGGCCTATCGAAAGGGATCCCATTCCAAATGGCACCACCACAGGAACTAGTTGGGCCACCCGCCAGCCTGTGTTAGACTTGCCGGACGGTTTCTTAACTATGGCCACGTATCTGGTTACCGGGGGAGCAGGCTTTATAGGCTCGCACGTCGCTCATGAGCTTGTGCGCAGGGGCGAAGTGGTTCGCGTACTGGACAACCTCTCGACGGGAAGAATCGCCAACATCGCGGATGTTTCTGAACAGATAACTTTTTATGAAATGGATATCTGCAACCTGGGCAGCATTTCACTGCTTTTCGAGGGCGCGGATTACGTCCTACATCTCGCGGCCCTCCCCTCGGTGGCGCGCTCCGTTGCCGACCCGCTGAGTGCGAACGCCGTCAACATCACGGGGACCTTAAACGTGCTGCTGGCGGCGCGGGAGGCGGGCGTTAAACGTCTGGTCTTCGCAGCTTCAGCAGCGGCGTATGGCGACAATCCTACAATGCCGCGCGTGGAGACCTTGACCCCCAACCCACTTTCGCCTTACGCGCTGGCGAAGCTGGCGGGAGAGTACTACTGTCAAATATTTACCAGGATTTACGGTCTCGAAACCGTGGCGCTCCGTTATTTCAATATTTTCGGGCCGCGGCAAAACCCTGACTCGCCTTATACGGGTGTCCTTTCCAAGTTCGTTGCCGCCTACCATCGGAGAGATACTCCGGTGATTTTCGGAGACGGCGAACAGTCGCGCGACTTCACCTACGTCGATAACGTCGTGGACGCCACGCTCAGGGCCTGTGCCGCCACGGGAGCAGCAGGCAAAGTCATCAATATCGGGGTAGGCAGGAGCTACACGCTCAACCAGACCATCGCCCTGCTCAATGGAATCTTCGGACGGCAGGTAAAGCCCAAGTATGACCCGCCTCGCAAAGGCGATGCCCTCCATTCACTCGCCGATATCTCGCTGGCCCGCCAAGTGCTCGGGTACGAGCCGCGGGTTAGTTTCGAAGAAGGGCTGAGGCGGACGGTGAATTGGTTCAGGTCGGAAGCCGGTGAGGCGCGGGATATTAAATAGTGAATGGTGAATAGTAAATGGTGAATTGCGGACGCAGAGTTTGCTTTGCGTCCGCGCCCGGGGCTCTGCTCTTGCACTTCCTCAATTTAGAATTCACTATATTCACTATTCAGAATTTACTATTCGGAAGGGTAATACGGCTCAGGTGGACACAATGGAAGTTATCCGTCAGGGTGTTTCGGCCGACCGTGCAAAGGTAGCGCTGTTTGATTTTGATGGAACACTGTCTCTGATTCGCGCGGGCTGGGTGGACGTCATGGTCCCCATGATGGTCGAAATCCTGGCGGACCTGAAGACCGGGGAGAGCGAAGAGGATTTGCGGGCGCTGGTGGACGATTTCGTGGCACGTCTCACGGGCGAGCAGACCATCTACCAGATGATCGAATTGACCGAGCAGGTGGAGAAAAGGGGTGGCAACCCGCTGGCGCCTCTCGAATACAAGAGCATCTATAACGATCGTCTGATGCAGAAGATTCAGCACCGCAGAGAAGAGCTATGCCAGGGAAGAGTCTCTTCCGAACAATACCTCGTCCCCGGCGCTCGCGCCTTCCTCGAGAGCATGAGAGAACGAGGTCTAATACTCTATTGCGCGAGTGGGACGGATCAGGCTTACACGCTTGAAGAAGCCCGCTTACTGGAAATCGAGCAGTATTTTGACGGCCGCATTTTCGGCGCCCTGGACGATTACAAGAGCTTTTCGAAGGAGATTCTCATCCGCAAGATGGTTTCTTCCATGGAGTGCCGCGGGGAAGAGCTGGTTGGATTCGGCGACGGATACGTTGAAATCAAGAACGTCAAAGATGCCGGTGGTGTCGCAGTCGGTGTGGCGACGGATGAACCTGAATGCCGAGTCGTGAACCAGTGGAAGCGGGAGCGGCTGGTCAAGGTGGGTGCAGATTTCATCGTCCCGAATTTCCTTTGCCGCCAACAGCTTTCTAAGGCTTTATTTCCTAATTACCGCCTTCGGTAGTTGCGTTGACACTTTCGGATAGGAGTTATGCGGACCCCCTCATACCCGGCCCCTCTCCCCCAAGGAGGCGAGGGGCGTAGCCTCCTGAGTTTACTCTCCCCTCTCCCCCTTGGGGGAGAGGGGGCGGGGGTGAGGGGGTACCAAGACGTTTTCAACTTACAAAATGCTGTACTAAGCGATGGTAAGACATGAAATCCAAGTATGAAACATTCGACCGTTCACGCCTTCTGACCAAACCTCTGGGCGAGCGCGTACACGACATGAAGCTTGACTATCTTCTGCCGCTCGAGGGCCCGGCGCCGGACTTCTCGCATCCCCAACTCAGGGAGGTGGCCCGGAGGATCGCCGCTGCCAAGGAGAAGGGGGCAGCCCGCATCCTGATGATGGGAGCGCATGTCATTAAAGCGGGTGTAAGCCGTTACATTATCGACCTGCTGGAACGTGGCTGTTTGACACATATCGCAATGAATGGCGCGGGCGCGATTCATGATTATGAGCTGGCCCGAGTCGGCGCGACCACCGAGAGCGTGGCCCGTTATATTCGAAGCGGTGAGTTTGGCCTGTGGCGGGAGACAGGGGAGTTAAACGAGGTGATTCGCGAAGCCGCGGACCTCTCCCTGGGGCTGGGTGAAAACGTTGGGCGGCGAATCGAAACCGGCTCCTTCCCGCACAAGAGCGTGAGCATCTTTGCCACCGCTTACCGACTTTCCATTCCCGCTACGGTGCACGTGGGCATTGGATATGACATCATCCATGAGCACCCGAACTGTGATGGGGCAGCCCTCGGCGCGGCCAGCTACCGTGACTTCCTGATCTTCGCGAGGTCGGTTGAAGACCTCGAGGGGGGAATCATGCTCGATTTTGGTTCCGCCATCATGAGCCCGGAGGTCTATCTGAAAGCCCTTTCCATGGCTCGCAACGTGGCTCATCAGCGAGGGCACGCGATCGCGCACTTCACGACTGCGGTCTTTGACCTTGTCCCAATTCAGGGTGACATCCACCGTGAATTGCCGAAGAGTGACCCCGGATACTATTTCCGACCCCACAAGACGATCCTGGTCAGGACCGTGGCGGATGGGGGAGAAAGCTTTTACTTCTGCGGCGACCATCGGGCGACCGTGCCTGCACTGCGGCGCACCTTACTGGAGCTCACATGACGACAGCGGAGATTCTGGACGGCTTTAGGAAACTCAAGGCACTGGTGGTAGGGGACATCTGCCTGGATCGCTGGTGCACTTACGATCCCGCCACCTCGGAACCATCCCGTGAAACCGGGATCCCCCGGCTCGGCATCGTCTCCACAGAGGTCACTCCGGGCGCTGGCGGGACGGTAGCCAATAACCTGGCCGCCTTGGGAACCGGGAAAGTGGCCGTCCTGGGAATCCGCGGCGACGATGGTTTTGGATTTGAGTTGGTCGGGGCTTTGAACGAGCGGGGAATCTCCGCCAGCCTGATGGTGCAAATCCGCCGGTGGCAGACATTCACCTACACCAAGCTCTTAAACAGTCAAACCGGCATTGAGGACCAACCCAGAGTGGACTTCATCTCCACGCAGCCGCTTCCCCTGGAGGCGGAAAGGAGAGTCATTGATAACCTTGTTTCCGCGCTCGAGGGTTTTGACGTTGTTCTTGTCGCCGACCAGGCAGAGACGGCTGCCGGCGGAGTGGTTACCCCTGCGGTCCGTGACTCGATTATCGAGCTTGCGGGAAGGCATGCCAGTAAGGTGTTTCTAGTGGACTCTCGAAAACGAGTGCACCTGTTCCGGAAAGTGATGAGCAAGCCTAATCGCGCGGAGGCCGAAGCGGCCTGTGAGCAACTTTTTGGGCATCCCGATTTCAGGCGGCTGCGCGAACACCTGGGAGCCAGGGCGGTGATGGTGACGCACGGGCCCCAGGGCGCCCTGGTGGTGGAAGAAGGCAAAGAAACGTGGGCCAAAGCCCGCGCGGTTGAGAACCCTGTGGACATCTGTGGCGCCGGTGATAGCTTTGCTGCCGGGACGGCGCTAACCATGGCGGTGACAGGTGACCCCGTCGCCGCGGCGAGCTTCGGCAATCTTGTGGCGTCGATTACCGTCATGAAGAAAGGTACGGGCACGGCTTCGCCGGAGGAGGTCATAGAGGCTGCGACGCGGGCCCTGTGACCATCGGTATGTGGTAGACGGTATGTGGTAGATGGTATGTGGTAGGTGGGGAGACAGGGCCTACCTACCACCTACGACATACCACCTACCTTCTTCCCAAAGCGCCTCCGCATTTACTTGTCGAAAAGCTCCATCTCGGTGATCTGGGAAAGAATGTGCCCGATGAGGATGTGTGCTTCCTGGATGCGAGGAGTTGAATCTGCCGGGACGCAAATGCAGTAGCCTGCCACTTCCTTCAGCATTCTTCCGTCTCTTCCCGTAAGGGCAATTGTGACCAAGCCCTTGGCTTTCGCCGCCGCCAGCGCCTTCAACACGTTGGGAGACTTTCCGCTGGTTGAAATGCCGACCGCAATGTCTCCTTCTCCTCCCAGGGCTTCCACCTGCCGGGCAAATACATTCTCGAAGCTGTAATCGTTGGCGATTCCGGTGAGTGCAGAGGTGTTGACCGTCAGCGCGAGAGCGGGGAGAGGGGTTCGCTCCATCTGGAATCGGCCCACAAATTCCGCGGCAATGTGTTGAGCGTCGGCCGCACTGCCGCCGTTGCCGAAGAGCAGGATTTTGTGCCCCTGGCTCAAGGCCGACACGAATTGCTTTGACACAGTGGCTATAAGGCCCAGAAGGTCTTTGTCGTCGAGCAGGGCTTGTTTCACTTTCAGACTTTCCTGGATCGAAGTAGCAATCAGGAGAGCGATGTCGTGGCTCATAGAAATCCCTTCCGCGAAGTCGTCAGTATTCAGTTATCAGATGTCAGATTTCAACATACTTGGCGGCGCGCTGCGCTTGCAGTCCCCCTGGAACCTGACACCTGGCACCTGACACCTGGAACTAGAAGCCCAGGGCGACACAAAGGGCCGCCACGTCACCAATGCGTTCGTCGAGCGCCGCGGGGACGATTTCGCAGCTTGCCGCCGTAGGGGCTAGCGCTTCTCGTCGCATGACTGAACGAGCCGGCTCGAGCAGCAAGTCGCCCAGCCGCATGGCGAGGCCTCCGATCACGATTCGTTCCGGGTTCAGCAAGTCAACGAGAATGGCAAGCACCGCACCCAGCCGCCGGCCTGTTGATCGAATGATCCCAAGGGCAATGCGGTCTCCCCTCTGCGCGGCTAAGCCCACATCCCGCGCCGTCAGCGCCTTGCCGGACTGAAGAAGTTTGGTGAGCGTGGTTTTTTGCTTGTTCTTTGCGGCCCTGGCAACCGCCTGGGCAGCCCAATGGGCTATGCCTCCACCACTCGCCCACCCTTCGGCGGAGCCCGCTTTGTTATGTCCGACCGGTC
>Ga0208821_1000426_pt1 | contig 33333 bp, 26 predicted proteins | sample June2015DPH_20_5_FD_184720 | JGI IMG/M metagenome (GOLD analysis project Ga0208821, IMG submission 184720) | Peatland microbial communities from SPRUCE experiment site at the Marcell Experimental Forest, Minnesota, USA - June2015DPH_20_40... | ecosystem: Environmental > Terrestrial > Soil >... | reverse complement strand
GCGTGGGCCAACATTGACGTCCTGCTCAAGCAACGTCACGACGAGCTGCCCAAGCTGATCGAGACCTGCAAAGGCTACATGCAGTACGAGCAGAAAACCTTTCAGGTCATTACCGAAGCCCGCACTGCCTTCATGAGAGCCAACACGGTGGCGGAGAAGGCCCAGGCTGATAACTTCATGACTGGCGCATTGAAATCGCTATTTGCGGTCGCAGAGAACTATCCCGAGCTGAAGGCCGACAACAATTTCATGCAGCTCCAGAACCGGATATCCGAACTGGAAGAAAAGATTGCCGACCGCCGCGAGTTCTTTAATGACGACGTGAACACTTACAACATCCGAATCCAGCAACTTCCGGATGTCTTTATTGCTCACATGATGAGCTTGCAACGCAAAGACATGTTCAAGGTGACAGAGGACGACCGCCGCGACGTGGAAGTGAAGCTCGGTCAGTAGCAGGCTGATGAAAGAACCTCGGAAGCTGTCATTCTGCGCGTAGCGAAGAATCTAATTCCTTGATTTCAAAGCAGAGCGAGATGCTTCGCTTCGCTCAGCATGACATGATGGGCACTTTTTGATCAGCTTGGTATGTGGTAGATGGGGAAAAGCAAGGTGGAAGTGAAACTCAGTAGGTATGTCGTAGACGGGGAAAAACAAGGCGGAGATCCCACTGCGTGTCGCCTGCTGACTACTCAGCGCGAAGGATGTGAAAGGAGTCTGTTATGGCACTTGCATTGTTTCTGGGTGGATTGATTGTTGGGCTCGTGGTGCTGGCGGTGCTGGCAATCATCGTCATCGCCATCATCATGTATTTTGTGGGCCTTTACAACAGCCTCGTGACATTTAAGAACAATATCGACCGCTCATTCTCCAATATCGATGTCTTGCTCAAGCAGCGCCACGACGAGCTTCCCAAATTGATCGAGACCTGCAAGGGTTACATGCAGTACGAGCAGAAAACCTTGCTAGCCGTCACCGAGGCCCGCACGGCCTTTATGCGCGCCACCACGCCGGCGGAAAAGGCTCAGGCGGATAACATGGTGAGCGGGGCGCTCAAGACTTTGTTTGCGGTGGCTGAGAAATACCCCGACTTGAAAGCCAACACCAACTTCATGCAGCTCCAGGGCCGCATCACGGAACTGGAAACCAAGATTGCAGCGCAACGTAGCTCTTACAACGAGGATGTGAACGCTTTCAACATCCGCATCGCCCAGGTCCCCGCAAATCTCATCGCCGGGTTTATGGGCCTCCAGCCCCATGCTCTCTTCCAAGTGGCCGAAGCGGACCGCGAGGACGTCAAGATCAGCTTCACTTAGCCATGTCGCTCAAGAGATACCTCGACGAAATCGGGTCGGTTGCCAGCGAAGTAGGACTCTACACGCCGCTTGCTACCCACGTCTTCGGAGCGCTTCTCGGCTACCCGGCGAAGCACAGGGTCATCAACAAGTCCGGCGCGCACGGCATCCCTGACATCCGGCTGTATTCCCAAGAGGATGATTCCCAGTGGGCCGTCGTCGAGGTCAAGTTCGAGGACGGCGAAATCCGCGAACAGGTGAAGCGCGAGCGAATCTGGAACGAGCAGATTCTCGGTCACGGTTACATCTCGCCGGACACTTTCTACGTAGTGCTTTGTGCCCCGCGCACGTTCCTTGTCTGTGATCTGGAGGGTCAGATTCTGGAGGCGCTTCAAATCGAAGCGGGTCACTTGCTCGATCCGCGCACCGGCGCGGAGTTCCCTCTTACGGACACAAGCTTCCGCGAGCGTCTGTTCGCCGTAAGTTATGCCGCGTCGCTGGAACGAAGGCAATTTGAGGCTTTCCGCGCCGGCGAGCTCAAGAGCGGCCACATCCCCATCACGCTGGAAACGCTTCCCCATTTGCAGTCGGTTTTCGAAGGCGCTATCGGGAAACTCAAGGAGTACTGCCGCTTTTACTTTCGCGAGCTTCAGGCGGAGTACCAAGGGACCAGCCAGGAAATCGCCCAGATCGACCAGAGGCTTGAAGATATCGGTTCAGGGGCAATCAAAACGCGCCAGAAGCTCCTTTACAAGAAGCGTACCTTGCGAGCCCGCCATCGCCTTGCCCTGCAACTCTTCGAATACGAGAATGATTACGAGCGCTTCAAGCACGACCAGACCTACGCGGGAACCCAGGAAGAAGAACATTTTGAGGATATTTTCTGCACCAACACGGCCTACGTCGCGCTTAGCCGGCTCTTCTTCGTGCGCATCTGCGAGGATGTGGGGCTGACCACGCGCAAGATCTCCAATTCCGGCATCGCCGTCTGGCGCAACTTCGTCGAGAATATCAAAGGCCACTACCAGGATCTCCTGGACGTCGCCTTCAAAGACGTCGCCCACGTCTACGTCAGCCTGTTTGAGCCGACGGTCTTTGACTGGTTCGGCAGGGGAAACACCAAACTCCACGACATTCTGGAACGGATTCTCTTCCGTCTCAACGCTTTCAACTTTCGCGATATCAATCGCGATGTGCTGGGCTCGATCTACCAGTATTTCCGGCCCCGCGTCGAGCGCCGGAGACTGGGCGAGTACTATACGCCGGTTGAAGTGGTGGATTACATCCTCGCGCGGACAGGGATTGCCTCGGACCCCGGCTTGATGGAGAAGCGCATCCTCGACCCGGCTTGCGGGTCGTTTACCTTTGGCGTCCGCGCTATGCTGGCGTTGCTGAAAGCCGGCGCACACCTTTCTCCCGAAAACAAGATCGAGTTGGTTCGCCGCTGTCTTCGCGGCCAGGACATCAATCCCTTCTCGGTTTTCCTTTCCCATCTCAGCCTCCTGTTCGCACTTCTTGAGACCTATCTCCAGGCGAAGCGCTCCAACCCGGTATATGAAATCGCGCCGATGGATGTCGCCGTCCAGAACTCGCTAACCCAGGCGATTCCCGAACCGTCGGAAATCGGGCAGGCAAGCGATGAAGGCGCCGCCGATGCGGGGGCCGGGACGCTTCCGGCGTTCGACTATGTAGTGGGAAATCCGCCCTTCGTACGTAACGAGAGGCTGCCCGAACAGGACCGCGAGGTGCTGAACGAGATCTTTCCCACGCTGGCCGTGAAAAACACCGACCTTGCCGTCTATTTTCTTTACGCGGCCACCAGATACATGAGCAAAGAGGGCGGAAAGGTTGGTATGGTCGCTCCGCTGGCCATCGCTAACGCTCAGATGGCTGCTTACTTGAGAAACTTTCTCAAGGACCACACAGTCTCTGAACTTGTTTCGCTCGAATGGTGTGCCAAGCAAGCCTTCCCCGGCGCCGACATCGTGCCCATGCTGATTTTTTTGCAGAAGGGCAAGTGCCCACCCGACCACAAGGTCCGGCTCGTGCGGGGAATTAGCAGCCTCGCCGAACTCAAGTGTTATGCGGAAGACGACGCGCTTCTCATGGCTACGTCGTCACTGGTGCCGTTCCAGGATTGGGCGGCCCTTAGTCCGTTCGGCGATTGGTGCTTGGACGTCGCTGAAGAGGACTTACCTCTCCTGCAGAAGCTGAACCTATGTCCGAGTTTGGGGGATGGCTTCGCTCAATGTTCCTATGGGGTCAAGGCGGGTAACAGCCCCGAGTTCTTGCGGCCTTCCAAGGCCGGAGAAGCGAAGCCGGGAGAAGTCCCTTTTGTTAAGGGGCAGCACGTTGCGGCATTCCAAGTGGCCATGGGCACGGACGAGCTTGCCAATCTTGCCAAGCTCGATTCGGCAGAGGATCCTTCCATCTGGGGCGAGCTTGACTTTTACCGCGCCAATGTTGGAAAGTCGGACACGACGGGCCTTGGGCGGTTCGATTATGACACGCCCCACATGCTGGCCGCCGGCTCACCCAGCGACAGGTTATGCTGCCTCGTTCCTGAGGTGTACGTCACTCTGGTAGCCGCCGTAGCCGACCCTCTCGAGGTAGTTGCCAACAATAGTGTCATCGCGGTGGTACCGAAGAAGTTCAGCGCCCACTGTCTCGCCGCCATCATCAATTCTCGGGTATCGCGATACTATGCCTTCCTTACCCTCAGATCGGCCATCCTCCTCAGGCGGCGAGCGCATTGGTTTCCGCGCGCGCTCAAAGCGCTGCGCATGCCAGAGCTGGCTCCCCGCAGCGCAGGAGCGCTTCACAATTTGGCGGTCGAGGCATCCGATCTGTCAGGGCACGTGGCGCGAAACCTGCTGGACGCATACGCCGATTGGGTTGCCGACATTGCGCTCTTCACCAAGGCCGGATTTCTTGGCGTGCAGGCGCGAGGTCTGGAGGTTGTCGACCGGGAGGACTTGGCGGCGGTCCAACCTCAGGGGAACAAGGTTGCCGTCGACGGGGGCGAAATCTGGTGCGATTCCGCCGATACCCTTCTCCTCACGCGCACTGCCTTGCTAGCAAGCGACAAGGACGAGTTCACTGCCCACGATGTCGAGAACGCGCCCGTTCCCTCCGACTCGAACGTTCGCCGCGTCCTGGCCCAAAAGATCCGTGACTTTGCTGCTGACCAGGAGAGGATTCAAAGCCGCGTGCTTCGAATCCTGGAAGAGATCGATGAGATCGTCGCGGAAGGGTTAGGCCTGACGGCGGCCGAGCATGAGGTGATCCGCCGGCGCTGCCAGGAGTTCCCACTCTCTGTCACCGTCGAGCGGCCTCGCTTCGCTTGGAGCGCCGACCGGAAGCGCCAGGCGCGCAGGACCTATCGCCCGGGAGAACGTTTTAGGTAGTGTCGGCTTACCTCGGGCAGTTGCTAGCGCCGTGGTCTTTCATAGCGCAATTGCTTGTTTCAGGACTTCCTCCCGGATGTAAGGGCTGATGGCGTCTTCGGTAACGACGTGTACGGTCGCAAGCCGTGGATTCCGTAATCAGCCGCGAGCTTCAAAGTCTCACCGGGCGCGAGAGCGCGCTTAGCCGACCAGAGCCCCAGGGTCACCGCGTTTTCTGCCTTACCGGTCCAATGTGCGAAGCAGCGCGAGACCTGATCCTTGGGGAAACGATTGACCAAAACCAGACCCGTTCCCGCCTCCGAGAGCCTCCACTCTCCATCGGGCTGCTGCGCGCCGTCATAGACTTTGGAACCCCTGGGCTCTTGCCCTGGCTGGAGCAGTCTTTGCTCGAGGGTTTTTCCATCCTGCTGGCGGAAGGAGAGGACGACCCGGTCCATGCTTTTTGGGTCAACTACACATCGCGACTGGAGCACCACATCGAGGGCGGAAGCGCCGCCATTCTCCAAAGTGGTTTCAGTCTGCACGACCGGCTCATCTTTCCGAAGTCGAATCGCGCGCCTCGCCTTCAGCCCATTGGCAAAAGTGCCGGTGAGCAGCAGCTCGGTTGGCTGGGTTTGTGGTTCCAATTCCCATTTCGCTTCGTAGAGCTTGGCGGCGAGATAGTCGGAGTATACAAACAGGCTTAAGCCTCCGACGTCCGGATACGGCCGCTCGCCGGGATCGGAATGACGCAACACGTCCTTGCCGGTTCTCTTATCGATCATTTGGATGACCCGGCCGCTCAACTCCGGCGCAACGACAACTCGCAACGCCGCATTCTCTAATGCCGCCACACGATAGGGCCTTATGGACTTGCTGAATTCTTCTTCGTCTTCGGCCAGCGTGGTCCCTTCGTGAAGTTCGGTGATGCCGAATGAGCGGACGTCATTCATGAAACTCTGGAAGCTCTCTTTCAACTGCTCGAGGCGGGCGGGTGCGTACGATCCATCTCGGACCTCGAAGGCTTTCGCGTGCATCAGTCTCACGTAATCGATGGAGAGTCGCGCCTTGCGTACCCTCGTCCTCGTAGCATCATCATCGGCGGCTGTTTCGGCTTCATGGAAAAACTTCATGGACTGTGCAAGAAAGTCCTCCGACAGGTAGGGTGCCCCAGGGTTCGTGTAAATCCACATGTGATGCCCTTTTCCCTGGGGCGCCAGCCTCACCTGCCGGTGAAGCAAGTCGAAGTAGGCCCGCATGGGGCGCGCCGCCTTGCCATAGTACGCAGTCATGAACTCACGGATGATTCCGTTCACATCAACGCTCGAATTCCACAGCAAACGCGCCATCACGTAGCACCGCAGTTCGGCATTTTCTCCACCACCACCTTCGGCATAGTCGCCCTCGAGAAATATGCCTACAACTCCGTGTTTCCGGTACATGGGAATGTCCGCTGCAAGTTCATCGAAGTCCGGAAAGGGAAGCAGGTAGTGTGCGAAATTCGTCACATAGTGCCATATGTAGAGCTGGTTCGTGATCCTAGACCACCCTCGGAGGTGCTCCAGGAAATACGCATCGTCTTGGCAATTTTCGTACGCGTGCGCCTCGCAGGCCCCGATGGGGCAGAGGCGGATGCGAACGTTGGGGAGCGGACGGACTTTCAGCGGAGGAGCTTCCGTGTACCAGTAGGCCAATGTATCGATCAGCTTTTCGGGATGCTCCTTCGCCACTTCCGCGGCGACGGCGTTGACGAAGCGCAGGACGGGGCCCGAGTGAGCCCCGCCTTCTTCCTGCTCGACGCGCCGGCAATTGTCGCACTCGCACCATCCCTCACAGTCATTTTGCGAAACGGAGTAAATGCTCGCCTCGGGATGCTGCTCGACCCATTCCAGGACGGTCTCAATCGCCAGCCGCAGTACATCAGGATTCGTTAGACAGAGCTGTGCGCCCTCGCTTCTCCGTTTGCCGTCCACCAAGGCGTAGTATTCGGGATGATCCTTAAAGTATTTGTCCGGGGGGAGTATCAGGTAAGAGGTGTGAACGAACGGATAGTAGCCGACCTTGCCGCCGGTTGACTCGTCGAGGTTTAAAGAGGACCCATTCATCTTGTTGCGGGCAGCCCAGTCCTTATCAAAAGCTTCCCTGAAGGATGACTCGCGATACTCGAATGCAGGCTTGTGCATTTCATCGAGAGGCTCGAGGGTAAGAGACGACATCTTGGGAATGACGCTCAAATCGCGCGTAAACCACCGGCATCCCAGCTTTTCCAAGAACGTGTAGACGCCGTACATGGTCCCACGCTGCCGGCCTCCCACAATCACGACGTGGTTCCCTTGCGTTCTCAATACAAAGCCCTCAGAGCCGAGTGTCTCGAACGGGATCCTCAATCCAAGCTTCTGAATCAGGTTGCTGTTTCCGACAAGTACCAAATCGCCTTGCGGTTTTTCTGCCTCGGTGACAATCGGCAGGCGAGCGCCCGACATTTCCTGGAGGAATTTCTGTAGCTCTTCCGCGCCGTGCATCTCCGACGGCGAGGCTGTTTCCGAAACGCAAATGGAGTAGGTGGATTTTCCCTGCTTCACAAGGGTGAGAGGTTTTTTCGCGGCATTCATTGGAGCTGAAAGAGCACTGCTCCGGCCTGTAGCCAATCCCACACTGCTCAAGACAGCAGACTTTAGAAACTCCCTCCGACTCTTGTCGTGGTGATCTGGATTTTCCACGGTAGTCCTCCGTTTTAATATTTGATCCATTGCTTGTAATAGACGTATTGCTGGAGCCAGGGCCGTGACCAGGGATTACGGGCGCAGTAGAAGACCGAAATGGCGGATATGAGCAAAAAGGCCAGGGCCATGCCGCGGAACCAGCGGTGAGCGGTTTTTCCCCGCAGCCCCTCCGGCAGCAGCAGCAGCCATAAAGGGATCAACCAGAAAAACCAACGCAGGCCGCAGCACATCCCGCCGTAGTTCCGATTACCGGCGAAGAAAGTATAGAAGACGAGCAACAACAAGGTGAGGAAGGCAGCAAGCGCCGCGAAGGCGTGTAGTGGGCTTCCTCGGGACCGGAGGGAACTCCAGACCCCCATCAGGGTGAAAATGAAAATCGGCGAGAGTGAGAGAATCCCGTGATGTCCGACCAGCATGTGGAACAGGTACACGGGCCAGGGTTCATACATGTTGTCGATTCCCTTGCCGATTTGCCCCGTCGGCTTTCCGCTTGCGGGATCGACCTCGCTGCCCACCAGCCGGCCGGATGCCGGATCAATCAACCAATAGGAGCCGGGATATACGTAGGCTGACTTGTCCGCGTAAGCGGGTCGAAGGTCTCCGGTGACCAAGTAGTTCGTCGAGAAATGCCCGGCGATGGGGACCAACGCAAGGGGGAGAAACCAGGTCAAAGTCTGCCGCCGCGCCTTCCAGGCCAGCCCGGCGCCCAGCGCCACCAGGAAGGCAGTGGCCGGGAATTCGTTCACAGCGGCAAATCCTGCAAAGAACCCTGCCAGGGCAAAGAGCCGCCACCCGCGCTGCCCCTGGCACCAGATCAGGAAAGCAGGATAGAGCGCAAAGAACGAGCTGAAGGCTGCGATGGTGTGGTTGTTCAGCGTGATGCTGAAACCCGTCAAGAATGTTCCCAGCCCCGCTGCCGCCATGGTGTAGGCCCGAATCCAGGGATCAGGGGCGAGCCGGTCGAGGAGGCGCGAGAAGAGAACCAGAAAGAAGATCAGCGGCGGCAGATTTATGGTGGCGACGATAATGCGGATGACGCTTTCCGGGCTATGGCGAAAACTCAGCCGGCCGAAGCTCAGTTTCTTCAGGAGCAGGTACTCGCCGGCGAGCAAAGTCGGCAGCAGGGGAGGCTTGGAGGAATAGTAGTGGCCATTGAGCTGGACCCGGTCAATCGTACTAGGCCAGGGTGTCTCATCGATGTTGTAGGTCCCTCGTTCCGCGAGGCTGTAGACCGTCGCCCATCGCGAGCGATCGTTGACGCTGTGCATGGGAAGGATCACACCTTGCAGGTTCCGTTCGGCGCGTGCCAGGAAAATCAAGCCGAGCACAGCCCCTGCGGTCACAGCAATCAGTATGAAGTCCAGGCGCCTCCTCTCGGCAAAAGGGTCGTCTGGCGCGTTGAGTTGTGTCGGATCGTTCATGTCGCGTTTTCTCGAGGGGGTGGAGTAAGTTCTGCAATGCTGTACTTGTGCTCATTCCGGATGTTCTGAGAAGCAACCAGTTCGCCGAGAAATCCGATGGCGAGCATTTGAAACCCCATGATGAGGCAGGCGAGAGAATAGGTCAGCAGAGGCCGGGTCCCAATGGGCCCAAAGCCATGCACTCTAAAGCGCGCCAGCACCCAGCACACTGCAAGGTAGGAGAGCCCGGCCGCTCCGAGCAGGAAGGCGGGAAGACCGATCCCGCCCAGCAGATGAAGCGGACGCTCGCCGAAGACCGTCAGGAAAACGACGGTAAGGAGATCCAGGAAACCCTTAACAAAACGATGGAATCTGTACTTCGATTGTCCGTAGCGCCTGGGATGATGCTCGACGGACAGCTCCGCGACGCGGTATCCGCGGGCGTGGGCCATCACGGGGATAAAGCGGTGCAACTCTCCGTAGAGAGGCAGCTCCTTGACCACCTCGGCGCGAAAGCACTTGAGCCCGCAATTGTGGTCGCGCAGCTTAAGGCCCGTCAGGCGACTGACGAGCCAGTTGAACACGCGGCTGGGCCAGACCTTGTGCCAGGGGTCTTTCCTGACCCGCTTCCAGCCATTAACGACGTCAAATCCTTCCTCCAGCTTGGCCAGGAATTTTGGAATTTCAGCGGGGTCGTCCTGAAGATCTGCATCCATCTGGAGCACCACCTGCCCCAGCGCGGCATCGAACCCCGCAGCAAGTGCGGCGGCCTTGCCAAAGTTGCGCCGGAAGCGAATGCCGCGAATACGCGGGTCGGCAGTGGCGAGCCGGCGAATCTTATCCCACGAGCCATCCCAGCTGCCGTCGTCCACGAAAATCACCTCGAGGTAAAGCCCCTGCGTCGCAGCCACGGTGAGCAAGGCGTTCCCCAGTTCCTCCAGGCTCTCGGACTCGTTGAGGAGGGGGATGACGATGCTGATCAGCTCGGATTTGCTTAGCTTCGATTCCATCGGCGGTTCACAGTCCGTGCCCACAAAAGCCCGGGGTGTCATTCCGAGCCCTTCGCCTGTCATTCTGAGCGAAGCGAAGAATCTCCGCAGTTCGCTCAGGGTAAACTCCGCGAGAAATCTCGCTCTGGTTTGTGGAGGAAGGACTCAGAGCGAGATTCCTCGCTACGCTCGGAATGACACCGTGCGCAGGAAGGCACGGAGTACGCAAATGACTCACTCAGCCCTTCAAGCGGATGCCGGAAGACCGAAGACTTTTTCAGCGTACTGGCGGCTCAAGCGGAGGTCTTCGTCGAGAGAGCGAGTGATTTGGGTGTCCTTCTCGTAAGCCAGTTCGACTACCAGATATCCCTTGAAACCAATTCCGCGCAGGTAATCGGCGACCTTCTGATAATCAATGTCGCCTGGGCCAAAATCCTCCATCCAAACACCCTGTTTGGAATTGCGCAGGTGCAGTTCCACAAGCCGGTGGCCGGTTTCGCGAAGGAACGTCATCACTTCCTGGCCGCCGCGATAGGCCCAATGCACGTCGACACAGCAATAAACCCGGCTGGGGTTGGTGTGCTGCAAGAGGTGGCGCCATTCGCGCGCGTTATCAACCAGCTCGGGGGTGTGATGGTGAAGCGCCAGCTTCATTCCCTGTTGGTGCAGCTCAGCGCCCAACTGGTCAACGTATTTAGCCTGGGTGTCAAGCTCTTCATCGGTCTTTCGGGCTTGGCCTGGTTTAGGACTCGGGTTGGTGACGATCACGCGCGTCCCATGCGGTTTAAGCAGCCGCGCCAACTCCACCACCTCCTTGACGGATTTCTCGGCGGCTGCGGCCTCGTGCATGGTTGTGCCTGCATAGATCGTCTCCGGAACCAGGTTATACTTGGCCAACAGGGCGAGGGTTCTTTCGCGCAATTCCGGCTTGAAGAAGTCCTGATTCAGCTCCACCCGACGGTACCCCGCCCCATGAAAGCTGGCCAGAACTTCATCCACACCTTCGGCCAAAGTCTTTTTCTCGGATGCGAGATGCTGGATCCAAATGTAAATCTCGACCGAGAGCTTGGGAGCGTAGTGGGCCGCGCTTGCTTCATTGCTCCCCGGGAGCAATCGCCGGCTGAGGAGCATGGCGCCGGCAAGCTTTGACATGCCGGATAACATCTCCCGTCGAGTTTGACGGCTGTGAATTGTTGCCATGTGAAACTGCCTCCCTCTCGAGAACGGAGTCGCGATTTTCGCGGCAGGAAGAAGCGCGCCGCGGTATGCGTAACGGTACGACCCGAGGGGGTGAATGTACCGCCGCAGGCGGGCCGGGTCAAGCTCGTTGTTTGGGCCGTGACACAATTCGCAGGGGAATTCTCTTGTCTACCGTGAATCACGGGTGGTGGTGTCATTTGGGATGGGATCCCTTTCGAAACGCCGGTCATTCCCGTCCCGCCATGGCGGGAGGAATCCAGTCCGTCGACAGCGCATTTCCGAAGGTTTGCGGAGTGGATTCCCGCTTTCGCGGGAATGACTGCGGCTTCGAGCGCCCATGTCTCGCAAATGACACCAGTACCGAATCACGGTTCAGCTTGCGGCTTATTCACCTGCGGCGATATACTTGCCGCCGCACACAGGTTTCAGGTGCCAGGTTTCAGGTGCCAGGGGCCGAGCGGAGCGAACCGGGAGTGGGGAATAGGGAATAGGGAGTAGGGAACAGGGAATAGGGAAAAACCCCGACTCCCTACTCCCGATTCCCGACTCCCCCCGATTTCCCTGACACCTGACACCCGACACCTGGCACCTGCTCTGATTGCGGAGATTGGAGCAATAATGACCATCAACCTTGATCTCGAGCATGTCGCTCCGGCGCCGAAGCGGAAGGATTACCGGATTGGGGCCATTGGCGCGGGGTTCATAATGAGTGAATGCCACTTGGTGGCCTATGGCCACGCCGGTTACAAGGTCGTTGCCATCACCTCCGCGTCTCGGGAGGAGTCCGAGCAAGTGGCACAGGCACGTGGGATACCCAAGGTGTACAGCACGTACCAGGAATTGTTGGCTGACCCCTCGATCGAAGTCGTAGACATCGCCGTGCCGCCGGACAAGCGGTTGATGATCGTGCGCGAGGCCGTGAAACACTCGAGCCACCTCAAAGGCATTCTGGCGCAGAAGCCGCTGGCCATGAACTATGCCGATTCCAGGGAGATTGTGCACCTCTCGGAGCAGGCGGGCATCACGCTGGCCGTCAATCAGAACATGCGCTACGACCATTCCATGCGCGCCCTCAAGACCCTCCTGAAGCGTGGTTATCTGGGCGAACCGGTCCTGGCCACTATCGAAATGCGCGCCATACCACACTGGAAGCCATGGCAGCTCGCTTACACTCACCTGACCTTGCTGAACATGAGCATCCACCACCTCGACAGCTTCCGCTACCTGTTTGGTGAGCCTGATAGCGTTTACGTCAGCGCGCGAAAAGATCCCCGGACTCCCTCGGAGCACGTGGATGGCGTGGTGCTTTACATTCTCGAGTATCCGGGCGGCTTCCGCGCCACCGCCTGGGACGATGTGTGGGCTGGGCCGGCGCGGGAAGGTGCGCCGCCGGACCTGTACATCAAATGGAGGGTGGAGGGTACGGAAGGGATGGCGCGGGGGACCATTGGCTGGCCTGCCTATCCGAACCTCACCCCCAGCACCATCGATTTCACCACCCGGCAAGAGCCCGGATGCTGGTTTTCGCCGCGCTGGAAAGAAGCGTGGTTTCCGGACGCTTTTGAAGGCACCATGGGCCAGTTGCTGGATGCGCTTGCCAAGGGCACTGAGCCTGCGATCAGCGGCCGCGATAACCTCAAAACCATGGCCCTGGTCGAGGCTTGCTATAAATCAATCGCAGAACACCGGCCTGTGAGGATTGAAGAGATTCTGAAAGAGCAGTCGAGTGGTTCTGTCACAGTTCCATGAAAACGGCGTGAGGAGGTCGTAGGTGCCGGCTGTCAGGTCTCAAATGTCAATTGTTGGTCCTAAGGCCCTGACACCTGACACCCGACACCTGGAACCTTGGTTCAGGAGGCATCATGAAACTCGGACTCATCAATTCGGCTTGGCTGGGGACCTCCGTCACCACCGCCGAAGGCATCCGCAAGACCAAAGAGATCGGATTCGATACCATTGATATCTCCGCCGACCCCTTGGACATTGACATCAAGGAGCGGCGGTTGATCAAGGACACCTGCCGGGAAGCCGGCTTGCCCGTTATCTCGGTTTGCTGTTGTGCGCTGGGCATCGCGGACTTCAACCCCTCGGTGCAGCGGTTCCACGTTACCCGCTGCGAAGCCTACCTGGACTTCGTCTATGAACTCGAGGCCAAGAACCTGTTGCTGGTGGTGGGCGAGTACATCTGGCAGCAGGAGGTCATTCCGCCCAAGGCCCAATGGCAGTTCGCCGTCGACAACGTCAGGGCGCTGGGTGAATACGCGGCGACACTGGGTGTGGAGGTCGCGATCGAACTCGAGCCCTTCAAGCTTTCCATTGTTAACACCTTGGATAAGATGGATCAGTTCCTGAAGGATGTGGACCATCCCGCCGTGCGCGCCAACCTCGACATCTCGCATCTGGCCCTCGCGAACACGCCCCCAGAGTCCATTCCAAACCTCAAAGGGCGCATTGCTCATGTGCACTTCTCCGACTGCGACGGCAAGGTCCACGGCGATTTGCCCCCGGGACGGGGGACTGTGAACTTCACCCCCTACCTCCAGCAACTGAAGAACCTGGGCTTTGATGGCACGATCAGCATTGAGCTGGAGTATTCGCCCCAGCCGGAGAAGATCGTTGAATGGGTCACGGATGCATATCGGGAGACCAACCGCTTGATGCAGAACCTCGGCATTCGCGGCTAGCAGCCTGCGGCGGTTTTGAATTTTGCCAGTCTGTCATGCTGAGCGCAGCGAAGCATCCTTGCAGTTTCGTTCCATGGGCAAGCGGCCAATCCGGCGGGCTAACTGCCGAGATCCTTCGCTGCGCTCAGGATGACAGGCTTGTAGGGCCCAGGCAAGGCCCTACAAGACTCAAGGGGGGATAACGATGAACTACAGAAAGTTCGGGCGTGTCGGCTGGATGGTGAGCGAATTCGGCTATGGCATGTGGGGAATGGCAGGCTGGACAGGCTCCAACGATGATGAATCCAAGCAAGCTCTGCAACGCTCCGTTGAGCTGGGCTGTAACTTCTTTGATACGGCTTGGGCCTATGGGGAGGGCCACAGCGAGGCGTTGTTGGGATGGCTGGTTTCCAACTACCCGGGCAAGAAGCTCTATACAGCCACCAAAGTTCCCCCCAAGAATTTCAGGTGGCCGAGCCGGCGTGGATACACTTTGGACGATTGCTTTCCGCCCGATCACATCGAGGAATACATCCATCGAAGCCTCGGGAACGCGGGCCTGAATAGCTTCGACCTGGTGCAGTTTCACGTGTGGGAGGATGCCTGGTTGGATGACGACCGTTGGGTGAAGAAGGTAGATGATCTGCGCCGCCAAGGGCTGATTCATGCCTTGGGCATCAGCATCAACCGCTGGGAACCGTGGAACGGCGTGCGGGCGGTCGAGTCTGGTCTCGTTGACAGCGTGCAGGTCATTTATAATATCTTCGACCAGGACCCCGAGGACCAGCTTTTCCCAGCCTGTGCCGCGAAGGACGTTGCGGTGATCGCCCGCGTCCCTTTTGACGAAGGAACGCTCACGGGGGCCCTCACGCTGGAGAGTAAATGGCCGGCAGGCGATTGGCGCAACAGCTACTTCGTGGCGGAGAACCTCAAGGCCAGCGTGGCACGCGCCGAGGCGCTCCGGCCCCTTATTCCCAGCGGCATGAGCATGCCGGAGATGGCTCTGCGCTTCATCCTCAACAATCCCACGGTCAGCACCATCATTCCCGGCATGCGCCGGGTCAAGCATGTGGAGGCAAATGTCGCCGCCTGCAACGCGGGGCCTCTCCCGGGCGACCTTTTCGCGAAGTTGCGGCCTCACCGCTGGGACCGCAAACCCACCCGCTGGTCACAATGAACTGGCCGAGCGGAGGGGAGGATGTCATTCCGAGCGCAGCGAGGAATCTGGCTCTGCGCTGAGGCGGATCGGCGCTCAAGGCGGCCTCGTAGGTGGAAGAAAGGATCAGAACGAGATTCCTCGCTGCGCTCGGAATGACAGAGGGCTGACACACCTTGCCAAGTATGGAGGAAGTCATGATGCAGAATCAACTTTCAAGGCGTGCATTTCTAGCCCGGACCGGTGCCGTGGCTGCTACCACGGCGGCCATGCCTGCGTTCCTGGGGGGTGGCGCGACAGCTTCTGGCCGGCCGATGAGGCTGGGCGGCCCTATCTTTCTCAATTCGGAAGAGCCTGGCGAACTAGCTCGAGAGCACCGCCGGCTGGGATATCGCGCCGCTTACGCTCCCAAGGTGGAATTGAAGGAGAAGGAAAAGATCAAAGCCATTATCAAGGAATTCGCGGCCCAGGACGTGGCCCTTGCGGAAGTGGGCGCCTGGGTCAACATGCTCGACCCCGATCCTGAAAAGCGGCGCAAGAACATGGATTACGTGCAGGAGCGGTTGGCGTTAGCTGAGGAGCTGGGCACGCGTTGTTGCGTGGACATTGCGGGCTCCTACGACCCCAAGATTTGGTACGGCCCCAACCCCAAAAACCTCAGCCAGGAATTCATTGACGCCACGGTGGAGAACTGCCGCAGGCTGATTGATGCGGTGAAGCCGACGCGCACCAAGTTCTCCATCGAAATGATGCCGTTCAACTTCCCCAGCGGACCGGACGAATACCTGAAGCTGATCAAGGGGGTGGACCGCAAGGCGTTCGCGGTTTATCTTGACGTGTGCAATGTGATGAACAGCCCCCAGCGCATGTACCACAACGGCGCCGTCATCCGCGAATGCTTCTGGAAGTTGGGGCCGTGGATTGCCTCCTGTCACGCCAAAGACCTGAATTGGGAGGACTACGTGCAGGTGTGCCTGCGCGAAGTGATTCCCGGCCGAGGCCAGATTGATTACAAGACCTATCTAACCGAACTCTCAAGGCTTCCGGTTGACGCTCCCTTGATGCTCGAGCACTTGAAAACCGCCGAGGAGTACGATGAGGGACGACGCTATATTCAGGGGGTCGCCCGGGAGCTTGGCCTTTCCTTCGGGGCCTGAGGAAATCGGAAACTGGAAACTGGAAACTGGAAACTGGAAACTGGTCAGTTGTCCGTAGTGAGTGGTCCGTAGTCAGTGGGGAGAAGTCAGTCTAGAAGGTAAGGCAAGCGGGTGGGGCTGTCTCGAATCTCAGAATTGGGATTTCTTCTACCTGGCTTCTGACTCCTGACTTCTGACTCCTGACTCCTGAATCCCGAATCCTGATTTCTCGTCCGACGAGAGGAGCTAACACATGAGAGAAGAAGCCGGAATTACTCGAAGAGATTTCTTGAAGGAGACAGCCTTGGCCGGCGCCACGGCGGCCGTGCTCGGGGGTCTGGCGCCGGCGCGCGTGCTGGGCGCGAATGACAAAATCCGTGTCGGCGCCATGGGCACCGGTGAGCGCTGCCAGTACCTGATGAAGCTCTTCAAAGATAACCCCGCCGTTGCGTTGGTGGCCGTCTGCGACGTATACGGACCGCGACGCGATGAGGCATTGAAGATTGCCGGCCCGGATGCCAAATCCTACCTCGATTACCACGAGTTGCTCGACCGCAAGGATATTGATGCTGTCATCATCGGCAGCCCCGACCACTGGCATAAGCAGATGCTCATTGATGCGCTGCACGCCGGCAAGGACGCCTACCTCGAGAAGCCCATCATGCACTCCATTGAAGAAGGCGTGGAGATGGTGCGAGCCGTCGAGGAAAGCAAGCGCATTGTCCAGACGGGCATGCAGCAGAGGAGTTGGCCGCACTGGATCATGGGCAAGCAGATCATCGATTCCGGCAAGCTGGGCAGAATCACTTTCATTCATACCTACTGGTACCAGGACTACACGCTGTTTTACAGAGAGCTGCCCCCGGTGGACCAGTCGCAACTCGACTGGAAGCGCTTCCTGGGCGACGCGCCGGACCAGCCGTTTACGCTGGAGAAATTCTACTGGTGGCGCTGGTTCTGGGATTTCGGAGGGGGGATATTAACGGATCTTCTCACGCACTGGATTGACGTTATTCAATGGTATATGGGCCAGCCCGCGCCCATGACGGCCACCACCACGGGAGAGGTCTACTGTATGCCCTGGCAGGCGCCGGATACCCTTACGGCGGCTTACGAGTATCCTGGGAAGTTCATGGTTACCTTCACCGGCGCCATCAACAGCAGCGTGGATGATGGAGGGATCGAATTCCGGGGCAGCGAGGCCACCCTGAAAATCGACCGCGCCCACATGGCGGTTTATCCTGAAGGTGGAGCGGCGGCGCCCGGCACACTTGTTCCTGACCCTGAAATCCTGGTGCGCGCCGAGCGCGATGGCACGATTGACAACGTCAATAACTTCCTCGACTGCGTGCGCAGTCGCAAGACTCCCAATGCCAGCATCCACGTGGGCTTTGAGGCGGCGCGCACTTCCTGGATCGGAAACGCCGCCCTGAAGCGCGGGATGAAAGTGGTCTGGGACGCGAGCCGGGGGCGAGTTGCAGCATGAGGTGACGGCGCTGTGGATGGGGAAGGTCGCGCGAGCGCCATGAACGCCTCAGGCATGGTGTGGCCCACGCAGGACGCGCGCCGGCAAGGTGATGATCGCGGTAAGCAGCTCAAAGACTCCTCCCACCGCGATGCCGACGAGGCGGAAGGGCAAAAGCAATAACCAGATCAACGGGTACAGAACCAAGGCCAGCAACGCCAGCGGCCAGCAAAGAACCAAGAGTATACACCACAGGAAGAATTTAACCATCGGCGAACCTCCGCAATGTCCTCTGGTTTAATCATACGCAGAACGGCTGAGAATGTTCCGCCGCGTTCGGACTGCAAGGTTCTGATCCTGGAGACTTAGCAGGGCTATCCGAGCAATTCTGGTCGCTCAAAGAAATCGCTAACCTATTGATTCCACAGCAGGTAAAAAAACCTGTCGCGCCTATTGACTGCTCCGAAATTCTTCGTGTCTTGCGAAGGATTTCTGCGACCATCGTTAAACACTATGCCCAGATTGGCGGCAGGTCTCCCCTCCGCGAACTGACGGAACTTCAGGCCTGCAGGCTCGAAAGCGAGTTGCGCGATTCTCTCCAGGCCCGCGTTTTCGTAGCCATGCGTTACTGGCATCCACAAGCAATTGAAAGCGGAGGCTCGTTCAATGCCCGGTTGGATGGCCGACACTTTGCGTCGACACGAACAAGGAGGACTTAGTGCCTGACGATTTCCTGCACCTGCCCGCCGATGAACAGGCCAATATCATCCTTCTGAGCTACAGGCCCGTTAATTAATGCTTGACAAAATCCAGATTGTGAGCTAGCGTAGTAGCGTATGATTACGGTGTGGAACGCCCACAAGATCCAGAGCCACCTCAACGCCTCTGCCCATCCTGGAGACGAACATCCCCCGCAGTCGTGGAAAATGATTTATTGGCAGGCTTCTTCTGTCAACCGCCAACTTTTGACAGTGAGTCGCGATTGGAAAAGAATTCTTTTTTGACGAACCGACGCGGGAATGTTATTGAAAACAAAGGACCGCTGTGGAAAACTTGGGGCCAAAGCTGGAATGTGTATGAAAACAAAGGTACTTAGCCCTCATAGGCGGGAATGTTGTTGAAAAGACAAGGGGTTAAAGCTCGCCACAGGAAGAGGAAATGGCAGCCAAGGACAATTTGTCAGGGAAGCCGCGCATGATCCCGAATTCAGAGGATGGGCGGTCCTGGTCCCTCCCACTGCTTTGCACCCAAGGCGCTTGACCACCAGATGAAGATGGATACAATGTCCGCTTTGGTGATGGTCAAACTTTTGATGTTTATGGTGTTCCCAGATAGCTTCAGGCTATTGGCGACGAGGCCGCATTAGGTGTAAGTTAAAGTCTGGGGCTTGGACTTTTGATTTGAGGTTCATCAAATTCCCTTATGACAGCGAAACAATACAGTCCGTGGTTACATCGATACGCAACCTTCATCGCAATCTGCACCTTTTTACTGATTATCGCGGGCGCGCTGGTGACCGGTAACGACGCTGGTTTGTCCGTGCCTGATTGGCCGACTTCATTCGGCAGTTTCCGAATGCCGCGCATGGTGGGCGGGGTCAAGTTTGAGCACGGCCACCGCATGATCGCCGGAGCTGTGGGAATCCTGACGATAATTCTCGTCCTTGCGCTCTGGATCAAGGATTCCAGGCGTTGGGTGAAATGGATTGGAGGGGCCGCCGTGCTGGCCGTGCTGGCCCAGGCCACCCTGGGGGGCATCACGGTTCTATTTCATTTGCCCGTGGCCATCTCGACGAGTCATGCCACGCTGGCCCAAGTCTTTTTCTGCCTCGCCGCGAGCCTGGTCTTTTTCACGCGAGCCGGCTGGCGATGGGACGAACCCAAACTTGAAGACGCTTCCACTCCCTCGCTCCAGCATCTGACCGTGGGCACGACGGGCGTCATGCTTGTGCAGTTGGTTTTGGGGGCCGCGTATCGCCACTCCGGGATGGGCATTGAGCCCCACGTTGTGGGCGCCTGCGTGGTCACAATGCTGGTGGTCTGGGTGGTCACACGAATCGAGATGAAGTTCTGGCAAGAGCCCGCCCTCCTGAGGCCCGCACTTTTGCTGGCCGCCCTGCTGATGCTACAACTGTCCCTCGGCATCGGCGCTTACATCGTGAAGATGGCTGACCGGAACGCACCTAAACCTCTGCCCCCGGTGGTGAACATGACCACCGCGCACGTGGCCGTGGGCGCGCTGTTGCTGGTGACAAGCCTGTACCTGACCTATCAGACCCATCGCTTTCTCACCGCTCCGACCGAGGCGGTGAAGATCGCTTCAGCCCCACACGGGGCGGCCATATGAACCGCGGTTCAGACAACCCGGGAGTCAACGCCGTGTCGCTGAGGAACAACGCGCCCCCGCAGTGGCTGACGCGCCTGGCGGATTACTGGACGCTTACCAAGCCGGAAGTGAACTTCCTGGTCCTGGTAAGTACGCTAGTGGGTTTCTATCTCGCCTCGCGCGGCCCGCTGGATTTCCGGCGGTTGTTGCATACGCTGCTGGGCACCCTGCTTGTGGCCGGCGGCACCGGGACGCTGAACCAGTACATCGAGCGGCACGCGGATAAGCGCATGCGCCGAACCGCCAATCGCCCCCTGCCTGCCGGGAGACTAGCTCCGCCCGAGGCGTTCTGGTTCGGCATCGCGCTTGCGGCGTCCGGCGGCTGGGAGTTGTGGGTGTTCACGAACCCATTGACCAGCGAGCTCGCTTTGCTGACGCTTGGCGCCTATCTCCTGTTCTATACCCCACTCAAAAAGAGAACGCCGCTCTGCACGCTTGTGGGGGCCTTTCCTGGCGCCATGCCGCCGCTCATCGGCTGGGCGGCGGCGCGCAACAGCCTGAGCCCTGATGCCTGGGCGCTATACGTCATTCTCTTCCTCTGGCAGTTCCCGCACCTGCTGGCGATTGCCTGGATGTACCGCGAAGACTACGCCCGTGCTGGCCTCCAGATGCTTCCGAGGAACGACCGCGAAGGCCGGGCGACGGTGCGGCAGATTCTGGGGTATTCATTCGTATTGTTGCCTGCGAGCTTAGTGCCCGTCTTCTTGGGGCAGGTGGGGAAGGCCTATTTGGTGGGAGCTTTGGTGCTCGGATTTGGGTTTTTGCACTATGGCATGCGCTTGGCGGCTAACCGGTCGAATTCATTTGCCCGGCGCTTGGTCCTTGCCTCAGTCGTATACTTACCTCTGGTATTCGCCTTGATGATGGTGGACAAAACTCCGCTTTAGGCAAGGCCTGCCTGTTGCTGAGCGAGCTTTGCTTCCAACTGCTCAATGGCCGAATTCAGCCAATGGAGGAGAGCTTTTTCAGCCTCTTCGCGGTCCTTGGCGTCTTCGAGAGAGGTGATGCTTTCACCACGAAGCAACTTCGCAAAGGGTCCGAGCCCCATAACGCCTCGGACAAGAAGCAGCCGACCGTAGCATGATCCATTACCTTCCCGCCATCGACGCCAGCCTGAATGCCGCCAGTGCCATCTTCTTGGTCCTGGGGTTCTTTTTCGTTCGAGAAAGGAACATCCGAGCTCACAAGACGTGCATGCTTTCAGCCTTCGCGACCTCAATGATCTTCTTGGTCTGCTACCTCACTTATCACTACTTTCACGGGACAACCCACTTCCTCGGACAGGGCAGTGTTCGAACTTTCTATTTTGTGCTGCTCGGTTCGCATACAGTCCTTGCGGTAGTGATCGTACCGCTGGCACTCACCACGCTTTATCGGGCTTCGCGGAGGCGCTTCCAGCAGCACAAACGAATCGCCCGCTGGACCCTGCCCCTTTGGCTTTACGTCTCGGTGACGGGCGTGCTGGTTTACTGGATGCTTTATCACCTCTATCCGAGCAGCTAGTGGCGCCTGCCCCCAGGGCCGTTTGCACTGACGAAAGCAGGATTCTCAGGTCGTTTCGAAGAGCGGTGATTCCCCCAATTCGCCGATAAGAGACGGGGTCCGGTGGGGAAGGTAGCGTCGGAGGCGCTGAATGCGTTGGCAGAGAGGGGGTTAGAAGTCCGGAAAGATTTTGCGGGGACTAAGAAAATTCACCCCTCAGGTGTGCAATGCCGTTACACTCGCAACATGGAGAAACCCAGAAGACGTTCACCCACGGAATTGCCAATGCTTTTTGAGATTGACCCCCAGCCGTTAGCAGAAGAGTTGACGGCACTGGGGGGAGTGCCGCTGGTGGTGCGGGCCTTTCGCTCGCTGGGCCTGCCGGTTGCGATCCGGGAACATGTGCATATCAAGCAGGGAGAGCGGGGCTATGACGAAGCCACCTACGTGGAAAGTTTGGTAGTGGTGAACGCGGTGGGAGGGGAGTGTCCGGAGGACCTGGAGCGATTGCGGGAAGACGCGGCGCTGAGCAAGTTGCTGGGACATGATTTTCCCTCGCTGCGGGCGGGGCTGGAATTTCTCTATCCATTTCACGACGAGCAAAAGATTGAGGAGGCCAAGCGGAGGCGTGCGCCGGATGAGATCGCCTATATTCCCGAGGAGAGCGCCTCGTTGCAGGGTCTGGGGCGGGTGAAGCGCAGCTTGGTGCAGGAGTTGGGATCACGCTGTGCGGAGCAGCGGATCGCCACGGTCGATCAGGATGCCACGATCATCGAGATCCGGAAACAGGAGGCGCTGCCGACCTACGAAGGGGAACGGGGCTATCAGCCGATGCTGGCGGTGTGGGCAGAGATGGACGTGGTGCTGGCGGATCAATTTCGGGACGGGAATGTGCCAGCGATGATGGAGTCCCGCAGAGCGGGATGGCGAAGGCGGCGTTCGCAGCGCTGCCCGGGACGGTGAAAACGTATTACTACCGAGGGGATTCAGCGTGCCACGAAAGTGGGCTGGTGAACTGGCTGCGGGACGAAAAGCGGACGGACGGTCCCCAGGGATTCATCCCGCTCTGCGGGATCAGCGCGCGCATGAGCGAGGCGCTGCACGCGGCGATCCTGGCAGTGCCGGAGGAAGCCTGGGAGCCGTATGGGGAGCCGCACGCGGAGGAGATTCGGGAATGCGCCGAGGTGCCGTTTGTACCGGGGGAGAAGTCGGAACACAAACAGACAGAACCTTTGTCCCGCCTGGCGGGATGGGGATTCGGATTCGCAAGCGGCTGAGCGGTTTGTTTGAGGGCGGTCTTGCCACCCGGCATTTTGCGCTGCTGAGCAATATTTGGGACTGGAAGGCAGGGCGACTGATCGAGTGGCACCGCGATAAGGCGGGGACGATCGAAGCGGTGCACGATGTGGTGAAGAATGAGCTGGCGGGCGGGGTGCTGCCCAGCAAGTACTTCGGGGCCAACGCCGCCTGGCTGCGAGTCGCCGTGCTGGTCCCGCAGAGCGGGATGCTGACGGCCCTGAGGCGGTTGGCGCTGCCGGCCGAGTTGCTGAGGGCACGGCCCAAGCGGTTGCGCTTCCTGATTTTCAATACGCCGGGGCGGGTAGCGTATCATGCGCGGAGGATGGTGTTGCGCTTGGTGACGTGGCTGGAGGAGCGGTTGGGGGAATGGATGGAAGCCTGGAGGCTGCTTCCCTTGCGGACCTGAAGGAGGTCTTATCAGCGGATAAGCAAGCCACTTTTCGTGAGCCAAGAGGGAGGGTAAGGGCGAGGTATTCCTTGCTGACCGTAAGCGGAGGGTAAAGCGAGCCTTGGAACACTGATCTCAGCCGAAGCGCAAGGCGGCTACGCTCGGCATGGTCCGTCGGCGCAAACCTCTCACGCTCCGAACCCAGTGTCTATTGCATTCGACGACCTTATCAGCGAATTGGGGGACTACCAAAAAAGGTGCTTGACAATGGCGCCCATAAGTGATAATCAATTATCGATTAAAACTTAAATTTCTCGAGAACAAGCCATGCCATTGTTTGCACCCATCGAACCAGAGACCCTGGCTGGGAAAGTGGCTACCCACATTCGCCGGGCGATCTATTCGGGTAAGTTCAAGCCCGGCGAGCATATTGTCGAGACTCGGGTAGCGCGAGCGATGGGAGTGGCCCAGTCGTCGGTGCGAGAAGCGTTGCAGCAACTCGAGAGCCTTGGGCTGGTCGTCAAGTTTCCAAACCGCGGTTCGTTTGTCGTCGACTTTTCCGAAGAACAGAGCCGCCAGGCCTATGTTGTGCGCAGCACACTCGAGGGCTTGGCCATCGGGCTAGCCCTGCCGCGCTGCACATCCAAGGATGTGAAACACCTGCGGGGCCTCTTGGCCAGGATGAGGGCGAGCACCCGGCAGAAGGACTTCGAGGAATTCATCGAGACGGACATGGAGTTACATTCCTATGTCTGGAAACTCAGCGCGAATCCTTACCTTGAGAAAGCCCTTCAAGCGCTGGCCGCGCCTCAGTTTGCCTATTACAAGATTCTCCTCATGAGCGGGCGCAGAGACTGGGACGTGGGCGCCGTAATGAACAAGCACGCTGAAATCATCGAACGGCTGGAGAATCGTTCGAAAAAGGATCCACGCCGGATCATTGACGAGCTGCGGCGGGTCGTCTGGAAAAACCTTCCGGACGAGAAAGGGTCAGCCGCGGACTTGCGACCATCTCCGCGCCGACGGCGATAGTTCCAGCATCGACCTGTTTTGTGGAAATGATTTCTGCCTTCGGGTAGCAGGTAAAGAATCCTCACAACCCGCGTACCCGGGGGCCTGACCTTGACAAATCTGAAAAGGGAGGCTTGTATGAGAATCAGGGTTATCACCAAATGTATAGCCGTGGTCGTTGCCTTCTTGTCGCTTGCGACGGCAAGTCTCGGACAGGAGACCACCGGCTCCATCGTGGGAACAGCTCGTGACGCCACTGGCGGCGCCGTGCCAGGCGTTGCTATGAAGGCGACCAACATCAACACCGGCCTCGTGAGAACGACCACGACCGACAGCGTGGGGGATTACGTTCTGACCGGGCTCCCAATCGGAGAATACCAGCTTGAGGCTCAACGGAGCGGTTTTAAGACCTCTTACCGCAAGGGACTGGTTCTGCACGTCAACGATCGTCTGGACATTGACGTTGTCCTGGAAGTCGGTCAAGTCGTGCAAGAAGTGAGCGTATCCGGCGCCGCTCCTGTGGTGCAAACGGAGAGCAGCGAAGTGAGCGGGCTTGCCGACCAGAACACGGTGAGGGAATTGCCGCTGAACGGCAGGAGCTTCCTGCAGCTCACCACTTTGTTCCCGGGAGCCGTCAGCGGCGCGGCTGGGCAAGGTTACGGTCCCGCAGCTTTCTCGGACCCTACGAATCCCTATTTCGGAAAGCAAGCGATCGTTTCGGTGAATGGGGCCCGTGGCCAGCAGACCAACTGGGTCATCGACGGGGGGAGCAACGTCGATCCGGGCGCCAACTGGAGTGTCAACAACCTGCCCAGCCCGGATAACATTGCCGAATTCCGTATTCTCGAAAGCGACTACACGGCAGAATTCGGGCGCAATGCCGGTGGTCAGGTCAACATCATTACCAAGTCGGGAGGTGCAACTTACCACGGTACTCTCCTGGAATTCTTCCGCAACGACGTGCTCGACTCGCGGTCCTACTTTGCCACCACAAAAGGACCCCTGCGTTTCAATCAGTTTGGTTTCAACTTTGGCGGCCCGCTCATTCCGCGACGGGGCTGGGTGGACAAGCTCGACTTTTTCACTTCGACAGAATGGGTCAGAATGAGGACCTCCACGCCCTTCGTCGGCACCACCATCCCGGCCGCCGAACGCAAGGGGGACTTCAGTGATCTTCTGTCGGAAACTCCCCCTGTCCAACTCGTCAATCCAGCGACGGGCACGCCACTGCCAGGCAATCAGATACCTTCCGCAGCGCTTGATCCGAATGCGAAGCTTCTGGCCAGTCTTTATCCCCTACCCACGACGTCCGGGCGGGCTGAGAACTACGTGACCAATATCACAGGAAGTCGCGATAGTGTGCAGCAATTGTACCGGCTCGACTATAAACCCACCAACAAAGTCTCACTCACCGCGCGGTGGATGCGCGACGGTGTAACCATGTATGGAGAAAACGGGGCTTTTTCGGGCGGTGGGCTGCCAGTGAACGGCACCAACCTCTTTTGGCCGGGCGAGAACCTTGTAGCAAGTCTCAGTCAGGTTATCAACCCACACCTTTTGCATGAGTTCCAGTTCTCGCGCACGTACGACCGGCTGAACAATGTGCCCACGGGGACCTACCTGCGCAGCCAGGTCCCCGGTCTGAGCATTCCGGAGATATATCCTCTCAGTGATAAGACCAACTCTTTTGGAAACCTGCCCGAGATCAACATTTCCGGATTCAGCTCTATCGACAATGTCGCCGGCCTGCCTTACCGGAACTATGCCGATGCCATTCAATTCGACGACAAGGTGACCTATGTCCGCGGGGACCACACCCTCAAGGCCGGATTCCACTATCTTTACGGGCGCAAACGCGAAGGCGAGGTCCTGGCTCCGGAAGAGGGATTATTCAACTTTACTGGTTTCGCTACCCACGATCCGGTCGCGGACTTCATGATTGGCCAAGCCTACACCTATGAGGAGGAGAATACGCTGCTGTGGGGCGAAGGGAGATATCAGGACATAGAGGCGTTCGTTCAGGATCACATGAAAGTGGGACGTCACTTGTCCCTGGATATTGGCACGCGGCTGGAGTTGTTTCCCGAGCCCTATGAAGCACAGAACCGCTACTGGAATTTTCTGCCCCAGCTCTTTAATCCCGCGGAAGAACCAACCGTGTATCCCAATGGCTTCATTTTGAATCCCTCCAGCGGAGATCTCTATAACGGCATTGTGAAAGCGCCTTACAATGGAAGTAGGTCGATCATCGAAAACCATTACGATACCTGGTCTCCGCGCTTTGGTTTCGCGTGGTCGCCCTCCGACGACGGAAAGACGGTCATTCGGGGCGGGTACGGTCTGTTCTTCGATCGCGGGACCTTGATCGCGCAGTTTGGGTACGCTAATGCCCAGACCGTGGGAGTCGTTTTTATTCCCCCGCTGAGCAACCCGGGCGGCGGCATGAGTCTGACTCTTCCGCGCATCGTGGTGGCCAACGACTATACCGGCAAAATCGGCTCAGTGCAGCAGTGGAGCATGGGGGTCCAGCGCGAGGTCCTTCCTCAGACCGTGTTGGAAGTGCGGTACGTAGGCGCCCCGGGTCATCATCTCCAGAACACCGTCGATCTCAACCAGCCTTATCCAAATACCGAAGTCCCGGAAGGACTTGCAGCGGCGGACTACGTGCGGCCTTACACAGGCCTGGGTGAGATCGGCTTCATCCGCGATAACGGCAACTCGATCTATCACAGCCTGCAAGTTTCCGCCAGCCGGCGCATGAGCAAGGGTCTTCAGTTCCAGCTCTCTTATACTTACGCGAAAACCATTGACGACTGTCCCTTCCATCCCAACATCGTCAACGGCGTGCAAGACATGAGAAACCCCAAGGGAGAGAGGGCCCTCAGCGACGTCAATGTTCCCCAGAACTTTGTCTATAGCTACGTCTGGACCATTCCTTACCCGTCCTCGAAGCCCGGTCCGCTGCCTAAGATTCTCGGTGGATGGCAGATGAGTGGGATCGTCACGTTCCAGGCCGGCCAGCCTTTCAACGTAACTTTGACTAAGGAGGTCTCAGGAACAGCCTCCCTCGAAAGGCCCAACATGACTGGGAACCCGAACCTCGCTTCGGGCACGCGTACGGTACAGGAATACTTCGATACCAGCGCGTTTTCACTGCCCGCCGATGGGACCTTTGGCTCTGCGCCTCGAAACGCCGTGCAAGGCCCGGGGATCAATAATTGGGACTGGGCTTTGCAGAAGAACGCGCAAGTCCCATGGCTGGGGGGGAAATATCTGGAGGAGAAAGCCACCATCCAGTTCCGGTTCGAAGTGTTCGACATGTGGAACCACCCGCAATTTTGGGGCATCAACACGCAGTATGCTGCGCCCGCCTTTGGCATGGTCGACGCTGCCCGGACGCCTCGCCAGATACAGTTTGGTCTGAAACTGTTGTGGTAAAGGTCGCGGCGAGTTTACTTTGCCACCTGGCGATTCCGGCATTAGGGGAAAGGCCGGCACTTACTCAAATTAACTGCGGCGCTCGCCGACAGGGCGGGGCGGGCGGCGAGCGGCGCTGCGGGACGACGGTGCCCTGTCGCGGCCGTTTCGGAAAGGCGTTGCTACAGCCCCGGCACCGCATTCTTCAACAAGCTCATATGCACCGAAAGGAGACAATTCGAAATGCAGGAAAAACAAAACTCTGTGCGTGGCTGCGGAATGGCCATGCGGGCTCTTGCGGCAGGACTAATCCTGGTAGCCGCACCCTATCTCCAAGCCCAAACTTCTACTTCCAGAACCATCCTGGCAATTTTCGCGCATCCCGATGACGACATCATGATCGGTCCCTTGCTGGCACATTACGCAAAAGAAGGCGTGCGAGTCCATTTGGTGATTGTGACCTCGGGACAACAGGGGGTGACGCCGCACGCAAGGATTCCCGCCGGAGCTCAGCTTGGCGCAGTGCGCGAAGCGGAATCACGAGCAGCCTGCAAAGCATACGGAATAGAGGAACCTAGCCTGCTCGGTGAGCAGGACGGCACCCTCGGCGCCATGAAGCACCACGACGAGATCGTTGCCCGTTTGGCTGAAATCATTCAGAACGTGAAGCCATCCGTCATCATTACTTTTGGTCCTGACGGCGTAACCGGGCACACCGACCACCGCGCCGTGAGCAATATGGTAACGGAAGTGTTCCAAACGTTTCCCGTGAACCATCCCTCCGGCCCTATTCCTGATAAGCTTTACTACGTTGCGTATCCGGCAAGCCTGCTTGCTGGTAACGCCGCAGCATCCCTCCCCGGCCGAGTCGCAACCGTCAGTGACACTTACGTGACCACGGTGGTGGAATCGAGGGATGGTCTCGCTGCCGCCGCCCGAGCAGAGGAGTGCTACGTGAGCCAGCACACTCCCGAAATGATGGCCGGCTTGAACCAGGTTATGGCCAACGTCCTCAAAGGCAACATTTACCTGAGGCTCGCCCTTTTCCGGCAAGACGCCAAGACAAATTCAGAGAAGGACGTTTTCCAGGGCATTCCCTGAAGCCCGTCGAGTGCGACAGCAGAGCCTGTGGAGCTATCACCTTTCTCAGATTGCGTAATTTGTTCGCCGGCTCCGGAACACAAACAAGCAACCCGAGAAGGGATCCCTCTGGAGTTTCTCCTGGCACAACTGCACCAGAGAATCGATGCCTTTGCGACCGTCCACCGCCTCGACCGCCACCAGGATGCGCATCTGCGGGGTGATCTGGGAATGGTCAGCTGACCATTCCCAGATTAATGGCAAGGAGCCGATAATGCGAAGGAAGGTGGCCGGACACCTGCTTTTGCTGGTGCCCGACCCGAGCGCACCTTCCCATTATTATTGACAGCCCTCAATCACACACTCAGCTCAGAGCGAGTCGAGCCACTGCAGCAGTTCCACCTCGCGTTTCCAGCGTGGTGGTTTGCCGGGCCTAGTGCAACCGTCTACCTTCTCCAGGGCCTTGCGTTTTGTTTCAAGGTTAACTCACGCGTAGATGTTAGTGGTGTCGAGGCTTGCATGGCCAAGCCAGCTGCGAATCACCGTCACGTCAACTCCCGCCGTGACAAGACTCGCCGCTGTGGCGTGGCGAAAAGTATGCGGAGAGACACGCTTTTTGGCCAATGATGGAACCATTTTGGTCGCCGCTGCCGCCGTACTGCTTCAACTTGAAGCGAACGCCGGCAGCTTTGAGGGGATCGCCGTAGCGGTTGACAAAAATGGGTTCATCTTCCCCGCGAGGCCGTCTTTTCAAGAGAGCCTTCAGGAGTTCAACCGTCTCTGGCCAGAGCGGACAGGTCCGCTCCTTTCGCCCTTTGCCGAGCAGTCGAACTTGAAAGGGTGACTCCAAGCGAAGAGCCTGGGGAGAGAGGTTCAACGCTTCCCGAATGCGGGCACCAGTGTTGTAAAGGATCGCCAACAGGGCGTGATCGCGCTGGCCTTCGATCCTCGACCGATCCGGTTGGGCGAGAATTGCGGCGATCTCCTCCTCGTCCAGATCACAGACCTCAGGTTTGGGTGCCTGTTCGGTAGGGATACGCAGGACCGCGGCGCCCTGCGCAGCTGCCAACGGTTCGCGGTCGGCGACGAAGCTGAAGAAGCTGTGCAGCGCGCCTAATCGGCAGTTCCGGGTTCCAATCGAGGACTTTCGTACCTGTTCGACGTGTTGCAGGAACGCCAGAACTTCCTCTGCTGTGAGATCGGTCAGACTCAGCTTGGCAACGGACTTGGTCTTTTGCGGCGCTACGAACCGGAGAAACAGCCGCCAGCTGTCTCGATAGGACAGCACGGTGTGATGGGAGACATTACGTTGCTGCACTAGTGTAGTGTCCAGAAATTAAGTAGACAATTTTTTCGGCCTCTTTCTGCTGCGAGTCTGCGTACAACCGGGTTGAATTTGTTCTAGAGTCTGGCGGCAGCGAGAGAGCTTTTCTTTGATGGATTCGACCGTCGCCGTCCAGACGAAAGGTCGGGGATCCTCATTCCACGCGGCCAGGAATTCCGCGATCGCCTTCTCTAGATCCTCCACGCTGCGGAACGAGCCCCGACGTACGCGTTTCGAGGTCAGCTCGGCAAACCAGCGCTCGATCAAGTTGAGCCAACTGGAACTGGTGGGCACGAAATGGGGGATGAAGCGCGGATGCCGTTTGAGCCAAGCTTGCACGTTGGCATGCTTATGGGTGCCGTAGTTGTCCGTCACCAAGTGCAAGGGCACTTGGCCGGGAAACTCTTCGTCCAGACGGCGCAGGAACTTCAAAAACTCCTGGTGTCGGTGCCGCTCAAAGCACTGCCCGATGACCCGGCCCTCGAGCACCTCCAAGGCCGCAAACAGCGTGGTCGTGCCGTGACGCTTGTAATCGTGCGTCATCGTGCCACAGCGCCCTTTCTTCAGGGGCAGGCCCGGCTGGGTGCGGTCCAGCGCCTGGATCTGGGACTTCTCATCCACGCAAATCACCATCGCCTGTTGCGGAGGATTCAAGTAAAGGCCGACCACGTCGGTGAGCTTTTCCAGAAACCTCGGGTCCCGCGACAGCTTGAAGTGCTTCACCCAGTGCGGTTTCAGATTGTGACCCTGCCAGACGTTGCTCACCGTGGACTTGCTTACCCCCTGGCTCTTGGCCATCAGCCGGCAACTCCAGTGAGTCATCTCCGGGGGCTTGGTTTGCAGCGTCGCATCCACAATGGCTTTGATCTTCTGCGGCCCGTAGGTCGGCTTGCGCCCGCGTCCGGGGGCTACCTGCCACAAGCTCTCCAGCCCCTGCTCCGCAAAACGCGCGCGCCACAAGCGCACGGTTTTGCGATGGGTTCCCAACTGCTCGGCGACGGTGCTCTCCGGCTGGCCTTCGGCCGCCGCCAAAACAATACGGCCTCGCAGCACCACCTGCTGGGGTGTGCCGTGCGTTGTCAACCACTGCTGAATTTGTTGCTGCTGACTGGGACTCAAACTCAACGCGGGAAGTTTTCGGGGCATGTCTAAGCATAACTGAATTCCCGCCATTTGTATACTTATTTGTTGGACACCACAGTAGTGTCCCGGCGCCTTGGGCCCTTTGCACTGACAATAGCAGGACTCTCAGGCCGTCCTCAAGAGAGGTGATTCGCTTGATTCTTGCCGAGAGCGCGCTATAATGGGCACTCGCAACATTAGTTCCCTCACGACGAGGATCCTCCGGAGAATCTTTCATGATTGAGCCCGTTCCACGACTAGGTGATACCATTGACGATTATTGCCCTCGCTGCCGTCTGCTTCTGAACCATGCTGTGGCAAGCTTGGTGGACAACAAGGTGGTAAAAGTCGTTTGCCAGACTTGCCATAGTGAGCACCCATACCGTAATGGGGAATTGCCTCCAAAGAAGAAACCAAGCCCCCGTGCCGCGCTATTTGAGCAGGTTTTGGTGAAGACAACATCCACCCCCGAAGCCGAGCCGCAAGCCCCTGCTGAGGAACCCGCTCAGGTCGAGCCCCAGCCGCCGAAGAAAAAAAAGGTCGCAACTCCGGCACGCTACATCTCCAGGCATAAGACCAAGCCTCCCCGTGGGTAGACAGGTTTCAGGTGCCAGGTTTCAGGTGTCAGGGAAGCAGTGAGGAGCGCAATTATGAATAGTGAATGGTGAATAGTAAATTGTGAATTGCGGGCGCAGAGTTTGCTTTGCGCGCCCAGGGCCTCTGACCGCTACGCTTCCTCAATTCACAATTCATAATTTACTATTCAGATTGTCCGGGTCACAATGTTGAGCTCCCGTGGCTTGTCGGGATTCAACCCCTTCACTTCGGCGAGCAGGGCTGCGAAAATCTGCCCCGGCACGATGTAAGGGATGGGCGTGTAGATTTCCGGGACAGGATCGGGGATTCGAATCACTCGACCGGCGCCGGGTATACGCGCCTTGGAGGAGGAAAATACCAGGGTGTCCGCTCTCAGAGCGTGCAGACGCGCCGTCAATTTCAAGAGTTCTCGAAATGCCTTGCCGGGTGGCATGAAGACCAGCGCGGGGAAGTCCGGCTCGATTATCGCAATCGGTCCGTGAAGGAAGTCAGCAGACGAGAATCTTTCCGCAACGACATAGCAGGTTTCCATCAGCTTCAAGGCCAGTTCAAAGGCGTTGGCAGAGTTAATGCCGCGTGCGACCACGACGCAGCGGCGCATGTAACGGTAGCGCTCGACCAACCTCTCGATTTCCGGCGCCAATTTGAGCGCCTGTTCGACTCGGTGAGGGAATTCGCTGACATCAGCGAGGGCAATTTGAGAGCTTAAGCTCGAGGCCAACAAGTAGAGCAGCAGCAGTTGACCGGTGTAGGTCTTGGTCGCGGCCACGGAGCGCTGCTTCCCAGCATGGACAAGGAACACCTCATCCACCAAACCGGCCATCGTAGAACGGGCTTCGTTGGTGATGCCGAGTGTGTAACCACCAAAACGCTTCGCCGACTCGAGCACCAGATTAATGTCTGTTCCTTCGCCCGATTGCGAGATGCCCACCACCAAAGTTTGGCGAAAATCCAACCGCGCGTGATAGAGGGTGTGAATCGACGGAGCACATAATGAGACGGGGATGCCCGTCGTTAACTCGAGCAGGTAGCGTCCAAACAGCGCGGCATTGTCAGATGTGCCCCGTGCCACCAGAACTATGAGCCGGAAGTTCTGTTTGCGGGCGAAGTCAGCGAATGCTAAGGCATGGTGGCGCTCGGCGGCCAGTGTGCGTTTGAGCGCCAGGGGCTGCTCCAAAATCTCTTCCATCATTTTAGACATAAGGCACCAGGATACAGATCATTCAGATTGCGAACCCAAAGACAAGAAATTATATGCAAGCAGGGACGGCCCGCAACCGGAAAGTTCCGGAGGGCAGGCCGATCGCCAAAAAGAAAGGAAAGCCTCGCCCCTACGTTGCCAGCTTCCGCGCCATGGCCAGGGCGCCTTCGACGGGTTCACGCTGCAAAAGCCGCACGCGCGCGGAGGGCATACGCTGGTGCACGCAGCGCGCAAAACTGCGCCGTAAAGTTGGGCTGGAGCGGAAGACGCCGCCGGCACACACGACGGGGACCATTCGGCAACGCCCCAGGCGTCTCGCCAGCGCCAGCGCCAACTGGGCGAGGTCACAAGCGGCTTCGGCCAAAAGGCGTCGCGCCACCCGATCGCCTTGGCGGGCCGCTTCCAAAACCAGCGGGAAGAGCGCGGCCACTTGCTGTGGGTCAAGGTTCTTCGGCGCGATTTGTGTGATGTCAGTGAGCTGTAGAGCCCGGCAAATCCGCTGGGTCAGCAAAGTGCGCTCGCCCCGCCCATCGAAGTCGCGCAGAGCCGCCATGATGGCCTTACGTCCCAAGTCATAGCCCGAGCCGAGATCGTCAAACGAAGCGCCCCAACCA
>Ga0208821_1000424_pt1 | contig 33685 bp, 31 predicted proteins | sample June2015DPH_20_5_FD_184720 | JGI IMG/M metagenome (GOLD analysis project Ga0208821, IMG submission 184720) | Peatland microbial communities from SPRUCE experiment site at the Marcell Experimental Forest, Minnesota, USA - June2015DPH_20_40... | ecosystem: Environmental > Terrestrial > Soil >... | reverse complement strand
GGCGGAAACCAAGAAGGTGACTCTATGCGACCGCCATAATTGTCCCGGGCAATCACTGCTCGGCGAAGCAAGGTGAAACCCTCACGAAAATCCAGATGCTCGCCTCCGCCAATTCTTTCACAGCTTCTTTGTGATGTCTGCGAATTATGCTTGCCCTCTCGCCGTGGCCTCAACACCGTCACCCAGGTATCGGTTCTATCGCAGACATGCAAACTGTCGCATGTCTGCGCCACCCGGTGGTGCGCTCTCCAGAAACTCGATGAATTACTCGTTTCAATTGAGCAATTTAGGCCGAGCGGGCCGGAAGGCGTTTTACCTGCTTTTTGCGCGTCCAGAACGTCCTCGGAACGGTCCATGCTTGATCCCCGCAGGGGATCAATAGAGTAGCCGGGGGCAACGCCCCCGGAAAATGCGCCCCCCACAAGGTCCGACCCTGAAAGGGTCGAATTCGGGTAACGTCACCCCGGCCTTGCGGCCCATGGCCCAAGGGAATACGACCCGTCCAGGGTCGGGGAGCGAGGGTGGCGCTTTCCGGGGGCGTTGCCCCCGGCTACTATCTTGTGCCCTTGCAGGGCACGAAAAACCTGCCCTTGGGTCTTACCCCGCGGTACCCCGTTTCTGTCATCACGGATAGCCGCTTTCGGCTATCCATGCTCAGAATGACAGCATCGCAGACGAGTGCATGGATGTCACGCTCAGCAGCGTAATCGACCCGTTCAAAGCAAAGGATTTACTGGCCGACGCGGGGTTCGGAACGCCTGCCGGGGGCACACCGGATCTCTTCCTGTTCGGAAGGATGTAGGCTACTGTATGAGCCTATCATAGGGGGGGGTACTGGCTGTCCTTTGAGAACTCTTGGGCTCTATTTACAGACCTCAGCAAGGCGCTAAGTTGTTGATCCTAGGTGCCTTGGAATCTGTCACCGACATACTGCTAGGGATTGCTCTTGGCACCCACACCATTGGTGGCTTGGGCGGTGGGTTCGGGTGTTGGCATGTGGCACTCGCCGTCGAAGAAGCCTCCGGGATCAACGACGAGGCAGGGCGTGTAAATTGCGCCGAGGACCACGCCGTGTTCTTTGATCTCCAGCAACTCGGAGGCGTGGATGTTTCCCTTCAATTTCCCCGTGACGCTGATAATGCGGGTGTGGATTTCCCCATCCACTTCGCCTTGATCGTGGACCACCACCGTGCCTTCGCATCTAATCTCACCCCTGAAGTGCGTGTTGACGCGGATCAGGCCGGACGCGACCTTCATCTTCCCCTCAACCTCCACACCAGGCTCAAGCCACCCGACCCAGTCATCGGGGAGATCAGCCAGTTGACGCCGCCTGGACTTTCCAAAGCCGAATGGCATTGTTGCCTCCCACCGGGATCATTGGTTACCCCGGTTGTTCATATTATAAGGACAAGGTATAACAGAAATAGTTAAATGTACATAGGGCAGTGTTACCGCCTGACGATCAAGTCGTAAATCCTGTTCAAATCTTGCGCTGAAAAATAGCTGATTTCTATTTTCCCCCGGCGCCCGTCGCCAAGGATCTTGACGCGCGTCCCCAGCGTTCGTTCAAGCTCCAGTGCGGCAGCGCGAACGTTGGGATCCACTGGAGGCTTGGACACGGTTTTCTGCGCAGCCGGTTTCATTCCCCGAGACGCCACCATGTTTTCAACCTGCCGCACAGAGAGGCCCCGCTTGGCAATCATCGAGGCAAGCTGCACTTGGGCGGCTTCAGAATCCAGACCCAGGAGCGCCCGCGCGTGGCCGTAAGTGATTTCATCCTTCGAGAGCATCTCCTGGACGGCCGGCGGTAATCGCAACAAACGCAAGGTGTTAGTGACTGAAGAACGATTGATGCCCAGCCGCTCTGCAACCTGCTCGTGGCTGAGTTGGTATTTTTCCTGGAGCGCCTGATAAGCGTGGGCCACATCGAGCGGGTTCAAGTCCTGACGGAGCAGGTTCTCGGTCAGAGCGAGTTCAAGGGTGTCCTGATCCGTAAGCTCGCGGATAATGGCGGGAACGGTTTCGAGGCCGGCAAGGCGGGCCGCGCGCCATCGACGCTCACCCACTACGAGCTGGTAGCGGCCCTCGGCGAGGGCGCTGTGGCGCAAAAGAATGGGTTGGACTACCCCGCTCGCGCGGATGGAATCCGCAAGCTCTTTCAGGGAGTCCTCGGAAAAGGCGTGGCGCGGCTGAAACGGGTTGGGATCGATGCGCTCAAGCCGTACTTGCTCGAGGCCGGATGTGGCCGACTCAACTGTCTGCAGCAGGGCGTTCAGCCCTCGACCCAACGCCTTTCTGGTCATGGTTGATGACCTCCTGTGCCAGGTCAAGATAACTGGCGGCTCCCCTACAATCGGGGTCATAGAGGAAAATCGGTTTGCCGAAACTTGGCGCCTCGGCCAAGCGAACATTGCGAGGTATCACCGTGGAGAAAACCTGGCCACCGAAGAAATCCCTCAGATCGTCGCGGACTTGGTGCGAGAGGTTGGTGCGCTCGTCGAACATGGTGAGGAGGATTCCCTCCACCGCCAGGTTCTGGTTGTGGTAGCGCCGAATGCGAACCAGCGTGTCGAAAAGCTCGGAGACCCCCTCCAGCGCGAAGTACTCGCACTGCACCGGCACGATAACGGAATCCGCCGCTACGAGCGCGTTCAGGGTGAGCAGATCAAGGGCTGGAGGACAGTCAAGGAGGATGTAGTTAAACTCGTCGCGGAACCCTTCCATCCTTTTCCGCAAGGTTTTTTCGCGATCGGGGCGGTCCACAAGCTCGATCGTCGCTCCAACCAGGTTCTTGTCTGACGGGATGAGGTGGAGTCCCTCAAGCTCGCTCTTCAGCACAAGTTCCCTAAGAGGCACATCGAGCATAAGCGCATGGTATAGGGTCCGGCGCGACGGATCCTTGGGGAAGCCCAGGCCTCCGGTGGTGTTGGCCTGGGGGTCGCAATCCACGATTAAAGTCCACATATCGCGGTTGGCAAGCGCAGCCCCCAGGTTGATGGCAGTAGTCGTCTTTCCGACACCGCCCTTTTGATTGGCAATTGCGATGACTCGTCCCAAAGTTTCCAACCCGAAGAAAGTCAAGGCAAATCTATCAAAGGCCGGGAAGTTATGCAAGTGAAACGCGCCTTGTGTGCTGGTGTCATGTGCGAGACATGGGCGCTCTAAGCCGCAGTCATTCCCGCGAAAGCGGGAATCCACTCGGCAAACCCTCGGAAATGCGCTGTCGCTGGACTGGATTCCCGCTTTCGCGGGAATGACCAGCGTTTCGAAAGGCATCCCATCCCGAATGACACCACCGCGCCTTATGTTTCACGTGGAACACACCCGATTTGACCGGCCTCCCGGCATCGCCTCTTTCGCCCAAGATGACATCCTCAAGACGTTTTCTTCCCCCACCAGATTTCCCCTTGCCCGCCGCTTGGCAAACTGATTCTCCCCACCTCTTTGATCCCGCCGTAAATTTGGCCCACTTCACTAGCCTGCCGGTGGCCGAGCCAGAGGAAGATCTCTCCCCCGGGTTTCAGGCAGCGCCAGGCAAGCGGCAGAAGTTCCTCCAGATGCCCCACCGCTCGCGCCGTTGCCCCATCATAAACCGGCGCTGACTGGCCGCCAACGAAATCCTCCAGGCGTTCTTTGCGCACTTCAACGAAATTCATTCCACAAACTCGGGCTACCTCTTTGAGGAACGCCCGCTTCTTGGCGACCGGTTCAAGAAGTGTCACCGACAAGTCCGGAAAGATAATCTTCAAGCTCAAGCCGGGAAACCCCGCCCCGCTTCCGATATCCAATAGCCTGCCCTTCAACTCCACCCAACGGCCCAGATAGAGACTTTCCCCAAAATGCCGGGGAACGCAACTTTCCCAGTCACGAATGCCCGTCAAGTTAATCTTCTTGTTCCATCGCAGGAGCAATTCGAGATAAGCGATCAATTGGCCGATTTGATCGGTACTAAGGTTGAGTCCGAACGGTTCGAGCAACTGGCGGACAGTGGCCTCGTCCAGCATCTCCAGCCAATTCTAAAGGTTTTGCAGGGACTGCGCAAGGGGGTGCGGCGCAGTTGTTTCACGTGGAACATGTCTTCAAAAGTCTGGTGCGGAGGGCCGGAATCGAACCGGCACGTCCCGTGAGGGACAAGGGATTTTAAGTCCCTTGCGTCTACCAGTTCCGCCACCCCCGCACATGCCACAGAAAGAACTTAGCACGCTACCCTTTTTCACTCAAGCCCCCAGTGTCCATACCGTCACCCTAAGATTCACTATTTTTCGCCTTCTTCCTGCAATAGGTGCATTGTGTTCTTCGCCACGAGTAACGCTGAATCGAACGCCCTGGATGACTAGCGTACATACGGAGGCTACAGTCACGAACTGATCCAAAGGCTCCTATTCTGGCGAGCCACGGCTGCTGGCCTCGCGCTCGTCTGCCGCAATTAGCAAATGATTCCGAACCACGTGCCTCATTATAGCGCTCCCCTGGCCCCCGTTCATAATGGTCAGCAATCTATGTAACGCAATACACCAATATCAAAACAAGAACAGACCAAGCCCATTGATCTTGGATCGTTCTGACTTCCTTCAGCACGAGTTGGCGTGTTATCGCGCTTTGATCTCGGTCCAGTACCGATCGTAAAGCTGCGCGACGGAGCCGATATCGCGCATGAACTCGCAGTGGACCAGGGACGCGGGGTTGGGAAAGACGGCGGCATTGCGGAGGAGCCAGGGTTCGATCTCGTTCTTGTCGTATCGATTGGGTGTGTTAAAACCCGAATCGTTCACGAAGAGCGCGGCGACCTCGGGACGGTGGAAATAGTTGATGAACGCTTCCGCTAGCTTCTTGTGCAGAGCCTGGCGCGGGATGCAGGTGCAATCGACGGAAATCGTGCAGCCTTCCTTGGGAATAATATACCGTAGGTTCGGCTCGTCGCGCATCACGAAGGTCATGTTGCCGTTGTAAGCTTGCGCGATCCAGGCATCCCCGGCGGCGAGGTCCTCCTGGAAGTTGGAGCTGTTATACCCCTTCACGAGAGGTTTCTCGCCGAGAAGCAGATCGCGGGCCCGCCGGATTTCATCCGGGTTGGTGGAATTGAGCGAATAGCCAAGCTTCTTGAGGGCCATGCCGAAGACTTCGCGCGTATCGTCGAGCAGAAGGATGTGGCCGGCGTAACGAGAATCGAACAACACCGACCAGCTCTCCACATTCTCCTTGACCAGATCGGCGCGGTAGGCGAGGCCCGTGGTCCCCCAAGCGTACGGCACCGAATAATTGTTGTGGGGATCGAAGGGAAGTCCCAGGAAGCGGCTGTCGATGTTGGCCCAGGCGTTGGGCAGCTCGGGTTTGTCGAGCGGGGCCAGCAATCCCTGCCGGATGAGAACCTCGACCATGTAATCGCTGGGGACCACCAGGTCATAGCTGACGTTGCCCCCCTGGAGTTTTGCCAGCAAGGCTTCGTTCGAGTCGTAGAGGTCGTAGTTGACCTTGCAGTGGAACTCGCGTTCAAACCCCTGAACCAGCCGCGGGGAGATGTACGAGGACCAGATGTAAATGTTCAGTTGCGGGAGGTTTTGGCCGGAGGGCCAGGTCCGGGCGACGACCGGAGCCAGCATGAGCAGGAAAACTGCGGTGGCGCTCAACACCGCGGCCCGGACTTTCATGGCGCCGCGTTCGAGACGTTGCGCGATGTAGACCAGGGGAATGGTCGCCGCCAGGATCACGGTGGAAATGGCGTTGATCTCCGGCGTGACCCCGCGTTTCAGCCGCGAATAGATTTCCAGTGGCAAGGTCGTGGAGCGAACCCCCGCCACAAAGGAAGTGATCAGGTAATCGTCAAACGAGGTGGTAAAAACCAGCAAGGCCGCAGAGAGGATAGCGGGCGCTGCAATGGGGAGGGTGATGCGGAAAAATGTGGTCCATTCGTTCGCCCCCAGGTCGAGCGCGGCCTCTTCAATCGAGCGGTCCATGCCCGCCAGACGCGCCCCCACCACAATGATCACGTAAGAAATGCAAAAGGTGATATGAGCAATGATGACGGTGTAGAGGCTCAACTGCATGCGCAGCAGGCTCAAGAAGATGACAATCGCCACCGCCATGACGATTTCGGGAATGACGAGAGGAAGGTAGACGATTCCATCCAGGATGGTCTTGGCGCGCCGGCGAAGGCGCGGGAAGACCAGCGCCCCCATGGTCCCGAAAACCACGCACGCCAGGGTGGCAGCGCCAGCCACCAGGAGGCTGTTCAGCATCGACTGGATGATTTGTTGGTCGCGCCAGAGTAGCACGTACCATTCATCGGTGAAGCCCATCCAATGCGCGGAAAGGCGCGAGCGGTTGAATGAAAAGAACATCAGGACGATGACCGGCGCATAGAGAAAGAGGTAAACCAGTGTGGTTGCCGAAGCGAGCCCCCAACCCTGCTGCCGTGGACGGGGCATTAGAGAATCTCCCGCGTGACGCGTTCGGCGCGGCGCGCGCCGGTCCAGAGCAGCACCAGGACCACAAAGGTCAACAGAAAGGCCACGGCGGAGCCAAAAGGCTGGTCGCGCACGGAGGCGAACTGGTTTTGAATAAGGTTGCCCACCATGATGGTGCGCGCGCCGCCCAGCAGGTCCGGAGTGATGAAGGCTCCGATCGAGGCGATGAAGACCAACACCCCTCCCGCGCTGAGTCCCGGCAGAGAGATGGGCAGAGTGATCCTGCGGAAGGTTTGCCATCGGTTGGCGCCTAAATCCTGAGCGGCTTCGAGGAGGATCGGGTCGAGTTTTTGAAGCACCGCATACAGAGGCAAAATCATGAAGGGAAGCTCGCCGTAAACCAAGCCAATAAAAACCGCCAGCGGCGTGTACAGCAACCGCAGGGGCTCGTGCACAAGGTGAAGGGCCAGGAGAGCTGTGTTCACAACGCCTTCCGTGCGCAGGATGACCATCCAGGCGTAAGTCCGTATCAGGAAGCTCGTCCAGAAAGGAATCACCACCAGCATCAACAGCGCGGATTTCCACCGGCCGGAGACTTTAAGGGCCAGGGTGTAAGCCACGGGGTAGCCGAGCAGCATGCAAAGCGCTGTGGTGAGTAGCGCCATCCAGAAGGAGCGCCAGTAAACTCCAAGATAGAGAGGCTGGAAAGCGCGCCAGTAATTCGAAAATCCCAGGGCCCATTCGATGGTGCCGTAAGGCGAGCGCCGGGCGAAGCTGACCGCCAGAAGATAAGCCAGCGGCAGAAGAAAAAAGCCGACCAGCCAAACCAAGCTGCCTGAGAGGAGGGTGGCCGCGCGGATGGTGGGACGTTGGCGGAAGAAGCGAAGAAAGGGTTCGATTCTGGAGACTGCTGGCGGTTTGATTTGCTGGCTCATGTCTTGGCAGGCGAGAATAACGGAAGGCCTCGATGCATGTCAAACCTCTTTGAAGCGCGCTGGTGTCATTTGGGATGGGATCCCTTTGGAAGCGCCGGTCATTCCCGCAAATCACACCAGCGCCCGCGCGAGCCCTACGGTTGGGTGTATTCTGGTATTGTGTCCCATTTAGCCATTTACGGGACACGCGCGCTCACCACCCCCTGGCCCCCTCCTCAAAGAGGAGGGGAGTTGGTGAGTTGGCTCCCCTCCTTAGGTAAGGAGGGGGTAGGGGGTGGTTGTAGCAAAGAATCAGCCGGGACGGCACACGAACATGGCGCGGGAAAAAGTCCATGATGTTTTCGGCGTTGTGCGAGATGCGCTGAGTGCAGGGCCAGCACGACGAAACTCGCGACCGTGGCCGGCCTTGATTGTCGGTGTTTTCCTTTTGGCCAGCGCATGCCTCTTTGCAGGCGGCGGACGTCCCGGAGAGGGAAGCGGAGGCTTGCAGCAGGCTGGAAGTGCAGGCGCCGGTAATTCCCCAAACCAGGACCAGGCTGCACCCGCCACTGCCGAGGACTTCCTGAAGAAGGGCAATGAATATGCCCGGCTCAATAAGTGGAAAGAAGCTGAGGAGGCGTACCGCAAAGCTGTCAGCTTAAGATCCGATTACCCCCAGGCGCACTACAACCTGGGCAATGCCTACTTGGCTCAACAACGCACCGCCGACGCCATCCGGGAATACCAGGAGACGCTACGGCTGAGGCCGGACTTTCCGGGCGTTCATATGAATCTCGGCGCCGTGGAGGAATCGCAGGGACACATTCCGGAGGCCGAGGCGGAGTACCGTTCCGAACTCCGCCTGCACCCCTCGAACCCAGATGCCCACGTCAACTTAGCGAACGCGCTGGCGGCCAGCCGGCAGTTCAACGAAGCCGTGGCCGAGTTCCGTAAGGCGCTGGAACTCCAGCCGCAGGACAGCGAGATCCACATGGCGTTTGCGAGCTCGCTGCTCCAGTCGGGAGACGTGACGGGCGCCAGCGCTGAGTATCAGAAAGTCCTCGAGCTGACTCCCGATAACGCCGACGCCCACGCAGGGCTTGCAATGGCGCTCACACAGGCCGGTAAATTCGACCAGGGCCTGGCCGAATTCCGGGCTGCCGTCCGCCTGCGCCCCAACGACCCTGACCTCCACATGACCCTCGCCAACGCCCTGCGGGCCTCCGAGGACCTGATTCACGCCATCGAGGAATATCGCCAGGCGGTTCAATTGCGTCCCGACCAAGTCGACTACCGGTTTGCGTTGGCGCTGGTGTTGCGGGAGGCCGGCGACTACGGCGGGGCCATCACCGAGTTCCGACGGGTGATTCGCCAGCAACCGGGAAACGCGAATGCCCACACGGAATTGGCCGCCTCATACCTTTCCGTCGCCGATCATCCCGCCGCTGAGGCCGAATACCGCGAGGCCCTCCGCCTGAAGCCCCAGGACCCCGCGCTCCACGAAAACCTCGGCCTGGTGCTGCGGAAAACCGGGGACCTGCCCGATGCCCTCCGGGAGCTTCAGCGAGCCGTGGAGCTGGCCAAGGACAACGCCGATTACCACCGCAACCTTGGGGAGGCCTACCAGTCGTCGGGAGACATCCCCGGGTTTGTCCAGGAATACCGCGAGGAGGTTCGCCTGCGGCCCGATGATCCCGATGCCCATCTGCATTTGGCCAACGCTTATCAGGCAGCAGGCGACTGGGAGAATTCTCTCAGTGAATACCGCGTGGCTCTGGAGATGCGACCGAACAGTCCCGAATTACATTACACCTACGCCCTGGCACTGAAGGCCGCCGGGCGAATGCAAGACGCGATGGGACAATTGAACCGCGCCGTCGAGTTGCGGGCCGACTATCCCGAGGCCCTGGTTGCGCTCGGCGATATGCTCGCGGTCGAGAAGAACTATGAGATGGCAATTCCCACTTACCGCGACGCCCTCCGCCTCAGGCCCGACGATCCCACGCTGCACTCTCGGCTGGCTGGCGCCCTGCGCGAAAACGGGGACATGCAAGGCGCGGCGACGGAGAGCCAGGAGGCGGCGCGGCTTGATCCCAGCTTCGCCGGCTATCAGCGTGATTTGGGTAACGCCCTATACAACAAAGGTGACTACAAGGGCGCGGTGGAGGCTTTCCGGGCTAGCTTGGCACGCCGCAACGATGCTCAGACCCAGGAGAACCTGGGGCTGGCCCTCGAGCAAATGGCGGACTGGCGGAGCGCCTCGGACGCCTTCCGTGAAGCGCTCAAGGTGCGGCCCAATTGGTCAGAGGCACACCTGAACCTTTCCATCGCTCTCAGCCAAATGAACGACACGGCAGGCGCCGCGGCGGAAGCGCAAGCGGCCCTGCAACTCACCCCCAATCTCCCGGAGGCCCACTTCGCTCTCGGTAGCACTTTGATGGTAACTGGTAAAGTGGACGACGCCGTCAAGGAATTTCAGGAAGCCCTGCGCGCCCAGCCCGATTACTCGGATGCGCGCCTGGCGCTCGCGGACGCGCTACGGCAATCAGGCCACCTCGAGGATGCCATCGGCAATTACCGCGATTACCTGCGGCTGCGCCCCCAGGACGCTGTCACGCGAGTCAACCTCGCTAACAGCTTGCTAAGAACACGGAACTTTGACGCTGCCATCCAAGAGTACGAGCAAGCCATCCAACGCCAGCCCAATGAGCCCATCACCCATTACAACCTCGCCGTCGCCCTCGAAGCCACCGGCCAGAAGGCTCGCGCCCGGCAGGAGTACGAAGCCTACTTGCAGCTCTCCCCTGCGGCGCCTGATGCAGGCGAGGTCCGGAAACACCTGCGCGACTTGCCGCCTGCGAAGAAGTGAACAGCCGAAAACCTTTCACCACCAAGACACCAAGGCACCAGGCAATCATAGGGCAATTCGCTGCATCCCTTGCTTTAGGAGTGCACTATTAAAGTTCACCAGCAAACCGAGCCGATGACCGGAGAGTTTCAGGTACGTCAGCAGTTGCGCTTTGTGAACGGGCAGCAGGATTTCGACAGCCTTGAGTTCCACAACCACCCGCTTTTCTACGACAAGGTCCAGGCGAAGTCCGGCATCTAGGCGGAGGTTATCGTACAGCACGGGCAGTAACACTTGCCGCTCCGCCTTCAGTCCGCGCTTGTTGAGCTCGTGCAACAGGCAGACTTCATAGACGCTCTCCAGCAGGCCCGGGCCGAGCGCCCTATGCACCGCAAATGCAGCGTCAACGATCTTTGAAGCAACTTCGTCAGTTTCCTTGGGAATGGGCTCTCTTGGTGCCTTGGTGTCTTGGTGGTTCATAGTATTCCTCGGAATGGGCTCTCTTGGTGCCTTGGTGTCTTGGTGGTTCATAGTATTCATTTCAGGGTGTGGAGGTACCTCACCAAGTCATCGACATCCTCCTCACTCAAGCGCTGGTCAAACGCGGGCATGGTGCCTCGGCCTTCGATGATGGTCTTGCGGACTTGCGCATCGGTTGCCGGGGCGCCGCTGGGTAACGATTTCGACTGGAAAAGTCCCTCCAACTTGGGAGGCTGTTTTCGCAGGTCAGGGTGGGTGTCTTGATGGCAGGGCGCGCAGTGAAGCTCAAAAAGCGCCCGACCTTGCATCTCATCCTCACTAAGGTAAGCCCTTCCTTGATGCGAGCAAGCCATCGGCATCGCCAGGCCCGCGAGCCAAAGAGCGATACAAGCGATTCTGAGAAGGCGGGTCATGGAGTTCGCCCCCGACTCGCTCTTGCAGGAGCTGCTGCCGCCGCAGTCCCCGCCTGGCGGCGCAAGGCGTCCTCCAGGTCTGAGGTTGCCCAATCCTGAGACCAGTACTTGGCCACGGTACCGTCGGGCGCGATCAGCACGATATTCATCGTGTGCGAGATTTGGTTATCCTGTTCAAAGTACATCAGGCCGAATGCGTCAGCGAGCTTTCGTAAGTCGCCGGGCGTGGTGAACGCGAAGTCCCAATACCCAAAACCTGAGGGATCGTCGTCGAGATAAGCCAGCCCGTATTTACGGAGGACGGGAGCCGTGTCGTATTTGGGATCAAAAGTGATCGTCAACAAATGCGTCTTTCGGTAGTCGTCCGGTGTCTTCGCAAGGTCATCATGAATCTTCGCGAACTGACTGCTTAACCGTGGACAGAAGTTGGGAAGGGGACACCGGGTGTAAATAAAGGTCACGAGCACAGCCTTCCCCTTGAAGTCGTCCAAGTGGATTGTCCTTCCGTCCTGATTTACGAGCGGAAGACTGGGCACATGTTCACCTACATTGAGCCGATGGACCGATGGCGCTGCGCTTGCGCTTTTCCGACCGCTCTCCTGCGTGATTCGGACATCTTCGAGCCAGCAATCGCTTCCATCGTTTACGACGACAACTTCTGCCGCGATTTTGTCACCTGGTTCTACTTCTTGTACGGTGGCTGGGTCTTTAACTTTGTAGGGCATGGTCATTGCAGCCATGAAACCGGGAATTTCGTCGTGCCGGACGGTGATCTCATTCGCGGCTGCATCCTTCGCGACCACTTGACCTCGCAAGTTGTATCGTTTGTTCCCATGCTTCTCGAGTGCCTGGCGCTGCAAGTTGTTGTTCTCATTCTTGCAGCCCGTGACCGCCAGACCAGACATCAGGACAATGACCATTGCGAGCACAACCTTCAGCTTGCTGCCTATCACGAGTTCCTCCTCCAAAACGCAGACTCAAAACCGTGGCCTGGGACGAGTTCAGCGCCAGTTCACCACCAAGACACCAAGGCACCAAGAAATCATAGGGCAGTACGCTGCATCCCTTCAAAACCTTTCACCACAAAGACACCAAGGCACCAAGCGATTATAGGGCAATTCGCTGCATACCTTGCTTTATGAGTGCGCTATTAAAGTTCACCAGTAAACCGAGCCGATGACCGGACAGTTTCAGGTAGGTCAGCAGTTGCGCTTTGTGAACGGGTAGCAGCACCTCGACAGCCTTGAGTTCCACAACCACCCGCTTTTCTACGACAAGGTCCAGACGAAGTCCCGCATCCAGGCGGAGGTTGTCGTACAAGACGGGCAGTAACACCTGCCGTTCCGCCTTCAGTCCGCGCTTATTAAGCTCGTGCAACAGGCAAACCTCATAGACGCTCTCCAGCAGGCCCGGGCCGAGCGCCCTATGCACTGCAAATGCAGCATCAACGATCTTCGACGCAACTTCGTCAGTTTCCTTGGGGATGGGCTCTCTTGGTGCCTTGGTGTCTTGGTGGTTCATAGTGTTCCTCGGTTTTCATACTCACTTCTCGGAACTATGGTCCGGCAAACTCTCGCGCAAAAACTCCAGTACCTTGGGAATGGCGTCGAGCGAGGATTGAGCGTCCCCTTGTGGCCTCCCACCCAAGTTTTCCTCTCTTCCCGAGGTGGGATTCCTGACGCTGCCGTGCCATGCGGGAACGACCTCGGGCCGGCCCGCCCGGTGCCCGGCATGAGGGTATTTCAAATGTTCGTAGGGATACGGGAAGTGAGTTTGTTTCAGGCGGGCGACGATAGCGTTCGCCATCCCCGTTGAGTCCCACACTCCATCATCCTCTCCCGAGATGAGCAGAATAGGTCCGTGCGTGCGCTCAACGGCGATCGCGGCTCCCAGCGCCGCCCCTGGATTCCGGCCCCCGGCCCCGCGGGAACTCGAACGCCAGTGCCTGCCCCCGCCAAGTCCAGGCGTAGGGGACCCGGGTGTTGCCACAGCAGGCCGGATAACGCACGTTGGCTGGCACGAAAGCCACCACCGCCTTGATCTGCGGAAACATGGACCCCAACTGTAGCGCCAGTTCGCCGCCGCGCGAGGTTCCCACCACGGCGATGCGATCGGCGGAGATTTCCGGCCGCTGCATCATCCAGGCGAGCGCACTCCCGAAGTACTCCAGCGGGATGCCTTCCAGCAGAGGCGGCAGGTCGTCATAGCGGAAGTAGGCGAGCGCCAACGCCGCATAGCCCCGAGAAGCCAACCAGGCAGCTTTGCCGAGTGGCATGCCTCCTTCGGATCCTCCCACTACCAGCACGCCCGGACGGCGCTCTTTGGTGTTGGGCAGGAAAAGCACACCGTGAAGTTGCCCTTCAATTTTGATCTGCTGCACTCCCTCGGCGACCCCGAGTTGTTCCATCTGGGCGCTAGTCACCTGCTGGCCATTTCTCATCAACTGAAATTTGATAATCTGCGAGCCCAGGTCCCGCGGAGTGCGATACGACGCCACATGTTTCGCCGCCGGCTTCATGGACCAGATGAGACCCATCGCCGAAACTCCCTCGTAAGAGCCTTTCACGGGGGCTTGCTGGGAGGTATCGACGACGCCTTGTGCGTCCGCGATGAACTCCGCCTGCGATGACCAGGGCTCGTCCGCTCCATCGACCAATTCAGCTTGGACGGAAATGCGCTCGTTGGGCTCGAGTCCCCTGGCGCGGATGACGGCGGATTCATCCACCAGCACTCGATTGGGAACGAGCTCCAGCGTTTGCGCGGAAGCAATGCCGAGTCCGCCCATCCAAAGGCAGGCGGCGAGAATAAACCTTTGCACCTTCATGTCGCGTCTCCGATCGAGCATAGATTCTACTTAGTCGACCTCCGGCCCTGCCGATAACCTACACCTGACCCTCCCTGAACGCAATTGCCAGCCGGGTTTGCGGTGCAAGGCGTCTCTGCGGCCAACGGAAGGGGCCATCGCTGCCTCTCGCGAGAACCCGAAGGGCCGCGTCACCCGCAAGAGGGGACGGGGGGGTGGCCGAGGCAAGCCCCGGCCCTACTCATGGGGACGATTGGAATCGTGGTCGCGACCTGCTATAGTGCGAGGCTCAGGCTATCGTTTCGGAGGGTACGAATGAGCGAACCCATTCCCGAGAAAATGAAAGCCCTGGTGAAGAGCAGGCCGGAGCCGGGGCTGTGGCTGGAGGAAGTGCCGACGCCGGAGATCGGCATCAATGATGTGCTGATCCGGGTGCACCGGGCGTCCATCTGCGGCACCGATCTGCACATCCTGAAATGGGACGCGTGGGCCAGCAAAACCATCCCGGTACCGATGGTGGTAGGGCACGAGTTTGTGGGCGAAGTGGCGATGGTCGGGTCAAACGTTGCCGATTTCTTCCCCGGTCAGCTAGTAGGCGCAGAGGGCCACGTGGTCTGCGGGCGTTGCCGCAATTGCCTGGCGGGCAGGCGCCACCTGTGCGCGCACAGCAAAGGGCTGGGCGTGCACCGGCCGGGCTGTTTTGCGGAGTACATCTCGGTGCCGATGGGCAACGTATGGGTGCACCACCCTGATATTGACCTCGACGTGGCCTGCATCTTCGATCCTTTTGGCAATGCCGTACATACCGCGCTGGCCTTTCCCGTCTTGGGCGAGGATGTGCTGATCACGGGCGCGGGACCCATCGGTCTGATGGCGGCAGCGGTGGTGCAGCACGCCGGCGCGCGCTTTGTGGTGGAAACGGATGTCAACCCGTGGCGGCTGGAACTGGCGCGCAAAATGGGAGTCACGATGGCGGTGAACCCGCGCGAAACCGAGCTAAAAGAGGTTCAGAACCAACTCGGCATGAAGGAAGGATTCGATGTGGGCCTGGAGATGTCGGGCAACGGATCGGCCTTCCGAGACATGCTGGCGAACATGGCGCATGGGGGCCGCGTCGCGTTGCTGGGCATTCCTGCCGAAGAGATCGTCATCGACTGGAATACGGTCATCTTCAACATGATCACGTTGAAGGGCATTTACGGCCGCGAGATGTACGAGACGTGGTACAAGATGACGGTGATGCTACAATCCGGTCTCGATATCAAGCCGGTCATTACCCACCGCTTCCCTTACACGCAATTTCAGCAGGCGTTCGACGTCATGCTCTCCGGCCAGGCCGCCAAGGTGATCCTGGACTGGACAGACTAAGAAGAGCAGGAGTCAGGATTCAGGAGAAAAAAGAGCAGGCGCTAGGTGCTGGGGACTGGGGGCTGAAGGGCAGCGACCCGCCACGGCGGGACGAGCAGGAGTCAGAAGCGCAGGAGTCAGGAAGATTAACGCGGCACCGGGGAATCCGGCGCTTGCTTGGAAGCTTGCCCGAGCTCTTTGGGCTTTCTTATCTTCTCGGTGGCCTCCACATTGAAGAGCTTGAATTCCGAGTAGCGATGCTCGTTGCGGAAGTGTTTGCCGTCCCAATCCACGGCGACGGTGACTTGCTGGGGAAGCCAGAATCCCGCGGCTACGCCTTTAAAGTGTACCTCGCTGAAAGCGATCTCGGTTGTTTCTCTTTCCAAATTGATTTCCGGCAAGGGCTTCAGCAAGTCGGTGCGGAGGCGCGTGATTTGGTAGCTTTGAGAATCAATCCAGGCCAAACCCTGAGAGAAAGTCGTCACGCTGGTTTCGCCATGCTTAAAGGCCCCGTTCAATTTCGCCTTTGTCGGTTGCTGGGCGAAGGCAATCACATAGGCATCCCGGCCGTTGACTTTCTGCCGTCCGAGGTAACGAAAGTCGGCTTGGGACTGGTATCTCGGATGGAGAACGAGCCCAGCCGAGGCGAATCCCGAAGTGAGCATGAACCCATCCTTCATGCCCTGCGGCCAAGCTCGACGTCCCCACGCATCAGCACGGTACTCATTGAAGCCCAGCCCCCAATCCTCGGTTGGGGTGAGGCACAGATAGCGAAACTTCTGATCGAGCGCGGCGTCCACTTTCTGTTTGCGGCGCAACTTTTCCTGATGAATCTCCTCCACCGAACTCGTGTTAGGGAAGTTGGCGAAAAACTCCGCGACGGTCTCGCCCACCCCGCTGAGGATGGAAGCCAATTGTCCCTGGTCGGTGGCGGGCACGAGCCCGACGAGGTCGGATGGAGGACGGTGGAGATAATCGATCTCTTTATCGCTTTTCGGTTTCGCCTTAAAGTAGGCTGCCTCAATCTTCTTGCGACTCTCAATCTGCGCCCAAAGCTGACGGACCTGAATAGGCATCTTCTTCACGTCGCGCCCATCCAGGTAACGGGTCATCTCTGTGTTCGCTGCCTGGAACTGATATTCGCCCAATAAAGCCTCGACGCGCAAGAGCCGCGCCTCAGCTCCCGCGCCGGCCGCTATGGCCCTCAAGTATCCATCGGCAGGCCCCCAATTCTCAATCAGCAACTGCGAGCGGCCCAGTTCCTGAAGGGCGAGGGGGTCTTGAGGCGCGTATTTGAGCGCCTCAGCGAAATAGCCTGCCGCGTTCACGGGCTGGTGCCGCCAGCTCTCCATCACTCCCAAAACCAGAAGGGGTTCCGGGCGTCCCAGGCTCCGGTCCGCCAGGATCTTGTTGAGGACTTCGGAGAGGTTGCGGTGGGCGCCATCCCAATCTCCCGAGTCAAGCTCAGCAAGCGCCAACATAGTGCGGCTAGGCATGCAGGAAGCATCCCGACGCGTCACTTTGGTGAAGAACGGCAATGCTCGGTCTGGCCTTTTCAACACCAGGAACTCCGCCACACCCCGCGCATAGTCCTTTTCCCCGGCAGCCGAGAGCCCGTCGGAGGCCTTGAGCTTGTTCAGCCTCGCCGCCAGCGCTGAGATCAGATCGGCCTGCGAGAGCAATTCGGAGTCCTCCTCCGGATCGCGCAGCGTAACGGGAATAAGCCAGAATTTGTCGGACCTGCCGAAGTCAATGAGCGCGTGAGCCTTGCGGAATCCTTTCTTGGTCACCTTCAGGTCGACAGAAAATTCTTTGACAAGCTCGGAGTTTAACCAGTAATCGGTCTGAAACTGTCCTTGGAAGTCTGTCACCATAGTCCGGAATTGACCCGAGGCGCTCGTAGGTTCCACGTCGACCCTTGCACCGGCAACGGCATCACCACGAAGCGTCGTCACCTTACCCGCAACGACCCATCGTTTCTGAACAATGTTATAAAGGTTGGCGTCGCTTACAGTAACTGGGGCTTGGCTGGCCATCTGGACCTGGGCGATCGCGGACACCAGTAACAGACACAGCACTGCACCTAGAACGGGGATGCGCAGGTGGGCATTCATTATGACGACCTCATCAAATCGCATACCTCGATTCCGACTCTCCCTGAATCCTACACCCACTGCGCCCTTTGCTTCAAGCTCACTATCGAGTCACAGCCTTTCCGGAACGCCGGGTTGATGAAGTTAGCAAGCGTAGCGCGGGCTTGCTTTCATCGAGGGTCTGGACCTATCGTGTAACCAACTCGATCTATTCGACTTATGACCGAACAGTACTGGTCCCTTACCACTAGAAACCGGAAGACAAGTCTGCCCCTTTCTAGTTTCTGCCTTCTGGTTTCTCTGAGTGTCCAGGTCATCCTGGCGGTGCCCCGCATGGATGTCTCACGCCAGAATCAACTTGGCGATGGTTTGGAGTTGCATGAACGACGTGCCTTCGTAGATTTTTCCGATTTTCGAGTCGCGGAGATACTTCTCGGCGGGATAGTCCTTGGTGAAGCCGTAGCCGCCGTAAACCTCCAGGCACTCGGAGGCCACGCGCTCGGCGACCTGCGAGCAGAAGTACTTGGCCATGGCGGCTTCTTTCAGGAACGGCTGGCGGGCGTCTTTCAGGCGTGCGGCGTTGTAGGTCATCAGCCGCGCGGCCTCGACGTCGGTCGCCAGCCGGGCAAGCTGAAACTGGATAGCTTGAAACTCGGCGATGGGCTCGCCGAACTGCTTGCGTTCTTTGGCATAACTGATGGCGTGTTCGAGCGCGCCGCGCGCCAGGCCGAGCATCTGGGCGCCGATGCCGATGCGTCCCTCGTTCAACGTTTCCATCGCCACCTTGTAACCCTTGCCCACTTCCCCCAGCACGTTCGCCCGGGGAACGCGGCAATCTTCCAGAATCAGTTCACACGTGGAGGAGGCGCGAATTCCCAGCTTGTCCTCCTTCTTGCCCACGCTGAAGCCCGGAGCGTCGCGCTCGATCAGGAACGCTGTGATCCCCTTGTAGCCGAGTTCGGGATCGACGGTCGCGAAGACGATAAACAAACCGGCTTCCTTGGCGTTCGTGATCCAGAGCTTACGGCCGTTCAGGATGAAGTGGTCGCCGTCCGCGCGGGCGCGCGCGGCGAGAGAAAAGGCGTCGCTGCCGGCACTCGGTTCGGAAAGGGCATAAGCTCCCAGGGTGTCTCTCACCAGGCGGGGGAGGAACTTCTGCTTCTGCGCTTCGCTGCCCCAGCGCTGTAGGGCATTGTTCACCAGGGTATTCTGGACGTCGATCACCACGCCCGCCGAAGCATCTACCCGCGAGAACTCTTCGATGGCGAGGATGGCCATGAAAAACGTTCCACCGCTGCCCCCATACGTCTCCGGAACCTCCAGACCCATGAAACCTTGGTCGAAAAACTTATCAATCAGCTCGCGATGGAAAACGCCCTCGCGGTCCATGTGCTCGACGTGCGGGCGGATTTCCTTTTGGGCGAATTCGCGCGCCGCCGCCTGGAACATCCGTTCTTCTTCTGTGAGCGCCGTCAGCGGCGCTATTGAGGAAAGGTTTGCAGCCGTCGTATCAGCCATCCAAGCCCCCAGGGTGATAAGGTGCCGGCCCGTCCCGCATTACCCGGCCGCGCCGTGCCCTATTGCAACACAGAAGGAGATGCTACACGACCGCGGCAAAGGAGACAAGCGGTCCGTGGTCCCGCCGCGGTGGGTCGGTTGGGAGACACCAATCCCTCCCCGGCGCGCTTTGTAACAAGCGGCCCGCCGTGCCCGGACCGCGGATGAGAAACCGCTTGCTCCGCGCCATGTTACAATGGACTACGGACAACATGCTTCTTTTTCTGCTCGCTGCCGACTGCGTACTGCCTACTGCTTGCCGCTTGGGTCCTTATGGCCAGCCACCACGGGCGCCCATGTGGGCCACTCCTACAGTTAACAATGTCTTTACAAGCTTTTCAGGCGCCATTGCGCGACCGAACCAACTCTCGGAAAGGCACCGTGCATCGAAGAAGTGTTGGCAAGAAGCCGTCCGCTGTCGTGCGACGGACGGAGCGAATAAGGCGCACCCTCCCCAACTGCACACGCGCCGATTTGCGAAAGCAGCCGGGCCGCGCGGGACCGGAGCCTGGTACGTCGTTCAAGTTGGGAAATCTGACCTGGCAGCAGGATGAATGCGTGCCACTGACTTTTCGCGGCGTGTGAGGGAATTAGCGTGCTTCAAAGCACACGCGCGCAACTTTCCTGAGCTGGCAAAGCGGCGGCGCTGCAGAGTTAAACCCTATTTCATGACACCTGGGAGGTAGATTCGAATATGACTGCTAAGAAGGTTGTGCAAGGTTTGATCGTGACGGCGGCTCTGTGCCTAAGTACGACTTCGGTGCGTGCTCAAGGCTATAGGCTCTTCATCATGGGAGCGGATTCACCGCTCACCGACAAGAGGTCGTTCCCGGAACGTGATATTAACTACACCTCGGCCTATGCGGGCGGCGGCAAGGTGATCGCGGGAGTCGAAGCACCATTTTACAAGATCTTTGGAATAGAAGCTTCGTACGGCATCGGCGCAAACAACCTTAAAATAAACAACACCAGTTACACTTACACGCTAATAAAAGGATACGGCGTGAGGAATAGCAGGTACAGCGCGGACATTGTCGGGCACGTTCCAGGCGTCTGGAGGGGCATCCGCGCTTACGGCGTGGTGGGTGTGGAATATGACGTCTTCTCTCCCACCAGTTCCGCTAAAACCTTGGCTAAGACACAAGGGTTCGCCTGCGAAATAGGCAACACCGCGACCTGCAGCGCCACATTGTCGTCCCAAGGCGAGGGGGGCTTTAACATCGGCGGCGGGCTCGATTACAAAGTGGCTTCGAAGGTCGACCTGCGGCTCGACGTGCGCGATCACGTGTTCGGCTCCCCCACTTATGGTTTGCCCACGACGTTCTCCGTGCCCTCCGCCGCCTACTTTCCGATCAGTGGGTCGGCGCATGACCTCGAATACTCTATAGGCATTGTGTACAGGTTCGGCAAGAGCAAGTGAGGGCTTGCCAAAGGTATTTGAAACACTCAGTGCTGCTCGAGAACGGGAGCGTGCAGCTTTCCTGGGCTGGCAAAGCGGCGGCGCTGCAGAGTTAAACCCTATTTCATGACACCTGGGAGGTAGATTCGAATATGACTGCTAAGAAGGTCGTGCAAGGTTTGATCGTAACCATGGCGCTCTGCCTCAGTACGACCACGGTGCGTGCTCAAGGCTATAGGTTCTTCATCATGGGAGGGACTTCATCGCTCACCGACCAGAGGTCATTCGGCGAAGGTCCTAACAGTGCCATTCCCTACGGCTCGAAATATGCGGGCGGCGGCAAGGTGATCGCGGGAATCGAAGTACCATTTCACAAGATCTTTGGAATAGAAGCTTCGTACGGCATCGGTCCAAACAACCTTGAAATAACCAACTTCAATACAAATCCCTCGACAGTATTGGCATACGGCGTGAGGAATAACAGGTTCAGCGGGGACATTGTCGGGCACGTTCCAGGCACCTGGAGGGGCATCCGCGCTTACGGCGTGTTTGGTGTGGAATATGACCTCTTCTCTCCCACCAGTTCCGCTCAAACCTTGGCTAAGACAGAAGGGTTCGCCTTTGCGCCCAGCGCCAAATTGTCGTCCCAAGGCAAGCCGGGCTTTAACGCGGGTGGCGGGATCGATTACAAAGTGGCTTCGAAGGTCGACCTGCGGCTCGACGCGCGCTATCACACGTTCGGCTCCCCCACCTTCGGTTTGCCCCAGGCGGCTACCACGACCTCCGCCGCCTACTTTCCGGTCGGTGGGCCGGCGCATAACATCGAATACTCTATTGGCCTTGTGTACAGGTTCGGCAAGAGCAAGTGAGGGCTTGCCAAGGGTATTTGAATCACTCGGTGTGTTGCACAACTCGAAGGTCAAAAGAAAATTGACTACCCCTCGGTAAGTCGGATCTGCATACAGAGGTTCATGGCGGGGGTGACTTCGCGGAAGACGGCAAGCATCGACTCGACGAGGTCGAGCCCGGTCGAGGCGTGCACCTCGTCTTCGCTCATGGGGTAGTAGAGCTGGAACCCAGCCCAGTGGGCGGCGGGAGCAGCCCCCAGAAGGCGTCGGAGCTTTTGCATGGACGGGAAACTGTCGCGGGAGAAGCAGGCCGGCGCGGTTTCCCAACTGCCGCCGTGAAGCATGAAGCCTTCGCGGCGCACCAGACGCTTGAGCTCGCGCTCCATGGGGCTGCGCGGCTGGAGTGAACGAAGCAGGCGGTGCCAGTCCCAGTCGGACTGCAACTGGCACTCGCGGTTAACGCGCGGCGCTTTCATATAGCCGCGCTCCACCTGCAGGCCGCACTTGAAGAGTTTCTCTTCCGTATCCACGCTGACGAAAAACTTCGAGCAGCCGAAACTGACACGCGAGGAGAGCGGCATGGCTTCGCGATTGGCCCGAGGCAGGTAGCCGATCCATTGCCAGTAAACGCCGCGTCCCCAGCGCTCGGTCACGAAGGGCTGGGCGTAGCGGGATTCGAGCGCTAGCTTCAGAATGCGCGTGATCCGCTCGTTGTCCTCGAGATTCCCCACATGGATGCCGCGGCGGAAATCGAGATACTCGGGCCGGAATGCGAGGGCTGTCGCCGGGACCGGCCGCGTTGTGTGCGATTTCGAAGCCATGACCGGGAAGGAAACCGGAAAATCGAAACTGGAAACTAGAAACTGGAAACTAGAAATTAGAAAATAGAAACTGGGAACTCAGAAAACGCGCTTGCCCATTTCCAGTTTCTAGTTTCCATTTTCCATTTTCTAGTTTCTAAATTCTAGTTTCTGCTTTCTGCCTGCTGCTTACTGCCTACTGGCTTACGCGGCGCGGGAAGCGCTGGCGGGCCGTCTCGAGTGGAAGCCGCTGACCAGCACCTTGGAGATCTCGTCGCGCTGGATCTGGTTGGTGCCTTCGTAGATCTGCGTGATCTTGGCGTCGCGCATGTACTTCTCAACCGGGTAGTCGTGCATGTAGCCGTAGCCGCCAAAGACCTGCACCGCGTCCACGGTGACTTCCATGGCGACGTCAGAGGCGAAGCACTTGGACATGGCGGAGTAGAGCGTGGGCCGCTCCTTGGGTCGCGTGTCGATGTAGCGCGCCGTAGCATAGACGAGCGCGCGCGCCGCTTCAATCTTCATCGCCATATCGGCCAGCAGGAAGCGCAGTCCCTGGAAGGAGCCAATGGGCGCGTCAAACTGCTTGCGGGTGCAGGCGTACTCGAGCGCCAAATCGAAAGCCCCTTGCGCAATGCCCACCGCCTGAGCGCCTACCCCGGGACGGGAAGCGTCGAAGGTGCGCATGGCCGTGATGAAGCCCGTGCCTTCGCGCCCCAGGCAATTCCCGACCGGCACGCGGCAGTCCTGGAAGACCAGTTCGCGCGTGGCGGAAGCGCGAATCCCCAGCTTGTCTTCCTTCTTGCCGAAGCTGAATCCCGGAGTGCCCTTCTCCACCACAATGCAGGAGGCGCCGCGCGGGCCCTTGGCGGGATTCGTGAGGGCGATCACCGAGTAGATTTCCGCTTCCCCGCCGTTGGTAATCCACTGTTTGGCGCCGTTCAGCACGTAGTGGTCGCCGTCGCGGATGGCAGTGGTGCGCACGGCAGCGGCGTCCGAACCGGCCTGAGGTTCAGTGAGCGCGAAGGCGACCAAGCGCTTGCCGGCGGCAATGTCCGGCAGCCATCGCTGCTTCTGTTCCTCGCTGCCGGAGAGGATGATTGGCAGTGCGCCGAGCGCCGTGCCGGCAAAACTGAGCGCGATGCCGCCACACGCCTTCGACAGCTCTTCGGTCACGATCACCATGTTCATGATCGGTGTTCCCTCCGTAATGCCCCCGTATTTCTCCTCAACGAAAACCCGGAAGAGGTCCGTTTGCGCGAGCACTTTCACAACCAGCCAGGGGAACTTGGCGTCGCGGTCATATTCCGCAGCCACCGGGCGGATTTCCTTTTCGGCAATCTCGCGGGCGAGATCTCGGATGGCCCTTTGATATTCAGTGAATCCATAATCCATAGTGAGAAGACCCCCCTCAAGCTGGAAACTGGTAACTGGAAAATCGAAACTCGAAATCCGAAACTCGAAATTCGAAACTCGAAATTCGAAACTCGAAAACCGAAACTCGGAAAACCATGACCAGGAAACTAGCAACTGGAAAATCGAAATTCGAAACCAGGAAAAGCATGACCAGGAAACCGGGAATTAGAAACTAGAAAACAACCCTGCCATTTTCCAATTTCGATTTTCGATTTTCGAGTTTCGAGTTTCGAGTTTCCAGTTTCCGCTTTCTGCCGTCTCCCCGCGGCATCACGCGACGCGTTCCAGGGGTTGCGGCGGCGGGGGCTGGGTTTCGACAGCGCCGCCCCACAAGGATGGCCTAACCAGCCACGCCTCGCCGCCGCGCAAGGCAAAGCGGCAGTAGTCATCAAGGTCCCCGGCCCGAAATGAACTAACGTCAATCTCTCCTTCGAGCGAACCCGGCCTGGCGAGAACCTGCAACGCGTAAACTAGGGGCAAAACGCTCGCATTGACGTCACGCAGGGTGACCTCGATCCGATCGATGCGGGCGACAATTTCAAAATCTCCCTCGGAATAGAGTCCAGCCGTGCGCTCCAGAAGTTCGCGGATGTCATCCGCAGCGGTGGGAATCCCCTCAAAACTGAACTTGCCGTTCAGCCGCTGATAGGGCTCCGGAACCACCGAGACAGGCTGGCTGCGGTATTGTTCCCAACTCGCATGCGTATAATCAGGTCGAGCCCAGGCAATCGATAAGAAACCACCTTTCCAGACCTTGAGCCTGACCTGCTGTCCTTTGATTTCATCCTGGTAGTAGAGGGTGCCTCCGGGAACCTGGGCACGTTCGTCATCCGAGACCTCGCAAAGGAACTCAATCAGTTCCCCCGCAATCTCCGGAAGCGCGGGGCGGTCGTCAGGCTGGACATGGCGAACCTCCAGCGACACCGACTCAGGAACAAACTCCAGCCATGGCGCTTCAACATGTTCAAGCTTTTGCTGGGTTTCCTTGCTGAGGATCCCCAGCTCCACCTGACCCGAACAGCCCAAATGAGTGCGCATTTTCTCACTCCCTTCCCCGATTCGTACAGACAAAGTGCCTGTAGCGCCGGCCCCAGACTGACAGATAGGCATTCTTGGGGCCGAAGGGACTCGAGGTCTGCCGCAGAAAGATTTTGCCACAGGTGGAATCAAGAACCTAGCGACTTGTTTGCGGCGGCGCGGTGTTAAGCTATCCTGAATCCTGCGTCATGAGATTTCTAGATAAGGCAGGAAACCAGTCAGGTCGAGTTCCTGCTCCACTTGCAATTTCCCGAGGAGAGAAAATGATCAGAACCCTTCAGTTTTTGACCTTAGCAATTGCACCTTTGTTTGCCCTCGCCGCGTCTGCGGGCGCGGGCCAGTCCACGGCACCGCCCGTCACGATTGAGTATTACTACCGGTTGGCGCCCGGTGGGAGCTCAGAGTGGCTGGCGCTCTACAAAAAAAACCACAATCCGCTTCTCAAGGAATTAATGAAAGAAGGGTTGCTCAAGAGTGAGAAGCTTTACACCCGGCGTTTCCATGCCGAAAACCCCGCCTGGGATTACAAAATAGTGATGATTTGGCGCGACTGGGCGGCCCTCGAAGAAGCGCGCAACCGCGAACCAGAAATTCTCAAGTCCCTCTATCCCAACAAGGAAGATCATGACCAGCAGGAAAAACGCCGCTGGGAATTGACCGTCTCCCATTGGGACGACGTGCTGAGCGAAGTTTCTCTGGACTGAGGAGCTGGGCGATTGAGTGATTGACTGATACCGCGACAAATATCGCCACTCGAGTGCTGTGCAGCCCAAGGGTAAGATTGCCGTATTGAAATACGGCATGAATGCTGGTACGATTACGGCATGGCAAAAGAACGAATGAAAAAGCTTACCATCCTGGTCCCTGAAGACCTCCTTCGAAGGGCCCAGCGGGCGACAAAGGGGGGGGCGACTCCCACTGTGCGCAAGGGTTTGGAGCTTCTGGCGGCCCACGACGCTTACGAAGGTCTGCGGAAAATGCGAGGCAAGGTGAAGTTCGGTCTCACTTGGCAAGAAATGCGAGGCGACGAGTGACCTGCGCCGACACCAGTTCCGTCGTCGCCTACATCCAGGGGGAACAAGGATCAGACGTTGACCTCGTGGACCGAGCCTTGGCTGACTGCTCTCTAGTCCTTGCTCCGGGTCTGGCGGCGCTTTGCTGTCACTCCTGGTTTTGCCGTATTGAAATACGGCATGAATGCTGGTACGATTACGGCATGGCAAAAGAACGAATGAAAAAGCTTACCATCCTTGTCCCTCAAGATCTTCTTCGAAGGGCCGAGCGGGCGACCAAGAAGGGGGCGACCCCCACAGTGCGCAAGGGTTTGGAGCTTCTGGCAGCCCACGATGTTTATGACCACCTACTCGCTTTAGAGGGAAAAGTCAAATTCGGCCTCACCTGGCAGGAAATGCGAGGAGAAGAATGATCTGTGCCGACACCAGTTCCCTCGTGGCTCTGCTGGGCGGGGAACTTGGAAGCGACGTCGACTTGGTTCGACAGGCTCTGCGTGATCGATTGCTGTGTATCTCGCCCATCTCAGTCACAGAGCTCCTGAGCGACCCTGATCCTACACCTTCGCTCGAGGAGTTGGTCGTCAAGATACCGCAATTAGAAATCCATCCGGGATATTGGGAGCGTGCAGGAAAGCTCCGGGCAAAAATGTTGCGCCGCCAAGTCCGGCCGAAACTTGCGGACACCCTGATTGCGCAAAGCTGCCTCGACCACGGGGTACCCCTGGTTACCCGAGACCGGGATTTTTCCTCTTTTCAGAAGTTCGCCGGCCTGCGCGTTCTGACCATTGGCGATCTCCTGCAATGACCGGGGCGGAGGTGCTGGTGTCATTTGGAATGGGGATCCACTCAAGCCGCCAGTCATTCCCGCGAAAGCGGGAATCCAGTGCGACGACGGCACATTTCCAGAGGTTTGCGGAGTAGATTCCCGCTTTCGCGGGAATGACTGCCTGCACAGGCCCGCACGAAAAATCAACTTCCCCCAAATGACACCAGTACCGGGCCGGGAAATCACTTAGCGCGCAAGAGCCTGCCCTTACTTCTTGCGCGGAGGTTGCGAGGGCCGCATCTCAATGCGGCTGGCAAGTGTTGTCAGGGGATACGTGTAAAGGTCAACCACCGCCTTGGCGATGTCCTCGCCGGAAAGCTTCCAACTTTGCCGGGACCGGCTACCCGGCGCTCCCCCGAAATCCGTATCCACGCTTCCAGGCATGATGTAGCTTACACGAATGCCGTCGTAGCGCACGTCCTGCATCATGGCCTCGCTGAACCCATTCAGCCCAAACTTGGAAGCGTTGTAGGCGCTCCCACCGGGGAAAGGATTCACGCCAGCAAGACTGGAAATGTTGAAGATGTATCCACCCCCTCGCTGGCGCATTATGGGGATGGCCTCGCGGCAGCAGTAGAACGCACCCGACAAGTTGGTGTGAATCGTGGCGTCCCACTCCGCCGGGGTGAGCTGGTCCACAGGCTTCATGATTCCGATTCCCGCGTTGTTCACAAGGAGGTCGATCCCTCCGAAATGCTCGGCGGCAGTGTGGATCAGCTTTCGGCAGTCCTCATAGCGGCCCACATCCGCCGTCATGCCTTCAACCCGGCTGTCACCCTGCTTGCGCAGTTCTTCGAGCGCCTGCTTTAGAATTTTCGCATCGCGCCCGCAGAGGTAAACCTTTGCGCCTTCTTTAAGAAGCCTTTCGGCGATGCTATAACCGATTCCGCGCGATCCACCGGTGACCACGGCAACTTTGTCTTTCAGCTCGTTTGTCATCAGAAACCCTCCCCTCCTGGATGTATGAAACTAACAGATTAAACCGCATGGAGGGCTGTAGGCAAACGCATGATCCGGGGGAGAGAAGCTGCCGCGCGGCCCTCGGCGATTGAAGCAACCAGCCGAACTCCCTGTCATGCTGAGCGCAGCGAAGCATCTCAGCAGTTCCTTCCCACAGCCAAGCGCCCAATTTTGCATGCGAACTGCCGAGATCCTTCGTCGCCCGAAAAGCAGGGCTCCTCAGGATGACAAGCGCAGGGTACGCGCATTGTTCTCACGAGGCACCACAACTCGACCTTGCGATTCCAGGGTGGAATCTATTTGGTAGACGTCTTGGAAGCCATCCAGAGCAGAATCCCGAAGGCGGGAACGACAAACGGGAAAATCCCCTAGAGCGTGTCGCTCGCCGAATGTGAGCGACGGTCAACGGCCACGAATACCTGCAAGCAGAACAGAAGCGTCAGCGCGAGACAAACCCCACCCTGCCAGGAAACAGGAAAATACACCCAACCCCACTCTTTAAACCAGGGCTTCCTCATGACTGCATTTCCCCTCCTCTTTCCCCAAGTGTGAGTAACCCAGTTCCCTGCATGCCAATTCTAATTCTGCGAGGGGCATTGCATGGCCTTCAAGCTTGCATGATTCTCGCGAACGACCTGCGCGGCCCGTGCGCGAGACCAGTTCCAGGCGCGCCAGTCAGACGCCTGGGGGAACGCCCAACGTTTCAGGATGCCGGATGCCACGGTGCAGCGGTCCTGTGGGTTCAGATTCGGGAGGGCCGCCACAAGTTCCGGCACGGCGTCTGCGCTGAGCCAGGTTGCATAACGAGCATCAAAAGAGCGCCCTGCTTTGGCCCGCGCGAGATTGGTGCGAGCAATGAACGCGTCCGGATTGAGCGCCTGTAGGACAATAATCAGTAAGAAACCCGCCACCATGGCTCCGAAGGCAAAACGCTCACGGCGCCCGCTCAAAACGGTGATTGCGAACCAGAGGAACACCCCTGCAAGCCAGCCCATAAACGCGGTTGGATACAAGCGCTGCTCAGTGAGGCCGTATTCAGCTTGGTAGAGACGCAGGCGTTGGAATGCAGAAGCCATAATCACAAACAGCAGAAGGATTTGGACGCCTGCCAGAACCCTGAAAACTCGCTCCCCCTTGGGGCCGCTCCGGGCAATCAGCCAATGCATGAGGAGGAGAAGCGGGAGCAGGAGCGCGGCCACGGCCACCAACTCAAAAAAGCCTCCACGCGCATATTCCGCATAGGTCAGGCCGGTTGTCGCCTGGACTAGTGCGGAGCCGCCAAAGAAATAACGGACCTGCACGAGTACGAAGGCAAGGAACAGAAGGTCGAGCGCACTCAGCGCCACGGCAACCTCGATTATGCCCAAGGAGACGCAAGGGAGGCGTTTCTCCTTTATGACTGCTATCTCCTTGCCCCACAGCATGCCGCGCAGGTATCCACCGACACACCAGGCAAAGGAGGCGGCCACAAAGAAGTGGGTAAATACTTGCTGGAAGTTCACCCGCAAGGTTTTCCTGACGATGTTGTTGAACACCGCGTCCGCCCCCATGAACAGCCCGCCAAATATGAGTAGGCAGGGGAGAGCAAAAAGAGCTCCGCGCACCACCGCCATCGCGCGCTGCGACCACCGACCACCGAGTAGCTTCTTCCACTCGGCCTCCCCGAATAGGACTGGCAGCAATCCAAAGGCAGCGTTGAGGCCGGCAACAGCCGCTCCCAAGGCGCACTCGACAAGGCCGGCAAAACGAACCCGGCCCCCTTGTGCCCGCAAGATGACCAGGGAAAGCGCCGTGAGGGCCGCCAAAAGGCTCAGTATTTTCAATGCAGGGGAATCGTGCCAAGCGAGCCCAAGGGCGAAAAGCGCCACCACAACGAGCAACCACTGACCGCCTCCGGAAAGAGTTTCTTCTCTCCAGCGGGCGTGAAATGTGATGGCTGCGGAAAGCGCCGCCATCCAGAGGAAAAGATTGAGACCCCAAGGCAAAACGCGCAGCAGTGCATCGGCAAGTATACCCATCACCAGCGCCGTTCCAAGTACACTTAGTTCCAACCGAGCCTTGCTCAACATCGTCAGGTGATCCTTTGTGGTGAAGTTTTGCTCTGGTCTCGATCCATGGTGACCTGTCTGGAATTGCCGATTGTCGATTGCCGATTGACAGCGGAGCAATTCGCCACACCGCTTTTTCAATCGACCCGCCGCGGCGGGGCAATCATCAATCGGCAATCACTGTCAGGTCACGCTCCCGCAGGTACAGTCTCCGCAACGCGCCCGAAACGGCGATGGCGGGAACGGAACTCGCGGACTGCGGCCTCCAGGTCGGCGGCTTCAAAGTCCGGCCACATCCGGTCCGTGAAGACGAGTTCCGCGTAAGCGCACTCCCACAACATGAAGTCACTCAAGCGCCGCTCGCCGCCGGTGCGAATCAGAAGGTCAAGGTCGGGGACAGGCGCTCGGTCGTGGTCGACCGCGGCGAGCAAGCGTGCAAATTCTGGTGGCGTGGCTTCCTCGCAGTGGCCCAGCGATCGCGCGGCGCAGAGAATGGTGTCGCGAGCCGAGTAATCAATCGCCAGGCGCAGGTGCAACCGCCGGCCCTCCTGCGTGGCGGCTTCGGCAGCTTCAATAGCGGCGAGCAGCGCGGGCTCAAGTCGATCGCGCCGCCCGATAACGCTGGCCCATATTCCCACGTCCACCCACGCTGCGACCGATGAGCGCAGGAACTCCGCGAAAATACTCATGAGCTCCCGGACTTCACGCCAAGGACGTTGCCAGTTGTCCGAGGAAAAGGCGTCGAGCGTCAGGGTCCCGATCCCCAGGGCGGGAGCAGCCGCCACCGTGCGGCGCACCGCCTCCACGCCCTCGTAGTGTCCCGCGCTGCGCGGCAGGCCTCGAGCCGCTGCCCAACGCCCGCTTCCGTCCATAATGATGGCCGCATGAATCGCGTGGCCCGTGTCGCCGCCCCTATTGGCGACTCCACGCGGCGAGTCAAGTGAAGAGGTGCGGGCCAAGTGATCAGGAGCATCGGGCAACTGTGCCCTCAACCTCTCCTGCTTTCCAAAGGACTTTACCATGCAAAGCATCCGAACAAAAAAATTTGGCCCGCCGATTACCGCGGGCGCATGGATTGGATCAGCGCTTCCATGTGATTCAGGTAGCGCTCGAGCGCCCGCTGGCCTGTTATGGTGAGCCGGTACACGGTCTTCGGCAGCCGGCCTTCGAAGTATTTCTCGCAGATGATGTACTCCGCTTCCTCCAGCTTGCGCGCGTGCACGCTCAGGTTGCCATCGGTTGTCTTCAGCAATTTCTTGAGCTCGTTGAAGCTGAGCGATTCGTTCACCGCCAGGGCGCTCACGATGCCGAGCCGAATGCGTTCGTGGATCAGGCGGTCCAGTTCGGACGGCGCGCCCACCGGCGCTCCCCTGCGCAATCGCTGAACATCCCGCGCCGCTCGCCTCCCGCCTGCCACACGGGCCTCCGCATTTGAAATCTGTCTAGCCACCGTACCTCCATGCAATAATCGTCCCGAAAACGACGTGAAGCCCGCCGAAACCGGCAGCCATGATCAAGTTTGCCCAGCCAGCGGGGCAGATCAGGGCGAGAATTCCCGCGAACATGAAGCACAGACCCATGATCGGGACGACCTTTACGGAAAACGCCCCTGCCGTCACCACCCCGGCCCCGTAAAGCAGGAGCCAAAGGCCGGGCAGCAGGTTAAATACACCGGCGTGGTAAATCACCATGCTGAGCACTGCAGCCGCCAGCATGGGGGGAGACAGGCCCAGTACAGCCTTCCGGCCAGGCCTTGAAAGCAGGGGCGTCTGCACCTTCCGCGCCTTCCAAAAAGTAGCTGACGCGCCCACCGCAAAAGCGCACAGCGCTTCCAACCCCCACACCCCTACCCACCATTCCACTTGCGGGCGGAGCGCGGCAACCACCGCAGCCGCCAAAGCCGTGATTCCTATCGCCACTCCGCCCCAGCCCGGCACGGCGGTGAACGAAGCCGCGCTTTCCATGGTCTCGCGGATGAACCGCAGATCGTCAATGGCGTGCGCTGACATGGGCACTGGCCTGGAACGTCGTGCGCGAACTGGACCCGGACATGCCATCCAAGACTTTATACAGGACGTTCTAACTCATTGTCAAGTACTTTGTGATGCAAAGTTGATGGCTTACAGGCTGCGGAAAAACGCTTCCCTGCTGTCATTCTGAGCATTCATAGCCGAAAACCGCTATCCGTGATGTCAGAAACGGAGTACGTCGCAAACGTGTGTCGCCCTCTCCCCTGGGGAGAGGGTGGCCCGCGACCGGCGCTTTCACCAGCCGGCGCTGGCCGGGTGAGGGGTCAGTTGCACGCCCAGGACGGATCAGAGAGGCTCGGTGCAAGTTGCTCAATCCACATGAGTAATGCATCGAGTTTCTGGAGAGCGAAGCGAAGAATCTCGCTTTGTGCATTTTCATGAACATACGAGATTCTTCGTCGTCCCGCAGGGCGGGACTCCACAGAATGACAGCACCTACGGGTTTCTCCGCAGCCTGTTAACCCCAATTCGGAAGTTGGAGTTGTGGCCGTGCTGCGGGGACGCGTCGGACGTCGAAGGCTGTCATCCTGAGCCCGTTCGCTTCGCTCTCTGGAAAATCACCTGATGCCGGTCATTCCCGCGAAAGCGGGAATCCAGCTCGATGTGTGACCTGGACCCCCGCTTACGCGGGGGTGACAACACCGGCGATTTTCATCTCCTCGGGTGGGCCGCAGGCTCATGAATACTCTCTCGAAAATCACCCCATGCCACTCATTCCCGCGAAAGCGGGAATCCAGCTCGGAAAATATCATTGAATTTTGTGCATGCCATAGTCATAATTCAAGGATGATTGAGCGCCGAGCACTGCTTAGCCGAATTCACCAGGCTCTTCGCACTAGCCCGGTGGTCGTGCTTTACGGCCCGCGACAGTGCGGCAAAACCACGCTCGCCAGGCAAGTCGCTGGCGCCGCAGCCGCGGACTATTTTGACCTGGAAGATCCGGTCAGCCAGCGCCGATTGTCCGAGCCGATGCTCGCCCTCCGGGAACTCCGCAGGCTGGTGGTCATCGACGAAGTCCAGCGCCAACCCGGATTGTTCCCTATCCTTCGGGTTCTTGCCGACCGCAAGCCCCTCCCCGCTCGCTTCCTGATCCTCGGCAGCGCGTCGCCTGAATTGCTTCGCCAAAGCTCCGAATCACTCGCCGGCCGCGTCGCGCTGGTTGAGATGGGCGGCTTTGACCTGTCGGAGGTGGGCCTCAAGGCCGTGCGGCGGCTGTGGTGGCGCGGGCGCTTTCCTCGCTCGTTCTTGGCCAAGAGTGACGCCGAGAGTCGTTCCTGGGAAGAGAATTTCATCCAGACGTTTTTGGAACGAGATATTCGGGAGTTCGGCGTTCAGGTCCCACCGGTCGCTCTTCGCCGCTTGTGGATGATGCTGGCGCATTATCATGGCCAGATCTGGAACGCTTCCGAGCTCGCAAGGTCTCTGGGAGAATCCCACACTACCGTAAAGCGGCACGTCGACATCCTGACGGGGGCTCTGATGGTGCGGCAACTCCAGCCCTGGCATGAGAACCTCGGCAAACGGCAAGTCAAGTCGCCGAAGATCTATATTCGCGATACAGGGTTGCTGCACGCACTCCTGGGCGTCCCCTCGTTCCGGTTCTTGGAGGGGCATCCCAAACTTGGCGCCTCGTGGGAAGGATTCGTGATCGAAGAACTCCTTCAGTTGGTCGGCGAACGCAACGCTTACTTTTGGGCGACGCAATCAGGCGCGGAGTTGGACCTCTTGCTTTTGCTGGACGGCTCGCGTTATGGGGTCGAGGTGAAGTATGGCGACGCCCCGGGCATCACCAAGTCCATGCGCGTTGCCCTTGATGACCTGGGATTGCGGCAACTCTTCGTGGTCTATCCGGGCCGCGACGCCTACGATTTGGACAAAAGGGTTACGGTGCTTCCACTCCAGCAAATCAGAGCGCGACTCCTGCGAGGAGGGAGCAAGGGGGTGGTGAGCGCGCGTGGCCGGTGAATGGTTAAGTGGGATACCACACTAGCGCGGGCTCCCGAGCGCGGGCAGAGCTCTCTTCTTGAGGTGCTGGTCAAAGAAATCCGAAGCCGCATGATAGGCCGCCAGCCAGGTGCGCTGCCGCAAGAAACTGTGAATCTCGTCCGGAAAGACGAGTTGTTGGAATTCCACACCCTGTTTCCGCAACCCCTCCACGAGGCGGACCATCTCCGTGAAGGGAACGTTGCGGTCATCATCCGCCTGGACCAGCAGCACCGGCGAGCGCCACGACTTGACGGAGGCCAGCGGCGAGGATTCCCACGCCAAGCGTGCCGCGTCAGGCCGTGCTGCGGGGTCGTAGGAAGGAATCCAGTTCTGGATTTCGAGGTTCCAGTCGTGCACGCCGTGCAGGTCAACGCCGCAGGCGAATAGCTCGGAGGCTCGGGCCAATCCGAGGGCCGTCAAATACCCGCCGTAAGAACCGCCCCACAGGCCAATGTGATTCGG
>Ga0208821_1000423_pt1 | contig 33709 bp, 31 predicted proteins | sample June2015DPH_20_5_FD_184720 | JGI IMG/M metagenome (GOLD analysis project Ga0208821, IMG submission 184720) | Peatland microbial communities from SPRUCE experiment site at the Marcell Experimental Forest, Minnesota, USA - June2015DPH_20_40... | ecosystem: Environmental > Terrestrial > Soil >... | reverse complement strand
CCTATCATAAGGATGACAACGCTCATGTGGAACAGAAAAACTGGACCCATGTCCGGCAGTGGTTTGGATACCATCGACTCGATAAACGCGTCCTGGTCGGGCTCATGAATGACTTATACACCCACGAATGGCGGCTCTATCATAACTTCTTCTTACCCTCCGTGAAGCTGGTAGAGAAGAAATTGGTGGAGGGAAAGTCTATTAAGCGTTATGATCAACCTAAGACTCCTTATCAAAGAGTCTTAGAATCCCCCTATGTCTCAGCTTCGGTGAAGCGTTCTCTTAATGAGCAGTTTGAAAACCTCAACCCCTTTAGGCTAAGGAAGGCTATGGAAGATAAACTTAATACCATTTTTAAAATCTTACGTTCCCAAAAACCTATGGTCACGATACCTCTCTCTTCATTTCTTTCGGGTAACATTTATTAATGAGGCATCAGGTTGGAATGTGGGCAACTTACCTAAGCCCCTCCGGGAAGCCCCCGTCTCTGCTGGAGAGCTTCACTTCGCTTTTCAATATTTATTCCCAAAGGTCACTGAAGGCTATTAATGGGATACTTGAGGCGAGAAGCGCCTGGCGTAGTTCTGGACTTGTCAAAGCCTCATAGTCTCTATGGCCGCAACTGTCTTTTCCTTTATGATTAATTTTGGGAGTCGCAGGATGAAAATAGATTTCGGTCACTCCCGGGGGGAGGTTTCTGAGAATGCGAAGGACCAGATCTAAATTCATGTCTCCGCTGTCGTTCATGCCGAAAACAAAGTCATTCGAATACACCCCCGCATGTCTGAATCTCCTCTTTAATAGAGAAACCCAAGGGGACAGAGCAAGGCAGGTGCTTGTTCTCCGGAGAAGTCCGTTCCTCGATGCTCGCCATGAAGGCAGAAGAGGTTCACAGGGCAATCGCATCGCTTTCATCCCATAATCTCGGCCTACTTTCAACGCGAGGCCTGAAATGGTCGGATGGAGATGCATGTGATGATGGGCGTTGACATGGTCAAGGCTGAGTCCCGTTTTCCGGAAGGCCTCAAATTGTGCACGGATTTCCGCCTCCAGTTGACGCCTCACATGTCGTCGGAAAAAAAAATTGATTCCAGCGCGGACGAAATGCGAGGAGAACTCACCCTGCCTGCTCACCAAATCGGGGACTACTTCCGGAGGCAAGATTGGCGATCCGTCCACAAGCACCAGGTGTAGGCCGACTTTCAATGTTGGAAGACGCTTGGCTCGCTCCACCGCATCTCCGGCGGACTTCGCTCCCACCATCAAACTCGTGGCGGTCAGGGTCCCTTGACGATGGGCTTCTTCAATGGCTTCATTGACAGGCAGGGAAAGACCAAAGTCATCGCCAGTCATGATGAGTTTTTTCACGATGACTTCTCCTTGGGCACCAAACGTCCATCGCGGGCCAAAATCAGATCAGCACCGCGCCAGCTAACCGTTTTCTTGGTAAAAGCCAAAAGCCAGGAAATAAGCGCGGTCAGATCTCTCAAAGGCAGAAGGGCAATACTCCTTAGCCCCTCCTGATCTCGAAGTCCCCACCCCAATATGACCGCTGCCGTAACCAAGCGAAGTCCCATCGCTCCCCCCAGCACCATCAGCCCGCCAGCATCTCCCAAACGGGATGCCGCGAATAAAAGGGCGAAGGGAACGGAACGGATCAATAGGGTGGCAAAAAAGCCCATAGGTTGTGCGGCTCGTGTCTTTTGATCCCAACAGACCTGATGATCCCACCATCGAGAGACGTTTTTGAGATCGACCACGGTCTCGACAAAATAGGGCGCCACGGCTACCCTTCTTCCGGAAGCCCAAAGACGCCTGCCCATTTCATAATCCTCCGCAAGATAGTCGGCCAGGTCCTCCAATCCGCCCATCTCTTTGAGAGAGCTGCGCCGCAAAGCCATCGAGGAGCCCAGACAGAACTTTGACGCTCCAGTGACCGAAGCGAAGATGACGCTGGGAATGAAATCGGCATTCAAGGTCAGCAACTCCATTTTCTCGTACCATCGATCCGCATGGGTGGCCTTATAGAGGGTACAGACACATCCTACATTGGGATCAGCCAGGGGAGCAATGATCGCTTTCAGATAATCAGGTTCCAGTAGGACATCACTGTCGCTGATGACCAGGATATCATAATGCGCATGGGGTAGGGCGCCCAGAAGGTTGTTGATCTTGCCGTTGGGGCCGGCTTGACAATTCTCAACAACCACGGACACCTTTTCAGGACCAAATTCCTGCTGGATTTCTTTGAGCAGCGGCATGACCGGATCATCTGGGTCTTGGACTGAAAAGATGACCTGGTACTTGGGGTAATCCTGGAGGCAAGCACTTCTCAAGTTCACGCGTTGGTTTTTTTCAAGGCCGCACAAGGGCTTCAGGATGGTCACCGGCGGCCACTCCGTAAAGGAGGATGGAGGTAAGGAGGGAGGTTGTGTACGAAACCGAAGAAGTGCAAGCAGGCATAGAATGGCGTATACAGAACCGCCGAGGATAGGAACCAAACAGATCCACTGGAAAAGAGACCCAAAGAGTTGCACAAATAGCCCTTGTCCCTGCGTCCATGGGAGCAGGAAGTCCGCTTTCTCTGGCGAAGCGGCCGAACCAATCTTATTCTTTTTCTACGTGATTTGCAATTATCCAGCAACCTCGATTTCGGGGAAAAGCCATTCGCGCTTAAGGAATGCTAATTCTTCAGGCTCGAATTTCCTCCCGAGGTTTTCACAAATTTCAGCACGGCAGGTAGAAAAACGAGCGTGGTGATCATCAGGGAACCGATGCAGATGGTGAGGAGCTTTCCCATACTGGCCATTCCGCGGTGGGAGGAAAAAGAGAGCGCGCTGAAACTCAGGATGGTCGTCAGGGTACTGAAAAAAAGAGCCCTCGCGGTGCTCGTTTCCAGCATGTTGCCACTCGGTGGCGGGTCTATCCGGAAACGGCGGATGAGATAGATTCCTTCCACACCGCTGCCCAGAAGAAGGGGGATCACGATGACGTTTGCAAAATTGAACGGGATATCCAGGATGACGGAGCTTGCCCCTGTCATCAGCAGCGAAAGCGTGAGAGGCAAAAGGACGAGGAGGGTGTCTGAGATGCTTCTAAGTTCGATCAACAGATAGAGAGTGATCGCCAGAAGGGCATATAGGGTCGCCAGGAGAAAGGAACGGACAACCGCATTGCCTGCCTCCTGTATCGTGACAGGCGTATCCGTTGCATTGGGTGCCAAGACGCTCACCGTTTTAACGAACCTTTTCAAAGAGCCGGTCTCCAAGATGTTCTCCTTGGGAAAGACCTCCACACGATAACGTCCATCCGGTGCGACATACCGGGAACGTAACTCACGGGGCAAACTCGATTCTTTCACAGGAGATGCCCGAAGGGAAGTCTCAAGATCTTGAAAGAGGACGGGCAAATTGGAAAGAACCATCTGTTCAAGCTTATCAAACGCCTCCCTGCGTTTTTCCGGATGCTGAAGCGTTCTCTTAAACCCTTCCAGGGAACGACGGAGACGGGTGAGAGAGGTGGCGTAGTCGCCGTTCTCTCTCGGAGCTGTGGAGAGGACGTTGTTCAAGGAGGCTTCCAAACTTTCTAAAGACGCAATGTTCTTTTCGTAACTCAACTTTTTGGGTTTCATCGTTTCCAGTCCCGGCGGCATGAAAAGGGAAATGTCGGAGAGGATCGCGAGCTTGCTAGACTGATCTTCAGGAACGAAGCTCGCAATGGTGATTGCCTCCTTGACTTCCTTAAGACCTCTCAGCCTCACGGCCATCTCCTCCGCTTCTTTTGCATTTCCTGCAAGGACGGAGATGGTCCACGGGCAGGTCATTTCATTTTTGAAAAGCTCCTTAATCGTCGAGACTGCCTCGCTATGCGGGTCATAGAGGCTGAGGGGATTGTAGTCAAAATAGAGTTTCGGTACGAGGAAGACAGCTCCTATCCCAATCACAATCCCGCCGAGAACGATTGCTTTCGCATATTTGTAAGGCGCCTGGTAAAAGGGTCTATTGGCAGTGACCGCTTTTACGCCTACCTTCTTAAGGGGGAGCAGGGTGAGGAGTGCAGGGAGGACGGTCAGGGTGGCAAAGAGGTTAATGAACATTCCTGTGCCGGCGATCAGGCCAAGTTCTGAAACGCCGGTATAAGGGGTTGGCAGAAAGGAATAAAAACCGATGGCCGCGGCTACGGTACAAAGCCGCAGACTAACGCCCAACCCCCTTGCCGTTCCGACAATCGCTTCGTGGTGTCCGAGACCCGATGCGATGAGTTCCCGGTACCGGAGACAGTATTGGATGCCGTAATCAATCCCAAGGCCTATGAAAAGCACCCCGAAGGCCACGGAAATGAGGTTGAGACGGCCCACAAAGGCAATGGCAAACCCCAGGGTCCAAATGAAACCCATGAGAAGCGTGACCAGGCTGGCGAAGACAAGCCTGCCCGAACCCAGGCCGATCACAAGGGCAATGGCCACGAGGAGGAAGGATATCAGGGTCGTCAATCCCATTCCTTTGCTCACCGCGGCCAGGCTTTCGTAATTGAGCACAACGTCCCCGGTCAGCCGGACCGTCACCCCGTTGGTTTTATGAAGACCGAGTTCGTCGCGGATACGATAAATGGCTTCGATGGCACCCTCTCCTCCGGAAAGCGTAGCGTAATCGAGAACGGGATCAAGGATAATAAACTGACGGTTTGCCTCTTCCGCCGCCTCTTTTCCCAGAATGAGTTCCTGCCAGGAAAGTGGTCTCGGCCGGTTTGAAGTTGAACTCTCAACGGTTTGAGCCAGGCGGTCAAAGAAGGGGACGAGCTTTGTCTTCTGCTCGATATCTCCTCCTTGGCTCACAATCCTTTCGAGGACGGAGAAGAGACCGCGGAGGGTTAGATCCTTTGACATGAGTCCGAGCAGAGGCTGTGCCGTTGCGAGGTTTTCGGAAAGCGCTTCGAGGTCCTTGACGCTCAGATAGAGGAGGCCATTCCTCTCAAAAAATTCTCCACTTCCCGGCGCATAAACCTCCTTGAATAAGCCGGTCTCCTTCTTTAGGCGTTCGGTCATTTTTTCTCTCTGAAGACGGGCGGCCTCAGGGGTATCGGCGTCGATGACGACCACAATGGTCTCATTGAATTGCGGAAAGGCGTTTTGAAACTCCTTCTCCAGTTTGCGATAGGGAAGCTTGTCGGAAATCATATCCGTCAGTTCGGTATCAATCCGAAAATGGTTCACCGTATAGATCACGACGCCAGCGGTCACGAGAAGGGAGACTAAGAGGATAAGGGATGAGTGATGGCCGACGAAATCTGCCCACTTTTCAAAGAGGTGTGTTGAATAAGTTCGCGCCCGTTTGATCATCGCAAGGAAATTCAAAGGAATCAATGTGATCTAACAGTTTTTATCATAAGAAAATACGCTATAAAAAACAAGGGAAACCCTGACCATGCCGGTTTCTGAAAGGGTGTCCGGTGCAGAAAAACGATCAGAGAATAGAATTCTATCATACTGTTGATCGGAAAGGCCGATGAGATGTTACTTGATGCTACTTAAGGTTGCACCTTCATCATTTTTGAGTTGCATTGTGGCTGGTGGCATGCTAATTTATCTTAAGGTTAATTCCGAGACGTCGAGCTTATAACCCCTCAAATGAATTACAAGAAAAAAGAAGAAGCGACCTATCTGGCAGAATCTTTTTTTAGGGAGAAGCTTGAGCAGGCCGTTTTACGCGCCCGCGAAGCCCTGCTCGCTCTTCAGCATCCGGACGGCTATTGGTGCTTCGAGTTGGAGGCAGACTGCACGATTCCCGCTGAATACATCTTGATGATGCATTATATGGATGAGATCGAAGAGGATCTTCAGGCCAAAACAGCCGTCTACCTCCGTAGACACCAGGGTGATCACGGGGGCTGGCCGCTATTCTATGGCGGTCCGTTCGACATGAGCTGTTCTGTAAAAACTTACTACGCTTTGAAATTGGCCGGAGATAGTCCTGATGCGCCCCACATGGTGAAGGCGCGCGAAGCCATCTTGGCCCACGGTGGCGCAGCCCGATCAAACGTCTTTACTCGGATCACCCTTGCACTTTTCGGCCAAATTCCCTGGCGGGGTATCCCTTTCGTACCCGTTGAAATCATGCTATTGCCTCGATGGTTTCCTTTTCACATCAGCAAGGTCTCTTATTGGTCGCGAACCGTAGCTATTCCATTGTCTATTTTGTGCAGTTTAAAGGCGAAGGCAAAAAATCCGACGGGGATCAACATACGAGAGTTGTTTACTGTTCCTCCCGAGAAAGAAAAGCACTATTTTCCCGTCCGCTCCCGTCTGAACCGTGTCTTCCTGCAACTCGACAGGGTAGGGCATTTTTTTGAACCTTTTATTCCGACGAAAATTCGGCGGATGGCACTCAAAAAAGCGGAAGCGTGGTTCATCGAACGACTGAACGGGATGGATGGCCTTGGTGGGATCTTTCCGGCTATGGTCAATGCCCATGAGGCCCTGGCTTGCCTGGGGTATCCATCCGATCACCCATACCGGACCACTACCAAGGGGGCGTTAAAGAACCTCCTTATCGTCGGTGGCGAGGTAGCCTATTGTCAGCCGTGCGTATCCCCTGTCTGGGATACCGCCCTTTCCTGCCTGGCGCTACAGGAAGATGCCAGCAGTGTGGCGGCAGAAAATATCCTGCTCGGTTTGGACTGGCTCAAAGACCGACAATTGCTTGATGAGCCGGGGGATTGGCGTGTGAACCATCCGGATCTTAAGGGCGGTGGGTGGGCCTTCCAGTTTAATAATTCCTACTATCCGGATCTCGACGATACCTCGGTGGTCGCCTGGGCAATGGCTTTGACTGACCCGAAACGCTACCGTGAACCGATCCAACGCGCCATCGATTGGATTTGCGCGATGCAGTCAAGAAACGGGGGGTTTGCCGCCTATGATGCCGACAATACCTATTACTATCTTAATGAAATCCCGTTTGCGGATCACCAAGCTCTCCTCGATCCTCCGACCAGTGATGTGAGCGCTCGGTGTGCAACCGCGCTGGCTGAAGTTGGCCATCAAGACCAGAAGCTAAAGGCTTGTCTTGACTACTTGCGGAAGGAACAGGAGCGGAACGGTTCCTGGTTCGGCCGCTGGGGTACCAATTATATTTACGGTACGTGGTCCGTGCTCGTTGCTCTTGAAAAGGCAGGGCATCGACCGGATCAGGCACACATTCGTCGTGCTGTCACTTGGATGAAAAGTGTGCAGCGGCCCGATGGCGGCTGGGGTGAAGACTGTGACACCTATTTTCGGCCGGAGCGGGCGGGGCAGGGTTACGCCAGCACACCCTTCCATACAGCCTGGGCGATGCTGGGTCTCATGGTCGCCGGCGAAGTGAATTCGCCCGAGGTGCGCAGAGGAGCTGAGTATTTGATTCGTACACAACAGGCCGATGGCGCGTGGAAAGATGAGTGGTTCAACGCGCCTGGTTTTCCGCGGGTCTTCTATCTGAAGTATCACGGGTACGCGAAACAATTCCCTCTGTGGGCCTTGGCACGCTATCGCAACCTGCGAAGTAGGAAATCAGTTTGAGACGTTTAGGTATTGTCGTAGCGATGACGGCTGAAGCTCGGAGCCTGGTGAGAGAGCCTACCGTCACAGACGAATTGATTCACCTTGCCGAAGGAATACTGGTAAAGCTCTCCGGTATTGGTCCACGGAGGGCGGGAGAAGCTGCCAAGAATTTGCTGGAAAACGGGGCCACGGCCCTCCTTAGCTGGGGATGCGCCGGGGCGCTTGTTCCCACTCTTTCTCCCGGAAGTCTGGTTCTCCCAAGCTCGGTGATTGACGCTGACCAGTCTTGCTATTCTTCCGACCCAACCTGGCATGGACGCCTTCTCAATCGATTGAAGGGCTGTGTTGATCTCTACCAGGGCCCCTTAGCCGAAAGTAGCACGGTGTTAAGAAGCTCAGCGGAAAAGAGAATTTTGTTTGAGCGCACCGGCGCGATGGCGGTGGATATGGAGAGTGGCGCTGTGGCCAGGGTGGCTCAGGGGGCGCATGCGCCCTTTATGGCCGTTCGCGCTATTGCCGATTCAGCCGATATGGCCATTCCTCAAAGTTTAGTGGGAGCGATCAATGAATTTGGAGAGTTAAACCTGCTTCGTCTCTTAAAGGGATTGATAAGACAACCCTTTGAACTCTTCGCCATGATCCGCCTCGGCTGGAATTTCCGCACTGCGCAACTAACTCTGGCGAAGGTTGCTCGGTTGGCGGGAACCAATCTGCTCCTCCCACGATAGGTAATCGCAGGAGAGTATTTCCACCAACCGATTGATTCACCGCCTTCATTCAGTGACAATGCAAAGAATACAATCTATCTATAGGATTCGCAGTGCATGCACCAAGATAGTCAGGGGTGAGCATCTCCTTGGAAAAAGACGATGAAAACTTTGATCACTGGCGCCGCCGGTTTCGTGGGATCTGCGGTGTTACGTCAACTCCTTGCCGCCGGTCACAATGTCCGGGCTCTGGTCAGACCTAAAAGTGATCGCCGTAACCTCACCGGCTTACCTGTGGAGATCGTCAACGGCGATATCAGTGATCGCCAGTCACTCGATCGCGCGATGGCGGGCTGTTCCACGTTGTTTCATGTAGCGGGGGACTACCGGTTGTGGCTTCTCAAACCCGGCGAAATGTACGAAACCAATGTGATCGGTACACGCAACATCATGCTCGCTGCCATGGATGCCGGGATCAAGCGCGTTGTTTATACGAGCAGTGTGGCTACCCTCGGGGTCACCCTGAACGGAAGCCCTGCGGACGAAGACACGCCGGTGTCGCTCAAAGACATGATTGGCCATTACAAGCGCTCGAAGTTCATGGCTGAAGCAGAGGTGAAGCGCCTCGCCGATGAACAAGGTCTTCCCATCATCATTGTCAATCCCTCAACCCCTGTCGGTCCTCGGGACATCAAGCCCACACCCACCGGCCGGATCATTGTCGATGCAGCATCCGGCCGCATGCCCGCCTACGTGGATACGGGTCTTAACCTGGTCCATGTGGATGACGTGGCGATCGGTCATTTGCTGGCTTTGGAGCGTGGCAAATTGGGTGACCGGTACATCCTGGGAGCGTGCAACATGACGCTGAAAGAGATTTTCTGCACCGTAGGAAGACTCACCGGCCAGAACCCTCCCAAAATCTGTTTACCCCATGCCCTCGTCTTTCCCATCGCATGTATGTCGGAGGCTTGGGCAAGGCTCGTGAGCAGGAGAGAGCCGCGCGTTTCGCTCACTGGAGTGCGGTTGGCAAGGAAAAGGATGTTCTTTTCCATAGAAAAGGCGAAGCGCTTTTTGGGATTTAATCCGCGGCCTATTGAGGAAGCTTTGCGTGACGCAGTAGATTGGTTCCGAGAGAACGGGTATCTCCGCTGAGACCATACACCCTTGACTACTCGGGTGGCGGTTTTTTTTATTTTTTTATCTTATTCTGCCGGTATTGAGTGTAAGCCTCTCTTAAAGCAATATAGGGGTCGAGGGCAGCCTTTTTCAAATTCTCGTATTCGCCAAGTGTCAGAGAGGTTTCGTTCACCTTATCCAAGACCCATGTTCCATAATTAACGATCTCGGCGACCACAAAATAGTACGCCAGATAGGTCTGAGGATCGAAGAAAAGATCTCCGACATAGCCCACAGCGTCTCGCAGACTCGATGGGCCCAGGATGGGCAAATTGAGGTAGAAAGCCGGTCCAATTCCCCAAATTCCCAGGGTTTGGCCGAAATCCACATCGTGTTTTTCAATTTTGAATGTTTTCTTGGCGGGGTCAAAAAAACCGGCCACCCCGATCGTCGTGTTCAAAACAAAACGAACGGTTTCGTTTCCCGCGCCCTTGAACTTAGCCTGAAGCAAACAGTTGACCAGACGGACAGGGGTCTTTACATTAGAGAAAAAGTTACCGATCCCAATTCTTCCGTCCTCGGGGATGACCGCCTTGTAGCCGGTCGCAATGGGTTTAAGAATCCAGAAATAGAGTTTGTCATTAAAGTGGAAAAAGGCGCGATTCAAGGGTTCCAGCGGATCAGCGATGGTTCCCGCAGACTCTCTGAGTTTGGAAGACTCAGAAGCCATATCCGTATCGGAGGTTTGAATCGGCTCATCTTCCCGGTCGTTGGAAAAGGAAGGCTCCACCGGGTCAAAAGACTCTAACGACTCCGCTTCGCTTAAAGGTTCAGGGGATTCCGTGGCGATTGCCGTGGGGTTGGCTTTGTCGGAGGGGGATATTGAAACAGAAGCCTCAGTGGAAGGGGATGCAGTGCATGGACCGGGGGCCATAACGAGACACAGCGCTAAAAGAAAACAGACCGGGAAAACAACCTTCATCGCTTCACCTCCACACTGGAATAAAGGTATCTTTTTCCTCTGACCTCAGGGATAGATGGATCCGGAGAAGTCTCACTTTAATTCGACCTTTTCTCTCAGCCTTTTGACCAGATTTTCGTAAGAGGATTGAGATAGGATGCTATTAAATTGTGTCCGGTAATTGTTGACAAGGCTTACGCCCTCAATCGAGACATCGTAGACGAACCAGTCTTCTTTCTCTTTTTTGAGGCGGTACTCTACGGGAATGTCTTCACCCCTTTTGGTGACGATTTTGACCCGGACGCTGGCATAGTCTCCTTCTTTGGTTTCCCCCTCATAGAGAACCTTTTCTCCAGAATAGTCCTCCACTTTCTTCATGTATGTTCGTTCCACTAAGTCCGCAAAGAGACGGACGAACTCTTTTCTCTCCTCGACTGTTCTCTTCGCCCAATGGATAGCCAGAGACCGACGGGCCATCTCATCCCAATCGAATCGCTCATCTACTGCCTGGCGGATGAGTTTCTCTCTCTCTTCCGTCTGGGAGGGTGTTTTAAAAGCTGGATTGGTGACAATGGAAAGCATCTTGTCCGTCGTCTGCTTGATCTCATCCATCGGATCGGCTGCCAGAACGGGGAGGGCCATCGCCACAATTAAGAAGACAGGAACTATACTCCGGATAAGAGGGGCTGGGCTCATAGAGACCTCCGCGGCAAATCCCTAAATTTTCCCAAAGACGAACTTAGAAATCAATTCTTCTATATCGATGGCCGGTTGGGTTTCCCGAATTCGGCCTCCGGGTTCAATGTCCTTCTCTGATCCGCCGGGTGTAATATCGACATACTTTTCCCCGATCAGACCCCTGGTCTTGATGGAAGCGATGGCATCTTCCTGGATTTTTAAGCCCTTAGGAAAACTCAACACAACATAGGCTTGATAGTTCTTTAATGTGATGGTTTTGACGCGCCCGACCGTCACACCTGCAATTTCAACGCCGGCACCCGCCTTAAGCCCCCCGACATTGGAAAACACTCCATTGATCTCGTATCCTCTTTCCCCCACGATCTCTAATTTCCCAAGTTTGATCGAGAGGTAACCCAGACAGACGATCCCGGCAATGATAAATAATCCAACGGCAAGTTCAAGATCAAACTTCTTCATCGCTCTCCCCCTGATTCCATGTTCGTTGAACATCTTCATTCTTTCCCACGGGGCTTCTCCTCCCGATCGAAACTCCTCATGGCACTTGAAGGGATCCTCAGTGCTTCCGTGACAAACTGCCGGACGACAGGATCTCTGGATACCATGATCTCCTCTGGTGTCCCCACGAAGAGAATTAACCCTTCATGCAGCATAGCCACTTTTTGAACAATCTGAAAGACTCTCGATAACTCATGACTCACAATGATTCCTGTAAACCCGAGATCCTTGTGAACCGATTTAATAAGGTCGAGAATGATGTGGGCAATGACCGGATCCAGCCCTGTGGTGGGTTCATCAAAGAGCATGATCTCAGGATTCCTCACCAGAGACCGGGCAAGGGCGGTGCGCTTGATCATCCCGCCGCTGATCTGTGCCGGATACTTGTCCTCCGCGCCACTCAAACCGACCTGTTCCAAAACATTGATCACCTTCTCCCTAATTTCCCGTTCGCCTAAACGGGTCTTTTCTCTCAGAGGGAAGGCGACGTTGTCAAAAACGTTTAAGGAGGAAAACAACGCACCACTTTGAAAGAGAAAACCTAAGTGGCTTCGCAATTGCTCGAGTTCGTCCCCTCTCAGCTTATAGACGTCCTTCCCATTGACATAAACGCGGCCTCGATCCGGTTTCATTAATCCTGCAACGTGTTTCAGGATCACGGTTTTGCCGTGCCCGCTTCCTCCGATCAGGGCAAGAATCTCTCCCTTCTCCACTTGGAGCGATACTCCCTTGAGTACTTCGAGGTCCTGAAAGGATTTATGCAGGTTTTCCATTTGGATCATAGGGTCCTCAAAACAGGGCGGATGTCAGAATATAATCCCAGAAAAGGATCAATACCGATGAAAGAACGACCGCCTGCGTCGTTGCCTTGCTGACGCCCTCGGCTCCGTACCCAACATAGTACCCCTTATAACAGCAAACCCAGGGAATCAATGCTCCAAAGCTAAGAGACTTATAGATCCCCTGCACAATGTCCTGCACGGTGACATGATTAGACATTTCTCCAAAGTAGGTCCCTTCGCCAATCCCAAGGAGCTTGACGCCGATGACATAGCCTCCGAAAATACCGACCACATTGAAAATGGCGGTGAGCAGGGGTAAGGCAAAAATGCCCGCCAGAAATTTTGGAACCACGAGATACCGGAAAGGGTTGAGACCCATCAACTTGATGGCATCAATCTGTTCGGTGATTCGCATGATCCCAATTTCGGCCGTCATGGCTGAACCCGCCCTTCCTGTCACCATTAAGGCGGATAAGACAGGTCCGAGCTCTTTAATGAGGGAGAGGGCGACCATCGGCCCCAAGAGAGCTGCCGAACCGAATCGGTTCAGTGTGTAAAACCCCTGAAGGCCGAGAACCATTCCTGTGAAGGCTCCGGTCAAGAAGATGACCAGAGCGGATTGGAATCCGATAAACTGGATTTGTTTGAGAAGTTGTGAAAACTTTAGAGGAGGGGTTACCGCAAAGAAAAATGTCGTGACGAAGAAAAGGCCCAAGCGGCCCGTTCTTCTCAGACCCGTAACGGATAATGCGCCCAACTTTCTGATAAACATAATTCGACCATTTTAGCAAACTTTTTTCGTAATGTCACAAATTTTCTTGTCAAAATTTTCTTCGTAACTCTTTGGACGGCATGAAGCCCACACCGGCCCCTCGGGTTCTCCCGTAATCCCTCCGTTGCCGGGGGAATTCTAATCGTGATTATAGCGTCCTCATTTTTTAGGGGCGGCGTCCGTTCCGATGAATATCGGAATGCTGCGTTATTCCCTAAATTCTTGTTGATCTCTTCAGGGAAATTTAGTAGGCTTGTACAGAAAGGCCGACACGCAAACGAAAAAAGGGAGAGAAAGAGACGAAACCTCGGAGTGGGATCGTTAATTTCGAAAGGAGAAGATATCCCCGGTATCATATCGATTTGCCGATAGAATATTTTCAAATCGACTCATCCATCGGTCATCGTGGCCGAAGTTTCAGCATCAGCGAGGGTGGGCCACTGATTCATTTTCCGGAACAGATGGAGATCAATCAACACCTAAGGTTGAAATTCTCTTTCTCTTCGGGTTCTGAATTGATTACTATTGAAATGCTGGCTGAGGTGGTTTGGAAGGACATCCATATGGGAAAAGACTGGGGGGATTACCGGTGCGGAGTTAAATTTATTGATATCCACCCAGAGGATATGGCCAGGCTGAAGAGGTTTTTGGGTAGCCTTTCACAATGAGAGTTTTTAAAATGCCTGTTAGTACGATGAATCGAATCGTTTAAAGGAGATAAACGGGACGATGGAAATCGAGGAAGTACGATGACGAAAATCATAGAGATTTTTTTAAAGTGCTCTTTCAGCTGGGAAAAGTTGAAGGAAATGAAGGAGAAAGAAGTTAAATTTTGGGCAGCGGATGGCCTGAATCTGTTGCAAATAGTTGAAATTGACGAAAAGGGAAGAAGCGTTTATGTGATCAATCAATCGGGAAAAATATCATGGCCATTGAAATATCGGAAGCTGGAAGAAGTGCACACTAAATTTCACAATGGGGAAATTGCTCTGCTCGCCTATGAAATTGACAAACTGGCACCGATGTGGGGAAACTATATTGCCGGCTTATTGAAATATCTTGGCTGCGATACCACTCCGCTTTCAACCTGACCCCGGCCGCTTATTATGGCAACCAGGTTTGACCCTGAGCGAAACTTTCCTTCTAAAGAAACCCATCTATTTGCGGTCATCGAACAGGAACACATCGGCAGATTGGTTTTGGGTGAAACGGAGCAAGGAGGACGTGCTCTATCGTGGTTGTTCCATTGCCCTCTGGCAGACAAGGCAGAGTTCCTGGGTTCTGGGGAGCGATGTCAACTGTGAGGCCGCCTGTTGAAGATTGCGGAGTCCGGAAGGGGCATGGTCGAGAAAACCTTTAAGCTCTTTCTTAAGGCCCAAGAAGCCGTAAGCGCCGAGAGCTTGCATAAGACGCTGTACGGAAGCCTCCCAGAAGGCGTTCTGGAAAGCGGCCCAATCAAGATCCCATTTCTCCAGCCCGTAATAAAAGGACAGCAGTCCAGCTCGCTCGCCTCCGGAAAAGTCCACATACGGATCGCAGAGGAGCGAGCCGAGGTCATAGAATGGGTTTCCGAAGCGCATGCCCTGAAAGTCGATGAGGAAAGGCTCGCCGTCGCGGATCATCACGTTCTGGGACTGAAGATCCCTGTGCACGAGACAGCGGACTGCTCCTGCAAGTCGCTCGGCCAAGGCTGAAAGCTCTGACTCGAGTTCTTTCTGGAAAGAAGGGCCAAGTTTGAGCCCGCACACATCCGTGACGAAATGCTCCCTGAAGTAGTCCCGTTCCCAGCGGTAGAGATGGGGGCCGAACCCCTCAGAGAGCTTCACACGACCCGAAGGGAAGTCACCCTTGGGGTAGGCATGAAGCTTATGCACGATGGTGAGCGTCTTTTGATAAAGGGCTCGCCGAGTTTCCCACGGACTTTTCCTGAAAGACCAGAGGTTCGTATCGCCCAAATCCTCCATGACGATGAAACAGCGAACTGGATCGTGGCGGATCAGTCGGGGTATCTGGACATCGATCTCGTGGAGAAATGTTGCAATGTCGGCGTAGTATCCGTTTTCTACGCGCTTGGGATCATAATGGACCAGAATGGCCGAAGCGTCGCGGTTCCATTTCAGTCTGAAGAAAGTCCGGTCCGAACCCCTCCCCTCCAAAGGAGAAAGTTCTATTGAGACGGACGCTGAAAGCCCCAGGGCCTCTCTCGCAAAACCGATCATGTCTTCTCTTGACTGCATTCGTTTCTGAGGGTTCCAAAATTTAAGGGACCAAGGGTCTCATTCTTTCACTGGATCCCTTGAATCCTCGACCCCTGGAACCCTTTTTAATTTCAGTTTTTCATAGGCTTCGATGGAACCAAGGTCGTGCCACTCGCCTTCGTCGATGACGATCCCTTGGATCGATCCTGGTTTTTCCTTGATTCTTCGGATGAAGGCCGAAACGACGGATTCGACTTTGCCGGCCTTGAGGTGTCGGAGGAACAAAGTCTCCACGGCGTAGATTCCGGCGAAGAGAAAGCTTCGAGCCTCGGGATTTCTTCGGGTGTAGCCGAGGGTGCCCCTAAGATCGCAGATCTCTCCGGCCTCATTCATGTTTACATTGAGAAGAGGACCGCTGCTTCGCAAAGCAAGGGTCACCTCGGGCCGCTTCTGCTCGTGGGCGTCCAGGAGCCTTCGCAAAGGAAGATCGGTGATGACATCCCCATTGTAACAGAGAATGGCCTCGTCCTCATCCAGGAGATTTTCGATGTTTTTCAATCCCCCTGCCGTATCCAGAAGGACTGTCTCATGCCGAAAGGTAATGGGGACACCCCGCCATCGCCCTTCAGGGAATTTTTCCGAATAGGCTTCCGACCAGTGATGTGTATTCACGATGAAGCGATCCACACCAACCTCCAGGAGATGATCCATCACATAAGTAATGATCGGCCTTCCTCCAATCTCCAGGAGTGGCTTCGGAAGTTGATCTGTCAGAGGTCGAAGCCGGGTCCCCAATCCAGCACCGAGGATAAAAGCCGTCTTGAACCGTCGCTTATTTATTGGCACCTCGCCCTCCACACCCCTATCTACCGCAGGCAGGCTCACCCTCGCCTCGGCCTTTTCTTTCCAAAATCGGGGTCGATCTTTGCCAGCGCCACCACGATAAATCCAGGGATCGTTGCGGCTATGACCCAGAGAAAGAAGTTCTGGTAGCCCATGAGCTCCTGGAGCCAGCCGCTCGCCATGGCCGGAACCATCATGCCCAGAGCCATGATCCCCGTGGAGATAGCATAGTGAACCGTTTTATATTCTCCCTCCGATACCATGATCATGAACATCGTGTAGGCCGAAAACCCGAAGCCGTAACCGAATTGCTCCACGGCAACGGCCAGGCTGATCAAATAGAAATTTTGAGGCATGGCATGGGAAAGATAGACGAAGACCAGATCCGGCAGATGCATCGCGCAGACCATGATCCAGATCCAGAATTTGAGTCCCCTTCTGTAAATCGCATACCCGCCGAGAAGTCCCCCCAGCAGCAGTGCAACGAGTCCCACCGTGCCGTAGATGATTCCCACATCCTGAGTGGTGAGCCCCAGTCCTCCTACTGAACGTGCGTCGAGCAGAAAGGGCGCGATCATCTTGAAAAGCTGGCTTTCTGCAAGTCGGTAGAAGAGCAAGAAAGCAAGAATGGCAATGATGTTCTTTTTCCTGAAGAAGAGGCCGAAAATGTGGAGGAACTCCCGTGCGACAGATGTCGAAGGGTCTCGCTTAGCCGGATGGTCTGCAGCAGGGTAGGGGAGAATAAAAAGATGGTAAAGAAAGAGTGCTGCAAAGGCTGCGGCAGCCACAAAGAACGCAATGGACCAAGCTGTGGGGATACCATGACCGCTTTTTTCAAGGTAGCCTGCAAAGAAGACGAGCCCGCCCTGGGTTGCGATCATAGCAATGCGGTAGAAGATCGTTCGCACCCCGACAAAGGCGGCCTGAAGATCTTCCGGAAGTCCCAGCATGTAAAAGCCATCAGCGGCGGTGTCATGGGTTGCCGAACCGAAGGCCATCAACCAGAAGAAGGCGAGGGTATATTGGAAGAACCGGGCAGCTGGGATAGTGAGTGCAATGCAGGCCAGTGACGCGCCGATGAGAAGCTGCGTCAGAAGAATCCAGTAGCGCTTCGTCATGAACAGATCGACAAAAGGACTCCAGAGAGGCTTGATCACCCAGGGAAGATAGAGCCAGCTTGTGTAAAAGGCGATGTCGGTGTTTGAGATGCCGAGACGCTTGTAGAGGACCACTGAAACCGTCATCGCCATGGCGTAAGGGATTCCTTCCGCAACATACAGGGAAGGCACCCATGACGATGGACTATTTCGATATTTTTGATAAAAGTATTTTATTTTCTCCCTTATTTTTTCTCTTAGCATCCATCCTCCTCATCTCGTTACTTCCTCTCCCCTGATGGGGGAGGGGATCAAAGGGAGGGGAATTCCTCTCAACACAAATTTATAATAAATCCTAGTAGAGGTTTTTTATTTCTACGTCCTGAAAATAATGCTTCAAGATTTTCTCTGCTGAAAATCCCTGGGCTGCCATGACCGCGGCGCCGATCTGGCAGAGTCCCACGCCGTGTCCCCAGCCAGCACCACGAAATGTGAATCGTCCGGGTCCGGCCTTCACAACGAAGGCACTGCTGTAAAGATGGGTCCTAGAGAGCCAGCGCCTTATTTCGAGTTCTTTTCCTACGACGATGCTTCTCTTCGAGCCCACGATTTTCAACCGATAGATCCGGCCCGAAGGGCCACGGGCAATAGGCACAATTTCTCCCAGGACCCCGAAATCTAAGCCCGATTTTTTCCGAAGGATCTCTTCCAGTTCGCTGTGGGAATATTCGATTGTCCAGCGGAAAAAATCTTTTGTCTTTCGGTCAAAGTCAGGAAGGATTTTTCCAAGAAGAGCTTCGTCTTGGGTGTTGCAGTAGGCATCGGGGTTCGAAAGAATCCAGGCCGAAGCCTCTTCTTCCGTCTTGATCGGGCGGTACGAACCGGATGCATCCGAAATGCTTTTGAGATAAGGGACTTGCTTGTCATTCCAGGCCGTGTCGAAGTTCTCCGTGATTCCTCCGCAGGCCTTGGAATATCGGGCATCGCAGATTTTGCCCTGATAGGTGATCGTCATCCCCCAGGTTTTGCGGATCGCCTCTTCGGCCTGTTTGGAAACGATTTTCGTGACGCCCTGGTATCGCTGGCAATGGTCATCCGCGCAGACATCGAAGAGGTCGTGCTCCTCCCGGTCATGCCAGCGGATCACTTCGTCATCGGTCGTCTTCTCTGGAGATTTGGATGTTTTTTCCGTTTTTTTATTGCGATCGAGCGCCGCGAGAATCCAGCTGCGGGATAGTATGGCGTGGGCCTTCAGAAATTCCATCGGAGCGGCACTACTCATCTCCGAGGAAATCACACTTTTCAGATAGTCCTCAAGAGGGGTTTCATTGATGACAGTGATCGTTCCGTCCTTGCGGGGCCGGAGGATGAGGTCCCCTCCAAAGGTCTGATCCTCTGTCCTTTCCCAGTGGAAGCGACTTCCGATGGTGACGCCGAAAAGGGAAAACTTCGATTTGTCTTGCCCTGTCAGCTTGATCGATGGAGAGCGAGTCATTTCTTGATGAACAGCATCAAAGAGCACAATCATCCCGGCATCAGACTTTGCCGAAAACCGGCCCGAAGCAGAGCCAAAGACATCCGAACGAAAATGTCCGTCCAGACGACCGTTCACCTCGGTCTGGTGGTCCATGATACCTACAGTGATCTTCGGTTGATGCTTCATCGGAATTTAATGGTTCCAGGATTCGAGGGTTCTTCCTTGAACCCTTGACCCCTATTTTGCCCCATTATCCTGGTTCTCGGTTCTATTTTCAACATCAGGCTTATCTTCGACTATCGCTGAATCTGCATAAATTGGAAAGAACCCTGATCGTTGCGTCGAGGCTTGAATAGACAGGAAACCCTCTTACTGCAAAAGCTCTTTTGATCATGAGGTTGTAATATCTGTCTTCCTCGTCTTCCAGGTAGGGATCTAAGGAGACAGTGACCAGCACCGGTTTTTTCTGTTTCTCCCGGCTGCGCTCACATCCTTCAACCATCAATTCGATTAATCGCTTCATGTGGGCCTCAATCTTTTGGCCCAAGATCCGCCTTAGATAGCGAAATTGATCAAATTGAAATACCAGAGAATGGGTGTTTCGGTCTGAGGACGCGATCTGGATGATGTCAGCCATATTCCCCGAGGGAGATACATTATAGTAGATGGGCCAGGCGTCAAGGGGATTGCCGATACTGGTTCCCGCGAGGGGGACCAGCGCCCGAAGCGCTTCGATGGTCTCCCGGGAAAACCTTGGGACCTCGATTCCCGCATTCATGCAGAGGTCCGTTTGGATGACACTGAAACCCCCGGAGTTGGTGATCATGGCTAGGGATCGGCCCGCGGGGAGAGGAGAGGTGTCGAACGCCATGGCCAGGCTCACCATTTCATCAAAGCTCCCCACTTGAAGGGTTCCGGTTTGTCTAAAGAGTGTCCTCCAGATTTCAGGGGTCCCGGCCAGAGAAGCTGTATGGGAGGTAGCTGCCCGAATGCCCTGCTCCGTCATCCCTCCTTTGATGGCGATCACCGGCTTTTGCTCTGCGGCCCTCGCCAGAGCCGTTTTCAGGGCCTCGCCATTTCGGGTGCCTTCAATGTAAAGAGCGATCATCTTTGTATCCGGGTCGTCGGCCAGGTATTCCAGGAAATCAGAAGCGTCCAGGTCAACGGCATTGCCATAACTCACCATTTTGCTGAATCTGAGATTTTTGGTATTGGCAAAGTAGGAGAAGGATTCGGCCACGCTCCCACTCTGGGTAATGACGCCGACGTGGCCGCTCTCCGTGGGGGCCTCTGGAACAATAGTCAACCCCGAGGAGGGGCAATAGACCCCAAAACAATTGGGGCCAATGATCCGGATCCTGCCCGCTGCCATCCGTTTCAGCTCCTTCTCCTGTTCGATCCCTTCGGGGGTTCCCGTCTCACTAAACCCGGCAGTAAAAATATGTGCCACCTTTACGCCTTTTTGGATGGATTCCTCCAGAACCTTAGGCAGGGCCGAGGCGGAGACTCCAAGGATGACGTAGTCGATCTCGGAGTCCACGTCCAAAATGCTCGGGTAGCATTCCTTCCCTAGAACCTTCGTATATTTCGGGTTTACCAGGAACAGGCGATCCCTGATTTTTGTTTTCATCTGCGCGACAGTGACCAGATCATTAGGGGAAGCTCCGATGATGGCTACCGAGCGTGGATTGAAGATATAATCGAAGAGCCTGGCGCTTCTTTCCATGATTCCTCCTTCGTTCTTTTCTTTTACCACAGATGACGAAACTGCTCCATCTATTTCTTGTGCGAAGGAGGAGACGCAGGAGGCGGATATATCGCTTGACATCGACTATACCGAGTGGTATAGTAATTTTGCATCCCTTACCCTCCTTCTCTCCCCCGGCGGAGAGAGGGCTGAGGGGAGCGGTTTGGGAGCAGGTTTTCGCATGGATAATCGATCCAACATTCTATCCTGTGCGCTACGGCTCTTTGCAACACGCGGCTATGACGCGGTCGGCGTTCAAGAGATCGTAGAAGCGGCTGGTATCACCAAGCCCACGCTCTACCACTACTTTGGAAGCAAGCAAGGACTTTTGGATGCGTTGCTGAAAGAATCCTTTGCCCCACTTTACAGGGAGGTTAAATCGGCCTCGGTTTACCGAAGCGATTTGCCTCTTACCCTCCACCAAATGGCGAAGGCCCATTTCGATTTCGCAAATCGAAACAAGATGTTTTACAGGCTGCAGCTTGCCCTATGGTTTGCCCCGCCGGAAAGCGATGCTTTCAAAGCTGTATCCCGGCTGAATCATGAGCTGTATCAACTGACCGAAGAAGTGTTTATGCGCGCCGCTGTCGACCACGGCAACATGAAGGGCCGACACCGCGCCTACGCGGCCACCTTCGTGGGAATGATCAACAACTATATTGCCCTGTCGCTCAACGGATATGCAAGACTGGATGACCAATTACTGTACCAGGCTGTGCACCAATTCATGCACGGCATCTTTTCGTGACCGCTTAATTTTTTTTGGCGTCTTAGTATACCAATCGGTATACTAAGACATCCAACATATTGAGGAGGTTTACAGTGGAACATTGGGCCTATGATTCGGTTTTCTACCACATCTATGCACTCGGGTTTTGCGGCGCTCCTTTGAAGAATGATTTTTGCTCTCCCTCCAGCTTTCGGCTGGAGGAGTTGTACGGCTGGGTGGAGCATTTGCAGAGTCTGGGAGTGAACGCGCTCTACCTGGGGCCAGTATTTGAATCCACCGCGCACGGTTACGACACCGCGGATTATTACCATGTGGATCGGCGCCTTGGAAGCAATGAGATGTTATCGCGCCTGAGCTCCGTTCTCCACCAAAAGAAGATACGACTCATTTTGGACGGGGTGTTCAATCACGTCGGAAGAGATTTTTGGGCTTTCCGGGATCTCCTGGAGCATCACGAACAGTCTGTTTATCGCGACTGGTTCCACAGGCTAGATTTCCACAAGCGCAGCCCTTATAACGATCCGTTTGCTTACGAAGGCTGGAACGGCCATTACAGCCTGGTCAAGCTCAACCTGCACAACCCGGCAGTCAAGGATCACCTCTTCCAGGCTGTTGACATGTGGATCCGGGAATTTGATATTGATGGCTTACGGCTGGACGCTGCGGATTGCATTGACATTGCCTTCCTGAAGGAGCTGGCGGCCTTTTGCAAAAGCCGCCGTCCCGATTTCTGGTTGATGGGAGAAGTGCTTCACGGGGATTACAGAAAATGGGTCAACGCGGAAACCCTTGATTCGGTCACTAACTATGAATGTTACAAGAGCTTGTACTCCAGCCACGTGGACAAGAATTATTTTGAAATCGCGTATGCGTTGAATCGTCAGTTTGGAGAGGGCGGGCTGTACCGGAATCTGCCCCTGTACGCTTTTGCCGATAACCACGATGTGAACCGTGTTGCCAGCACTCTCAAGAATTTCGCACATCTCTCTCCGCTGTATAGCTTACTATTTACAATGCCGGGCGTTCCTTCGATCTACTACGGCAGCGAATGGGGCATCGGAGGGAAGAGAACCGGCGGAAACGACCAGGCACTGCGGCCGTGGCTCGATTTGTTCGAGATCTCTCACAACAGCCCACACCGTGATTTACCCAAAGTCATCAGCCGCCTCGCCCGAATTCGGCGCCATTCGGAAGCCTTGCGATACGGCAATTATCGCCAGCTTTCGGTCAGTCACGAGCAATTTGCCTTTGCGCGGCAGACTCGGGAAGAATGTGTGATCGTGACCGTGAACGCCTCGGACAAACCCGTTCCGATTGAACTGGTGCTTCCGGTGACAGGCAGGAACCAGTTGATTGATCTGCTGAACGAAGGAGACAGTTTCCCAGTGCACGGAGGAAAAGCCCGCATCGATGTCGTCAAGCCCTGTTGGTCACGGGTCATGACAGCGAAATAGCATGCTGACGAGTTGGTTTTTTAATTGACATTCAACCCTGTTTTTCGCATAGTAAACTTATCCCAAGAAAGGTTTCTTGTCATTCCGATGAATCCCATCCTTGACTGGGGCATCCATTTCATCGCCGAGTTGCAAACCAGTGCCCCCTGGCTCGCGGCTCCTGCCCGGTTCTTTAGCTTCCTGGGCACTGAAGAATTTTACCTGTTCGCGATGCCTTTTCTCTACTGGTGTGTGGACATCCGGTTGGGGCTGCGTTTCGGCCTGATTTTGACCGTGTCAGACAGCCTGAACATCTTTTTTAAACTCGCCTTTCACCAGCCGCGGCCCTTCTGGGTAAGCGATAGCGTTCGGCCTTTCAGCGGCGAAGGTTCATACGGCCTCCCATCGGGTCACGCCCAACACGCCATGACTGTTTGGGGTACAATGGCCGCATGGGTCAAGGGCTGGCTGCGCTGGGTGATGGTGGCCCTCATATTTCTGATTGGCTTTTCACGCCTCGTGCTGGCTGTTCATTTTCCAACGGACGTGCTGGCCGGGTGGTTGATCGGTGGTCTGATCTTATGGGCGTTCTTGAAATGGGAAGCGGCTGTAAAGGCTTGGTTTAATCGCTTCACATCAGCGCAGAAAATCGGCTTGGCCTTTGCTGCCTCGATGATGCTGCTCATCATCTCCATGGCCGGGCTGGCCCTTGCGCCGTCTGCTGACCCTTCTCAATGGGAAATCACTGCCGCACGCGCCCTTTCGCTGGCACCCGGCCAATCAGCCATCCATCCCCGTGGGACGACAGGCATGGTTGGCGTCGCAGGTACGTTTTTTGGGCTGGTCGTCGGGGCCCTCCTGATCTTTCAGCGAAATGGGATTGATGCCCGTGGCACATGGTGGGAAAGGGCCCTCCGTTTTCTCGTGGGTGCGGTCGGCCTGGTGATCCTGTGGTTGGGGCTGCGTATGGTGCTTCCACGGGATGCGACGGTCTTATCACAGGTGCTGCGTTACCTGCGTTATGCCGTCACGGGCTTTTGGGTCGCTTACGGCGCCCCGTGGGTGTTTATCAAATTAGGGCTGCTAAATACCACGAGAGTTCCTGAGCAACCCGGGACATATCCCTAAAATCTATTTTGGTGGAGCCAGCTGAATTCCGGCCGTCTTTTTCGTGGAGTTCCTTCTTCTCCAGGTACTCCGATCTTCAATACGCACGCCAGTTCGTGATCGGCCGGAATACCAAGGAGTTTTTCAGCCTGCTTTTTCGCTTCACCCCAATAGGAAACGATTCCAGTGCCAAGGCCGTCTGCGACCGCTGCCAGAGATATGTTTTCGACACAGAGCCAAGCACTTGCTGCCTGTTCTAAGCCACAGCATACGGCAACAACACTTGCATTCTCGAAGGATTTCTTCTGGGAGACAGCCCTTGATTCTACCTCTTTCTGAGTCTCTCCAGCTTGAGGAGGGAATTTTCGATTTAACTGGTACTTGATCTCAGAGAGTTGATCAATAATTTTCTCATCATCGACAATGATGAATTCCCAGGGTTGGCGGTTTCCGCCTGAGGGCGCTTTTGCGCCCGCAAGGATAATCTTTCGTATTTGATCTTCTGTCGCTTTTTTCTTGTACACCCGAATCGTTCTTCTCTTTTCGATTGCCTCATAAACGTCCATAACAAACCTCCTTGTCTTTCGATGAGAACGCGATTTCTTTGATACTCTCACCTCCAAAAGGCTTACTGCCAGAGGGAAGAGGCTCGGTGTTAAAACAACTTCACAGTCACTTCCCTGCAAACTTCAGTCCGATGGTTCCGATGATGATCAGCGTGATAAACGCAAGCCTTAGAATATCTTTTGATTCCCCCAGAAAAAATATCCCGAAGAGAACGGTGCCGGCGGCTCCGATTCCTGTGAAAACCATGTAGGCGGTCCCTACCGGGATGGATTTTAGGGCAGTGGATAGAAAGAAAAAACTGGCTATTGCGGCTGCCAACATCCCCACGCTCGGCCAGAACCGAGTGAAGCCTTCCGTATATTTCAAACTGATTGCCCACCCGATCTCAATGACTCCTGCAACGATTAAAAACAGCCAGGCCATATTCAAATGCCCTCCCCGTCTGAAGAAGTAAGGTAGATGCAGAAAAAAGACTTTGGTAGATTTTTAAATTTTTTTCATAAAAAAAGCCAGTGCTCGACCCATCATAATTTCTCTGCTCCTTCTCGTATAGCTTCCCTCCGCCGAAAGACCTCTGCCGCTTTTCCGAAAAACTCTTCTTGAAGTGCTCTAATCCTTTTGTCCTTTTCCTCTTGCGTTACGTCCTAAGAATCTAATATCCTTTGTTCACCCGCACGACGCCCAGTTCTTGACGGCGGGGATGATGAAGTGGGGCTCAGGGTGAACCGAGAGCAAGCCCCAGGCTTCAACCTGGGCTTCGAGAAGTTCGTGTTTAATATGACGGGAGACGAGTTACGGTAAAATAGCCTCTTTCGTTGATTCCTATGTTATAATTTGTCTTGACAATTCCTAAGAATCTTAATGTAATGAGGCTTATTTCTGAGATATATAGAGATTCTTAACAGTTGTCTTTTATTGTGGACGCGGGTCACTTAATTTTCTGTTAGGAGGAGACATTGGTCGAGGAAAGAATTAAGGATGCGACAAAGATCTTAAATCTTTTAAGATCGATGTCCGGCTATAAACCCCATTTTGAGATCATCGGTAATTACCGACTCATTGACGACGGCATCCAGCCCGAGGCTACCATTATGCTTAGGGCTAATGGGAAAGAGATGCACGAAGCGGACACAGGGGTGGGGCCGGTGGATGCCTTGGCAAAGGTATTGAAAAAATCGCTCAAGTCGATCTTCCCCGAGATTGATCGGGTGAAGCTGGTCGATTTCAGTTCCAAAATCTTTGATCCGGGGGCCGGAACCGCAGCCGGCGTGGAGGTGGAGATTCTGTTTACCAACGGGAAGGATGCATGGAGGGTGAAAGCATTTTCAGAAAATATATGCAAAGCGTCCTTTCTGGCATTGGTGGACGGGTTTGAATATGGGATTTATATCTTCAACGAGAAGAAAAACTAGAAATCCACAGACGACAAAGAGGAATGGTTTAATGAAATATGACGTTGAAAAAAACATTTTGCCTCTTGGGCGTTATTCCATTATTCGATTAATCCAGAGTTATCTTTAACTAGACTTTGGGGTTTGACATTCGGCATAAGGCCATGGGGAATAGATAGGAGAAATTATGGATCGTACGAAGATAGAAGGAACGATCAAGGAGAAGACCAAGGACGGAAAACTTCCTTGCGCAGTGTGTTTTAAAATCGCAGAGGATTTTGGAATTTCGAAGAAGGAAATGGGGAAGATCCTGAACGAGATGAAGGTCAAAATCGGCCAATGCCAGCTGGGCTGTTTTGAGTGAATTTCGATTTGGCGACCGCGAGGAGTTCACATTATGAATTCAGTGGTTGTTCTCATCATAGGCTTTTTCGTTTTTTTCATTGGTTACCGCTACTACGCAAAGTACATTGACGCGAAAATCATCAAATCCGACCCAAAGAGAACCACTCCGGCAAAGATGTATATGGACGGGGTGGAATTCATGCCCACGAGTAAGAACATCCTCTTCGGTTATCAATTCAAATCCATCGCCGGCGCAGCCCCTGTGATCGGGCCTATTCTTGCTATCCAATGGGGATGGCTTCCCGCGTTGCTGTGGCTCTTGCTGGGTGCGTTCTTTATCGGCTGGGTTCATGACTACTCGAGCGCCGTGGTGGCCATGCGAAATGAAGGAGCTTCCTTTGGCGGATTGAGCTACAAATTGATCTCGCCGCGGGCTCGGATCATCCTACTCTGTTTTGTCTATTTCTTTCTGCTTCTCATCGCTGGCGCCTTCGGAGCAGTCGTTGTCAATGCAGCCATCGATCAGAAAAGTTCTCCCGTGGCCTGGCTTTTTTTCACCATCGGTGGAGTTCTTGCCGGGCAGATGATCTATCGCTGGAAGAAGGATATTATTCTGGCCACTGTTGTCACAGTCGCCATTTCGTTGTTCGGGATATGGCTTGGATCCGTTGCTCCTTCTAACAATATTCTTGGAGAAGGAATTGCCAATAGTCGACTTGTTTGGGCGATCGCCGCACTCATTTTCTGTTACTTCGCAGCGGTTTTACCCATCTGGAGGTTTGCCCTTCCCATTAACTATGTCACCTCCTACATTGTTTTCTTGGGCCTCTTACTCGGGATCATTGGAGTTTTTGTGCTGCACCCTAATTTCACACTCCCAGCTTATACCAGTTTTGACATCAAGATTGGGCCTCTTTGGCCCATCATGTTTGTCACCATCGGTTGCGGAGCAGTGTCCGGTTGGCACAGTATTGTTTCGAGTTCGGGAACGGCCAGGCAATTAGAGTACGAAACAGATGCCCGCCCAGTGGGAGGCGGAGTGATGTTTGTAGAGATGATGCTTGGCGTGTTCGCTCTGGTCATTGCCGGAACGATATACGCTTCGTCTTCCGAATATACGGCCGCCATTGCCAAAGGGCCTATCGACATCTTTGCATCAGGTGTCGGGAAATTTTTGGGTGCGGTGGGAGTGCCGGATGCCTTCGGGAGAGCTTATGGTAGCGTTATGCTAATCGTCCTGGCAGTTACCATCCTGCAGCTTGTGATTCGATTCATGAGAGTGGCCACTTCTGAAATGTTGGGCGATATCAGCCCCATTTTTAAAAATGTCCATATCGGTACCATTATTGCCAGCCTTCTCACGCTGGCCCTGATCTTGACAGGATGGTGGCAATATCTCTGGATCCTTTTTGGAGGGGCTAACCAGTTGATGGCGTCGATGGCCCTGATGCTGATGACAGCGTGGTTGATGTCCCAAGGGAAACCGTATGGGTGGACCTTCTACCCAATGATTTTTATGTTTTTCACGACCACGACTGCTCTCATCGTCACCTCTTATAGGCTTTTCAAACAGGTTTGTTCAGGGGCGGTTAAAGGAGAGGCATTGGTGGGAAACATACTGATGATTTTAGTTGGAATCTTCCTGGTTATTGCCGCGATCATTCTGGCTGTGGAAGGAATCAAGGCGTTTAGCCGATATCGGGCTTTAAGAACTCAACCTGCCGCAGCCGTGGCTTAGGAAGTTTCAGGTTTTGGGTTTCAAGTTTGTAATAGCCGGAAAATTGGGAGGATCTGGAGCGCCCGCATTTACTGGGGCGCTACAAAATTTCTGGAAGGAGAAAGATTTATGACGGAGGAAGAAAAAAAGAAAAGGGGATTTTTTCAGGCGATCAAGGAGTTCGTCTATGGGATGGCAGCTCACGACTCGTACCGATTTGCTATGAAGACGAGGGCGAGCATGGAGCACCTCTTCATCCTCATCACCATGGGAGACATGCTGGGTGTGCCGATTCTACCGCCTTACTATTCATTAAGATTATTGCCTTATGTCGTTCCCCAGATTTCTACATGGAAACGGAGAATGCTAAGGGAAAAAGATTTCACGGATGGGCTGGCCTAAAAATACCCCCTCCCTCCTTGGGACACAGTGTCGTAATGGTGATCGAGGAAAAGTTTTGTTGGAGCAGGCAATCAGGTTACTCAGCTTTAGAATGCGGGTCTTAAATGTTGTCGCGAAATAGACTTAGCAAAAACTTGTTTCTCTTTACGGACTTGGAACCTTGGAGTTAAACGATAAAAGGTTTCCGCTCTAAAGCTTCGTCACCCGACCGCCTGCTCCATACTTGCATCGGGAGCAGTTTCTTGAGGGAGAGGGAAGGAAGAAAGGGGTGATTGACATTCCATTAGCGGATATATTTGAAAAGTATCCGGATCGGCGGTACATCATGTTCGGCGGAAAGGGAGGTTTGGGAAAGACTACTTTCTCCGCTGCTACGGCCTATTATTTGGCCAAAAAAGGGAAAAAGGTTTTGGTTTTCTCTGTTGATCCGCAGGCCTCGTTAACCGATATCTTCGAAAGGGATATCTTTGGCAAGGGGCCGACAGAGATCATTCCCAACCTCTATGCACAAGAGATCGATGCAGACCGTCGTGTGAAAGAATATCAGGAAGAGATTAGACAGAAGATCTTCGATATGTATGGAATGAATAAGATTCCGGAAGAGATCGAGAGCTATATTCAGGCTGCTGCGGCAGAGCCCGCCATGGAGGAAAGCGCCATTTTTGATGAGGTGGTGGATATTGTCGTCAAAGGAGGCTACGACTACTACATTTACGATTTGGTGCCATTAGGTCATGCCCTTTACTATTTGAGCATGGCATCCGTCTACGATGCCTGGATTGATAAGATCACTGGTCTCCGAGAACAGATGAGGGAATACGATCAGGTGGCGGCTGTGATGCGGCGGGAAAAAGAATTGGATGAGGACGCCATCTTGAAAGAACTTCTTTATATCAAAGAGCGCATCCACAAATCCTCAAGCATCCTGACCGATAAGGAAAAGACGGCCTTCTTTTTTGTTTTGACCGCTGAGGAGATGATCATTAAGGACACCTTAAAGGCGGCAGAACTTTTTGCTAAATTCGATGTCCCCTTGAGCGGCTATATCATCAACCGGGTCTTGCCTTCTGACTTAAAAGGGAAAAATATTCCCGAATATTTAAAAAATCGTCTCGCGATGGAGGAACATTACCTGAGGGTGATTGACACCACTTTTGATAAACAGATTTTAGCATCTGTGCCTGAGATGGAACGAGATGTAACCGGCCTTGCCATGATTGAAAAGATGGCCAAAGCCATGTTTGGATAGTAGAGGAAGGTGGTGAAGGGTAGGAGACCATGAACCGTATCACAATCGATATGGATAAGTTCATGAAGGATCACCCCCGCTTGAAATATGTATTTTTTGGAGGGAAAGGGGGTGTTGGCAAGACGGTCATGGCAGGGGCAGCAGCTCTGTGGTCCGCCAAGCGAGGAAAGAAGACTTTGTTAGCATCGACCAATCCTGTCCATAGCCTTTCTAACCTATTAGAAAAAGATGTCTTTGGAAAAGCAGCCGTCGTCTGCGACGAAGAAAAATGCTATGCCTTCGAGATCGATACACGGGATACGATCGAACGGTCCAAACGAGAAATCCGAGAGAAGATCAACTGGTTTCTCAAATTTGCAGATATCACGACCAAAGCAGAAGATTTCATCGAATCGGCCACTATGAATCCTGCCTTCGAAGAGTCGGCTATGTTTGAAAATATGGTGGATCTCATGTTCAGGGATGAATATGATTTTTACGTCTTCGATACGGCGCCCACAGCCAATGCGAGACGCCTTCTCGGGATGTCGAAGGTCTACTCCCTCTGGGTGGAGAAGATGCTGAAGAGCCGAGAGGAGGCCAGATCGCTGAGGGAAATGCTCTCCTTCTCGAAAAAAGAAGAAAAGGACCCCCTTCTGGATTACCTCTTAAGCTTCAAGGATAGAATGGCCAATGCCAAGGGCCTGTTAACTGACGAAGCCCTGACTGCCTTCTTTTTCGTGACCTTACCTGAGAGCCTTCCCATTGCTGTCATCACCCGCTTCATCCATTGGTTCGAGGAATTTGGGATTCCTGTCGGTGGTGTGGTGGTCAATGGAGTTATTCAAAAGGATCAGGTCGGAAAGGACGCTGTGGAGTTCGTCCTCAACCGAATCCAGATGCAAGATGAGCATATGGAAGAGGTTTGGAGGATATTCAAAGACAAGGTGAGGGCGATTGTTCCTTTGTTCGAAACAGAGGTGAAGGGCGCAAAGATGTTAAATCGAACAATTGAATATCTTTTTAGGCCATCCTCTTTTTAAATACAGACCTGAATTAACCCCTTTCGATACTCCAAAGTTAGTGCCTTTTCTTGTCAAAATAGACATTTTTTGTTCGAATCGTGAAATATTGTCATATTTGAAGTGACGTAAGATTAAGGCAATGGAAAGTTAATCTGTTGAAATTATAGTTCTTTTTGATATAGTTGAATTTGGTATGGAAATTGCTCAGAGTAAACATTCGGTAACTTATTGTTTTTATTTAATTTTTGAACTGAAGGGGCGAAGATGTTCGGGTTGTTACAACTTTTACTTGCTGTTTTTGCCATTTATAGTGCTCTCGAATTTCCCGAAGAACTGAAACTTTTCATCCCTCTGGGTTGTCTTGTTGCGATGCTCGTGGTGAGCAGGATTGAAAAAAGAAAGTCTGAGAAGAAAACCGCAAGGAAGAGTTTTTTGCGATCCGAAATCGACAAGGCAACGAAGAAGGAATCTACAGCGATCAGAGATCAGGATTTTTCTACCATCGAGTCACTGCTCTGGCCGAAAAGTGAATTGTTATTGATCGATACCGTTCATTCCATCTTCAAGGATTTGGGGTTCAACGTATCTACTGGGATCCACTACCAATCCGTCGATCGGATTGTGAAAATCCCTAAGACCCGCATCGCTTTTGGGGTACAGATTCTGATGAGTCAAGGAGAGGTGGAGGGAAACCATCCCAAGATCAACCGGGCGCTGCAGTTTGAGAAAGAGAAAAAGGAGGATGAGAAGTCGTTGATCATTGCCTGCACCCATATCGGCCTTCCACTTTCTGAGAGGAGCCAGGTGAGTCACATCTCCAAAGAGCTGAGCCATTTCTTAAGCCGGCACCATATGAGTTTGATTACGACGCATCACCTTTATGATCTCTGGCAAAAGGCAAAAAGAGGAGAAATTGATATTTTGGGTTTCTTTGAACAAGTCTATTCGCACTCTGATGAGTCCCTTCCATCAAAAGGGAATTCGAATTCTCAATCGCCTTTATTCAGCCTCCCCGCCTAGTAAGCCCTCGGTCCACTCTCTTCCGCATAGAAACTTTATCGTAATAATAAGAACCCGTTCCAAACAAGGTGGAGGGCAACGGTCGGGCGGAAAAGTCTTAGGCCTGCCTGCGCGAAGTGCTGGCTCCTCCTTCAATGCCGCGATGACGGCACAGTCATACCGGTGGGAAGAACTTTCAGTTTTTTTGTCTCTCCGTTATAATAAGAACAATGAAAGTCAAAGAGATCTTCGCAAAGACCATTCTGACCAAGACCGCCATCCCCGGCTTCGATTACTGTATCAATCCGTATGTGGGTTGCGGTCATGGCTGCCGGTACTGTTATGCCAGTTTCATGAAGCGTTTCACCGGCCACCTGGAACCTTGGGGACAGTTCGTCGATGTGAAGGTAAATGCTCCTTATTTGCTGAGAAAACAGCTAAAAAGGACAAGGCATGGGGTTGTTGCCCTCAGTACAGTGACCGATCCCTACCAGCCTCTGGAGAGGAAGTATCAACTGACTCGAAAATGTTTGGAAGCCCTTCTGGATGCCCAGCTTTCAGTGGATCTATTGACCCGTTCTCCACTTTGTCTAAGGGACATGGATTTATTTAAACGATTCAAAAGAATTGAAGTGGGCTTTTCCATTACCACCCATGACGAGAGGATCAAGAGGATCTTTGAACCCTGTTCTCCTTCAATTCTTTCTCGAGTCAAAGCCCTGAGAGCCCTCCGTCGAGAAAAGATAGGGACCTATGCTTTTATCGGTCCAATGCTTCCTTTAGATCCCAAACCTTTGGTGGCGATGCTGGATGGGTTAATTGACGAAGTCCTGATCGATCGAATGAATTATCCGAATAAGGTGAAGGCGATTTACCGCAAAGCGAAGCTGGATCAGTATCTGGAAGAGGATTATTTTCGGATGACCGGAAGAGAGCTGAAAGAACGTTTTGAGAAAAAAGGAATTCCTGTTTCAGTAATATTCTAAAAAGTTCAAATGTCAAAATCCAAATTTCAAAGTTCAAAGACCAAACGTTTTGGACATTTGTGCCTTGAAATTGATTTGACATTTGAACCTTGAAATTTGACATTTGTTGAGGGGAGTAGCACTATGACGATCGGCAGATTTGGATTGAGAAGAAGAGATTACGATTTCCCACCTTTTAGACCGCCCAGCGAAGCAAACAGCCTTCTTCTCAGGGTGACCCGAGGATGTCCTTGGAACCGCTGCACTTTCTGTTCGATGTATAAAGGGATGAAGTTCGAAATCAGGGATCTCGAGGAGATCCTCGAAGATATCGAAGCAGCGAGAGATCTGTATGGGGATAGGGTCAGAACGATTTTTATAGGAGATTCCAACAGTCTTATGGCGAAGACCGATATGCTGGTCAAAATTTTGAATACCCTATCTTCCTCCTTTCCGCATGTAGAAAGGGTGACCAGTTATGCGCGAGCCAAGACCATCGCCAAAAAACCTTTAGAGGATCTGATAAAGATCCGTCAGGCGGGTTTAACCAGACTTCACGTGGGTCTTGAGACCGGCGATCGAGAGCTTCTCAAGGGGATTGAAAAAGGGGCGACTCCGGAAGAGATGGTAGAGGCAGGGAGAAAGGCGAAAGAAGCCGGGTTTGAGTATTCTTTGTATGTTTTGCTGGGGATTGGCGGCGAAGAAAAATGGGAACAACATGCCAGGGGGACCGCAGAGGTGTTGAATCAAATCGATCCCCATTTCATCCGCGTCCGGACCTTTGTCCCCCAACCCAACTCTCCGCTCTATGAGACCATGACGGACGGTCGTTTCCAACTGGCTTCGCCAGAAACGATATTAAAGGAGACAAAGCTGCTCTTAGAGGAGCTTCAAGTCACCTCTCAATTTTTGAGCGATCATATCTCCAACCTCCTCCCCCTCCACGGAAAGCTCCCCGAAGACAAGGACAGAATGGTTCGGATGATCGGGGAAGCTTTAGAAGAGCTCAAAGAAAATGATTCGCTGCGGGAAGAGATGGAGATGCGACGGCACCTGACCAACCTCTAATTGAGGGTTCCAGGGGTTAAGGATTCTAGGGGGTCAAGAAAGATAAAGAAAACAGGAGTGTTGAAGAAAAAAGAAAAATATAGAACCTCAAGAAGAATTTAAAAAGCTCTGAGAGACCTTTTACGAATGGCTATGATAAATTCTTTAAATCTCGAACCCTTGAACCCTTTATAAGCTATGCCAGAAAACCCCAGGCTTTTAAGCCTGGGGATGAATGGCATCCTTTCGAAGCGAAGCCAGTTGAAACCTGGCGAAGCGGAGTAATTTCCGACATGATCTGGCTATGGCCAGATAT
>Ga0208821_1000421_pt1 | contig 33879 bp, 38 predicted proteins | sample June2015DPH_20_5_FD_184720 | JGI IMG/M metagenome (GOLD analysis project Ga0208821, IMG submission 184720) | Peatland microbial communities from SPRUCE experiment site at the Marcell Experimental Forest, Minnesota, USA - June2015DPH_20_40... | ecosystem: Environmental > Terrestrial > Soil >... | reverse complement strand
ATATGCTACAAAATTTATTCATCGTGGGCCCTCCTTTAGTTGTGATGGGATTTCTGGGGAGAAATCTTTCCATCACAATATTATCTGAGGGCCTCTTCTTTTTCAAAACCTAATTTGGACAAGACTGTCTTCAAATATAATATCCCAAAAAGGCATTGGACCTGCATTCACTTCTTTTATAGTTCCCTCTTTTATAGTCTTATCTTCCATTGTTTTACCTCCTTCTTAATTAGACACATAGAGAAAAAGGACACTCTTTAACATCTCACCTATTCCCCACAGCCTGCCTTCAGTAGTGAACATCCGCCGGAATAACGTAAGCGTTTAATCCTTCCTTAGGATCAAGGGCAAACTCCAATTCCGTGTTGCTCAAAATCGGTTCATCGTCATGATAAAGGTATTTGGGATATCCACTATTCAAACCGAGTTCATCAAAATAGACCTGCATAGAGAGGATGTTTATCTTTTTCCTGATATCTTCTGGCAGATCATCTGGAAACGTCCTCTCCATAATCTCCCGAAGGCTAAGATACTGGACAGCAAGCTTGACTTGCTCGAAAGCCTGCGTAAAACCTTCAACGGTATATTTCCAACCTACGTCTATAAAACGTCTTCCTTCGGGACTGTCAGCTAAAAGTATAGGTGGGAGGTGAGCCCAATCTCCCTTCCAACCATTACGATCTTCTCTTTCAAAAGTTCTGTAACAATCAAATATTTCCCTTTTCACCAATTTGTTAAGGGCATCCTCTCCATTTTTCCAGGCTTCTTCTTTGTCTTTGGCATGTACGATAATCCTTATGATTAAATACATTTTACTTTCTCCTTCTGCCCGTGGTGCACGATAGCACAGCAGTCTGATATGGTGGTTTGTGATAAAGCCTTTGCCTACTGCATCTCGAGATCTATTTCTCCATATTCTGCTCACTTCCTCTCTGCTCTTGTTTAACGGCCCCTTCTAAAAAGGGAATTCCCCCTCTGTTGCACTATGTGTCAGTCCTCAAGAGCTGTTTCAATACGTTGATGTCCTCCTTTTTGTAAATATCGATGATCGAGAGGCACCTGATGAGATTATTGATGTCCTTGATCCTTGGACTGCGCCTTCTGAGAAACTTTTCGAACCTCAACAGATCGGACGCATTTTCGTATAGGTCCTCGCCCGCTTTTTCTATGACGTAAAAGTTGTGGCTTCTGAGAAGAGCAAGCTTATCCGTATAAGGTAAGGTCTTGATGTAGGTGAAGGTCCTATTCTCGCAGAAGGGGCACTGACAGATCATGCGGATGCTCTCGTCAATTAGAACATTATCCTTGAGATTCTCTGGGGAGAGATCAAAGGGGTTGAAATATGCCTGCGCCTTCTCTGCCGCCAACCTCCAGCTCGTTGCGTCGAGGGAGATCCAGTCAAACAGATGGCGCGCGAAGAAAGCCGAAAGAACAATGACAAAGAAGGAGGTTGAGCCAAGGAGGTGGACCTTCTTGGTCCCAAGTTGATAGAAGCGAACCAGTAAAAGAGCGATCTCATCTAATTCCATGTTGCGCAATGGCGTGCTGAAGCCGTCGTAGCTTATGTCCCCGATTGATCTCTTAAAAAGTTCAAATTGATCGAGATCGTAGCATTGGATTGGGAGAAATAATTGAACTTGGGGACAATGCCTTGCCCTCAGCAGTGATGCCTCAGTGGCCCATTTGATGTTGAAGCCCAATTTGCTGAGGAACTCTTTCTCGCGCTCTGTTTTATCTTTGAGCTTGCGAACGGGAAAATCGAGGGCGGTCATCATTTGAGGATGAAGCTGGCAGGCGGTCTCAACCACGTGATTCGGTGATATGTTAATCCGATCCTCTGACTCTATCAGAGGTGAATTTGGATCGAAGGTCATTACTTTCCCCTGTTCTTCTGCCTTGTAAATCTGATATCCTCCTGAGTCGAGGAAACGGTTCTCAGTCCCTGCGTAGGCAAACATGGCTAGGGTTTCCCTGATTGCCTTTTGATTCATTGCATTGTCAAAAGGGTTGACAAGGATGCTCGTAACCTTTTTCGCTGGGAGAATTCCTATGTCCGTGCCAGCACAAAAAATGACCAATTTACCCATTAAAAAACTCCTTCTACAATTTTCTATCTTGCATCTTCCTGAGGGTCGCTGCCCTGAGTGAAATTTGATAGAAGCGAGGTGTCTCCTCCATGATTCTGTCGCAAAGAAGGTTTGGGTCGTCCAGTGTAACTGCCTCCGATAACCTTTTCGCCAGATCCCCGGTCTCTCGCTTCAGCTGTTCAAAGGAATCATTCTCAGGTTCCTCCGGATTTCCCCGCCATGGATCGAATATTTCTTCTTTTTCTTCCTCATCCCCCTCCTTCGACTCTGCTGGTGCCGGGTCCTGAGTGGTCTCGCTCCGACTCTCTCCTGGTGGGCTAGGCTCATGTTCTTTCCATAAGGCTTCAATCTTCTTATTCTGTTCGTATTCCTGGAGCCAGCCTATCATGCGAGCGGAAATCTGCTCGGTGATCTCGGCTTCAGATTTCCGTTCACTGTTCAGACGAGTGAGGGCTGTTGTCTTATTGGCATTGGCTTTTTCGAAGAAGTCCTTATTGACCTCCTTGGTAACGAGGAGATTTAGCATTTCTTTGGACAGGTAGCGCGCATGGCTCAGATACTGATTTGTGGTCGAGACGGATTTGCCTAAGCGCAGGGCAAGCACCTTGATGACGTTTTCTTGCTTGTTATTCGCAAACTCTTCTCCCCTCCTGCTTCCCCCGTGACGAAAGGTCCTTAAGTCATGATTTGAGGCCAGCAGCATCTCCTGGAGGCGTCTCACATTTCGTACGATTTCCGCATAGCTTGCGATCCCTCCTTTGGGCTTTACCCGCAAAGCGGTCTTTCGGATAGCCAGCTCTTCGTCAGAATGGTCTGCCAGATACTCAACAGCACAGGTCACGGAAACTTTTCCACTGGCCTTCGCGCTTTCTATAAGGTCCCAACCATCGAGGCAGAAGCAGCCTTGCGGAGTCCTTGCGACAATCGGGTATTTGGAGTCCGTTGGCGCTTTGTAATCCGGGATCGATGTGAAATGCCGGATGACTTCAATCTCAAGATCTTCGTACCTTTCATCAATCGTCTCAGCATGAGAATGTTGATGTTGATCCACCAAGCCTCTCTGGGAGGGTTGATCAGGCTCTTCCTCTTGAAGAGCTGAAACGTGTACTGATTGATGCGAATGAATAGCGACCACCTGATTCAGGGGTCCGCCGGAAGCCAAATCCACACAAGGTGTTTCAATACCGGACGCATTATTGCTCGCATCCATTAACTGATCTTTGCGCATAAGATCCTCCCCATGAGTTTTGCCTGCACTGCTGCAGAGAAAGGGTTGATATTCAGGACTTTTTGGGAGGGTAACTCTTTTGGAAGTAAGCCCGTTGAGGGGGCTTAATAAAGGGTAAGTGTGAGGTAAGTCGGTCAGAACGTAAGAAAATAATTATGAGTTAATATTATCGGCAATTTTCTTTTAACCAAAAAGCCATCCTTAGTCTACTTTCTCGTTCCTCCTTCCCGCATATCCAAACACGTTATTCAAGAATTTCTCGACCTCTTTCCTATACTCGAATTCATTTGACATCTTTGAAAGCGGTTTTGATCTCCGAGAGAATGATTCCCACCTTTATTAAAAACGCGTCATCATGAACTCCCAGAGCGTCTTTGCCTCCACAGAGCCTGTTCAGCATCTCTCTTTCCCATTTCAGAAATTTCTGTTTGTCTTTCTTTAAGGTTCTAAGTTTATCAAGGTCAGAGGCTACTTCTGTGCTCTCAATGATCTCCCTTGAGTAGTGGACATTCCCCATCTGACTTATTTCGACGAGCGATGTCCCAGCCATCGTTAGAGAGGAATTTAATGATGAAGCCGCAGGAGATTTCTTGATGCTAGATGTTTCTGGAGTATTCCTTTTTCCCATTGATCCCACCTTCAGACATTGCAACTTTCTTCTTGTTCCGACGCCTTGGACGGTAGCTCAGTTGCAGGTCTCCTTTCCCTTCTTTCATCCTTTTGCGGTACCTTGATGCACAGCCGTGGCAGCAAAATTCTTTATTGCCTGTCTGGACAAACCACTTCCGCCTACCACCGGACCTCACTTGTAGGTCTCCTTTTCCTCCCTTCCACTTGCCGCAAAGCTTATCTTTACACTTCTTCAAATAATGCATGGACCATTTTAGGTCATCATTGAAACTTTCCTTATATCTAGAGATGAAGGGGTCGAAGTATCGCGGTACACGGCCGTCTATCGGCTTTGCGAACAAATCCTCATAGGATTTCGGCCGAAGAGGCCATTTCAACCTTTTGGAATCACCCTCCCGTAAATAATTCAGAAACTTATGGAACAGAAGAATAGCGATTGCAAATTCAATCTCCTCGTCCTTAATGGGCCCGAGAATTTCTTTAAACAGGTACGAATACTCTGCTTTGAAGAAGCCGGCCGGGGCTGGGGAAATAAATTCTTGCTGCCATGAATTATCCTCCAAATGTGTCCATTTTGGGCAGTCGACACAGTCTTGGATATTCATTTTTTGGCGCCAGAAATTTTCCTCCAGAATCTTCCAATAATGTTCAATTTGACCCGGGGCAGACATGTCTTCCTTGGTGAGATCCTCTTCTAAAAATTCATTGAGGAGATTAGCCATCCTTTGAGCCAAAACCCTTTCCTCTTTACTGGCCATAATTGTCCCTCCCTTGATAGTTTACGAAACTGAAGTGGTCGTAAACTGTTGAAATCATTGGTATTTTGATTGACAAGGAATTTATAATCGATTAATATTTAAAAGTCAAGTCCAAGATTAAAAGTCTTTTTCAGCCGGGAGAGAATTTATGGAAAAAAAGAAAAAAAGAATCAGTGGCGGCCAGCATAAAGTGATCCCGAAGCAGCAGATCAAGGAAGAGAAAAGGGACACAGGGAAGGAAGCAGGAAAGACAAAAAATGAAGTGACGGAGAAGCCTGCTTGTCAAATGAATACGACCGATACCCTGAAGGATGGCGGTGAAACTTCTTCCTTGACTCCCCAGGAGGAGAAGGAAGCCTTGAGGCTGCTAAAGAGCAGAAACTTACTCTATGAAGTAGGGGAACATATTCAGCAAGCTGGGGTCACAGGGGAGAGGAGGAACGGCCTTATTGTCTACTTATGCTGTACATCACGCATTCAAAGAAATCCTAATTCACTTTTGGTTAAAGGCGTGAGTGCGGCCGGAAAAAACCACCTCGTTCGAACGGTAGCTCAGTTCTTTCCCAAGCAGGCCTACAAGGAACTTAGCCGAATGACCGGACAGGTTCTCCTTTATTCCGATGAGCCCCTTGCCCACAGAGTAATACTGATTTGCGAAAAAGAAGGAATGGAACAGGCGCTCTACAACATAAGAGCAATGCAGTCCGAAGGAAAATTGGTTTTTGAAACGGTCCGAGGTCTGAAGGTGGAACATATTGAGAAGGAAGGTCCAGTCAGTTTTATAGTGACGACAACCTCCCCAATGATCCATTACGAGAATGAGACCCGAAATTGGTCGATCTTCATGGATGAAACCGACGACCAAACAAAGAGGGTAAAGGACAAGATTGCAGAGGCCTTTTCAGAAATCAATACAGATCTTTCTTTCTTGACTTTATATCAGGACGCCCAGCAGTTACTGAAATACTACCCGGTGAGGATTCCCTATGCCCAGTTCCTTAGCGAGAACACACCCAACAGGCCATTGAGGATGAGAAGAGATTTTGGAAAGCTCCTTGCTGGCATAGAGACAATCACCCTTCTGTATCAGTTCCAGAGGGAAATTAAGGAGGACAATGGGACCCAATACCTGGTGGCAACTCTTGAGGACTATTACATGGCGGCAATTTTATTAGGCCCAACTTTCAAAGAATCCCTCTCTGGCACGAGTGAGAGAACACAAAAAATAATCGAGGCAGTTATCTCTCTTTATGAAAAGAATGGAAACCAAGGGGTAAAAGTTAAAGAGTTGGAGGAGGATTTGAAGGTGTCCAGGGATACCATCGAAAGATGGATCGAACCAGCTATAGAAACCGGAGAGGTCGAAGTTCAGGGGTCGAAGGGACGAATCCCAAAGACATATACCCCTGGAGAAAAAAGAGAGTGGATAAGTGGGACAGATCTACCGACTCCGGAACAGTTGGCGAAAGCCTTCCCTATGTTGGGCCAACGTTCCAGCGTGATCGATCCTATCACGGGGGCGGAGGTACTTATTAAATAGAATGATGAAAGGTATAACTCTAGGCTGCGGAGGTTAGGAGGTTGATCTTACCGTCTTTATTTTCAAACAGTTAAACCTCAGGAATCGTTTTGCGGAGGTTTGCGGAGGTTCTGAGGTTACGGCATTCGAAAACATTACAACCTATATAAGGCTTATCAATGGAACAGCGGCTTTTAGGGATTGAAGAATTGAGCGAGTATCTTGGGATCAGGCCCCAGACAATAAGGAATCGTTTGAGCGGGGGGACTTTTCCAACACCGGCAAAGAAAGTGTGCGGTCGGGTTAAGTTCGACCGAAGGGATGTGGAGAAATATTTGGATAGGCTGAAGCCGTCCTACGCGAAATGCGAAGATCGCGAAGCCGGGGGCGTTGACAGCAAGGGGCGCATCTGAGATACTATTTTTTAGAAGGGAGGTGGTGTCTCAGTAATCCCCATTTTGCCGGTTCCTCTGGATAGAAGGGAGGAAGATAAAATGGGTGTTTATAGGCAAAAGGACAGTAAGGGCAGACATTATGGCCCTTATATCGTCCAATACCCTTACCGAAGGGATCCCATTACCGGCAGAGCCGTCAGGACGAGCATCCAGGTCTACGGCTCGAAGAGATTGGCGGAACAGGTGTACCAGCGCAAGCTGGGGGAGTGGGAGAAGAAGAAGCGTCTGAAGAAGGAAAGCTGGAAGGAATACACATTCAACGAGCTTATGGAATGGTATCTGACCCATCCGAAGGCCAAGGCTAAGAAGACCTACAGCAGGGACGTTGAAACGGCGGGAGTGCTCAGGAAGCAATTCGGAAAGAAGCTTGCAAACGAAATCAAGCCCACGGACATCGAGTCGTTCCAGGCTCGGATGCTCACCACGCTTTCCAAGAGAGGCACTCCATACAAACCGGCCACGGTCAACCGTTTTGTCACGCTGCTCAAGAGGATGTACAACCTGGCTGTCAGAGATGATTTGGTAGAGAAGAACCCCTGCTGGAAGGTCTCTTTCCTGCCTGAAAGGAATGCAAGGGGCCGAGTCGCCTCTCCGGAAGAGCTTGAAGCCCTAATGAAGGAGCTTCCGGAATATTCCCTCATCTTGACCATCGGCTATTATCTTGGGATGAGGGAAGGGGAGATACTGGCATTGAGGCGGAAGCAGGTCCATTTCTACGAGGACAAGCCGGACGAAGGGTTCATTGAGCTGCGCGACGGCGAAACCAAGACCGGGGAAGGAAGGAGAGTCCCTTTTGGCATCGAGGTGGGTGCTCCACTGAGGCAATGGATGAGCGGCCGGAAAGGCAAGCCCGACGGCCTTCTGTTCGTGACCAGGAACGGAAACTACTTGGGCAACTTCCGAAGAGCCTTCCGGCGGGCGTGCAGGCGGGTGGGCATCAAAGGCCTGTGGTTCCACGACTTCAGGCACACCGCTGTCACGAACATGCGAAAAGCCGATGTGGATACCACCGTCATAATGGCCATCTCCGGGCACAAAACTATGGCTATGTTCAACCGCTACAACCGCGTCGACCTGGACGACGGCAGGATCGCCATGAAGAAGCTGCAAGCCTACCTTGCGAAAACCGAGGAGAAGGGCAATAAAATTGACTTAGGATTGACTTTGGGCTTCCAGGATGGAAACGCCGCTTTGGCTTAACCTATTGAATTAATTGGTGGCGGTGCAGGGATTTGAACCCCGGACACTGCGGATATGAGCCGCATGCTCTGACCGACTGAGCTACACCGCCGAATTATTAAATTTTACCGAATCCCCAATAATTGTCAATACATTTTCCCCAAAAAATAGACAATGACTTGATCCCAATCCTCCTCTCCCTTGAGGGGAGAGGGTTGGGTGAGGGTGGGAGGAGAGATTTGGCCACTCTTCCCACTAATGGCGAGGTTCGAGGATGAGGCAGAGGCCGTCGTGAAGGATTGCCGGAAGATGATTGAAAATGACATTTTTGTGGGGGTTGTGTTATGATCGTTTTCGATGAAACGAAAGACTCTAAGAAACGTGATCTTTCTGCTAGTCTCTCTGGCAGTCCTTCCTTGCGCCGTTGAAGAACCGTTTGCATCATCCCCCCATTTTGATTTTAATATTCAGTCCCATCATCTGATCATCCAGATGGATCCCTCCCGGCATCTCCTCAAGGCGGAAGATCGGCTTGAGATAGACGTGAAACGGGGAAGGTCCCCAACCCTTTCACTCCTCCTCAATCCTCACCTGAAAATCAGCCGGATCGTTGACCAGAGAACGGGACAGCCACTGTCTTGGTCTGAGGCCAATTTTTCAGCACACGCCAATCGGTTGGATCTCTCTCTTCAGGAAATGGAGGAGCCTCTGAGTCTCTCGATTTCTTACGAAGGTTCTATCTATGATCCTATCGTCAAGGAGAAGGAGCTTCCATTCGTAAGAGGAGATAAGACCTCCGGGCTCGTCGGTTCGGAAGGGGTCTATTTGTCATCGGATTCACACTGGTATCCTGACAGACCCGATTCAATAGCTACGTTCCAGGTCGAGGCGACCATTTCAGACCCATTTCGGATCGTCACCCAGGGTGAACTGGTGTCTGAAAAGCTTAAAGACGGTAGCTGGGTAAGCAAGTGGGTGAATGCACTGCCGGCTGAAAGCCTCACGCTCGTCGCCGGCAAATATTCTGTCAAAACACGGAAGGTGGACGGCATCAAAATCTCCACTTATTTTTTCCATGAGGATGACCGGTTTTCAGAGACCTTTCTCAATAGTGCTGAAGAATATCTAAAAATTTATTCAGACCTGCTGGGCCCATTCCCCTTCAAAAAGTTTGATATTGTCCAGAACTTTTTCTCAAGGGGCTATGGATTTCCAACCCTGACTCTACTCGCGCCCGAAGCCATCCGGCAGGCGAAAGAATTCCTCAAGCCGGGTACCCTGGATCATGAGATCGTGCATTCCTGGTGGGGGCACTATGTCAGCGAGAAACCCGGCACGGGCAATTGGGTGGAGCCCCTAACCACTTATTGCGCCAATTATTACGATAAAGAGTTGAAGGTTGGGAAGGACGTGGCCCACAAATACCGGCAGGATGTGATGCAGAAGTACGCCGTTAAAGTGCTTCTTTCAAAAGATTATCCTCTTCGGAAGTTCGAGGGAAAAGAGACGGAGTTGGATGCGCAGATCGGCTACGGAAAAGGCTCCATGGTCTTTCATATGCTCCGGAGGGTGATTGGGAAAGACCTCTTCTTCGCCAGCTTGAGACAATTTGCAATGCGATACGGCGGAAAACAAGCAAGCTGGGAGGATATTCAGAAAGTCTTTGAAGAGATGGGTGGGAAGCGGCTGAATCGTTTCTTTTCTGAATGGTTGGATCGGCCTGGCGGGCCCCAGCTGAAGTTGGAAAATGTTGGAGTTCAGGCCACCGCCGATGGGTTCGTCATCTCAGGGGAGGTGGTTCAGGAGGGGGACATATACGAGCTTCCCCTTCTCGTTGAAGTCGATGATGGGGTGGGAAAGAAACGCCTTATTTTGGAGGTTTCGAAGAAAAGAAGCTCTTTTTCCATGGAAGTTCCCAGAATGCCGTTGAAGCTCACTTTGGACCCCGATGATCAACTCTTTCGAAGGTTGTACCCGGAAGAAATTATCCCCGGATTGAATGCTTTGCTGGAAGACCCTGAGAAGGTCCTTATCCTCTCGGATCAAGGAGATGAGGAGAGTCGAAAGATCTATTTTGAACTGGCCAAGAGGGTGAAAGAGCTAAAGGGTGGGCAAATCCTATCGGCCAAAGAGGCGACCGAAGAGAAACTGAGAAACTCCTCTGTGATGCTTTTGGGTGAAAGCTGGAAGACTCCGATCCTCTCCAAATTCCTGTCCCATCTTCCAAAGCCCATGGATCACAAAGAGGGTTCATTCTTTATGAAGGGGGAGAAAGTGGATGAAGAAGATGAATCCCTTCTTCTTAGCTTTCCCAGGCCTCTTTCTCCGGGGAAATGGGTGAGCCTCTACTTCGGACGTTCTGCGGGTGCTCTTTCCCGGGCCCGGTCCCTCTTCTTCTACGGCTGGGATAGCTACATCCTTTTCAAGAATGGAAGGCCGAAAGAGAGGGGAGATTTTCCTCCAAGAAGCTCGCTTGTCTCGCACAATTTCCTGTCCAAAGATGATTTCGTCAAGGTAGAGCAACAGCAATTGAGGGAGCATGTCGCCTATCTGTCCTCCCCTGAGCTGGCCGGACGATTCCCGGGAACCTTAGGTCATCAAAAAGCGCAGACGTACCTGATCAAGCAATTGGAAGGGATGGGGTTGACGCCGGTTACTCAATCCTTCTCCATTGCCGTAAAAGAGGTCAAAGATGCTACCTTGGTTTTGAAGGCGCCCAATAGGGAACAGAACCTTAAGGCCATTCCCTTTCGGTTTTCCGCGCAAGGAAAATGGGAAGGCCCTTTCGTATGGATGCGTGAAAACAAAACAGATGAGATGGACAAACTCTTTGATAAAGGGGCCATGATTTTTCTGGATCTCACGAAAGAGTTTCACTATGAGCAGTTTTTAAGAAAGGTAAAGGAAGTTCAACAGAAGGGGGCCAGAGCCATTCTTTTCCTGACGAAGAAAGAGGATTTAGATTATTTGGCGCCCTATCTCACTTACCCTTCCTATTTCCCTCCGAAACTGGATGAGAAGCTACGCAAGAGAGAACAGGGAGACAGCCCTGTCCAGCGTTTGATCGAGGCTTCGAGGGTAGCGACAGGGGCCAAGGAACCGGATTTCTCAATTCATATCCCGGTCTTTTTCGTTCCCTACACCCCGGGGGAGGAAGATTGGACGAAGGGCATTCTCGACCAGGAGGATGTTTCCTTCGAAATCGGTCTTCAGTTTAAGAGGATGCGGTTTAAAGACGCAAATATCGGGGTGATGATGGAGGGCCATGATCCAAACAAGCAAAAGGAGTTTCTGCTCCTGGGCGTCCACTATGATCACCTGGGAAAAGATGAAAAAAGTGGAAAGACCTATCCGGGAGCGGAGGATAATGCATCAGGGGTTTCGGCCCTCTTAGAAATCGGAAGGTCTCTGGCGAAGAGAAACACGGATTTAAAAAGGAGCGTGATCCTGGTCTTCTTCGGAGGCGAGGAGTGGGGATCGTGGGGATCCCGTTACTTCGTCAATCACCCCTTTGTTCCTCTGACACAGATCAAGGCAATGTTCTCTTTGGATACGCCCGGCGGCACGACGGACGAAAAAGAAGTCTTTTTGATCGGAAGCTCCATCCAGCCCTCTCTGGCGCAGCTAAGCCGGAGGTTCTTGGAGCCCTTGGGAATCAGAGAAGGAAGGAACATCGACCCGTATTCGTTCGAGCTTGGGAGGGATCATTATCTTTTCCATCAAAAGGGGATCCCGACATTGGACTTTGTTGCATCGGATTACAAAAAGACGCGTGCCTCCCACGATCATCTCGAATCCGTCAATTTTGAGAAGCTCGCAGATGTGAGCAAACTCATCTATCTAACCGCCTATGAATTTCTAACGGAGCCGTCCAACCCGATAGGGAAATAAGAAGAGACGCGGTGAAACGGAGATACGGAGACGCGGAGATGGAAAGACAGGGAGAATGGCTGATTTCAGAATGCGGAATGCGGAATCGAAAAGATAAGACGTGGTGAAACGGTGATGAGGAGATGAGTGATGCGAATCGCCTATTTTGATTGTTTTTCGGGAGCCAGCGGGGATATGATTCTCGGTTCCCTGATCGATGCCGGGCTGAGCCCTCGAGGACTGAGGGAAGAGCTGAAAAAACTCCGAATCCCGACCGTGCGTTTAAAAACGGAGAGGGTTTTGAAGGGGAGTCTCGCGGCCACCCAGGTGATCGTTGAAGGAAGAAATGAGAAGAGAACCCATCGCAATTTGAAAGAGATTCTGAGGATCATTGAAAGAAGCGGAGTGGAAACCGATGTGAAGGAGAAGAGCAAGGAAATTTTCAAGCGGATTGCTTCGGTGGAGGCGAAGATCCACCGAACTCCGGCGGAGGAGGTCCACTTTCATGAAGTGGGCGGACTGGATTCCATTGTCGACATTGTCGGGTCGGTATGGGGCATCCGACAGCTGGGGATTGAAAAGACCTATGTCTCCAGGGTGAATGTGGGAGGAGGATTTGTAAAATGCGAACATGGAACCCTTCCGGTCCCAGCCCCTGCGACACTTTTGTTGATGGAAGGGAAAACGATCTTTTCGTCGGGAGTGGAGAGGGAGCTTTTCACGCCCACGGGTGCCGCTATCCTCACCACACTGGGATCTGAGTTCGGTTCAATGCCTCCGATCAACATAGACCGAATTGGCTATGGGGCCGGCCGAGCCGACCTCCCCCATCCGAATCTTCTGAGGCTGATCGTCGGGACCTTGGGGTCGGCCTTTGGAAAAGAAAGGGTCGTCGTCATCGAAACGAATATTGATGACATGAACCCTCAGTTCTATGACTATGTGATGGAAAAACTCTTGGCCATGAAAGTCCTCGAGGTGTTCATCACTCCCATTCTGATGAAGAAGAATCGGCCAGGCCATCTGCTCACCGTGATCTGTCCGTCCGAAATGCTGGCTTCTGTCATAAAATTTCTTTTCGAAGAGACGACGACGATTGGTTTGAGATGGCATGAAGAGGAGAGGGCGAAGGCCGACAGGGAAATCATACCCTGTCAAACGAAGTATGGAAGAATCCGTTTCAAAGTGTCGAGATGGGAAGGCAAGGTCGTCAACCTTTCCCCGGAATATGAAGATTGTAAGAGGTTGGCCTTAGAAAAAGGAGTTCCTCTTAAACAGATCTTTGAGGAGGCGAAAAAGGAGATCATTACCCTTCAAAAAGGTGGGCGGAGACCTTCCCACCTCCAAGAGAAATGAACCCCCATAAACCCATGATTGATTGGTATTATTGTCATTTTCCCTCGGCGCAAGACGCCTAAACCAGCCTATTTGTCGTTTTTCCACTTTCTTGATATTTACGCCTATCGAGCTTACATTATATATCAAAGAAGGGAGGTGCTTTCGATGAATTATAAAAGGGCCCTTTATTTTATAAGCGTTTTGTCAGCCTTAGTCCTTTTCATGCCTTTTCAAGGACGGGCTCAATTATTTCCGTACGAGGGAGGACCAACCAAACCAGGTACGCATGCCCCAGTCATCACCCATGCCTTTGCCGTCGAGAAGGGATATTATGGATATATTTGGAAAATCTATCTTGAGGCAGATGATCCAGATGGGGACATGCTTCGAATCGCCTCGATGGTGGACGAGGTGGGTTATGGTCATTACCCGACCGATTGGATCTATCTGAAACCTCAATATCAAAAGCACTTCAAGGGGTATATCCAGTGGAATACGTACAGTACAAATGCAGGGTACTTGCCTGAGTGGACACAGATTACCCTGAAGGTTGCTGTATTTGACAAGGCTGGGAACGAGAGCAATGAGGTCGTTCTCCCGTTCAGTTTCGAGTTAACGCCGAACCAATATGCGTATACCCTGCCCGCTCCTTTCGATCAGGGGAATCTCCCAAGGCTGGGGTATGTCGATGTCGATCTTTATTATCCTGGTGAGGGGGGGTACGGGAGGATAGGTCATTGGTAATCCTTATACTGTAGAAACACCCAATTTTGAGGGCCGCTGTGTAAAAGCGGCCCTTTTTATTTCTTCGTGAGTTTTGATCGATGCACTCCCAGGGCTGGGCTTTGGCGGGCTCTTTTATTTCTTCTTGCTTTTCTCAATGGGGAATGGTAGAAATTTTTTATCATCTTATATTCCATCATACGGGAGGGATACCATGAGCCAAAATATCTTTCGAAGGAATTCGGTTATCGCTTTGTGGCTGCTGATCGTTCTGAGTGCGACGTGGATGGGCTGTACGACAACGGTGAAGGAGCGCCAGCAGGGTCAGCCTGCAGGAGGAGTGACGGGAGAGGCGACGTCAGAGGAGGGGATGGGTAAGTATTATTATTTCGACGATGTCCGTGTCCCAAGCGAGTTGAATTATAGGCAGAATAAGTCTTTTGTCTATGAGACTCCCGGATTTAAAGCGGGCATTCTGGTTTTTTCAAAATGGCGTCTCGATGTAGACTCCTTGATGGATTTCTTTAACTACCAAATGGGAAAAGACAATTGGAAAGCAGTGAACAGCTTTAAGGGGAAAGAATCCGTTCTCAATTTCTCAAAACCGGATAAAACGTGTACGATCAAGATTGTTGAAAAATGGTATGGTACGGCCGTTGTGGAAATTCGAGTGGGTCCGTTAGGAGAAAAGAAGATGTAAGAGTCAGGTATGCTATTGGATCAATTCAAAAGGGCCATTGACTGCCACCGTTTAGTGGAAAAAGGTGATCGGTTGATTGTGGGTGTCTCGGGAGGGGTGGATTCAATGGTCCTCCTCCATCTATTATACGCCTGCCGCGAAGCGTTTGACCTCTCACTTATCGTAGCTCATGTCAATCATGGTTTCCGACCCGTCGAGTCGGAAGACGAAGCCGAGATGGTTCGGAAGGAGGCGGCACGGCTTGGCTTGCCTTTGGAATACGGACAATTCAATGTAAAAGAATTTCAAAAAACGATGGGGCTCTCTCCGCAGGATGCAGCCAGAAGGATTCGTTTCCACTTCTTTTATAACCTTCTCCAAAGGCATGAAGCACAGAAGATCGTACTCGGCCACCACGCGGATGATCAGGTGGAGACGGTGCTCTTAAAACTAATCAGGGGATCTGGGTTACAGGGCCTAAAAGGGATGCTTCCCATTCGGGAAGGAAGGGTGATTCGACCTCTTCTTGGAGTGTGGAGGGAGGAGATTCGAACCTTCGCCGCAGAGAAAAAGGTCCCTTTTCTACTAGATTCGTCAAATCTCGAGAGCGATTACCTTCGGAACAGAATCCGCCTGACTCTGATTCCGTTGATGGAAAGGGAGTATCAGCCGAATTTCAAAGAGACCCTCCTGAGGACCTCGAACATTCTCAGGGAAGAAAATGACTATTTAGAGAAAGGCGCCGAGGCGGCGTATCAAGAGATTGTCCGGAAGGAGAAGGATACCCTTTTCTTCAAATTCTCAGAATACCGATCCCTTCATCAAGCCGTTCAGTGGAGAGTGATGAAGAAGATCTTGGAGAAAGTTTATAATTGGGGAACGGGCGTGGAGGAAGGAGAGTGGTCAGAGGTTCATAAAATTTATGAGAAATTGCGCCAATCTTCTCCAAGTTTTCTTCTCGAGTTGCCCCATGGAGCCTGGGTTGAGAAACGCTACGACCTGGTTTTGTTGGGGAAGGGAAAGGTAAAACCGTTACCGCCTTTTGAAGTTGAACTTCGCTCCCCGGGCAGTACCTTTATCGAAGAGATTGGAAAGGAAGTGGTCGTTGAGGAGACGGATCGACACAAGCTTAAAGATTACAATGGACCTGCCAACACAGCTCTCGTGGATTACGGAAGCCTACAATTTCCGTTGAAGATGAGGAATTTCAGACCGGGCGATCGGTTCCATCCGTTGGGAGTGAAAGGAACTCAAAAGTTGAAAGAATTCTTTATTGATCATAAGGTCCCAAAGGTTGAGAGGCCCAATATCCCCCTGCTCGTTTCAGGAGAGAGGATTGTATGGATCGTCGGGTATCGCATTGATGAACGGGCAAAGGTGACCGAGAAGACAGAAAAGGTCTTGGTAGTAAAGATCGTTTAGAAAGAACCATCAACTTCCCCTTACTTATTCAATCCCGCAAACCCTGCAACAGCCCTTGACAACCGACAGAACATTAGGTTAATAAATCCTAATTCCTATAGAAAAAGTATGATTTAATAACTCATGAAAATTTCAACGAAAATCAGATATGGGGCAAGGGCGATGTTAGAGCTTGCCTCTCATTATGGGGAAGGGCCTATTGAGTTGAAGGAGATAGCCAGGAAGGAAGATATTTCCCTAAAGTATCTTGAGCAGGTGATCAATCCGCTTCGTGCTGCGGGTTTGGTGAAATCAATTCGTGGGTCCAAAGGCGGGTATTCGTTAGCGAAGGCTCCTTCTCAAATCTGTTTGTACGATGTGGTTGAGACCCTGGAGGGAGCGCTCAATTTGGTTGAATGTTTGCATGATTCGAAGGCCTGTCAGAAAACCTCCTCGTGTGTCACTCGAGATATCTGGAAAGAAGTTTCGGATGCCATCTCACAAATTTTTTATTCCGTTACCTTGGAAGATATGGTTAACCGGAGAAAGGAAAAAGAAGGACGCGACTCGGCGACGTACCAGATTTAAATATGCTCTGCGCATAGCGCTAAGCGCTCAGGGTCATTTTTTAGGAGCAGCGATGGCAAAAATAGCCAACTTCATCTCTGAATTGATAGGACGGACCCCTTTGTTGAAATTGAATCGAGTCACCGTGGGGTGTAAAGGCCAGGTCATAGCGAAACTCGAGTCCTTTAACCCCTGCGGAAGTGTGAAAGACCGCATCGGCTATGCGATGATTGAAACGGCTGAGAAGGCAGGTTTGATAAAGGAGGATACGGTTATTTTAGAACCTACGAGTGGAAATACGGGGATCGCTTTGGCATTTATCTGCGCGGCGAAGAAATATCCCTTGGTTCTGACGATGCCGGATACCATGTCTATTGAACGCGTTCATCTTCTTAGAACGTTTGGCGCGGAGGTTATCCTGACGCCCGGAAATGAAGGGATGACGGGTGCGGTGAGGATGGCGGAAGAGATGGCTTCAAAGGATGCTCGATATTTTATTCCACAGCAGTTTAAGAACCCTGCGAATCCCGAGATCCACCGAAAGACCACCGCTCTGGAAATCTGGGAAGATACGGATGGGCAAGTGGATGTCTTAGTGGCGGGTGTGGGAACAGGAGGGACGATTAGCGGAATTTCTGAAGTCCTCAAGAAAAGAAAGCCGGAATCCAGAGTCATCGCCGTGGAACCGAAGAATTCTCCGGTCCTTTCAGGAGGGAGACCAGGACCCCATAAGATACAGGGGATCGGTGCCGGTTTTGTTCCAGAAGTGTTTCGAGCGGACTTGGTCGATGAGGTCATTGAAGTATCGGACGAGGATGCCGGAGGAATGACAAGAAAGCTGGCCAAAGAAGAGGGGGTATTGGCAGGGATCTCCTCCGGTGCAGCGGCATGGGCAGCCATTGAGGTAGCCAAGAGGCGAGAGAGCGAAGGGAAGATGATCGTCGTCATCCTGCCCGACACAGGGGAACGATATATCAGCACCCGGCTGTTTAATGGGATAAAATAAAAGTTCGGAGTTCAGAGTTCGGAGTATCAATGCCAACAGTTATAAAATCAAAGCTAACTACGAATTATTTTCTCCGCATTCCGCAATCTGCACTCCGCAATCGAATCAGGGGGTGATCTTATGGTATGGATCATGGGTGGCCCCGATATGGGGATGGATTAGAGTTAAGAATTAAGAGTTGAGAGTTGAAATCCGAATTCTGAAACCCGTGGTCTGCAGTTAAACTATTCGGAGGTAAAACATGGCCAAAACCATTGAGGAGATAAATGATAAGATTAAGAAGGGAAAAGCCGTTGTGCTCACGGCAGAGGAGATTATCGGGTATGCTGCTGAAAAAGGAGCGAAAAAGGCAGCTCAGGAGGTAGATGTCGTCACCACAGGAACCTTTGGCCCAATGTGTTCCTCGGGGGCCTATTTCAACGTAGGACACACAAAACCCCGGATCAAACTGGGAGGGGGAAAGACCTATCTCAACGATGTCCCGGTCTACACAGGTCTTGCGGCGGTCGATTTTTTCTTAGGGGCGACTGCAATGCCAGATGATGATCCAAGGAATAGAATCTATCCTGGAAAGTTCGCCTATGGGGGAGCCTATGTGATTGAGGAACTGGTTGCCGGCAAGGATGTAAGACTTACGGCAACCGCTTATGGGACAGATTGTTATCCCAGGAAGACTTTGGAAACGTATATCTCCCTCAAGGATATGAACGAGGCAGTTCTTTTCAACATAAGAAATGCCTACCAAAACTATAATGTGGCTGTCAATCTTTCAGATCGAATGATCTATACTTACATGGGAGTTCTTCAGCCCAAGATGGGTAATGCGAACTACTGCAACGCCGGACAGCTGAGCCCCCTCATGAACGACCCCTTTTACAAAACCATCGGGATCGGTACTCGAATCTTCCTGGGTGGAGGGATAGGATATGTCGTGGGAAATGGAACTCAGCATAACCCCGACGTGAAACGGACGGAAGGCGGTATTCCTAAGGTGACCGCTGGGACCCTTGCCGTAAAGGGAGATCTCAAGATGATGAGCCCGAAGTGGCTGAGGGGAACTTCCTTTACCGGGTATGGAGTGACCCTCACCGTTGGTATCGGAGTTCCCATTCCCGTATTAAATGAGGAGATCCTTCGGTATACTACGGTTCGGGATGAGGAGATATTGGCTCAAGTGGTGGACTATAGCGATTCCTATCCTCAGTGTAATCCCGGAAGCCTCGGTGAGGCGAATTATAGGCAACTCAAGAGCGGCAGGATTACGGTCCAGGGAAAGGAGATTCCAACCGCTGGCCTCTCCAGCTATCTGAAAGCCAGGGAAGTGGCTCAGACCTTGAAGGAGTGGATCGAAGCGGGAAAGTTCTTTTTGACCCGGCCCGTTGAACTTCTGCCCTCTGTCGATTCCGGGGTTGTTCTTAAAACCTTGAAAGAACGACCCATTAAAAAAATATAGCAGATTGCAGACTTCCTCACCCTTCTCCTCTCGCCGTCGCCTGCCTGCCGGCAGGCAGGGGGAGAGGGCGGGGTGGAGGGGATCCGAAACCTAAAAAGAGGTGTCCCATGCAGAAAAAAAGAATTGTTCTCAATTACCCTCAGCATCTCGTCGATCAACCCGTTCTCTCAAAACTCGTCAAGGATTATGATTTGGTCGTCAATATCATGAGAGCCCGGATTACACCCAAGGAAGAGGGAAGGCTCGTCTTAGAGCTTACCGGGAAGAGGGCCGGGATGGAGGCAGGGCTCAAATATCTCAGCGAGATAGGTGTGCAGACCCAATCTTTGGCCCAGGACGTCAAATGGCATGAGGATCGCTGCACCCACTGCACGGCCTGTATCAGTGTCTGTCCTATGAAGGCATTGGATGTCCAAAGGACGAATATGGAGGTCTCCTTTAAACGGGACAAGTGCATTGCCTGTGAACTGTGCATTCCGGTCTGTCCTTACCAGGCCATGGAAATCCTTTTTTGATAGGGGTCAAGGGGGCCTGGGATTCAAGGGTCGAAGCGGGCAGATTCTCGTAAACCAACGTAAATTCACAAACGATTACTATTCGTACGCTTGATAAACATTGCAGCGGCCTCATCGACGGCGTTGATTGAGACATCGTTGACAGTGCCTGCCCTGTACCATCATAAGGTTCAGGGCAGGCCGTCGGCCAGGAATGCGGACGATACTCTAAAAAGGTGAAGCGGAGATGAGTCAAAGGGTAGTGGTTGCCATGAGTGGGGGCGTGGATTCGAGCACGACTGCCTGGCTCCTCAAGCAAAAAGGCTATGAAGTCATCGGGGCGACGATGTGTATCGGAATGACGGACAGAGCCCGGGGAGGGCCGGCCCGGTGTTGCGGTGTTGCCGACATCGAGGATGCCAGACGCGTCGCGCTTGAACTCGATATTCCTTTTTATGTTTTCCATCTCAGAGAGGAGTTTGAAAAAGAAGTCGTCCAATATTTTTGCGACGAGTACGCTAAAGGGAAAACGCCTAACCCTTGCATCCTATGCAATGAGAAAGTAAAGTTCGGCTCTTTTTTGAAGAGGGCCTTGGAACTGGAGGCAGATTTTATCGCCACGGGCCATTATGCAAGATTGGATTTCGACGAAAGGATCGGACATTATTTTTTAAGAAAAGGCGTGGATCAAAAGAAGGATCAATCCTATGTCCTTTTCTCTTTGACTCAGGACCAATTTCGTCATACGCTATTTCCATTGGGAGAGCTTCGGAAAGAAGAAGTGAGGAACAAGGCGCTTCAACGGGGTCTTCGGGTACATGACAAACCCGACAGCCAGGAGGTCTGTTTTATTCAGGAATCGTCTTATCATTCTTTTTTATCCGAGAGGTTTGAAAAGTCGTTTGAACCGGGTCCCATGGTCGATAGAAAAGGGAACGTCTTGGGAAGACATAAAGGAATCCCTTTCTACACCATTGGCCAGCGAAGGGGTCTTCACCTGGCAAAAGGAAAGCCTCTCTACGTGATTGGGATCGATCGAGAAAAGAATACGATTGTCATTGGAGAAGAAGAAGAGGTTTACGGTGACACATTTATTGTCGAATCTGTCAACTGGATTGTTCCACGGGAAAGGATTCCTTTCCATCAGACCCAGGTGAAGATCAGGTATAACCATCCTGGCTCGGAGGCCGGCCTCTCACCCAAGGGGGAGGGTGAATTGGAGGTGAAGTTCAAGTCGCCTCAGAAGGCTATCACTCCCGGGCAAGCAGCGGTTTTTTACGATGGGGATACCGTGCTCGGAGGAGGATGGATAAAAAAAGTTCTGAGTTAAAAATTACGAGTTCAGAGTTCAGAGCTGAGAGTTCAGAGTGATGAGTTTAGAGTTAAATATTAAGACTCAAAAATTAAGGGAAATAATTCAATCGATGGGGAAGGTGCTGGTTGCCTTTTCAGGGGGGGTGGATAGCACCCTCCTTCTGAAGGTGGCTCAAGATACCCTCGGGGATGGGAATGTCCTTGCTGTCACGGCACATTCTCCTCTTTACCCGGAACGGGAATTGGCAGGAGTAAGGAAACTGATTCGAACCTTAAGAACGAGACACCGCCTGATCGAATCGAATGAGCTGGAGATTCCCGGATTCTCAAAAAATCCTCCCAACCGATGCTACCACTGCAAACGGAAGCTCTTCGGAGAATTATTGGAAGTGGCCAGAGAAGAAGGGATCTCCTGTATCGTCGAAGGCTCCACCTTAGACGACGACAAGGACCACAGACCCGGAAGGGTGGCGGTTCAGGAGCTGGGGATCAGAAGCCCCCTCAAAGAAGCCTCCTTCACAAAAATGGAAGTGAGGGAATTGTCCAAAGCATTGGGGTTGCCCACATGGGATAAACCTTCTTTCGCCTGCCTCGCGTCGCGATTTCCTTACGGAGAGAAAATCGATGAAGAGGGATTGAGAATGGTCGATGAAGCAGAGGATTTCCTGTTTGGATTGGGGTTCAAGCAGGTCCGGGTGCGCCACTACGGGAATCTGGCGAGAATCGAAATTCTCAAGGAAGAAATGCAACGTCTGATCGACGGCCCGTTGAGAGAGAAAGTGGCAGACCGTTTGAAAGAGATTGGCTATCGCTACGTCACGCTGGATCTTCAGGGTTTCCGCTCTGGGTCCATGAATGAGGTTCTACGATGAGAGCCATCGCTCTCCTATCCGGAGGGCTCGACAGTACGCTCGCGGCCAAGGTGGTCATGGAACAGGGAATCGAACTCGAGGCCCTCAATTTTATGACGTTATTTTGCACCTGCACCAGCCGGGGGGCTACCTGTCTGGCGTCTCAAAAGGCCGTTGAAACGCTGGACATTCCTTTGAGAATATTCAATGTCTCCGAGGAATACCTCGGCGTGGTGAAGGATCCCAAACATGGTTATGGGAGAAATATGAATCCCTGCATCGATTGCCGGATTTTCATGCTGAAGAAAGCCAAGGCCTATATGCAGGATTCGGGAGCCGCTTTCATCGTTACGGGTGAAGTGCTGGGACAAAGACCCATGTCCCAAAGAAAAGAGGCGATGCGGCTGATTGAAAAGGAGGCAGAACTCGAGGGTCTCATCCTGCGACCCCTCTCTGCCAACGTCCTTCCAATGACCGTTCCGGAAAAGCAAGGATGGGTAGATCGGGAGAAGTTGTTAAAGTTTCAGGGACGGTCGAGAAAGCCTCAGATCCAATTGGCAGAGCATTATGGCATTCATGACTATCCATGCCCTGCCGGCGGATGTCTTCTTACAGACCCTGGGTTTGCAAAGCGCATGAAAGACTTGATGCTCCACGAACCTGCCTTTTCCATGAACGATGTCCACCTTCTTAAGATCGGGAGACATTTTCGGCTCTCCGACGGAGTGAAATTGGTGGTCGGGAGGAATGAGGAAGAGAACCGAAAGATCGAGACCTTTGCTCAGGAGCAGGATCTTCTATTTAAGCTATCCGGTTTCCCGGGGCCCCTTTCTCTCCTGAGAGGAAAGGCCGATGGAAGAGATATCGAGAAGGCGGCAGCCATCACAGCTCATTATAGCAAGGCAAAAGACTTAGGGAATACAGAAGTAATCTATAAGATTGTGAATGAAGATCGCTATCGATCTCTTTCTATCTCGCCTATTCCGAGGGGAGAAATTGAGAGACTGATGATCAATGAGTAAAACCCCCAACCGCCGACTTCTGGAGGGCAGGCGGCCAGTCTCTTGAGAGGGAAGGGAGGGGGGCGGAGAATATGGCGAAAGGGCTAAGGGAGCAACCATGAGAAGAGAAATCCGGAAGATTGGAGATAAGGTTCTCGAAGGAAAGGACGTCAGTATGAAGGATGTGCTTCCCCTGTTAGGGACAAACGGGCCTGATGTCTTGGACCTTGCTGCTGCGGCCAATCGCGTGAGAGAGGAGTTCAACGGGAACAAGATCGATCTCTGTTCACTGCTCAGTGTCAAATCAGGAAAGTGCCCCGAGGACTGCGCTTTCTGCGCCCAGTCGGCTCACTACAAAACGGAAGCCCCTGTTTATCCTCTAATGGATATACAGCGAATAGTAGAAGAGGCTAAGGAGGCCCAGGCAAGAGGGACGGGCCGCTTCTGTCTCATCACGAGTGGTCGGGAGGTAAGTGACAAAGAATTTGAGACCATTCTGGATGCGCTCGGCCGAATACGGAGAGAAACAACCCTCGACCTCGATTGCTCTTTGGGAACGTTGAGCAAAGAAAGGGCAGAATCTTTGAGAAAGGTTGGGGTGACCCGATATAACCATAACGTGGAAACGGCGGAGAGCCATTTTCTCCAAATATGCACGACCCACTCTTTTAGGGACCGCGTGAAGACCGTTGAGGTTTTGAAGGGACAGGGATTCTCGGTCTGCTGTGGAGGAATCATCGGTCTGGGAGAATCCCTTCAGCAACGCCTGGAACTTGCCTTCTCCCTTAAGCAACTTGGGATCGACTGCATTCCCTTCAATATTCTTAATCCCAGACCCGGGACGCCTTTGGAGAATTCGGAACCCATCCCTCCCATGGAGGTCATCAAGACCATTTCTCTGTTTCGTCTCGTTTTACCCAAAGGGACGATAAAGATTGCGGGCGGGAGAGAAGCCAATCTGAGAGATTTGCAGTCCCTTGCCCTTCTCGCCGGTGCAAACGGCCTGATTGTGGGAAATTATCTGACAACCCCCGGCCGGAACGCGGAGGACGATTTGACAATGGTCAAGGATCTCGGATTTAAATTGAGATCATAGAAACTGACTGATTGCGCTGCACGAATCTTTGTTGAGTGAGGGTTTTAGCTTAAGGTCCTAATGGTTTTATCTCCATCATCGTGCATCTCGAGCCGTCTATCATTATTTCGTCTCCGTCACACACATTGCTTTTAATGAGCTGGATTTTTGATGTCGGTTGGACGTTACAACCGAGGACGTCAAAGCGGGCGACAGGTGACGGTCCGGCGTAAAGAACGACCGTATTGGTCCCTTCCAAGGAAAAGTTGCTGAAAGCTCCGATGGTCATGCATTCTGCCGAGCTTAGACTCGGAATCAGAAAAAAAATCCCCAAGCATAGTACCCCAAATATGTTTTTCCCCATTTCTTTAACCTCCTTGCCGCTGGAAATGGCGAAGCATCGCGCTCAATTCAAACTTATTCAAAATAAGCCAAATTGTAAACGGGGTAAAGGCCCTATTTTTTTAATGAAAGTGCTGTATTTTCCGGGTGTCTTTTGCTGGAGGACCAACAACATTCTGAAAGAAATCCTTTGTGGAATCGTCGGGCAGGACTTACAGCATGCGTTTAACCGAGGCTTTTGCTATAATAAGGGAAATCGTGGAGACCGAAGTGCTGCGTCGGGACATCCGGCTTTCTTTCTGAGCTGCGCTCCTGGTAGGTTACAAGAAATGCGAAGTCAACCGCGAGAAGGAAAGGTTAGTCTATGAAGCGGAAAAAGTTTGTCGATTTGAGTTTGCCCATTGAATCAGGACTCCCGAGTGACCCTCCGATGATGATTCCAAAAATCGATTATGTCGATCACATCCAGGGCGCCGAAGGGATGAAGGAGTTCTTTCCGGGAGTCACGCCCGAACAGCTGCCCGGCGGTATGGGCTGGGCCGTAGAGTTCCTCACGTTGGCGACTCATTCGGGAACGCATTTGGATGCTCCCTACCATTATCACCCCACCATGGACAAGGGGAAACTTTCGTTCACCATCGACCAGATCCCTCTGGATTGGTGTTTTAGCAACGGGGTCGTCCTCGATTTTCGCCACAAGGCAGACGGTGAAAGGATTAGGGCAGTGGACATCGAGAAGGAATTGAAACGAATCAAATACAAGGTCCGTCCGCTCGACATCGTCCTTATCCAGACCGGGGCTGATGCTGCCTGGGGTACACCAGCGTATTTAACCAAAGGCGCTGGGATGGATCGCGAGAGCACCCTGTTCCTTACGGAGAAAGGGGTGAAGGTGGTGGGTATTGATGCGTGGAGTTGGGATAGGCCCTTGCCTTTCCTGGCCAAAGAGTTCAAGAGGACCGGGGACCCAAGGGTCATCTGGGAAGCCCACTTTGCGGGGATCGAGATTGGATATTGTCATATGGAGAAATTGGCGAACTTGTCAGCGATCGGGAAACCTCACGGGTTCAAGGTGTGCTGTTTTCCTATCAACATCAAGAAGGCTAGCGCAGGCTGGGTTCGGCCTGTCGCCATCGTAGAGGAAAAGGCATAAAACTTTTTGTAAAATTCCGCCTTTGAGCAATGAAAATCCCCCTTCGCCCCCCCCTTGGTTGTCTAATGATAGGGAAAAGATATTAAGGGGGTAATCATTTCCTCCCTTTGGCAAAGGGAGGTTGGGAGGGATTTTAAGATGATATTTTTTAATTAAATAGGAGTAGATTCGACCTATGATCAAGAGTTTTGGGAAGAAAAAGCCGAAGGTTGATCCCACTGCGTTTGTCAGCGAGAATGCCTATTTGGTCGGAGATATAAAAATAGGAAAAAATTCCAGTATTTGGCCCGGCGCGGTTTTGAGGGCAGATCGATTCCGAATTCAAATCGGCTGCAATTGCAGTATCCAGGACAACTGTGTTATCCATGCAGGCGTGGCGGACGTCATCATCGGAGACAATGTGATCGTGGGACACGGCTCCGTCATCCATTGTTCCAGAATCGGGAACAAAGTTCTTATCGGAATGAATACCACCCTCGGTATTTTTGCGGAAATTGGCGATGACTGTATCATTGGAGCCCATTCGATGGTGAAAGATCGTTTCAGGGTTCCTCCAAGATCTTTGGCCGCAGGGGTGCCGGCGAGAATGAAGAGGACGATAAACACAAAAGAGATAGAGAGGATTATTTCCGGAGCCAACTTTTACGTGGCCCTCTCGAGAGACTTCAAGAAAGAAGGTCTTTAAGCCGGGATGGCGACCGTTCGGCGGACCGGTTCGGCTGAGCTCACTGAAGTCTTATGCCGAAGGCCTAATGCCGCCGAATGAGTCCGAGGGAAAAATTGAGAAAAATGGAAAGTCGAGTTTATGCGGTTGGGAATATTCTGGTGCTCTCGCTGTTCTTAGTCGCGGCCCTCGTCACAAAAGCCGGGGCGGAGGAAAAGGGCGATCCTGAGCAATGGATGAGGGAAGCCGAGACAGCCCTCGTGCGGGTCGAGAATTACCGGGCGATTTTCCACAAGCAGGAGCGAGTCGAAGGAAGGCTCATGGAGGAGGAGACGGTCCTGTTAAAGTTCAAGAGGCCGTTTAAGGTTTACATGAAGTGGATAAAGAGACCTTACAAGGGCCCCGAATTGCTCTATGTGGAGGGATGGAACGATAATCGCATGATGGTTCGGGACAGTGGGATCATGGGTATAATGACAGTGAACATCAACCCGAAGGGGTCGTTGGCCATGAAAGGAAACCGTCACCCCGTCACCGACTCGGGTCTGGATCACCTGGTGAAGCTCTTGGGGAACGATATGCGGAGAGGGGTCAAGGAGAAAGAACTTAAGTTCAAGGAAGTGGGCGAAAAGATCCTTTATGGCCGCAGGACCCGACGGGTTGAAGTCTTCTCACCGAGAGACAAAGCAAAAGACTATTAGTGTTACCGGGCCGTATTAAACCTGGATCTTGAGAGGAAAGTTCCCATCAAGATTCAGATCTATGATTGGGGAAACAACCTCATTGAAAACTACGGGTACGAGGATCTGAGGTTCAACGTGGGCCTCAGCGATGCTGACTTCTCGCCCAAAAATCCGGAGTACAAGTTTTGATTACTTCCAGGAAACAATAACTGTTACTCTTTGGGGCGGGTGTAGATGGTTCTGTAACGGTCGTGGAAGGCGGCGATGCACGTCATGCATTCCTCAGAGGAGGTGTCCACGGGTTCGAGAAGAACTTCGAATCCGAGCTCCTTGTATTGGTCTGCCATCTCCGATAGGCGGGGCTCATCGATGGTGAAACGTTTCTCCCAACCTTGCTTGTTAAGTTCTTGTTCTCGGATCATTTAAAAGAAACTTTGTACACCCTCACCCCGCCCTCTCCCTCAAGGGAGAGGGGGAGAAGTTACAGGTCTTCCATTCAATAGGGAAAAGTCACCTGCGACCGTATAAGGTCTTCCATCCTTCCGAGTGAGAGATGGCCTTTGGTTCACAGACTCCGACACAGGGTGCTCGTTTATCACCGTAGCCGGGGCGGCAGGGAGCGCAGCTATACCTGACTTTTTTCCGCTCCTCATGCTTTACAAAGGCCACGGGTTCTTGGCGGAAAATGTCGATCTCGTCCGGCCCCACCTCGAGGATTTTGGCTGGACAGACTTCAGGGCACTTGCCGCAGCCAGTGCACTTATCCGTATCGATGACGACATACCAGTCGCCGGACCCGTCCTTAAAACCATAATTGGCTATCATAATTTGTCGCCTATAAGTAGATTTGGCTAGAGGCTGTGCGGTTACAACTACCAATGGCCTGAGGGTTCGAGGGTTCAAGGAGTCCAGGGTTCAAGTGAATCCTTCTCTCTATCATTACTACTTAAGGCCACGCATTCCCTCATCCGTAGAATCCCTTCACCGAAACTTCTGCCGGCCTTATTCGCTCTTTGCCATTTCACTCGATCCCTTGACCCCTTGAATCCTTTTTGGTCCGTTTAGGCTTTTCTCTCGCTCTTCGCTTTACCCATTTTCAAGAGGGCTTGTCCGAACAGGGCTGCTCCAATGCCGCCGGCGAGCTGCGTGTCAAAGGGATAACCGCGACCGGCATACTTTTTTTTATTCCAAACACGTTCGGCAGTTTTAATGCCTAATTCCTTTTCCAGTCTCTTTACAACACCGACATTCTTGGCGATCCCGCCGGTAATGACAAACTTTTCCTTTACACCCAGACGGTTCAATAGTTCCATGATTCGGTGGGCCATCGCAGAACAGTAAGCAGCCATGATATCGTTTTCAGGCATTCCCGACTCCAACAACCCGACGACTTCACTCTTGGCAAATACGACACAGGTACTGCTGATCATGGGAGGCTCTCTCTTGATCTTAAACGAGCGGGGTCCGATCTCCCAGACAGGGACGCGGATCAGGTCAGCAAAGACTTCCATCCCCCGGCCCGTTCCCGCCGCACACTTGTCGTTCATCATAAAATTGAGGACCTTTCCTTGATCATCGACGTTGATGGCTTTGCAGTCCTGTCCCCCCATGTCCATGACGGTTCTGACTTCCGGGCCATACATGAAGTTGGCCCCCCGGGCGTGGCAAGAGATCTCAGTAATGGACTGCTGGGCCATGGGGACGTTAACCCTCCCGTAGCCTGTGCCGACGCAGTAATCGATATTCTCAATTTTCATATCGGTTTTTTCTAACGCAAAGTCCATGCCTTTTCTGGCACTATCGGGACTGTCTGAACCGGTCCGCATGTTGCCATAGACGAAAAATTCGCCATCGACCATAACGACCGCTTGAGTGCTCACCGAGCCCACATCGACTCCTGCCGTGATTACTTTACCTTTTTCCCAATCTATATCCGGGTTGACCCAGTTGGTTTCAGGCCATCTCCAAAATTCTTGGGTTTTCACTTCCTCTGCCATTTTCGATGTCTCATCTCCCTCCCCGTATCGTGTACGGGGCAGGCTCTGACCTCCTCCTTGAAAGGGGAGGAACATACCAGTTTCCCTCCCCTTCAGGAGGAGGGTCGGGTGGGGGTGGGGTTACCGGCAAGCGCCGCTTCGGCGGCCCCGAGAGCCCCCACATAATCAGGGTCCTCCGGAACCAAGACATTCATCTCGATACTTTTTTTAAGAGAGTCAACGAACCCGGCGTTTCTCGCCATGCCGCCGACCATCACCACATCCTTGTCCAGTCCCACAATTCGTGCGACGGAAGCAATTCTGCCGGCAATGGCATTCATCACTGCTCGGGCAATATCCGGTTTGGACGTCTTTTGATGAATGAGTGAGACCACCTCGGATTCTCCGAAGACCGCACATTGGGCATTGATCGAAAGGGTTTGGGTGGATTGAAGGGTGATCTTCGACATCTCATCCACGGAGACCTCGAGCGCCCTGGACATGGTCTCAACAAACGTGCCTGTACCGGCGGCGCATTTCTCGTTGACGGCAAAGTCCAACACTTTCCCGTCGGCGCTGACTTTGATGGCCCTGCCTTCTTCTGCCCCCACATCGATGACCGTCCTTGCCGAGGGGATCAGTTTAATGACCCCGCGGGCATCGGCCGCCGCATCGGGGAGGATATCGTTTGCAAAGGCCACTCGTTTCGCGGCACTCCCTGTGGCTACCACACGCTCCACATCCTTCCGGCTGATGCCCGCCTTCTTCAGGGCTTCGCTATAGAGTTGTTCCACAGCCTCTGCCTTCTTTATTCCTGTAGGCCCCGCAGCTTTTCCGAGAATTTGGCCGTCTTTCTCAATGACAATGTGAACATTTTTTCCACCTACATCTATTCCTGCAACGATCATCATCGACCCTCTTTCTTTTTCCTCTTCAGGTGACGCCCGCATTTCACAAACGGCAGCCCTGATTCTGAGGGGTGATCCATTTTGCCCGTAAAAGGCAAGACTGAAGTATTATAAAACTAATATTATTATTGTGCCTGTCTTCCTTATCGCAGTCAGCGACCACCTATACTGTTCGTGACTTTCATGTCAATGCCTGACTGAAGAAGGGGGAGGTTTGCGACGAGACGAATAAAATGGTTTGAATCTGGTTGTTATTGGCCGGAACCAGCCCCGTCCCGCCCCCTGCGGGATAGGCGGGGTTCCTGCCTACCGGCAGGCAGGAAGGGGTACAATATGAATGATATTATACAATGCCGGGAAGCCCCGGCCTGTGGGCGGCGAGCTTCAATCAGAAAATAAGAACCGTCCCCAAAACCAGATATGCTAATTTTCTTGCTTTTAAGTATGGATTAGCTTATAATAAATTAACAAACCAAGTTGCAGAGAGCTTTATAGGCTTATAGCTTATGCCCGCAAGAACTCTAAACGACTTCTTTGCGGGCTTTTTTTATCGGTATAAACGCTGACTTGGAGGAAAAAAGATAATTCCATTCTACAAGAAACACGGAAACGAGGGTGTGAAGGTTATCGAAGTTGAAGACGGAAGGGAAGAGGAAAAAGAGGTACTCGTCTGCCACGAGACTGTCTCTTCGAAATGGAAACGGTGGAATCATGACACTTTTTCACGTGACTGGAACGAGAAGTATTCCGTCTAACGAAGGAAATGTTTAGAAAAGGAGAATGATGATGAATATCTATGTGGGAAACTTATCTTATGAAGCAACAGACGGTACGATTCGGGAGGCTTTTGAATCCTTCGGGGAGGTAACCTCGGCGAGAGTGATCAAAGACAAGTACAGTGGCCAGTCGCGCGGGTTTGGTTTTGTTGAAATGCCTGCGCAGTCTCAGGCTCAAACGGCCATTAGAGGCCTTAACGGGAAGGAACTCCTGGGCAAGGCGATCAGTGTGAATGAGGCCCGTCCCCGTGCCGACCAGGGAAGAACCGGAAGAGCTGGGATGGATTATAGCGGCCGTAGAAACCGTTATTAATCCTGTTTTCGCAGAAAAGAGGCTGAAACGATGTTACAGCGAAGAAGACACGGGAGGTTTCGGGCTTCAAGACCGAACCACTTGAGGCATCCGAAATCCTATAAAGTTTTATGTTCGGGTTGTGGAAAGGAAGTTGTTACTCCCGTTCCTCCACCGGCGGACAAGAAACTATTGTGTACCGAATGCTTCAGTAAATAGAGATAGTTGAGGAGAAAATATATGAATAAGAAGGTTTATGTAGCCAACCTCCCTTTCAAGGCCTGCGAACCTGAACTCAAATTGCTGTTCTCCAAAGCTGGGGACGTCATGTCCGTCAAGATTGTATCGGACAGGCAAACCGGCCAACCGAGAGGTATTGCGTTCGTTGAGATGTCAACACAATGGGAAGCCCGGAGAGCTGTCTCCATGCTGAATAAGACAGATTTTATGGGGAACAACTTACTGGTTAAAGAGGCGATCGTCAAGCGCGGCTTCCGGGGAAGATAGCAATAAGAACGCTTAACGACAGTCATCAGGATGGAAAGGAGTCACAATGAATAAAGCAAGGCTTGAATGGGTTATGTCAGGGCTAAATCAGTATGCGTTAACCCAGGCTGAAGACAAATTTCTCAAAACGGCGTTGGGAGACTTCGATAAAAACCATGCGCTAACAGAAGGGCAGGAGGATAGGCTGGAAAGCCTTTACAGGACCAAGTCACAATTGTTACCCAACAAGAGATCCGATCGTTTTGCCGTCAAGAAAAGCGTCCCCAAAAAAGTCAGGCCCCAGAGGCCTCTGGTAAGACCCGATTGATGTGAAAGGGTTCAGGAAGCAGGGATTCGGGCAGGGCTGGCGAGAGCGGCACAGACCTGATTTGCAAGGATTCCCGAGAGAGGAGATACCATGATCAAAGCAGGCGACATGTTCAAAAACATAGAAAGTGGGAGAATATTTACAGTTAAAAGCGTTGATCCCGGCACCATCATTTTGGGAACAAAGGACGGATTCCAATCAATGTTTGTCAGTCCAAACAACATGGAATCCGTATTCCTGCCCGTCGTAGAAGGCGAGGCCAAGGAAAAACCCAAAGAGTAAACCCCTTAGAAATTCGGGCGAGGCATTAAACCCAGCCGGAATTATTCTAAAGTCTAACCCCCCTGCAGACCGGCGACGCATTATTTCTAACGGAGTAAACGAGGTTAGAGGTTCGCAACCTCTTTTTCAGATCTTAAAGAAAGGAATACCTATGTTTGATTTTGACGCCCTATGCCCGAATTGTGATGAAAAATTCAAACTGAGCATGATTGGCCTGGAAACCAAAGAGTTTATACAATGTCCTCATTGTCGAAGAGTCATTAAGCTCGACCTCAACGATCCCGAAAAAAAAGCAATACGGGTTCCGGATTTAGCAGACTGATTTTTGGCGTCAAACCTTTGTAGTCCGACAGGAGGTCAAGAAAGGTAACGGTGCTATGATGAAGATAGGAGACAGGTTCAAAGATAAGACAACTGGAAAGATATACATTATAAGAATGGAAATCGGTAACGATACGCTTTGCCTGGAAGGAGAAAACGGTTTGGGCCGCAGATTGACTGGTAAAGCAAGTCTCAAACAAACCTGCCAGAAGTTGGACGACGTAAGATCTTAAAGCAGAACCATTTCTCGGAGAACCAACGCAGGGTCCGGAATGGCTCTATCCCTTTGCTTCTATACCACCCCCAATATTACCTCCCTGGAGCATTCAGTTTACATTTTTGTGACACCATACAACATTTCAACATCTATTCGTTATATCGATACAATTAAACAATTTTAGTCTGGACCCTTGACTTTTGGAAAATAAAGAGTCATAGTATAATCCTGTAGGTTGTAAGAAGTAATTGTTTGGATCGTAAAAGGTCACAAAAGTGCTTCGAAAACTTCTGTGGCCTTTTTTATTTAGGACCAAAGGCTATTACAACTTACTCAAGTTCAGAAATGAAAGGAGGTGAGTTGTAATGGCCAAAGGTCATGTAAAATGGTTTAACGAGAAGAAGGGCTTCGGATTTATTTCCAAAGACGATGGAAACGACGTATTCGTCCACTTCTCCGCGATAAAGAGGGATGGATTTAAATCCCTTGATGAAGGCGACGAGGTAGAGTTCGAAGTATCCGAAGGACCGAAGGGTCTACAGGCGACGAATGTAGTCGTTTTGGGCTGAGATAGAAACACGTTAGGCTCAAGAGGAAAGAGACCTCAGTTTTTTCTTTTGGGGTCTCTTTTAATTTTTTATTGAACTTTAAGGTACATCTTAAAGCAGATAACCAATACAACGGCAAGGAGAAGAAAGGTGAAAAAGAAATCATCCGAGGAAACCAAACCAAAGACTAAAAAGGTTCAATTCAATTTGCATGCCTTCGAAGCTGAGAGGGTGTTTTTGGCAGGAGATTTCAACAATTGGGATGTCAAAAACCTCCCGATGAAGAACGCTAAAAAAGGAACCTGGGAGGCCAGCTTCCCTCTGCCACCTGGAAGGTATGAATACCGTTTCTGGGTTGATGGAGTCTGGTATGATGACCCAGATGCCCAAGAAAGGGTTGAAAATCCTTTTGGAAGCCAAAATTGTGTCAGAATTGTAAGTTAAAAGAGTAGGAGATATTCCCAATACTCCAGAGCAAAGGCGGGGTCATTTTGGTCCTGCCTTTTTTATGCACATGTCTACCGGAAATCGTTAACTCTTGAAGATGGCTTAGACCGCAGATGTAACATACTTCTCCGGTTCTTTCTGAACGTTTCGGTTGACCAACTTTCATAAAATAGATATATTGTGGTCAGAAATGCAAAGGGTGGCGGTGCAGATATTTCGTTGCTTCCAGGGAAAGAAACCCGGAATCAGAACAAAACTTTTGTAAAATATGGGCAAAGCCAAGGATAATGACTCGATCCCAGAGCCCCTTAACGTAGATTGATCTCGAACCTCTGTAGGTTGAAGAAGCAGCCCCTATCTTAACTCTTTCTTCCTGAGAACCCAGATCGTTATACGAGATTACAAGGGATAGTCCTTAGAAGATAATTTTCACAACCTCATTCTTGATATTGACAAGCAATGTTTTTGTGGTACATTAGAAGCGAATTTCTTTTGGTCAAAGGTCACGAAGTCTATATAAAAAACACCTCAAGTAAAGCGCATAGACAATCCAATGGTAAAGTGAATTAGGGGCCTCACCTGATGCCTCATTAATAAATGTTACCCGAAAGAAATGAAGAGAGAGGTATCGTGACCATAGGTTTTTGGGAACGCAAGGTTTTAAAAATAGTATCAAGCTTATTTTCTATCGCTCTCCTCAAGAGTCAATACCGTTCTTAGTTGAAATTTGGCAGTGGCTCCTGTTGAGTTCATCAAGCCGCCTCTGCCACCCCGGATGTTCCCTGTTTCAATCTTCCCTTTTCAATCTCTTTCTGGAGAGCCTTTCTC
>Ga0208821_1000408_pt1 | contig 34584 bp, 34 predicted proteins | sample June2015DPH_20_5_FD_184720 | JGI IMG/M metagenome (GOLD analysis project Ga0208821, IMG submission 184720) | Peatland microbial communities from SPRUCE experiment site at the Marcell Experimental Forest, Minnesota, USA - June2015DPH_20_40... | ecosystem: Environmental > Terrestrial > Soil >... | reverse complement strand
GGCCTGAGAGCCGCCCTTCTCGCCGGTGACCAGGACTTCGGTGATCGCCGTGGCCTCCGGAAAGGGCAGCTTGCCGTGCATTTCGCGCACAAAGTAGCGCCGCAGCGGAATGAGGAAGAGGATGCCCAGGCAGCCGCCGGTCAAGCAGATGAAGATGACCTGCACCGGATGGGGGTTGAGGTGGAGAATGTAGAGCGCCGGCACGGTGAAGACGGCGCCTGACACCACGCTGGCAGAGGCGGCGCCTATGCCGGTGATGATCATGTTCTCGAGCACCGTGGAACGCCGCTTGTAGACGCGCGCCAGGCCGATGGCGAGGATGGAGATGGGAATCGCCGCCTCCATTCCCTGGCCGACCTTGAGGGCAGAATAGGCCGTCGCGACGCTGAAAATGACACACAGCAACGTGCCCCACAGCACCGCGCGCCAGGTCACCTCCGGGGGCGCCATGCTGGCGGGCACCAGCGGCATATAGGTTTCGCCGTCCTTCAACGGCTGGTAGGCGTTTTCCGAAAGCGACTTGGTTTCCACATCGGCCATGCGTAAACGAGCCTCCTCGCCGGGGCCAAACGCTGGGCCGTCCATCATTGCCCCGCTGCGGTCCCCCCTCGAACAAAACGGGCAACCATTATCTCATGGGGAGTCAAACATCGCTTGCGACGACACAGCAGTGACGGAGGTCACACCGTGAAGTGACTTGGAGGAGATCCCTCATCGCGGACTGAGCCACCACGCGATAACTCCCGGATTGTCGGCCACTCGGAAGTTGGCCGGAAACGGGGTTCTGGGAAGTGGACGAGGCAGCTCGCGCACCCTCGCTTACCCGCAGTATCCAGCAACCGACGCGACCTCTCGCCAGCCAAGGGCATGATTGTAGGCGTATTGCCACCCACTCCGAAGTTACCCTCAGGGCTGCTTGCCGCCCCCAGGCCAGCCCGATACTGGTTAAGTGCGCCGTGATTGGGCAGGAGCGGATAAGTCATGCACTCTTCGCGACAGAACCCCGAGTCCCCTGATCTCGTCACTTCTCCAACGCCAAAAACTCGATATCTCCGTGGTCTTTTCCGTCCCAGGCCGCAAAATACAATTCAACCCTGAGCTGGGGGAAATCCTTTCTCAGCGCCTGTCCCACCTTTCGCAGGTCCTCCTCCTGGCGCTGGCGCGGCTCGGAGGAAGAGTGGAGATGCAGGGGGAGGGTCTTGTACCAGGCGCAGTCCTGGTGCTGGATCAGGATTAACCGGCCGATCTCATGGTTCTCCACCAAGAAGCGGAACCACCTCCAACTTGCCCAGGAGAATTTTGGCAGATACTCCACTAGAGTCAAACTTTGGGGTCCGCCGGGTATGACCAACAGATCGTAGTTGCCGGCGAGCCCCAGATGCCGGTTCAAGAACTCGTGGAAAGCCGCCTGGAAGCGGTGATCGCCGCAATGCACAACGAGGGCGCGGGGCGCCTCGCTCTGAAGCTTGGAGTCGACTTGATAGGAAGGCATAGTCAGCCTCGGGTTGGGGCAAAGTGTAAAGGATAAAGGTTAAAGGTTAAAGCGTAAAGGCTAAGGGTAAAGGCTAAGGGGTAAAGGCTAAAGGCTGAACGGCAAAGGCTATAGGCAACCTTCCCCTTTGCCCTTCACCCTTTACCCTTCACCCTTTACCCTTCACCCTTTAACCTTTAACCTTCACCCTTTACCCTTTACCCTTTAGCCTTTACTCTGGCCGGCCTCCGCCGGCAATGGTTGCGTGTGGGCCTTGGCTTCGGCGGCCTTCGGTTCCTTGCCCGCGGTGAGTCGGCCGCCGTCGATGCCCAGTTGCGAGAGTACGGCAGGCAAGTCGAGGCCCAAGGCTTGCAACTGTTGCAGCAAGCTGAACACCAGCGCCGGTCCGGTTTGGGCGATGCGGCCGATGCCTCCCGTCCCGTCACCCGTCGCACTGTTACCTTGTTCGATGACCACTACTCGATCGATGTTACCTAGCGGAGCAGCAACCGCCCCGAAAATGCTCGCTGAGGCTTGCAGCACAGCAGGCAACTTTTCGAGTATGGTCTGGAGCTTGGCGGCCTCGTTGAATTCCTTCCACGCTTCCGCCTTCTTCAGGATGGCCTGCGCCTCGGCAACGCCCTGCGCCTCAATGGCCCGCGCCTGGGCCAGACCCACTGCTTCCACCTTGGAGGCCTCGGCGCGGCCCTGCGCCTCGACGGCCGCGGCTTGGCCCAGACCTTCCAGGCGGAATTTCTCCTGCGCGGCCTCGGCCATGGCGATCTGGGCCGCCTTACTACCCTCTGCTTCCAGAATGGCAGCCTGCTTCTTGGCTTCAGCACGCAAAATGGCCGCCTGCCGGTCAGCCTCGGCGGCCTTGATGACCGTGGCCTCCAGCTCTTTCTGCTTGCGTTGTACCTCTTGTTCCTGGACGGCAATCTGCTCCTGGGTGCGCATCCTCTCCACACGCACCTCTTCCACCACCACTGCCTGCTTGGCCTTGGCCTGCGACAGCGGACCGGCTTGCGCGGCCGTGGCCTTTTGCGTTTCCACTTCGGCCAGGAACTGGGCCTGCTTTACCTGGAAGTCGCGCTGCGCCGCAGCAATGTTGGCGTCCGCGTCGAACTTCGCCTTCTCGCCTTCCTGCATGGCCAGGGCGGACTTGATCTTAGCATCCCGTGTGGCCTCGGCCTCACCAATGGTTCCGTCGCGTTTCACCTCCGCCGTTCGCTTCTTGCCCAGGGCGTCCAGGTAACCTTCTTCGTCGGATATGTCCTGGATGGTGAGTACGTCCACGCCAATGCCCATTCTCTCCAGGTCCACGGTGGCTTCCGAGGTCAGCTTCTGGGCGAAGCTCTGGCGGTCGCTATTGACCTCTTCCACGGTCAGGGTGCCGAGAATTGATCGCAGGTGGCCTTCCAGCGTCTGAAAGATGACCCGCTGTATCTCTTCGTGCGACATGCCGAGGAAGCGCTCGGCAGCGGCACTGAGGGACATGTCATCGCTCTTGATCTTGACGTTGGCGACCGCCTTCACCGAAATGGCCACGCCTTTCAAGGTGTAGGCGCGCTTGATTTCCAGCGGAATCGTGAAGACGTTCAACGAAAGGTAGTCCACCTGTTCCAGGAGCGGGAAGCGGAAGGCTGCACCGCCCTTGATCATGCGGTAGCCCACGATTTTGCCGTCCGACGTCCTCCGCTTCCGTCCGCTGAAGACGGCCACGGCGTTGGGTGGCACTTTCAGATAGTTCCGGGCGAAAAGAGCCATGGCCACAAGCAGAGCCAAAACGACAAAGACCACAATGATGGGAACGAAAAACTGGGTAATCACGTTCATGAGATCCCTCGGCACTGGAAATTCGAAATTCGAAAATCGAAAATGGAAACTCGAAAATGGAAATCCGAAACTCGAAAATGGAAATCCGAAATTCGAAAATGGAAACTGGAGAGTGGTTAGTCTTGTAGGTTGCTGCGCTCTTCTGACCACCCACTTCTAGTTTCCATTTTCCAGTTTCGATTTTCGAATTTCGATTTTCGAGTTTCGATTTTCCATTTTCGAGTTTCGAGTTTCCATTTTCCGCTACTCTGCCCGTCGGACCACAACGGTCTCGCCCACGATAGCTTCGATCTTCACCAGAGTATTGATGGGAATCTGTTCGCCGTCTTGCGACCGGGCAATTTTCTCCACTACGCTCTCCCCCATCGTGCACCGGACTTGTCCCACTCCAGCTCGCGGGATGCCCACGCTGACCTGGGCTATGCTCCCTGCCAGATCGCTCACCCGGATTTCGCTGGAGGCCTGCTGGCTGAAGAGGAAACTCGCGAAGAGGTAAATAATGGTGCCAAAGACCAAGCCGCCGGCCACCCCTATAGCGGTGCTCACCTCCGTGCTATGACCAAGGTGGATACCAATAGCCCCGAAGCCGCCAAACGCGGTTATGAAAACACTGAGGATGCGAGTGCTGAGGATGCTAACGCCCGCGTCCCCGTGCACGTCGCCGTGAAAATCCGCTTCGTGGCCCGCCAGGTCGCCATGCTCGAACAATTCCCCGGACACGAAACTCACCACTAAGAACAAGAACCCGATGGAGGCAATACCTAGAAATACTGCAAACGCTGAGAGCCCGGCAAAGGTCAACATGAGTCAGCCTCGCAGTATCGAGGGAGCTTAGGGCTTTCCAGGCACTCCCAGGACGCATGCTTTGAATCAGTCACGCCTAACTCTAGAACTGACCCCCGCCGAAGTCAAGTCATCCAGTTCACTTGCGAGGGTTCTTCCAACGTTGCCGAACTGCGATGTTACAAAGCACCGCAGCGCTAGTGAGTTGGAAGAATATGGTGGAAATTGCCCCGAAGGGGCAAACCGTGAGTAGCCGTGGGTGAAACCCACGGAAAGAAAGCGCAAGAACTATACCGGCCCTGCAGGGGCCGGACTATAGGTCAACCCCGTTGGGGTTGACGTAATCGCCTCGGCCTCGTTGTCCGCAGGTTGAAACCTGCGGCTACTCACGGAAGGCCCCTACGGGGCCTGCGGATCCCTGCCCCCCAGAACTCTGACGGAACCCTGGTTCACTTGCCCCCTCCGCTTTCTCGGGCTTTCACGAGCTCTTGACATGAGCATTGAGTGGTGGTGGAATAAAGGTCCTCGCAAAAGGACCTGAAGCTCTTCGCCAAAGTGTGTTTGGTCGTACCATACGCTCTCTCTTGGGAAAACGGCAAGACTCGCCCAAGGAGGTGGTGTATGACAAATCCAGCAATGCATGAGGGACTCGTAGTCTGTTACTCTGCATCGGCCATCACGTATCCCAAGGAGCCAACAAAATATGAAGGGTAAACCCGAGGTACTCGAAGTTCTGGCCGGGGCGTTGACTGAAGAATTGGGCGCCCTGGTTCAATACATTCTCCACGCCGAGATGTGTGATAACTGGGGCTATAAATCACTCGGCGGTTTCACGAAAAAGCGCGCCATCGAAGAGATGCAGCACGCCGAGAAGTTGATTGAGCGCATTCTCTTCCTGGAAGGCGCGCCCGACGTGCAGTCGATGCCGAAAATCGAAGCGGGCAAGGATGTCCCAGACCAATTCACGATTGATCTGAAAGGTGAGCAGACGGCCATCGCCAGCTACAACCAAGGAATCGCCACCTGCGCCAGCGCCGGCGACCAGGGCACCGCTGATCTGCTGCTGGCGAATCTGCATGACGAAGAACGCCACGCCGACTATCTCGAAACCCAACTGGGCCTCATCAAGGAACTCGGCTTGGCAAATTACTTGGCCCGACAACTGGAGGAGTGAACCCTGGACCGGGGGTCTTTGACGCGTCGCTCCGAAGGACGTGCCGGCGGAGCTTTGTGCTGACAGCCAGCAGTTGACACAGTCCTTTCGCTCCGCCCATCAGGTCTGCGATCAGCACAACGATGTCGCTACTGCCAGCATGGTTGAGAACTGGATTGGTCAGACTGAGCGCCGGACATGGTTTTTAGCGGAAATCGACGTAGCCTCGGAGCCTCTAAAGCACCCAGAGATATCTAAACATCATCAACGTCAACGCGCACACAAACGCGAAAAGGAGAATCTCAATGCCATACATTACGGTCGGGAAGGAAAACTCCGGCAACATCGATCTTTACTATGAGGACCACGGCTCGGGTAAGCCGGTTGTCCTTATCCACGGGTATCCACTGAGCGGTGCTTCCTGGGAGAAGCAAGTGCCAGTTCTTTTGGACGCGGGTCACCGTGTCATTACGTACGACCGCAGGGGATTCGGCAGGTCCAGCCAGCCAACAACGGGTTACAACTACGACACCTTCGCCGAGGACCTGCACAAACTCGTGACGCAGCTCGAATTGCGTGATTTCGCGCTGGTCGGTTTCTCTATGGGTGGCGGCGAAGTGGCGCGCTTCTTAGGGAAGTACGGGTCGAAGGGCGTGAGGAAGGCGGTATTCATCTCGTCGGTCCCGCCCTTCCTCCTGAAAACGCCGGACAACCCGGAGGGCGTGGACGGCAGCGTCTTCGACGGTATCCAGAAAGCCATCGTCGCGGACCGTTACGCGTTCTTCACCGAGTTTTTTAAGAATTTCTACAACACGGACCTGCTGCTGGGCAAGCGTGTCAGCGAACAAGCCGTCCAGGCTAGCTGGAACGTCGCAGTCGGGGCCTCGGCCACGGCCAGTCTCGCTTGCGTACCAACATGGCATGAGGACTTCCGCAACGACCTGACTCGCGTTGACGTGCCCACGCTGGTCATTCAAGGCGATGCGGACCGGATTCTGCCCATCACTGCCTCGGGACTCCGGACCGCCAAGCTGATCAAAGGAGCCCGCCTGTTGGTGGTAAAGGATGGGCCGCACTGCATAACTTGGACACACGCAGAGCAGGTTAACGGTGAGCTGCTGGAGTTTCTTAGGAAAGATTAGCGAAGCTCTCAATTGGACTACCGTTCTGTTTCCATTCCGTTGTTGTAATGCCGCGGATAGATTTCGCTGCCTCTCAATTTGCTCATTCTTCTTGGGTGAGCTGGCGGTTTGGATCAACCAGTAACCAGGCCAACGCACCTGTCCCACACAAAAACGCTGCCACTCCGAACGAGGCTCCCCAGCCAAAGCGTGACGCGATCAAGGGTGTGAGCGTGGCAGTAACCGCGCCACCGATCTGTGCGCCCATGTTCATCACCCCGGATGCAGCCCCGGCAGACTCGCCCGCGATGTCAGCGGTAACCGACCAGAACGTGCTCTGGGATAAATAAAGCGCCCCGGCTCCGCCTGCCAGAACAATACTCGCCAGCCTTGGGCTGCTGACGGCAGACCCAGAGGCAACAAACACCGCGGCGAGACCTATTCCAACTACCGCGACGCCGCATCTTCCCCAACGCTTGCCGTAGCGGCGCGTAATCCAATCGCTCAGGACTCCCCCCACCGGCGAACCAATCGCCATGGCGATGAAAGGAAAGGTTGCGAAGTATGAGCTCTCACGCAAGTTCAATCCCCGCACGGTCGAGAGGTAGATGAAGAACCAAGCGAAGAAAATCCAGGCAACGTAGCCATAACAGAAATAACTGTAAGTAACTAACAGAAAGTCTTTGCTCGCCAGAATTCTTCCCCATGGAAGTATTCCCTTCGCCCTATCGCTGGAATTGGGCAGACCGGAACGAATGACTTCCAATTCTCGGGCGCTCATCCAGGGATGTTCCTCGGGATTGTCTCTCGCCAGCCAGAACCACACCGATCCGATGACTAACTCCACAAGCCCGCTCAACCAAAAAGCAAGCCGCCACCCGCCGTGCATCATGATGAAGGTAATAAGCGGAGGACCGATCCCGGGTCCTGCACCGACCCCAGCAAATATGAGTCCATTGGCTCTTCCGCGCTCGTTAGTCGGAATCCATTTGGCAACCAATCGGTTCGAAGCCGGGAACATCACGGCCTCACCGGCGCCAAGCAGAAATCTCACACAAACAAAAGCCGCCACCACGCCTGTAATACTCCGTGGGATTGCAGTCGTTAGGCTCGTGAACACGGCCCACCAAATCGTGGCAAAAGTGATAACCCGTCGCGGCCCATATCTATCGCTAATACGCCCGCCCGGAGCTTGAAACAGCGCGTAGCCCAGTACAAAGGCGCTGAAAATGTATCCGAGCTGAATATTGCTGAGATGGTATTCCTGCACAAGATAATGGCTCGCCAGGGAAATATTGACGCGGTCGAGATATGCCACCGCACTTATGACGAACATCCAAACGATCAGGACCCAGCGAACTCGACCTTGCATGTGTGCAATCATTCCTTACCCGCCCACAGCGCTCGGCACCGTTTTAGAAGTGTGTCCCGCATCCTTGGGTACACCGAAAGCCTACACTGAGTCGCCAGACCTGGCAACCAGTCTTACGCGGGGGTGACAACACCGGCGATTTTCATCTCCTCGGGCGGGCCGCAGGCCCATGGGCACTCAGGGTAAGCTCCGCGAAGCATCTACGGCGCTGAACTACGGGAGGGAACTTGCGGTACAATGATCCACATCAGAACGACTGTGCAAGTTCGACTTGACCGCCGCTCCCAAGTGGCCTTAGAACGGCTGGCGCGCCGTACGGGCTGGAGCCCCTCGCGCGTCGTGCGCGAGGGAATCCACTTGCTCGCCGCGTGTCATGGCTTCCCGTCGGCCAAACGAGTGATCGGCGTGGGGCGATTTGCCTCGGGTCTTCCCGATCTAGCTTCCAACAAAAAACACTTGAGGGGTTTCGGCCAGTGAAGCCCGCCTGCGCAAGTATCGCGATCGCGCTCCAGACCTCGCCGATGCGTGTCTGGTTCAACTCGCCGAGGAGCTGGATACGGGAGACATTCTCACCCTGGATAGGGATTTCGAGTCGTACCGCTGGCGCAGGAGTCGCGCTTTCCATCTACTCGTGCCACTGGACTGAGGCAGGTGGCGCGACCTCTGTGCCTTGATTAGAAGGAAAAGCCGCAGACTCTCTGAAAAGCGAGACACTCGAAACGCCGGTCATTCCCGCGAAAGCGGGAATCCAGTTTCTAGGGAAGGCATTTCCGAAGGTTTGCAGAGTGGATTCCCGCTTTCGCGGGAATGACTGTTCAACGGCCTACTCTTCCACGAAGTAGTCCGAGTCAATCTGTTTGATCTCGTAAGTTTTGACCGTGGCCGTCCCCACGCCGTGCTCGATCATCAGTTGTGCCAGGAGCTCGCCGTCCACGAGGACAATCTTGGTCGGTATCTTTCCCGCGTATTCTTGCGCTTCCTTCGAGAAGGCCGAGGTCGTGATAAAAACGCCCTTGTGCGCTTGCTGGCCCTGCAGCGCCCCCGCAAATTTCTGGACCTCGGGCCTGCCGACCGAATCCCCCCACCGCTTGGCCTGAATGTAGACTCTCTCCAGCCCCAGGCGATCTTGGTTGATGATCCCGTCGATCCCTTCGTCTGCCCCGCGCGTTACAGATCTCTCAACATCTTCGGGCGTCCCCCCGTAGCCCATTTTGATAAGGAGATCTTTGACGATCTTCTGGAAGAACCACGGGGAGCACGCCCTGATCTTCTCCAGAAGCTCAGTGGCTAGGACAGCCGCCATACTGTGGTACGCCTCTTCCAAAACCTCCTGCGGCGGCTTCGCCGCGCTAGCGTCGCCTTCGACTACTGCGACGCCGCCCTCGCTCCCCCCTTTTTTCGCGATGGCGTATTCCGGGAACCGGTGGAGAAACTTCATGTTAACCGCGTGTGGGCTCTCATGGAGTACGCCTAAGCCCCTAGCCGTCAGCTTGTACACGCCCCTTTTGGGATTCTCGAGGATTTGCGCCATTTTTAGGTGTGAGAGTGCCCATCCAACCCGATTCGCAAAAAGGCGCGCGCCGCCGCTGGGCAGGGGCTGCATTCTCTCTTCCTCGGTTAGCCCGAATTGTTCAGCCAGCGAGCTTACGAGCTCTTTGGCCACGTGTTCCTTCCGATCCCGACAGAGCTCAATGAGGGGCAACATTAGTGCCTGAAAGTCAGGAATAGCCATGGCGGATCCCCTCCGGGTTCAGTACGGACCAGTGACTCACCGTCAGCAGGCGATGGATACGTCCAGGGGCTTGGTCTTCTTCTCATTCTCGACTCGATCAGCAAGCACGCGCAGGGCGAGCGCCTTAACCTTGGCTACCGCTTCCGGCTTGGTCTTGCCGTACGCCATGACTCCCGGGAGTGATGCGATTTCCGCCATCCAGCGCCCGTCCTCTTCGCGATCCAATTCAATCTGAAACTTCAATTCCTTGTCTCCATTCAAGCTCTCACTCATCGAATGGTAGAGCATTCGAGGCAGCAGGTCAATAATGCCGTCATCCTAACTGCTGTCATCCTGAGGAGTCCCGTTCTTTGGGACGACGAAGGATCTCCGCAGTTCGCAGCCAACTTTCACCGGCTGGCCTTTCAAGGAAACTGCAGGGATTCTTCGGCCCCCAAAAAACGGGGGCCTCAGAATGACAGGGGGACTGGAGGAATCCTTCACCTTTCGAACGGTTGCTAAGCCTTCAGAATTAAGTCAGACTGTATCGAACAATGCGCGACCGAATCTACCTCTTCGTTTTCCTGGTGGGAGCAGGCCTGCTGCTCTATGTGGGTCGTGGTCGCATCGCCACGTCCGCCTACGCTACGTTCGGCCTGACTTTCGCGGGAACTACGGCTGCGGCGGTCCTGGGGATGGTTCTTTATCGGGTCCAACTCGAACTGCGAGCCAGCCGCCACGAACTTGCGCGTAAAGAGGCGGAATTGAACTTCGCTCTCGAGGTGCAGCAGGCGCTCTTCCCGAAACAGTTTCCGGCTGACCAAAGCCTGGAGTTCTCCGCGGTTTGTGTTCCCGCCAGAGGGATCGGGGGAGACTACTACGACGTCCTGCAACGGCCCGACGGACGGCTGGCTTTCGCCATCGCGGACATCAGCGGCAAGGGGATTCCTGCGGCTATTCTGATGTCCAACGTACACGCCGTCCTTCGGACCCTCTATGACGCTGGCCAGTCAGTTGGCGAGCTGTGCTCCCGGCTCAACAGCCACCTTCACCGAGTCACCGCGGGCACGAAGTTCGCAACCGCGTTTTATGCGGAGTGGAGCGAGCGAGACCGTTGCCTCACCTACGTCAATGCTGGCCACCCCGCCCCTATCCTGCTGGGATCGTGCTCAGGCCAACTGCTTCAGACGGGCGGCCCTCCACTCGGGATCTTCCCTGAAACGGAGTTTGAAGTAGGCCGGCTCGTCCTGCAACCCGGCGATATGATCGTGCTCTATTCCGACGGTATCACGGAGGCTGGCCAAGGGTCAGGGAAGGAATTTGGCAAGCTGAGACTCGAGGCCGCCGTCACGCAGCGCCTCAAGAGACCTTTGGACGAAATCCGGCAGCACGTTCTGAAAGCCGTACGCGATTGGTCAGGCGACGAAGTGGAAGATGACATGACGCTTCTTCTCGTGCGCGCTGTAAGGTCGCAAAAGGAGGCATTATGAAAATCGGCGGCCACGGATTGCGAGAGCATATCCACCTTTTGAAGCCGCTATTCGGATTGATCGCTGCGGTGTGGTTGCTTCGCCTGGTTCTGGATAAGGCGGGGACGCCGCCCACGGTTGTGAGGATGGTCAGCGTGACCGTAGCCGGCGATGCGTCGGTCCTTCTTGCCGCGCTACTGATCCACTTCAAGGCATTTGGCAGCTACGCGAGTGTTGTGGCGGCAGCCTTCCTTTTGGAGTTTTGGCAACAACTCCTCATCTGCGGCGCCATTGCCTTTTCCGCCCTTACAGGCACAGCCAATATTTACACCGCTCCGGAGTATTCCTTTCATCGCGGCCCCGCGGCTCATATCATCGGCCATTTGACAGGCGCCCTGGGATTCGGCACGTTGTTCGGGGCGGCCATGGGGTGCCTGTTGCTATGGATGCTCCGACGCATCGTTCCTGTAGCGACAGGGAAGAGCCAAGTTAAGACGAGTCTCTGACGCGCGGTAGGAATCGAATGGCGATTATTTCTGGCGGGACCGGTGCGCGGCGACCAGGGCTTGGCCCAGGCTGAGGCCGCCGTCGCCGCAAGGCACTTCGGAGTGGGTGAAAACCTTCAGACCTTCGGCTTCGAGCTTTCGCTTCAGGTGCTCAAGCAGAAAAACATTCTGGAAGGAGCCGCCACTGAGACAAATATTTTGAAGGCCGGTCTTCGCATGAACCAGTTTTGCTACCCTCGCCAACACATCCACCAACCCCTCATGGAAGCGGCGGCTGACGATGCCCGCAGGCACTCCGCACCTCAGATCATTCACCAGGGCTGCAAAGAGCGGTTGCGTATCGATAATCCAGCCGCTTCCTTCCGGTCGAATCTCAAACGGGTAGCCGGCGCCTTCACCCTCGCCCGCGATGGCCGCCTCGAATTCGATGGCCGCCTGGGCCTCGTAATTGACCCGCTTACGAATTCCCGCCAGCGCCGACACTGCATCAAACAGGCGGCCGCAGCTTGACGTCAGTGGCGAGTTGACGCCGCGCTCCAGCATGCGGACGAGCACCGCCACCTGCCGCCGGTCGAGTTCACGCACAAAGGGAATTTCCAGCTCCCAAAGGGTTTCACCAAAATGCTTGTGCAGGTAACTCACCGCCATGCGCCAAGGCTCGGTGATGGCCGCCGCGCCGCCCGGCATGGGGACGTAATCGAGATGCGCCACGCGCTGGAAATCAGCATACGTTGCAAGCAGGACTTCCCCGCCCCAAACCGCGCCGTCGGTTCCGTAGCCCGTGCCGTCCATGGCGATGCCGATCACCTTTCCATCCAGGTGGTTCTCGGCCATGCAACTCGCGATGTGGGCGTGGTGGTGTTGCACGCCAATGCGCTCGATGCTGCTTTGGCCCAGCGCCCAGCGCGTCGAGAAGTAATCGGGATGCAGGTCGTAAGCAAGGAGCTGCGGCTCAACATCGAGAATTCGCTTGAAGCTGGAAATGGTGGTCTCAAAGAAGCCGTAGCTCTCCAGGTTCTCCAGGTCGCCGATGTGCTGGCTTAGAAAAGCGTGGCGGCCTTTCGTCAAACACACGGTGTTCTTGAGCTCTCCGCCGACCGCCAATATAGGCGGCAGGTCCTCGTTCAGAAACACCGGCACGGGCACGTATCCGCGCGAGCGGCGAACAAGCTGTAGCGCCGGTCTATGACCGGCGAGGCGCCGCTCACAGAGCGGCGCTACAGCCTGGCTGACGCGAACCACAGAATCATCGCAGCGCAAGAGGATGTCGCGGTTGTGGACCAGAAAGAAGTCTGCAATTCCCCGCAGCCGCGCCACTGCCTCAGGATTGTCAATGGCGATCGGCTCTTCCGAGATATTCCCACTGGTCATGACCAGGGCCTGAAAACCGCCGGCAGCAAGGAGCAGATGGTGGAGAGGCGTGTAGGGCAGGAAAACACCGTACTCACGGTTGAAAGGCGCGACCAGCTCAGCAATAAGACTCGGAGACTTTTTGCGAAGCAGCACAATGGGCCGCTCAGGACTATCGAGCAAGGCGCGCGAAGCGTCATCAAGCTCGCAGAGATTCCGCACGGCCTCGACGCTGGGCGCCATAATCGCGAATGGCTTTTCGACGCGTCGCTTCCCTTCCCGCAGACGGCTCACAGCGGCGGGATTCGTGGCGTCAACCGCCAGGTGGAATCCCCCCAAGCCCTTTACGGCCACCACGTAACCCGCTTGCAAACGCGCCGCTGCCTCCGCTATGGGATCTGTAGGGGCGCCCCTCGTGGGCACCCCCCTCGTGGGTGTCCAGGAACGGGCAGGCACAAGGCCTGCCCCTACGGCATCCCATAACTCAACCTGCGGCCCACATTTCCAGCAGGCATTAGGCTGGGCATGAAAGCGGCGGTTGAGCGGGTCGTCGTATTCCCCCTGGCAGTCAGCGCACATGGGGAAAACCGCCATCGAAGTGCGCGCGCGATCGTAAGGGATGTCGCGCACGATGGTGTAGCGTGGGCCGCAGTTGGTGCAGTTGATGAAAGGGTAATGAAAGCGGCGGTCGGAAGGGTCGAAGAGCTCGCGCAGGCAATCATCACAAATGGCCACGTCGGGGGAAATCAGGACGCGGCGGTTTTCGCCTGGGCGGCTGGGCAGGATGCGGAACTCGCCGTCAGCACGCGCCGGAATATCACTGGCCGTCAACTGCGTGATGCGCGCCAGCCGAGGCGCTTCCACAGGCAACTGCGAAACGAAATCGTCAACCGCTTCGGCAGGTCCTTCGACCTCGATGGAAACCCCTGCCGCCGTATTGGCGATGAATCCGGCGAGGTGGCGCTCGAAGGCCAAACGGTAAACGTAGGGGCGGAATCCAACGCCCTGCACGATTCCGGTGACTTCGATGGCTTTGCGAACTCGCGCGCTCATGCTTGGCCCGACGCCAATACCTTCTCAGCCTTGGCCGATTCGCGGCGCCGCGCCAGCCACTTCATCCAATCGTCAAGGCCCGCGCCGGTTTGGCAGGAAAGCTCGACAATTTCCATTCCGGGATGCACTTGGAGGGCGTACTCGCGTGCTTTCCCGAGGTCGAAAGAAACATAGGGGAGCAAATCGGTCTTGTTCAGCACCAGCAACTCGGATTTGAAAAAGATGGCAGGGTATTTGAGGGGCTTGTCTTCGCCTTCTGCAACGCTCAGCACCACCACCTTGGCCGCTTCTCCAAGATCATAGCTCGAGGGGCAGACGAGGTTGCCGACGTTTTCAATCAGCAGCGTATCGAGAGACTCCAGTGGCCAGTCCGCGAGTGCGCGCTCGATCATCCGCGCATCCAGGTGGCAGGTGCCGCCGGTGGTGATTTGCTTCACCGGGAAGCCAAAACGGGCGAGTCTTCTCGCATCGTTATCCGTCTGGATATCACCCGTCAACAGAGCTACGCGCTCGTTTGGGCCAAAACGTTCAAGAGTGCGTTCAAGCAGGGACGTCTTCCCTGCTCCCGGCGAGCTGATGAAGTTCAGGCAAAATACCTGGTGCTCCTGGAACCGCTCTCGCAAACGGCCGGCGATGCGATCGTTCTCACTTAGGACCTTCTTTTCGAGCGGCAAGCGGCTCATGATTCTTCCACCTCCAGGTAAGCCAACTCCAGTTCATCACCGCCAATGCAGCGTGTATCCGCAGAGCCGCAGTCTGGGCAATCCACCCGGTAATCGACCACCGTGAATATGTGCCTGCAATGCGAGCACTCGTGGCGGCGCGAGGTGGATTCGATTTCGAGCGTCAGCGGCTCGAGGTCCGTGCCTTTGACCAAGACCTCAAAACCGAAGCTCAGCGCCTCGGGGTCCACGCCCGCCAATTCACCGATTCGCACGCCGACTTTGATGACACGCGCGCCGTTCAGCCGCTCACGCTCTTTGCGCACAGCGTCCAGAATCGCGTTGGCAATGCTCAGTTCGTGCATGGAAGAGCAGGTGTCAGGTGTCAGGTTTCAGGTGCCAGGCGAAAGGTGTAAAGGGTAAAGGCTAAAGTGTAAGGTCTCGTGGATTTTTTCCTAGGACCTGGGACGACCTGAACCCTGGCACCTGGCACCCGCCACCTGAGACCTGAAACCTTTGCGTTCCCTAACACCTGACACCTTCAGTCCACCCTTTACACTTTACCCTTTACACTTTCGCCTGGCACCTGACACCTGGCACCCGCCACCTGAGACCTGAAACCTTTGCGTTCCCTAACACCTGACACCTTCAGTCCACCCTTTACACTTTACCCTTTACACTTTCGCCTGGCACCTGACACCTGGCACCCGACACCTGAGACCTTTGCGTTCCCTGACACCTGACACCTTCAGTCCACCCTTTACACTTTACCCTTTACACTTTCGCCTGGCACCTGACACCTAGCAAATGCGCGGCAACTGGTCGCCCGCGAGCATGTCCACAATGCGTGAAGTGCCCAAGCAGGTTCGCATCGTAACTACCCCGGGATGGACTTCGACGACTTTGCCGATGATCCGAGCGTTCACACCCAGCGGATGGCCACGCATTGCCACTAGCACCTCATCCGCGTCCGCAGGAGCGATGATGGCCACAAGCTTCCCTTCGTTCGCCACGTAAAGCGGGTCCAGTCCGAGCAGCTCGCAAGCGCCCTTCACCTCCTCCCGGATGGGAAGGGTAGACTCTTCAATAACCATACCCACGCGGGACTGAGCCGCGATTTCGTTTAAGGTGCTCGAAAGGCCGCCTCGAGTGGGGTCGCGGAGACAGCGAATTGAACGCGTCACTTCGAGCATCGCCGCAACCAGCGAGTGCAACGGGGCAGCATCACTCTGGATGGGAGTTTCGAACTCGAGTCCTTCGCGCTGCGAAAGGATGGCGATGCCATGATCGCCCAGCGTGCCACTGAGAAGAATGCTGTCTCCGGGCCGCGCCTGGTCAGCGGACAGGTCCACGCCATTCGGAACGCGCCCGATTCCCGAAGTATTGATAAAGAGGCCGTCGCCCTTTCCCTTCTCCACCACTTTAGTGTCGCCGGTCACAACTTCCACGCCCACCTTTTCCGCCGCCCGTTGGAACGACAACACAACCCGCCGCAGGGTTTCCACCGGCAAACCCTCTTCGATAATGAAGCCGGCGCTCAAGAAGAGCGGTTCGGCGCCTCCCATGGCAAGGTCGTTCACTGTTCCGTAAACCGCCAACGATCCGATGTCACCACCGGGAAAAAACAACGGGTTGACCACGAACGAATCCGTCGTGAAGGCGAGGCGAACGCCATCAACGTTCACCACCGCCTGGTCATTGAGTTGTGCCAGGACCGGATTGTGAAACGCTGGCAGGAAGATTTCCCGCAAAAGATCGGCACTCAGGCGGCCCCCGCTGCCGTGGCCAAGCAGTATCTTGTCTTTGGCAGGAAGCGGCGCCGGGCAGGTGAATTCTTCGAGTGGATTGCGGTCGTCTGGCACGCTAAACCTCTTCAGCTATCAGCCGTCAGCTATCAGCCGAGATGCTGAGCGTGTTTTTGCTGATAGCTGATGGCTGACGGCTGATAGCTCCCTGGGCCGGCCGGCGATACTGGTAATACGCTGCACAGGCGCCCTCGCCCGAAACCATCGGGGCGCCCAGCGGCGCCTCCGGCGTACAACGCACCGCGAAAGCGGGGCAGTCAACAGGCTTCTTCAGGCCTTGCAGCACTTGGGCGCTGATGCACTCCGCAGGTTCTTCCGCAGTAGTATTCGCCACGCCGAAGACCTTCTCCGCGTCAAACGCCGCAAATTCCTCACGGAGCCGCAACCCGCTTCGAAGAATTACTCCAAGCCCTCGCCATTTGCGGTCGCAAACCTCGAACACCTTCTCCATGAGTTCCTGAGCCGCGCGGTTGCCCTCGTAGCCCACGGAACGGACGTATTGGTTTTCAACCTCTGCCCGGCCCTCCTCGAGCTGGGCCACGAGCATCGAGATCGCCTCGAGCAAATCCACAGGCTCGAAGCCGCCCACCACGATCGGGACGTGGTATTTACGGCTCAACTCATCATACTGCCTGTAGCCCATGACCGTGCAGACATGGCCTGGGGCAATAAAACCCTGGACTCGGTTCTTCGGCGACTCGAGCAACATGCGGATGGCGGGCGGCACAAGGAAGTGCGAAGCCAGCATGGAAAAATTCCCCAAGCCTTCGCGGGCAGCCTGCCAGACCGCCATCGCATTTGCCGGAGCAGTTGTCTCGAACCCGATTCCCAGGAACACGACTCGCCGGTTGGGATTCGCGCGGGCGACTTTCAGCGCCTCCATTGGAGAGTAAGCGACTCGGACGTCGCCGCCCTCGGCCTTCACGTGAAAAAGATCGGTATGCGAGCCCGGCACTCGGAGCATGTCGCCGTATGAAACCAGGGTGACGGCAGGGAGTAAAGCAATTTGGATGGCCTTGTCGATGGTTTCGAGGGCCGTCACGCAGACCGGACAGCCAGGGCCGTGGACCAACTCGATTTGAGAAGGGATCAACTCGTCAATCCCATAGCGCATCAGCGTGTGGGTCTGGCCACCGCAGATTTCCATGAGGACCCACGGCCGCGTGACACGCTTGGCAAGGTCGGCGATCAAAGCGCGGGCAATGCGCGCGTCGCGATATTCGTCAAGATACTTCATCCCGTTTAGAAGGATTCAGGATTCGGGATTCAGGATTCAGGGGAGCCCGAGCCAGAGGAGCCTGAATCCTGACTCCTGAATCCTGAATCCTGGGTTTCCTCACCGTCGAGCATCCCGATTTCCTCGAGCAATTGATAAGTGCGCTGGGCTTCCTCCGCGTCCACTTTACTCAGCGCAAAGCCGACGTGGACGATGACGTAATCGCCAACTCCGGCCTCCGGCACGAAGTCCAGTTGGACAAGCCGCGTGATCCCGCCGAATTGCACTCGGCCGAGCCGGCTGCCATTCTCTTCTTTTGTTTCAAGAATTTTCCCAGGAACTGCCAGACACATGCTTAAGCCTCTTTTCGAGTTCGATGCCGCACAAGGGATGGGTTTTTGGCCACTTTTTTAGCTTTGATCTGGGTTTCTTTACACTCAAAAACCAGTTCGTTTTTGCCCTTTAAAAAAGCTAACTCCTTTGTTTGCAATAGATCGGTAGGTTCGTTCCGTTAAAATAGTATCTTTTTCCCATTTCCTCCCGTTTTTCCCCGTCCGCTGGGTCGATTTCGAGAACCTTTCCCACGCCCGCCTGCCGGCGCTCTCCTGGGACAACCGAAATAGGCTACCACGTCTCGGCTCTGCTGTCAAGAGCAAAGTGCGGGGGTCAAAAAGCCCCTCAGGACTAAATGTAGCAATTTCCTGGCCATGATAAATGCGCCAAATAGCCCGATTCATTGTAGCGATTCCCCGGCGCAAACTCAATCGCCGTTTCCATGGGTACGGTCTGGCACTGCTTTGCGCGGTTTCTCTCAGTCAGAAAAGAAGGATTCAGGATTCAGGATTCAGGATTCGGGATTCAGAGACCCCCGTTCGGGGGAGCCTGAATCCTGACTCCTGAATCCTGAATCCTGCTTGGAAAGGAACGATCACTAGGAGAAAAGCTCCGAGTCCCAATAATCTCCGAGGATAGGAGTAGAAACTTGAGGTCGGGCATTCGTTCGACGACCAGGGCGATAGCCTGCTCGACCGCAGCCGAACGTGGAGCGCCTTGAGTTACCGTGCCTGCCTCAATTCCCAAGAGAAAAAGTCGAGGAGTAGTGCGCCCCAGGGCATGGGCTAACTCCAGAGTTTCGACGAGGCCCCAGCCGTGACCCGATAAGGAGCCCAACGCTCTCGGCTCCAGCTCCGCAGAAGGGAGCGAAGTCAGGTAGAGAGTACCTGGAACCCCTCCGCTGGTTACGGCATCGACAAAAAGGATAACATCAGCGAGTGGAAGCAAATCCAGCAGCCCAACGCCTGGAGCAGCTTCAGCTCGCAGCTCGCACCCGCAGCCCCCCAAGTCGCTCAGGCGGCGGACAATTTTAATTCCAGCGCTGTCATCGCCAGCCGCGGGGTTACCACAGCCGACAATGAGCAGGCGGCTGGCACTCGCACTCACATTTTCCCTCATTCACTCTCTCGGAAATCACCCGATGCCAGTCATTCCCGTCCCGCCATGGCGGGAGGAATCCAGCCCTATGTGGGCTGACGTGGACCCCCGCTTGCGCGGGGGTGACAACACCGGTGACTTTCATCTCCTTGGGTAGGGGCCAGGCCCATGAGCACTCAGACCGAACTCGCGCAGGATGTCTTCGTGCGGAATGCCTTCTCCTCGAGACAGGGAAGCACGGGCGCGGTCCAGCGCCGCAGCCGTCTAAGGTGTGATCTCTTCATCTTCGACGGGAGCCAGGGCCAGCGATCGCGACAACGGTTCCACCATCATGCCATTACCCACGATCAAGCCGGAGCTTCAAAAAATGCGTCGAGCATGATATACACGGGTCGTAAGTACGAATCAGCTTTTCGCAGACCTGGGCAATCTCAGCTTCGGATTGGTCGAGCACCCCGGGCAGGATAACTTTGAGGTCATCTTCCATGCGACGGTAGTTTTGCGCCGTGGGAGGAATGATTCTAGCGAACTCCACGAGCCCCTGGTCATTGATTCGATAGCGATGATAAAGCAAGCCGCGCGGCGCCTCAGTGGCTGCACACCCTTCCCCGGCATGAACCTTGAACTCCACCCGGCTGGCAGCCGGCTCACGGTAAGTCTCAATGATCGCCAGCGCCTCTTCGCAGGCGTGAATCAACTCGACAGCGCGAGCCACGATGCCCATGTAGGGGTTGCGGCAGGGCCAGGAGACACCGCAGGCGCGGGCGGCAGCCAGCGCCTGGGGCATCAACTTGTCGATATTCAAGTTAATCCTGGCCAGTGGACCGACAAAGTAGCTCGAGCCACTATCAGCACGCACCGAATGCAGAGCCGTCGAGCGCTCTACGTGCTCCTCGAGAAAAACGTGCTCGAAATCCTCCGGATCGATATCGACCCCCTTCGAGGAAACGATCCGCCGCTCATTCATGGGGTATTCGTTCGGATGGGATACCGAAACGAATTCGTAATCGGGCGCGAAGCTCGGAAATGGAAGGGTGCAGACAAGCGCCAGAGTTTCCTTTGACGCCTCCAGGGCCCAGAGCAAGTCGGCGGAAATGTCCGTCAACTCCTTGCGACGGGGAGCCTTGTAGAACCCGCCCACACATACCGAGACCGGATGAGTGGCACGACCACCCAGAATCTCCAGCAGTCGGTTGCCTATCTTCTTCAGGCGGAGAGCTCGCTCGACCTCCTGGGGGTGGTCAGCCGCCATGGTGATGGCGCTCTCGTACCCCAGGAAATCCGGCGCGTTCAAAAAGTAGATGTGCAGGGCGTGGCTCTCAATCCATTCGCCACAATAGAGCAGGCGGCGCAGGGCACGAATCTCGGGGGGAGGAGTAACTCCCAGGGCGGATTCGAGCGCGTGCACCGCGCTCATCTGGTAGGCCACCGGGCAGATGCCACAAATGCGAGCCACAATGTCTGGGACTTCCTGAAAGTAGCGACCGCGAAGGAAGGCTTCGAAGAACCGCGGAGGCTCGAAAATGTTTAGCTTCACTTCGCGCAGTTCCCCGCCCTCCGACCGGACGTAAACCCCGCCCTCGCCTTCAACGCGGGTCAGATATTCAACCTTGATTGTCTTTTCACGGTTCGCGTTTTCGCTCGCCATGGCGCTTAACCTCTTTCCTCAGAGCGTATTTCCGGACCAACTCGATTTCGCTCCAACAAACCTACGCTGGCTTATCCAACTTGTCGCCGGCCGACCGGAACGCCTCCGCAAACCCCGTGAACCCTCGAAACAGTCGCACCAGGTCGCCCCGCTGCATGCCGTCTTTCAGCAATCGGGCGCTCAACGAATCCGAGTTGGGGGCCTCCAGGGGGCCAAAACAACCGTAACAGCCGCGATTGTAGGCAGGGCAAATCGCGCCGCAACCTGTTTGGGTCAGCGGGCCCAGGCAAGGCAAACCGCGCGCCACCATTACACAAACCGTGCCACGCCTCTTGCACTCCATGCACACTGAATCCCCAGGCAAATGAGGCACGCGCCCCACCAGCAGGGCGGTGAGCACTTCCAAAATCTGCATCTTATTGATCGGGCACCCATTCACCTCAAAGTCCACCGCCACATGGGAAGAGATGGGGGTGGATTGCTCCAGGGTGTGGATGTAAGCGGGCGTGGCGTAGACAGCGCGAGTGAATTCCGCCACGTCTTGCCAATTCCGCAGGGCCTGGATTCCCCCCGCCGTGGCGCAAGCGCCGATCGTGACCAGAAACTTCGAATCCTTGCGCACCGCTTGGATGCGCTCTACGTCCTCGGCGGTGGTAATCGACCCTTCCACGAGCGCCACATCGTATGGGCCGGGCAAGATTCGCGACCTGGCTTCCAGGAAGTACGCGATCTCCACCTCACCCGCGAGGCTCAGCAACTCGTCTTCAAGGCTCAAGAGCGCCAGTTGACAACCATCGCAGGAAGAGAATTTGAAAACGGCAAGCTTGGGACGAGCGTCGGGAGGCATATTAGAAGTCCTCCTTGCCAAAGAAAGGTTCGATAGCCGCAAAACTCAGCACGGGGCCTTCCTTACAAATAAATGTTGGGCCGAACTGGCAATGGCCGCAGAAACCGATGGCGCATTTCATGTTTCGTTCCATGGAGAGGAAGATGGATTCCTTGGGGATCCTTCGTGCCAGCGCTTCATAGATCACGAACCGCATCATGATTTCCGGCCCGCAGGTCATCACCAACGTCTGCTTCGGGTCAACGCGGATGCGATAGAACAACGCGGGAACCACTCCCACTTGGCCACGCCAGTTCTCGTCTGCCAGGTCCACGGTGGTGTGGAGCTCCACGCCGCCGGCCTGCCAGCGGGCGAATTCGTCGGTGTACAGAAGATCGGCAGGCGCGCGAGCGCCGCAGAGCAGCACCACCCTGCCGTAATCCTCGCGGTGGCGCAAAATCGCGAGCAGCGCCGGACGAAGCGGCGCCAGCCCGATCCCGCCCGCCACGATGACCAGGTTCTTGCCCAGCGCTTTCGCAAGAGGCCAGGCGCTGCCATAGGGCCCTCGAACCCCCACCATATCACCCACCTTGAGGCGCCCGAGCGCGCGCGTAACGCTGCCCGCATAACGAATGGTGTGGCCCACCACCTTGGGCACGCCAGGGTTGGAACTAATCGAGATGGCAACTTCTCCGAAGCCGGGCAGGTAAATCATGTTGAATTGCCCAGCTTGGAAACGATAGGTCGAAGCCTGAGCGGGGTCCGTGAAGACCAAGGAAAAGGTCGCAATACCGTAGGCCTCGGGTTGGATATCCTCGATAACCGCCGGATGGGGCAACATCGAGTCCGACATCATCTGCAGTTGTGCAGGGGCAGGTGCTAAGCTCATCGTTGAACCTTCTCGCGAATAGCTTTAACTTCTTCGGTCAAGTCAATTCCCACGGGACACCAGGTGATGCATCGTCCGCAACCCACGCACCCTGAAGTCCCGAATTGGTCGATCCAGGAAGCCAGTTTGTGTGTCAGCCATTGACGGTAACGCGACCGAATGGTGGGCCGGATATTGCCGCCATAAACGTGCGAAAACTCCCGCACGAAACACGAATCCCAGACGCGCCTCCGGTCCGCAACCGTCGCTTTCAAGTCGCAGGTGTCTTCCACGGTCACGCAGAAGCAGGTGGGGCAAACTTGCGTGCAGTTGCCGCAGCTCAGGCAACGCGCTGCCACATCATCCCAGCGGGGATGCTCGAGGTTGTCATAGAGTAACTTGGGCAGGTCATCCGTCCTGAGCTGGCACTCGATTCCGCGTTCGGCATTCTGCACGGTCTGCGCCGCGCGGCCCAAATCGTAGGCCGTCGCGGGCTCCCATGGAGTGTCCTGAAGCATCTCCGAACCCATTTCGGAACCCACTTCCATCACCAAGGCATCAGGCAGTTCGGTCACCGCCAAGTCAAAACCTTCCGTGGCTTTGGGACCGGTCTTCATCGAGCTACAGAAACAGGTCGAGAAGGCCCGTCCGCAGTTAGCCGCCAGGATGAAAATACGCTCCCGCCGGCGCGCGTAATGGGGGTCCCTGAATTCACCACTGAGAAAAACGCGATCCTGGATGCCAATCGCGGCCAGCTCACAGGCACGCACACCGATGAAAGCGCGCAGCGGTATCGCATCCTGGGCCGCATTCATCACCCATTTCCCATCCGTCTTCTCCACCGAGAACAGCTTGAGCTGCGGCAGATGGAGAAACCTTTTCCAACTCTGAGGCGCCACGCCGTAACTGAAGTATTCCTGATGGCGCGTCTGCTTCAGGCGGTAACGGCCTGGCCCTTGTTCTGCCGTCCAGCCCAGCGGAAGATCTTCAACCCCCGCAATCTCATCGAGCACCACCGCGCCCTCACGCACTGTCGGACCGATGAGGCTGAAGCCGGAAACACGTAAGTTGTCGAAAACCTTCTGCAAGGAAGGCTTGGGTACAACCACGTTCGCCGAAATTCGGGGAAGGCCTTGTGCCATAAGAATCGAGCCTCCTATTCCACTCAGAAAACGTCTACAAACAGAATATACCACCTTGTGGTGAAATGCCCTGTAGCAACATAGCTTTGCAACCCGTAGGCCAAACGCAATCATCAAAAAAGGAGGGTGTGTTGAAACATGCAACAATATCCGTCCTGGTTTTCGGACATATCCAGCATGATATTGGCCCTTAAATGCCATCATGCCTTATGGTCTATTTGTCATGGCTTCAATTGCTCAGCTAACCAAGCGTGCGTTGTTTTTTTCCCTCGGCCCACCCTTAGTGAATGGGCGCCCCTGATGGGAGGGGACCATCCCCACGAACTGGGTCAACTCGCGCAGGGGTAGGGTGATTCCCGCTAATTGCTCAGACCTGTTAACCATCTGCCAAGGCGGCGCACGCCGACTTTGCTCTCCCAATGTTATTACGGTTCAGGTACAATCGCCCGCTGCCGACCGCTTTTGCATGGGCTCAACTCTCGCCCGGCAGAGCAGTAGGCAGTGGGCAGTAGGCAGTAGGCAGTAGGCAGTAGGCAGTGGGCAGTAGGCAGAAGGCAGTGGGCAGTGGGCAGTGGGCAGAAGGCAGTGGGCAGTGGGCAGTGGGCAGTAGGCAGTGGGCAGTAGGCAGTGGGCAGTAGGCAGTGGGCAGAAGGCAGTGGGCAGTAGGCAGTGGGCAGTAACTTGCCTGAATTGGGATTCAACCCTTACCTGTATGATCGGAAGAACGGGACTTTGGCGGCATCGGGTGAGAGATCGGTGTAGCGCCGACACCTGCCCCGGCTGGCAGCGGGTCTTGCCGGTGCTGAAGACTACCTGTGACTAGGCGCTGCAAGCACAGGCAGAAAAATCGGATCTTAGCGGCATCGAATGAGGAGTGGACGCAGGCCCGGCGCCTGCCCCGGCCCGGCGTGGACTTGCCGGCACCGAAAAATGCCTGTCACTTTAGCTTGCAGGCATAGGCAGAAGATTAGCGGCATCGAGTGAGGAGTTCGCGCAAAAGGCAGCGATGTTCTTCTTTCTCAAATCTCAAATTTCAAATGTCAAATTTCAAAACTCAAATTTCAAATCCCCTCAGGGACAAAAGAGCGGGTGCAAGTGGCGGTGATGCTCTTCTTTCTCAAATCTCAAATTTCAAATCCCCTCAGGGCCCAAAGAGCAGGTGCAAGTGGCAGCGACATCGTTCTCCTGTCCCCTGTTCCCTGTTCCCTATCACCTGTTCCCTGTTCCCTGTCACCTGTTCCCTCCGGAAGGCGCATAACATGATTGTAACAGTCACGTTGAATCCGGCCATTGACAGAAGCCTCACGGTTCCGCGCTTTGAGGTTGGCAAGACCAACCGAGGAGAAGTGACGCGAACCGACGCCGGCGGCAAAGGAATCAACGTCGCCAAAGCAGTGAAGCAATTTGGGGCAGAAGTTTGCGCGCTGGGGTTTGTGGCGGGAAGCAACGGCCACTTCATTCTCGAGGCGCTCGCCGCCAGCGGCATTCCCGCGGACTTCACCAACGTCCCGGGTGAGACGCGCGTAAACCTGAAAATCCACGATCCCGTGTACAGGACAGAAACCGAACTCAACGAACCTGGCTTTCAAGTGCTTCCTGAACACCTGGAAGCGATGAAACAGAAGATCAGAGAATATGGCCCCCGTTCTGACGTGATGGTCTTTTCCGGAAGCCTGCCGCCCGGAGCCCCGCCCGAGACATTTGCAGAACTCATTACCATTGCAAGAGCTTTGGGGGCAAAGTGTATGCTAGACACGGCAGGACCCGCTCTGAGGCACGGACTCGAAGCCAAGCCCCTTTTGCTCAAGCCCAATCGGGCCGAAGTCGAAGGACTCCTGCAAGAGCGCTTGAGCACTCGCCGCGAGCTGGCCGAGGCAGCCCGCAAATTGCTTGAAATGGGCGCCGAAGAAGCGGTGATTTCCCTCGGTGCGGATGGGGCGATCGCGGCTACCAGGCAGGATCTGCTGTCGGCCCGCCCCCCAACCGTGACCCCGCGAAGCAGCGTCGGAGCCGGCGATGCGATGGTGGCAAGTTTAGCTTATGGAGAAGTGAAACGCCTTCCATTTCGCGAGTCATTCCGCCTCGCCGTGGCCGCCAGCGCCGCAGCAGTGACGATGGAAGGGAGCAAGGTGGCCGATCTTGCGCTCATCCAAAGTTTGATTCCCCTGGTTCAGATGGAAGAAGTCGGCTGAAGCGGAAGTGGTCAGTAGTCAGTGGTCAGTGGTCAGTCGTCAGTCGTCAGTTGTCAGTCGTCAGTGGTCAGTCGTCAGTTGTCAGTGGTCAGTCGTCAGTGGTCAGTGGTCAGTGGTCAGTGGTCAGTAGTCAGTGGTCAGTGGTCAGTCGTCAGTGGTCACTTGTCAGTTGTGATCAGTATGTGGTAGGTGGTAGGTGGGGGAAACACTCCGACTGCCTACTGCCGACTGCCTACTGCCTACCTTCTGTCTTCTGACTCCTGAATCCTGAATCCTGAATCCTGAATCCTGCTTTCCGGAGGCTGAAGAATGATCCGAGCAAAGGTGCAAAGGTTGGGCACTTTCCTGGCGGGCATGGTCATCCCGAACATTGCCGCCCTGATAGCCTGGGGCCTGATCACCGCCCTCTTCATTCCCCGCGGCTGGATTCCGAATGAACACCTGGCCAAGCTGGTGTCTCCGCTCATCATGTATTTGTTGCCGGTCCTGATTGGGTTCACCGGGGGTCGACTGGTTTATGGCATTCGTGGGGGCGTGGTAGGCGCCCTGGCAACGATGGGTGTCGTGGTGGGTAGCAGCGTCCCGATGTTCATCGGCGCCATGACCCTGGGCCCGCTGGGCGGATGGGTGATCAAGAAAGTTGACCAACTTTTGGAAGCAAGAACACCCAAGAGCCTGGAAATGTTGGTGGCGAATTTCTCCGCTGGCTTCGTCGGCCTGGGCCTGACCTTGCTTGCCTACACTATCGCCGGACCATTCATGGAGGCGTTGACGCTCACTCTGGGAGCCGGCGCGAAGCGGATTACGCAGGCGGGGGTTTTACCTTTGATCTCACTCATCATCGAACCGGGAAAAGTCTTGTTCGTCAACAACGCTATCAACCACGGCATCCTGGCGCCTCTGGGAATAGCCGAAGCGAAGCAAGCCGGCAAATCCATCTTCTTTTTGCTGGAGAGCAACCCTGGCCCCGGTCTGGGGCTGCTCAGCGCGTACTGGCTGGTCGGCAAGGGGGAAGTCAAGCAGTCTTCTCCCGGCGCCATCATTATTCACTTTCTGGGCGGCATTCACGAGATCTACTTCCCCTATGTCCTGATGAATCCCCCCACCATACTCGCCATGATCGCCGGGGGGATGTCCGCGACGGCAACTTTTGTTCTGATGCACGCGGGGCTGGTGGCCACGCCGGCGCCGGGAAGCATCTTCGCCTTTATCGCCATGGCCCCCAAAGGCGGACTGGTTCCCGTTTTGTCCGGCGTCTTTATTGGCGCTCTGGCGTCCTTCTTGGTTGCCCTGCCCATCGTTTCTCGATTCCGTTCTGCCGCTGATCCGGCGAAAGACTTCGCAAAGGCAAAACAGACTGTGCAGGCCCAGCAAGCACAGCCCGCAACCTCGGCCGAGAAGCAGTAGGCCTCCCCAGGTACTGGTGTCATTTGCGAGACCTAGTCATTGCGAGACCTAGTCATTCCCGCGAAAGCGGGAATCCCCTCCGCAAAGCTTTGGAAATGTGCTGTCGTCGGACTGGATTCCCGCTTTCGCGGGAATGACCGGCGGCTCGTGTGTATCCCCATTCCAAATGACACCATCGCCGTGCCTTCTCACCGCTTGACTCATGCCCGCGCAAAACCTACACTCAATGCCAGGGACAGTTTCATGGGTCTGACGTACATCCAAGCGAGCATTGCCAATCCTGCGAGGCCTCGGCGCAGCGCGCGGCTCAAGTTCCTGGTTGACTCCGGCGCAAAGTACTCGGTAGTTCCGGCGCCGGTGCTTCGACGCTTGGGCATCAAGCCCGGCAAGACCAAGAGTTTTATTCTTGCGGATGGCACAGAGATCAAACGCTCCCTCGGAGAGGCGCGGTTTCGCATTAATGGTGAGGAGGGCACGTCACCGGTCATCTTCGGAGAGAAGGGTGATAGCATTCTGCTGGGCAGTATTTCACTGGAGGTGTTGGGTTTCATTCTCGATCCTTTCAAGCGCGAACTCAGGCCGCTGCCTATGATGTTGGCTTCGCATCGGCCCGCTTGGAAATACGGTCTGGGAGGCGAGCCGGATGCCGAAGCCCAAGTATGAGGTCATCATTTACTGGAGCGAGGAGGACCAGGCTTTCATCGCCGAGGTCCCGGAGCTCCCCGGCTGCGCGGCGGACGGAAAAACCTACCGCGAAGCCCTCGCCAACGTCGAAGTCGTCATCAAGGAGTGGATCGAAACCGCCACCGTGCTCGGCCGGCCCATCCCCCAGCCCAAAGGCCGCCTCGTCTTCGCCTAGTTCGTAGCCACAGTCAATCCGTACTTTGAGTGACTGTGGGTTTGTGCCCGAATAAAGAGCCTCGCAGGAAGGCGCTGACCGAGGCTACCCGCTCTTCCGCCATTCACCATTCATAATTCATCATTCATAATTGCTGTTCTTTCCCCCTTGCCTTGCCCTCCGAGTACATGTATACGGGAGCGGTTGCGCAAGGCTCGCTCTCCAGTCCGTCAGCCGACGGACGCCTCTTCCACCGCGACGCGCATTGGGCGGCGCGGATAAGGGACAGTTTTCAGATGATCTGGTTCGAAGCGCAGTCCGGCAATCGTAGCGCCGACCCCGCAGGGCGGGGTCGGCATTTGTGCGATCTCATCTGGTGCTGACCCCGCCTTGCGGGGTCAGCGCTACTGCGGCGCGGCAAGGACCCGCGCCGCTGGAAAAGCCGCAGGGCCGGAGTGCGGGCCCTGCGCTACCTCGCCTCTCATCCTTGTTGCTGGCGGCTTATCGCAAAAGTATACTTTTCCTGTTCGGGTGGCGCATGAAACCTGAAGGTCTGAGTCAACTCGTTTCGGAGCTTTCCCCGGCGGAGCAATCCGCGGTGAAAGAGTTCATCACCTTCCTGAAGGAGCGCAACGGGAAGTTGCCCAAGACCTCCTTCCAGGCGGCGATTGACGAATTCATTGCCGCTCATCCCGAGTTGCTTCGTCGGCTCGCCCAGTGACCCTTTACCCTTCCCTTCCTGAAGTGCTCGCCGCTCACGTTTGCGTTACTCTTCTGGCTCCTGACTTCTGAATTCTTCTTCTTGGGATCTTGAATCTGCCATCTGTAATCGCGCAGCTCCCTCCCCAGCCCCTAGCCCCCAACACCTAGCCCCTGCTCTTCTGACTCCTGCTTTTCAATGGCCCGATCACCCAATGACCCGATGGCTCAATGCTTCAATTCACCATTCATAATTCATCATTCGTAATTGCCGTTCTTTCCCCCTTGCCTTCCGCCCGCAGTAGTTGAATACGGGAGCGGTAGCGTGGCGGTAAAGCACGCGGACTATTTGTCGAGACGGTGCGGTTGGCCATAAGGTGCTCGTTCCGCGGACGTAGCCAAGCGCACACGTCGCACAGAGCGTGATGTATGCGCACCCCGCCGCCGAAAGGAATATGAAATGAATGCAGAGCGTTTGCACGCGATTGTGCTTGCCCTTAGGAAGGAGACAACCGAAAGGCGCACCTTCACCACCATGCAAACCATGGTTGGCGCCCTACAGGCTGTGGTGAACCAGTCAAATTCAGGGACTCAGCATAACCTAGCTGCTTCCCTTGATGCTCTGTATGCCGCTCTCACTGACACGGACTCTGACAAATTCAGCCCAGCATGGCGACAGATTTTGTGTGAGATTGGAGGCGAGCGTTTCTTTGGGAAGGCTCTAAAGGAAAGGGTAGCCACCGCAGGTGGCGCATACATTGCCTTTTATGTATGCGCCCCACGAACACGGGGAACATCTCTGTCACCGCGTCATATCCGTGGCCTGTTCTGGCTTCTTAACGGTCGTCCACATAAAATGCGATGTCGTCGCCAACCGCCACAGGCCGGCTGGCGCAGACCCTTGTTCTTGAGGGTCTGCGCGGGTGGCGCATACATTACCGTTTATGTATGCGCCCCACGGACACGGGCAACATCTCTGTTACCGCGTCCTATCCGTGGCCTGTTCTGGCTTCCTAACGGTCGCCGACATAAAATGCGATGTCGGTGCCACCCGCGACTATGCAACGGTGGCAAGCCCATTCTTCTCGACCAGCGATAGCAGCTTGAGCGAGGCTCCAGAAGGCCGCTTTTCGCCGCGCTCCCACTTGCTGACCAAACTGCTCGTTACGTTCAGGTAGTTGGCGAAAACGGTTTGGCTGACGTGTTCTCTCTCCCGGATCGCCTTGATCTCTTCCGGCTTCAATGGCCGGATCGGCGTAAGGCAGGCAGCATCGAAACGCCGCATCGTCTGTTTGTCGATGGCCCCAACATTGTGCAAGGCCTCCATGGTTTCATGGATGGCCGCCATCGCAGCACTTCGATACTTTTTGCTCATTCGCTTTTCACCTCCACTCAAACCACCGCACCAGCTCGGTACGGCGCCTGCCTGCCGGGAGAAGGACTAATCCTCGCCGCGGTTCGCCGATCGATACAACGCTCAGGTAGAGCGATTGTTCGTCTTTTGCGTAGACCCAATTTCCTACGCGTCGGTCGGGACGAGTGCGGATCAGTTCCGAAGGGATGTTGGTGTCGAGCAGAAAACCGCTCACGACAGATCCACCGGGCGTCCCGTGGACGGATTGCGGGTGAAATCAAGGTCATCCGCCAAGCCCCTTACGGCTTTGAATACCTCCTCCAAGCTTCGCTGCGGATGGGCAGCGTCGGACTGCTGCGCCGTGGGCGCCTGCGGCGGAGAAGACCGGAGGGCCTGAAGCATGACATCTTCAGCGTCCTTAAACGCGCCGCTCTGGAGCCGCTGATTGATCAGCTCTTCGACTTCGGGTCTGGTGATCTGTATGGTCATTGGCAACCTCCCTCCAAGCCGACTCGCTTTGCCCTACCGTCCCACCGTAACCCGCCGCGCCCCCCCTGCGTCAACTGGATAGTACAACACTGTTTGATTCCAACCGCGGGTGGTGAATACATTGCCTTTTATGTATGCGCCCCACGCACACGGGCAACATCTCTGTCACCGCGTCCTATCCGTGGCCTGTTCCGGCTTCGTAACGGTGGCACAGGCACTCATGCCTGTGCCCTCTCCGTTGGAGGCACCACCCGCGCAGGTAATTTTCGATTGAAGATTTTCGATTGACGAAGGAAACAGCAAGGTAGCGCAGACCGGCTTCGCAAGGATGCGCTCTTCTCACCGGTCGCACCCAGGATCCGGGGAGTTACAAAGCAGGTCCCTGCTGCGGTTCTCATGTACTCTGCCGGGTAAACATCTCGACCAGCACCGTCGAGACTACGGCTGCTCTCTTCGGGGAAATCCTGCCCAATTTGCGGACCAAGCGTTGCCGGTCTATGGCGCGGAGCTGGTCAAGCGCCACCTGCCCTTGCTTGCCTTGGAAGGTGAGCGCCACGCGTGTCGGATAAGGTCTCGCCACGGTGGTCATGGGGGCAATAATGACAGTCCGCAGGTGGCGGTTGCTCTCCTCCGGTGAGACAACCAGGCAAGGGCGGGTTTTCTGGGTTTCCGCTCCCTGCGTCGGATCCAGAGATACCAACCAGACCTCATCCAAGCGCGGTGGGTCGCCTACCACCGCCACTCCTCCCGATCGAACTGACTCGAGGGAGTGCCGAGCAACAGTTCATCGTGGGCGGAAGAGCCGGCGGCGCGGAATGCTTCCTCCCAGCCCTCGCGGGGCTGACGGGCCGGTGCGATCACGAGATGATCGTTTTCGATCCGAAGTTCAACAGCGTCCTCGAAGCCGCACTGTTCGATGATGGGCTTGGGGATTCGGATACCTCGCGAATTTCCAACACGTACAAGATCAACCTTCATGGCCGTCAATGACCTCGTGCTTACATTGTAGTCACATAAGAGCTTTTTGGCAAGCGCGGCTGGCGCCCGGTAGTGGTACAGTTTGATGTAGAGGCGGCTTTATGCCGCCAACTGGCGAGGTAAACTCGCCGCTACAACATCAAACTGTACCACTACCTGGCGCCCCGATGCATCGGGGCGCACCGCGAACACGGCCAACATCTCTGCCACCGCGCCCAATCCGTGGCCTGTTCTGGCTTCTTAATGGCCCCGCAAGGCGGGGTGTCGGCGCCACCCGCGGTGTTTCGGAAGCGGACAAAGGGAATTCAGATTCCCTTGTTTTCGGCGCTGCCACCACCCGCGCCGCTGGAAAAGCCGTCCGTCGGCTGACGGGCTGGAGAGCGAGCCCTGCGCTACATCCCCGGTTGCGTGCGGCGCACGTGCATGCGGGAACGCGCTCACACGATCTCCTTCAACAGCGCTGGGTGCTTTTCCAACAGGCGAAGCAGTTTGACGACGGCGGGCATGGGGGCAACGTCGCCGCGTTCGTAGCGGCAGAATATGTTGTAGCCGCCGCCGGTTAGACGTGCAGCAGCAAGCTGGCTCAAGCCGAGTTTACGGCGGATGCGGCGAATTTCCTTGCTCACCCGCTTGCGATCGCGCAGCACCAGTGCGTCCCCCGCTGCCGCGTATCGTCGCGCGCTCTCGGCATCGAACTCCACTTCACCGCAAGCCCCGCAGCGCCAGCCCGAAAGCCCTTTCACCTTCACTTCCTGGCCGGCAGGTCCCACAGTAAAGGTCCCGCCGCGGAAGCGGGTCAAGCCCTTGCGGTCCTCGCAGTTAAGACATCTCCTCGCCATCGTCACTTCTCCTTGAATTGAATCACCGGCGCCCAATGGCGCAAGGTGATTTTGATGTAGGCACCTTTCCGAACCGGCCTCATGGCGTGATACACGTCTTGCCATATATGAGGGTCAGCGTAGGCCTTCATCGATTTATAGAAGTCACGCCGGGTTAGTGCGGCGATCACGGCCAGCATCTCCGCCGTGGTCAGGCCCATAGCCCGCCGTCCAAGGCGGTCTTTGTGAAGGCCGCCGCGCCCACCGGCGCGACGTCCGCTTGTACGGTCGTAGGGGCGTAATGGGGCGTACGCTTTTCCACAGCTCGACATTACCCTATAAGGGTAGTCCTTTCAAGGGGCACCACGGGTCGCGGTAGAGTAGGGGAGCGCGTAGCGCCGACCTCCGCCCTTGAAGTCTGCGGCTCTTCTGTAGGGAAAACCGCGAATCCTAAAGATGGGGGCCTGCCCTCGGATTCGGGAGCGTGAATCTAAGGAAGAACCGCAGACCCGAGAACCGGGGGTCTGCGCTACACTTGCTTCCTTCACCGGAAACATACAGAATTGTTAACGCCAAGCGAGAACGTCATGAAAACCCTTATCATCGGCAGGGGTGTGGTCGGAACAATTTACGGCTGGGCCTTGTCCAAGGCGGGCATTGATGTCACCCATGTCGTGCGCAAGGAGGGGCTTCCTGGCACCGACACCTTGGACGTGCTGGACTTGCGGCCCGGCTACCCGAAAAACGCCCGGGTGACGTATGCTGCCAAGACAGTTGGGCAGATCAGCCCTTTAGACGGCTTTGACCTCGTGATTGTCGCTACCAAGCACTACCAGGCGGCTGAGGCCATCCGCCAATATTTGCCCGGTGCGCCTCGCGCCACATTTCTACTGTTCACCGCTAATTGGGATGGAACGGGAGAGATTGACCGCCTTCTGCCGCGATCTTCTATCCTTTGGGGTTATGCCGCTGCCAGTGGTGGCCCCGATGCTCAGGGTATCCTCATCGCAACTGTGAACCCTACGGTGCGCTTCGGAATGTTGGAAGGCTCCGATCCGGAGAAATTCAAGGCCATGACGGAATTGTTCCAACGGGCGGGTTTCACCTTGGACATTAAACCCAACATCATCGAATGGCTCTGGGTACACCATGCTATCAATGCTGGCGGCATAGGAATCTGCCTTTGGGCGGGAGGGATAGCCGAAGCGACCCGAAGTTTCAAGACCTTGAAGCTGGGGGCGTTGGCCATCCGGGAAGCATTGGATGTGGTAGCGGCCCGTGGCGTCGATCTGAAGTATTATCCCGACGCGAAAAGTATTTTGAACATGCCTGCCTGGCTTGCGGGCCTTGCCGCTATTTATGCCATTCGATTCACTGAAAAGGGTCGACGCCTTCTCAGGGCGAGCCACTTCGCTTACAGCCCGGAGGAAATGAAACGCTATTACTTCGATGTGCTTAACACGGGAGAGAGCCTGGGCGTGGCTATGCCGCACTTGTCCGCGCTTCGCGAAAAGGTCGAACGTTATCCAGTAAACCAGAGTACAGGAGGAATCCATGAAAGCCACGGAAGTTGAAACAGAACGCCAGGAGCCCGCAAGCGAGGCAGTCCCCGCCTCGTGGCCACGCACGGAAAGATTGGGTAAAGCCGTTATGCTTGGGGCACTGATGGTTGCCATGATGCTCGCGCCCGGCCGGGCTTGCGGGGAGGGGACGATGGGCGCTGCGCCGGTGCGTTATGTCGCCAATTTGCGCCTCTGGGTCCTCACCACCGAGCAAACCTCCTATGTGATGGGGCTCAATGAACGCGACGAGCTGCAAACGCTCTACTGGGGGGGGAAACTCGAGAGCGACCATGACCTTTCCGCCGCGCGTCTGCGCCCTGAATACAATTCCTTTGATTCTCAGGAAGGCATGAGCAATCTTGAATACCCCGGATGGGGCGGCCGGTATTACAACCAGCCCGCCTTGAAGGTGACGCTGGCATCGGGCGTCCGTGACCTGGTGTTGAAATACGCCAGTCACGAGATCCGCGGCGACATGCTGGAAATCCGCCTGAAGGATATTCAATATGACCTGTTTGTAAAACTCACCTACAAGGTATTTGCTAAAGAAGATATCATCCGCAAGCAGGCGGAAATTGAGAATCGGACGCCGCAGGTCGTGACCGTGGAGAGCGCGCAGTCGGGGGTCTGGTACGTGCCCGCAGGGGAAGGTTATCGGCTCAGCTATCTCACCGGGCGCTGGGCGGGCGAGACACAATTGGTGCGGGAACCCCTTCATCCCGGCGAGAAGGTGCTGGAAAGCCGCCGCGGCAACACCAGCCACCAATTGAATCCCTGGTTCGCCATCGACGAAGGGGGAGAGGCCGACGAGGAACACGGCCGCG
>Ga0208821_1000404_pt1 | contig 34947 bp, 34 predicted proteins | sample June2015DPH_20_5_FD_184720 | JGI IMG/M metagenome (GOLD analysis project Ga0208821, IMG submission 184720) | Peatland microbial communities from SPRUCE experiment site at the Marcell Experimental Forest, Minnesota, USA - June2015DPH_20_40... | ecosystem: Environmental > Terrestrial > Soil >... | reverse complement strand
ATTTTCCCGAACTTTAACCTGGGGAAAATAGCAGCAGCCCCCCCGTGAAGGGACCCAACCCCAAAATTATAAAGGCAAAATCTGGCCGGTTGGCAGGGCCTTCCTGCGAGCGAATTTAAGCATTTCACAGGCCCCCCTGCATTCTTTCCTTAGTTGCCCCCTTTGTGGGCTGTGGCGGGGCTGTGAGTGGCCCTCATGGCCGTAGATTTATCTTTCGGGGGAAGGTCTGGGGGCGCATCTCGGGTTGTGGTGCTCCCGGCGGGCAGTATTGTCAAGGAGAAGGGCGACGGCACCTGTGTAGATTTCTTAATGCCTGCTAGTTCTGGTTCCAACACCGGTCCCGCACCTATGGCTTTGGTCTGAAGCCGGAAACCTATTGCCAGGATTCAATCTTCCCGGGGAAATATGATCGTCCTGAGATTTTTTAATTTTTCGAGAAATTTACCAAATCCGATAGTGAATTAAAAAGGTCCCATCTCATTTTTCATTATTTCTGGATCTTAAGGTAAGGATGCAAAGCTTCTAAAGATTCATTAACGCGAATTATCAACGCAATATCGAGTCCTGAAACCATTTCCCAAAAGGGTTCATTATAATCATTGAATTTTGCGTTCATTTTTTTGCCATTGTAAAATATGAACCCAATAACATGGTCATACTTAAGTTTATAAATTAGACATTGTCCAAGCGTGCTAGATATGGCAGCAGGCAGCGATTTTGTGTATTTAACCTCGATTGCAATGATTGGTTGGCCATCATTAGAAATTTCTATATTAGGCCATAAATTTGTTCCCAATAAATCAACACGGGGTTTATTTTTGCCACCTAAACTGACTTTTACCTGATATTCCTCTAATCCTTCTTTGGACAAGGTCTTCTTGATTAGTTTTTCGAGTTCCGGCTGAAGGTCATGTTCCTCATCTTTATATTCGGTTTTTAAGGAGTATTTTTGGAGAGCTTCAAGAATAATTTCGTAAGCGCCAATCTCTGACATATGATCTCCGATTGAAATTAAAATTTAACAACTTCGTTTCTGGTCAAGCAAGTGACCCGCTATCCCTGCCCAGCTCTCTTCGTTTCGATAAACTACCTCATCTCAATAGATTGGCAAACCTCCCTAGCAGAGCCTCCCTGATCCTTACCATGCCCAGGGTGTCATTGCCGCAGTAAGTCAGTAGAGCCTCCTTGATTCTCAGCTTTTCCTCGGCATTTGTGATCGGGTCCAGCATCCGCAGGTACTCGAAGGAAGCCATCATCCCTTCTTTAATAGCTAAAAGGTCATAGCTCATTGACGGTACAAGCACAGGAAGAACCGCCTTGAGGGAAAAAGAACCATAAAATAGGGGATTGTAAAAATATTGACTGATCAGGGCACAAAGGTCCTTGAACCGCTCCATGCGCGTCAAGAGCGCCTGCTTGTACTCGGGGAATCCCTCTATCAGGCTGTTCAGGACGTCTTTCTCATAGGTTGTGTAAATGAAAATCGTCCCTTTCACCCCCAAAGCCTTCCTCAGGGTCCTGATGAACTCTTCTCGGGGATCCCCATCTCCTTCATAGAGGTAATGCTGGTGCTCCAGAGAGCCGTCCTCGTGAAGGGTGTGATCGGACCACTGAAAAGGAATCGTATGGTAAGGCCTGGTGCCAGCGTACCGGGGAACTGCCGGGCTGATGGTTTCAAAGTCCAAGAAATGGATGGGATACTCCACATCCCGCAGTTCCCTCTCCAGTTGGGGGTCGAGGAACTCCTCCTCATTGACCACACAGGTTCTGATGCGCTCCTGGAGTGCTGAGAGGGGGAAGAGTTCGGGAACATCCCGGATATCCTCGATGTCGCTTGCAGCCAATTCCTCCAATCTCTGCTGCGAGATGCCATAAAGTCCCAGGACCCAGAATTGTGACATCCTGGCTCGGCAATGTCCCCAGAATTCGCACTCATAAGGCTTATTGCATTGTCGAGAGGGGGCGATCACCGGGGGCCCTGAACTTCTCAGGACCTCTTTCATATGAGCAACGGTCGAGGGGATTTCTCCCTGGAGGGAGAGGACCTCTGCCGTCATATCCTCCAGATGGAAGAACTGTTCCAGGTCAAGGCTTTGACCATCAAAGACATACTGGTTATTGAGGTGGAGAAGCCAGGTCCTCTCGATCTCCACGCCGGCGCCCTGCAGGGCATAATACTGCACGGCTAAGTCAGTCTTGTAGATATCTTTGACCGAGGCGGAGGATTTCACTTCTATGAGATTCCATTTTCCCTGCTCGATTCTTTCGAGGATATCAGTACGAACCCGCACGTCGTCAAAGAGAAAGGCACCTTCATAAACGGCCAGCACGGTTGCCTCATCCATCCATTTCCGGGTGGACTGAACCGCTTCCCGGTGGTGCAGATGATCCTCTTCAACGAGCACTCCACCGGGATAGAGGCCGGTGGCCAGCCTGCCCACTTCATGGCCGATATCGAGGATAGCCTGCCTTGTTGGCGACAATTCCCCGGCCAAATCGGGATTATAGACCTGGTGCCACAAACGCAATGGGCACCGAATCCCAGCCAAAATTCGAGCCTTAGAAAGCATGGGAGACATTTGATAAAAATTATAGTATCTTTTGCGGGGATCGGATAGTGATAGACTGAGTATGGGAGGAATGATGGTTCGCGTATTTGATCTGACGAAGACAGAGGCGGATATCTGTTGGCTGAAGGCTGGGCGCCTGCGAAAGGCAGCAGCCGCTGGGGATGAGGAGGCAGCTGAGGAACTGAAGCGGATGGAGGAAACCAAGATGGTGCCCTGGAAGCCAGAGGAGGTCACGGCACTGTGCACCGCCACTGAACCGGAGCATTCGTCAGATAGAGACAAGGGTATGGCAGATAGCCACCGTAAGCAGAGATCGAAATCCTGGGCTTGGCAAGAGCGTGAGATCGATCTGGCGCAGGAGCATTTCGAAGTAAGCTACGGTTTGGCCAAGTCGGACCCTAGCCAGTGGGTAATGGTTGCCCGTGTCGGACCGCCGACAAATGGTGGGTTTGGTGTGCAGTTCATGGTTGAACGCGCTAATCCGGCCTACGAACAAGCGATTAATGCCGTGGTGGAGGAGGTAGAGTTCTATCTTGGGAATAAGGGGGAGCCTGATCCCTGGGCGTATGCCAAATATCATTGCGGCACAGCGTCCAATCTATATTCCTCAGTTCACTGGTCGTACCGCGAAGGAAGCAAGATAAAAAAGGAATGATTGTCCCGAACCCCTTTTTAGGGCAAAAATATACTTGACAACTCCACCTAATGTGTTTATATTATAAACCATGGAACAGGAACCCGAAACACTCCAAGAGGCCGTGGTCTACTTCTCCAATCCGGTGAACTGCCGGGAATATGCCGCCAAACGGCGCTGGCCCAATGGCGTGACATGTCCAACGTGCGGGAGCAAAAAGGCTAAGTTCTCGGAGAAGCACAATCGCTGGCAGTGTGGCAGCCATCACGCCAATCGGCATTTTACCATAAAAACCGGCACGATCTTCGAGGATTCACCACTCGGTTTGGACAAGTGGCTTGTTGCGATGTGGCTTATTGTCAACTGCAAGAACGGAATTAGCAGTTACGAAGTGGCGAGGGCACTGGGTATAACCCAGAAAACGGCGTGGTTCATGGATCATCGTATCCGCATGGCCGTTCATGCTGGTTCCTTTGAGAAGCTAATCGGCGACGTTGAGGTGGATGAGACCTTTGTCGGCGGGAAAGCTCACAACATGCACGCCAGCGTGAAAGAGTGCCGGATAACTGGCACAGGCCCAAAAGACAAGGTAGCCTTATGGGCTTTCTACAGCGCGGCGGCAAAATCCGCACCGTCGTTGTCCCAAGCCGCAAAAAAAATATTTTGCAAGCCGAGGTCAAAAAGCATGTTGCCGCGAGTGCTGCCCTTTACAGCGACGCGCTAAAGTCGTATGATGGCTTGGCCCGTGAGTACGCCCATCAAGTGATTGATCACGCCATAGGATATGTTGATGGAAAGATTCACACAAACGGCCTGGAGAACTTTTGGAGCCTGCTAAAACGCGGGATTAAGGGAACGTATGTCAGCGTTGAGCCGTTCCATCTTTTCAGGTATCTAGATGAGCAGGCTTTCAGGTATAATAATCGTGAGGCGACAGACGCGGATCGGTTTAATTTGGCGCTCACTGGAGCCTTGGGTAAGCGGATTACCTACAAAGAACTGACGGGCAAACAGGCGTGAACGCTTCCGTATCGGGTACCATCGCGCGGTAGACGGAACACCTAATGAATCAATTTGAGAGGTTGGGAATGTCAAAACGAAGCGGCATGTTGAGGCAATTGGAGAAGGTCAGAGGCGGTTCCAGGGTTATCACCTACATCACTTCTGATCGTCAGCCACCCTTCCAGGCCAAAATGGCCTCGGATGTTCTTCGGCCGTACTATGAACATCTGACCCGTATTGGCCACGTGGAACAGATTGATTTGCTGATCTTCAGTGGTGGAGGTGATACGATTGTGCCCTGGCGGTTAGTAAACCTGACGCGTGAATTCTGTCATCGCTTTTGTGTTCTTGTGCCCTACAAAGCTCATAGTGCTGCAACTCTCCTAGCTCTGGGTGCAGATGAGATCGTCATGGGTCCTATGGGCGAACTTTCCCCCATTGATCCCAGCGTTAGCACGCCATTCAATCCTCCTCATCCTGACAATCCTAACGAACCGAAGCTAGAAATCAGCGTGGAAGACGTAAGCGGATTTATCAACATGGCCAAAGAACGTGCGGGGATTACTAGCCAGGAAACAATGGTTCAAGTATTTGGGAAACTGGTCGATCGTATACATCCACTGGCCATTGGCGGCGTTTATCGTAGCCATGCTCTGATCAGGTCACTAGCGGCCAAGATGCTGGCCTTACATGTGACGCAAGCCGAGGAAGTATATCGAATTTCTCAAATCGTTGACGATCTTGCTGAGAAATTATTCTATCACAACTATCTTATTAATCACAACGAAGCCCAAAAGTTAGGTCTGAAAGTCAGCAAATCCACTGATGATGTTGAAAGACTGACGTGGGATTTGTATCTGGCCTATGAAACAGAAATGGGGCTGGGCAAGCTCTTCGATCCAAAAGATTACGCGCAGGGTGGCTCCGCGTTTGAAAGTGATGTACCTATAGGGTTTGTGGAAAGTTTAGGCTTGTGTTCAAAAATTTCTAAACGTGTCAAGGTAACCCAAATCACAGGACCTCCCCACCCGGGTCTTCCTCCGGGTCTTCCTGGTCTTCCTGGTCTTCCTGGTCTTCCTCCTGGTCTCCAACAAAATATTGTTCAGGAAACAGTCATTGGCTGGACCACTAAAGAGACAAAAGAAGGGTAAACCATGCAAACACATACAACCACACCTGTTAAGTTCAACGAGTCGTGTCTGTCACAGACCCTCCAACCGGTCTATGATTTCTCACAAACGACGGCATCGGTCCCGCATGATATACTCAAGATAGTTTTAGTACCCATTGAACCTGCTACTGACTTGCTTGACAAGACGTACGAGCGTTCCATTGAAGTGGAACAAATGTTTCACAACTATGTCGAAATATGGCGACGTCAAACACGTCACTTATCATCCGTAGCAAAGATGGTCTCACATCCGGCATACCAAGCTATTGTAGAAATGGGGGAGCCAGTGCTTCCACTGTTGTTTGAGGAATTACGTGAAAGACCGGATCATTGGCTTGTTGCGTTGCACAGAATAACTAAAGAAGACCCCGCAAAGCGGAATAGCAACTTTAACGATGCCGTGAACGCTTGGCTCGAATGGGGGAGAAAAAGGGGATTGCTCAAATAGTGCGAGACTTGGAACTCGAAGAAGATACGGGGCTTAGAGAGTCGGACTATGAAGTTAAAAGCCCCCGAGACACGACATACAATTGCATAGCTTTTGCGGTCGGGGATTTAACGCAATTCTGGGATGATCTTGATTCCCCGGCTGGAATGAGAGTGAAGGGGTATTATTGGCCTCCAGGCGTGCCTGGCACTAAAACGCTGGCAGGCTGGATTAAGGTGTTTGAATTGCATGGATATACCGAAACCGACGATTCAAGTCTTGACCCTGAATACGAAAAGATAGCCATCTATGTGGGTTCAGAAGGCCCTGAACATGTGGCAAGACAGAAGGCATCAGGGGCATGGGTGAGTAAAATGGGTAAGGGGGTTGACATTGAGCATTTCTCGCTGGAATGCCTTGAGGGTGACTTCTATGGGAAAGTAGTTAAGATTATGCGACGCAAATGCCAAGGTGGGCGGGTACTTGAATGAAACAAAAGCCGATTCCTGAGCCAACGGAGGAGCTGAAAGCCAAGTGCGATGCGGAAAACCAATTCAGCAATCTCGATCGTCTTTTCCGCGCGGTAATCACTGTTCCGAAGGCAGACATAATCAAGGCAGATGCCGAAGAAAAACGGCAGAAAAAAGCGCGAAAGAAGAAACCGACCACTTAATAAAATCTCGCCCCTTCTCGCGATATCCGCATTCTATCATGGAGTAGGTAAGTATATTATTGCCCTTTTTAGCTATGGTGACCAGGCAATCAAATTTTTCGGATGAATAGAGATGGAATCCATCATCCTTCGAAGAAAGATCTCAATTCAAGAAGATTTTTTAACAGCAGCACTAGCAGATATACTTACTGACTTTGATGATATTTCACTTTTAAGGAATATATTGAAAAGTTGTGGTTCGATTGGATCAGGGGGTCAAATTAATCTCCATCGTCAATTACCCATTGCTGATGGAGTTTCTTATGAAATAGAATTATGGCCTTATTGGGGAAATATTGGCGAACCAGATATGGTAATCTGGCTTAAAAATGGTAACAATAAAGAAATCGCCGGAGTAGTGGTTGAAGTCAAATACGAAGCGAGTAAGTCGGGGGAGGACACAGAAGAGGAACCAAAGCTGAGAGACCAATTAGGTCGGTATGCGCAAGGGCTCGATAATCTTTTATCTACTGAAGCAGACCGCATTGTCATTTACCTGACTGCCACCTCCTTTCCGCCACTGGAAGAGTTAGCACGTTCATGGAAGGCGATAAGCCAAAAAACTACCCTAGACCCCTCAAGAGTGCTGGGCTGGATCTCCTGGCGGGACATTGATCGAATTTTCAGTGATTTCCGGAGACAACTAATACCTGACTCTATTCACATACGCCGAATTGACCGCGTGAGAGAATTATTAGCTAGGGCAGGGCTCCAACTTTTTGAAGGATGGAACTCCGAAGGGGCCCCGAAATCGCCCAATCACCAAATACCTAAGACATTGCAATGGTTAGAATATCGATCGTGGACTGGCTGGAAGACAGTGTTGGCTCCTCCAAGGCCTAGAGGTTTAATTATTGAAAACTGAAGGAGAAAATCAACATGGAATCAAAAATCATTTTCCATCAAAAAGACTTAGACGTAGCCTTTCAATGGATAGAATTTGCCTATCAACAAGGGAATGCTTTGTTGGAGGCAGGGAAACGACGACTCGCAGATTTTGCTTTATTCAAACATGTTCCAACCGGTTCCTGTTACACTTCGAGCCGCTCGAGTTTTGATCGTTATGTCTGGCTGGATGTAGATCTATACTTACCAGATACAGAAAATTTGATCCAAAAGATAATATTTGTTGCTTTAAGTTATGCAAGTGACGAGAACGAAGGTTGCTATTTCATAGTGGGGACGTGTGACCTTAAGGATGATGGTGGATATTTATTAAAGAAGCCAACCCATGGGCACTGGCTCATCGATTATAGCGTAAACCCAACTTATTATCCTAAAAAATTTGAGATAGTCGAGAGGACTGATGGCTTAGCCCAATTTATTCCAGGAGAAGCCTTAGAACCGGCTTATAGAGATGGAGTGAAGCAAATCTTAAGTGCGTCTTTTCCGGTATCCTGGATTGACACCGAAAGTAGGCTATCGGCCATCATAAAAGGATTGGTAGATCTTTACAAGAATGATGAAACCCAGGAACTATCTTATCTCCTTAAAGAGGCTGAGGAGTTTTTAAAATAGGCAGGGGCATGATGCATATATCTTTGATCTTGACTCTGGAAGTAGTGAGTACTGCTATGCTTGGGAACTTATCAAGCCCCTGAAAACTTCCCTTATCCAGTAGGCGATTGTGAGAATCGCGAAGCGCATTCTCATAATCGTCAGGATGAACTAAGCCTGGGTTTTGGGAGGAATCAGTACGGTTTTTGGCTATGGGGATTCAATAAAAGCTGTTTGGGTTGGTGACGGAGGTTTTGGGGGCTGGGGCATGAATGAGGCGTGGAGCAACAGATATTTTGAGCCAAGGAGATGAGCGCCGAGGGCGCAGGCTTACCCCCCAGCGTCAACGGTTTTGGGTGATAGGCTCGTCTCCTTTGGCCAGCTACGGCCATGACCGGCCCCGGGCCCCCGGCGTTCACCATGCGCCAGCCGCTCGCCGCGGTCCCGCCACCGTCGCCGCCGCCTGCCCTATAGATTTTCGGCCCGGGAAGGCAAACCCGCGGTGGGACTCCTGTCCTCCCCCTGGTCAATATGAGTGCCACGAAAATTTTTTCACTTTTTCGTCGAGGGGAAGTCAACAGCAGACCCTCCGGTGATGAGGCCAGGTCTTTCAGGTCACCAGTCGGGCAGCGAGGCTCCATGCTATTCTTGGAAGACTTGCCCGGAATGCGTGTTTTGGATCACAATCTTTGGAAGGTCGCTCACCGGAATCAGTATCGTCCGATCTGTTAAGCGTAAGGTACCATCTGGCCTTCGTGAAAGGCCCGATATCCTTATTTCGTCTCCTCTCTGCAAGTACTTGGCAGCGGGATGAATCTCAGAATTTACAGGTGCAAGTTCCAAAGCCATCAGGCAATGCTCGGTTCCACTCTTAATCTCGATTGTCAAGGATAGAGCGGTCCCACAGTGAATAGTTCTTGGCGCCTCTTTTAACTTGCCCATGACTACCGCTGCTCCGAGCTCGCCTAACCAATCCGGTTCAACGGCCTCCCAGAAAGATGGGCAGATTGTCTGGAAAGGACACCAGCGGCAAGTTTGAGGCAATGGGCTTGCAAACTGAGCGCATTCCGAGCCTTCCGACACAAGGGCATTATAGTTTTTTAGAAGACGGACGGCATCGTTCGCCTCAGCGATACACACCTCAGGCTCAATCTCGACTTCGACGATCGGCCCTATCATTGGGATAAGAATGCCTTTCCGGGGCCACCATCCAAGAGATTCCTTAACCAAAAATCCATACAGCCTGAGCTGTCTCACATAGGAAGGCCTTACCCGTTCATGATCCTCGTCGTCATGGATATCTCCACTCTTAAAATCAATGATCTCATCGGTGCGGACGACATCGGGGCGCCCCACCAATCTGCCTTTTGCTCCCGAGAATTTCTGTTCTCGATAGATCTCCGCGCTCCCACCGTCAATTCCCTGACGATCCCTCTCCGAGCAGGCTTTTGCAGCCGCGAGTTCCTGTGCACGGATTCGGGCCATGGCAGCAATCAAATGGTATCTTGGCCAGCTCTCTGGCACCCCAAATCGGCGATCGAGAGGATGAGTCTTGATTCTTTGAAACTCGCGATCTATTGCTGACTTCCAAACGGCAGCAATGACGCTGTCTATGTCTCCGCTGTGCCTTCCAGTAGCAGCCAACACTTCGTGATAAGCAATCCCCAACCAAGCTTTAGGATTCCCCAGTACAAATTTGCTTGCGCCTTCGGCCCGCGAAATTCCTGCGCGCAACTTACAAGTGCGCAACATCTCCGCAAGAGTTGGGCTTACTGCTTCGATAGGCCCAATGCATAGCTGCTCGCAGACTGTGCCGGTTAGTGACACTCTTAGAAAGGCCTCCGAAACAATTCGAAGATTGACTTAAACCGAACCTGGTTCCCTGTAGAGGCAGCCTGAGCATATGCATTAGCGAGCTGCGGGCCAAAGCGGTTCGGATTGATGTCCCACAGAGGATGCGTTATTATTTCTACTATGTTGCCGCGCTGGCCGGCTTGCAGACCGCCGAATGTCAACTGCTGCCAGCCTGGCATTGCCGCAAAGTATGGAGTTGCAGCAGCCACATCAAGTCCTTGCCAATACGACACGGAGAAGTCGATGGGGGCGTTTGCGTTCAAGGCCAGCCGGGTTAAGTCTAGTCCTAAACGCCAATCAAGAATGCAGTGATATTGCAAGTTACTAAAATCACGGAGGCAATCTGGACAAGAAGTGGTGCAAGCATTGGCGCCGGGCCCTGCGTGCTGTTGACTTACCAGGAAGTTGTAGAATTTTTTCGGGTCGGGTTGCCCAATTATATACCGCAGAAGAGCTTCGGCCTCGGCGGGCTGACCTATTAGAGAGGCGTATCCTGCACCGTTCTCAAGGCTATCCGAGATAAAGATCTGGCCGATGATATCCCCCGCCGAGTCTGGAAGCGGGCGGTAGCCCGCCTTGAGTTCCCGCTCATCAATATCAAGCCTGTCGGCTGCTGCGCGCCGGAGCAGAAAGCCGAAGGAGTATAGGCCTGCCCGAACACCTAAACCCTTATCACCTACTGGCGATTTACGGATGCCGGTTGGCCAACTTTGAATCCCCAGTACCATCACGTCGGTGCGTTTAACTGATCCAAGAGCGCGCTGGTCGATACCCGCCCCAGTATCGAACGTGGCATTGTCGACCCCTATATTAGAGAGCGCAAGCCGTGTCACCCAAGTTTGGCCGTGAGCTAACTTTTCAAAGTTAAACAAGTGGCCGTCATTGTCGTTTACAACGTAGATAGTCTCCTGATCTGCCCACACCTCGAAGTTTGCTCTCTGGCCCATTGGAACCGGCGTTACGCCCATCTTCGGGCGTGAAGAGCGCGGGGTCCACTCAAACACTCCATCGAAATCCCGGCTACTTCCATGCCAAGTCCGGAATCCCGCTGGCTGGGAAAAATTGATGATAGCATAGCCCGGATTTTGTTGTGGGGTAGCTCCACACACTGGGCAGCTTGCCGGCAGAGGCTGCGTCCCATCGACAGCCTGGCATGCTGAGCACAGTCCGATAGAGATCGGCGGCCCAAGTGGGTTGGGAGCTTCCACTACATCGTTGCCTTGCGGCTGGTAGTCAACAACACCAACAGCAGTATGTATGAGGCCATCCTTCACAGTTTCCGCTCCAGGCGCGAACTGGCTGATCGCAATGTCGAGTTCACGGTCAATGACATCCTCTGGTGGCCATGGGTGGCCATGGGAGGGACGCTCGTGAAACAAGTATCGATTACGAGTGGGGAACCCGAACATTGGCAAAATTCCTGCGTTTGCCAGTTGCTCGCTGAGGGCGTCTTGCCGATACTGAGGATTCAATGAGACCTGGGTTACATCCTGCACTAACTGATTAAGGCAGTAGTCGATTAGTGCTTGGCGCTGTAACTGGAGCACTGGATCGCTATATGCCAGGAGCACATCGCAAACTCGAGCCACTTCACCGGCGTTCTGCTGAATCCAGTTTGAGACAAGCTGTGCGGTTGTGGCTCCGGCCGGGCTGCCTGCCGGGGGATCGGCCGGGGGTTGGTTCCATTGTTCCGCTCGTCCGAACTCACCATGTACGCTCTCTCTACCACCTGGAAACAGGTTGAGATTTGAAAAGCCCTGCCGGAGTATCTCCTTAACGAGAATCCTCTTGATGATGCTCTCCCGCTGCATATCGACGTAGGGTTGAGGAGGTGAGTCCGACGTGATCCTTTGAGGCCTTTGAAAGTAGTAATCATCATGGCTACGGCCCCTGCAGAGGGTAAGCGCAACGGACAAGCCCGCCCCTCTTCTCCCTGCGCGACCTACCCGTTGCTGGTAGTTGAAGCGCATTGGTGGCATGTTTGCCATCATCACGGCAGAGAGGGTGCCAATGTCCACACCTGCTTCCATGGTAGTCGTGACGCTGAGCAAGTCAACGGGGTCAACTAAATGATTCTCTTTAGGCGCAGGAAGACATTTTTCTTGGAACAGCCGCTGCCTCTTACGGGCGTCGGACTTGTTTGTCTGGCCCGTCAATTCCTCGCAATTCAGCCGGAATATGTTTCCCGCGTAGGTAGCCAGGTAGGAATAATAGTCTGGCTCTAGGTGGGCGCTTGCAGTCAGCTGGGCAGGGCCCAAAGATGACCGGCAATCCGCACAAATCCCTCCTGAGGGGTTTAAATGGGGCCTCCGGCATTGTGTACATTCGAAGTAATTAGTGGGAGCGCCCAGTAAGCATAGGCTGGGAGCATCGAGGTAGTAGTGAGCAGTATTAATGCAGCCAGTGGCTGCGAGATAGTCAATAACATCGGTCGTATACGTGTTAGGATCGATTCCTTGTTGTTGTGCTATGGTTACGAGGTATGCAACGACATAACCTGGAGGGGCATTCATCAATAAGCAAGCATGCGTGGACAGCCTTTTCCGTGCTCCTAACATGAAGATTACCCCATCAGCCCCCTCTTGAATAAGTTGAGACCCCGAGGGGGTTGATAAACGGTCAGTGGTAGGCAGGGCGAGCAATAGTGATTCGATGCTTCGACTACCAGATGCGAAGACGATATCCATTAGCTCTGATAACGAATGCGCCTGAATCCGAACCAGATGCCTCTGTTGTTCCAAAGTGAGCTGCCCAGAAGGTTTCGGAAAAGGAGCAGACCCAGATGGCCATTCATATAAATCCTGCCAGCTGCCTGAGTGACCTTGAGGATTGGTCCAAAGTACATCCTGCAGATACCCGGCTGGGTTCATTCCCACCATAAGAAGTTGTTCCGAGGTGTCGGCGGTAATCTGGGTCAGCCGGAATGGACCTGCCGCAGCGCGCTGGATAATCCTCTGAGCTGCCTGTTGATTGGTTAGGCCGGGATAATATGGCGATGGAAGCCCAGCATTAGCGGGAATTGCAGCCATCGCTATAACAGCGGCATCTGAGGGATGAGCTGTGGAAAATGCGTTAGCAGCATCTTGTTTCTGTGGTGAAAGCTGTTGGCCTTGGCACTGTGCTGCAAATGCCTGGGGGCCCGCAGCCTGTTGGCCAAGTGCGGCCACCAATACCTGGCGAAGAGCATCGCGGTAGTGGGAAAAGCGCATCCCCGCCGATAGCTTGGCTGCATCTTGCCGGCTGTCAGAAAAGACAACAAGCTTGCGACCAGTCGCGATAGGCGGCTGTGACATATCCCGCAATAGGGCATCAGACAAGACCTGTGCGACCTTCTGGAAACCAGTCCGTTGGGTTCGAATGGGTGACTTAATTACAGTGCGTCTTCGCCAGTCTTCGTCACAACGAGGACAGATCGAGGGGTATGCTTCCCGGCCAAGAGGCGGAACAGGGGGGTTCGCTCCATGGACCGAAGGAACAAAATAGAGGAAACCGCGAACACTGCCTCCACCTGTTTGCCCGCCTAACCCGACCATTCCATCCGTAGGGTCAAAGCTTGCAATCGACCACCTGCGGCTTATTTTGTCTTGGTCCCACTTAGCGGTCGATGGCAATTGTTTTCCGGGTGCCGACCAGAACACCGCGTAGCGGTCGTAGTCGCGGTCGAATGAGGCTAAATCAGGGGCTGCCTCGAGATCAGGGTGGTCTGGGCTCAGGTACCATTCGTTAGGATTGCTGGTTTCACGTCGGTAGCCACCGAAAAACATTTCGCCGCACCCCTCACAGTAAAGCATCTCAAGTACGCGCGATTTACACTGGCATGTCAGCGTCGGCAAGTAGTGGAGCATGCCTGCGGGACACGGATTAGAACGAATTGGAGCTTGGCTGCACGCGGCATTAGTACACACCCACAATCCCTGAAGGTTGCGCAGCATTAAGTGCACTCGCATAGGAAGGGGGGCCATCCCTTGATCGCTTCGTGCATGCGAGAGTGCAGTAAGTAGGCCGTCGACTGCATCTCTGGCCCGTTGCAAGGGGACACCGGGAAACATCAAATTCTCAAGATCTGCAGGAGAGCGCGGTATGATTTGTTGTTTGTAAGAGCATGCAAGCCGCAACGCATCGGGCGCTTCCATATGTTGGAGTGCCACTGCAAGACTTTTCTGTGGCATGGTGCCCGTTGGCAACGGCGGGGCACCGGTAGCCGCGTGTAGAATAGTTGCCGCCTGAGGCAATGCGGCGGCGCCCCCGTTACGTACACTTTGGCCAAACTGCTCAAGGGCTGCCACTTGGGTGGCAAACGAATCTATCGCACCAGGATTCGGGGGGGCCACATATGCCGATCCCTCCTTCACGCAAAACCTGTTGCGATTTCGCCCAAAGAACTGCTCGAGATACTCGCGACCTGCAGTACCTACCTCGACGGAGGCACTCGACGAGATTATCCTAAGCTGATCAGAATCGGGAGCAAGGCCTAGTCTGTCAAGAAGGACACGCAGCAAGTAAGCAACTTCAGTACCAGGCGTCCCCCGGTATGAGTGCAACTCGTCCACTACAAGATGAAAAACGCGGTCACGTGAACCCTCGAGCCACTGACGGGTCTGGCCAAAAATAGGCTCTTCGATCGCCCGCATCAACATGATGTTCAGCATTGAGTAGTTAGTGATCAGAATATCAGGTGGAGTATCCTGCATGTCCCAGCGGGCCCACATTTCAGCGCCGTCTAGACTTTGGAAGAAACGCTCTGCGGCACTTCCAGCCACAGCATGGGCATCCTGTTGGATACTTATTAGCTCATCACGTAGCCGGGCGATGTTCGATGATGTGCGGTGACCAGACACTGGGGTTCGACCAGTATATCTGCTGAAGAAGATCAGGTTTCCATTTCTATTCGCTTGCAACCATGCCCGGGCCCCTATACTGTCTAGTGCGTTACGTAGCCGTGCAAGTTGATCTTCCACAAGAGCGTTCAGGGGATAAAGGATAAGTGCCCGAATCGCAGCCGGACGCGTCTCGTGAGCGCGCTGTGAAACTCGTGGTGCCCATGATCGCCTGGTTCCGTGCATCGTAAAGTGGTTCCACCAATCCCACTCCAATTGACGCTGGCCCGGAGCAGGCCAAGTGGAGGATTCGTGTATGATGGAGGCAACTATAGGGAGCAAGAAAGCTTCGGTCTTCCCAGACCCCGTCCCAGTTGTAACAACTGTATCCATCCCGTTGACAACGACTTCCTCAAAGACATCGCGCTGGTGCTGGTAGAGATTGTATGTCGGTGGGAATAACCCGAGTGAAACAAATTCAGATAGGTCAGTAATTTCGTGCTGTTGCCAAATATTTCCGAGAAGTGATTGAACAGCCTGGCTAAACGACTCACCAGACCCTCGAAAGGCTGGGACTGGCTCGATAAGGGGACTCCTGTAGATCCGGCCATCCTGGTCGAGGAGCTGCCTTCGCTCCTGCATAAGGTCAGGATAACGCAGGGCGAAGGGACTATCAAGGTATCGGAGGTACATATCTCTCAGGTTTTCGAAGAGCCGGATCGGATTGCTCATATTATCTGAATCTCCTGGCGGAGCAGCTCCGCAGCAAGTTGTGCAACATCCCGTGGAATTTCGGTATATTTAAGGAGGCCTGATGCCTTATCTATCCGTGGAAGGATTCCTGAGCACAAAACAAGTGCCCTTTCCATTAGGAGAGGTGGCCTACAGGTCACTGGAACTGATAGAATGGCTTGATTGGAATTGTACGAGACAAGCTTCCGGATTCGATGGTGTCGAAGAACCGCATACTTGCCCACCTGAACCTGAACCTGAAATGATCTGCCTTGCCACCGCAGGAAGTGAAACCGCTGGTATTTCATCCGGAATCTAAAAAGTCCGTTCTTTGTGTGTTCTACATCACCAGAATCCGCTCCCTCCCACCGCAGCTTCAAGGCGGAAAACCTCTCAACTGTCCATCCGGGGACGCCAGGCGCCTCTTTAGGAAAGCGACTTCTTGGATCATCTACGGGGGGGATTGCAGCAAGAATAGAAACCGGCGCATCTTTTTGAACTGCAAGGCCCATGTCTGTGGCCGCTTGGCAAAGCACTTGGAGATCCAAGGCTGCAATTCTAATTCGGTCGGGCATGTCTGGGATCTCCTGCGAATCCCAAGAAATCGCACTACTTAGCTGATTCAACAAGCCGGACAGGTAGGGAGGACGGGCCCCGCAAACCACTCCCACCCATTGGCTTCCCTGCTTGGTGATCGCTAATGATGGCGGAACGACCCTCCAATCCTCCCCGCTGGCAGAAAAGAACTCAACATGCCCCAATCTTTGCAGACTTAGGCGTACGGCTTGATAAAGGGGGAGATCGCTCCATGTTACATCGTCGGTGTTCTCCCTGTCCTCTCCGGTATTCTCAGGTTCGACATGGAATTCTTCAACTGCAGAACGGAACTGCTGCCACGATCCTTTTACGCGCGCAGACATCCATATTAATAGGTCGTTAAGGTTCACTTCCGCGCTCTCCAGATTCGTCTAGCCTCACGCTTGTACGAGTGCCACAACCCCTGGATGCGTTCGTTGTTTGGTTTGGTTCTCAGCCCTTTCCTGCTGGCATCCATGATCTTCCGGCACCATAAATCGATATAGGTTGAGTCGATATCGGTTCCCTCACTGTGGCTTGCCCCCCGACAGTCCAAGCCACGCATGTCCGGTGATAATTCATCTCCCACAAGAAGTATAAAGACTGCTTCCTTATCGCAGTGCAGCGGATCGCGTGGCAGCGCCCACACTGGCCGGAAGGATGGAGATGAAATGCAAGGGCAGCCACGGACAGCCGAAACCCGAGACGCAACAACATAATGTCCGGAGACTGACCCTAATAGTACTGGATTTGTTTCTGGAACGACGATGGAGACAGTTTGGCTCGATAATTCCCCAGACTTTACTTGGACGAGGGGCCCGCAAATGGAGAGGTTCTTATTTAATCCATATGCGGCTGGGAACACATAAGCATCCCATCTTTCCCAGAAAGCGGAAAAGGGCTCAATAGAGTAAGTTTTTCTAGTGCCTCCACACCAAATATTGTGCGAGCCAACAGAATCCCAACCCGGCGCCTGATAGGCACCATCTTCAACATATTTCGCCACGCGGCCATCGATGAGAACCTCGTCGGTATGGCCGGGGTCACCGTAGACGTGGATTAAGGGGGGATATCCTTCAATCCACGTTGTGTATTCGAGCCGGATTCCTCCATCAAGGCTAATATCGATCTTTGCGAGAGGCCTAAGTGCATTCAGGATATCAGCCTCTTCGGTAGGAGCAACGGGTATTGTTGGCAAAATCCCTTTGAAAACTACCCACCCGGCCGGTGCTCCAAGCGAGGCATCGAAAACAGCAGCTGGCTCCGCGCCAGCTGCCCGGATTGCTTCTTCAATCGTTTCTCTTAGGTTTTCACTGCAGAGCACAGCATGCTTCCGGCCGAGCTCGAGCCTAGCCTGGGAAACGTACCCCCGCAGATCTGTCCGTTCAGCAAGGACATAAAGTTCTCGACCACTTAGCGACCAATTGCAATGGCTGTTAGTCCCTTCTTGGCTCCACACTGCGCCATCACGCAGAATACTTGCAATGTCTGATGGGGTGACGTCTTGGTACCATTCTTCTTGCAGTGCCCGCAGATCCAGAACTCCGGATTGTGTCACCACAGCCAGATCTTCTGGCAGGCTCGACGACCTTCTGGCAATCAGCGAAACTGTGCAAAAGCCGCCCCTTTCAAGAAGTCTGATTTCAATAGGTAGGGAACGGTCACGCTTCGTGTCCTCACCTTCCCCTCTACTAACAACGGTACCCATTTCTTGTGGTTCAGGAGGCTTATGGGCGAGGCCTCCGTACTTTCGAGGCTTTTTCCTTGAGTGCTTTCTTTGTCGAGCTGCCCCAGAATCTTCGGGAGGCCTGGCAGTTTCAGCTGCGGCTTCTTCCGCTGGCTGTTCCGGGAAAACTTCCACGGGGGCCGGCTCAACTGCCCCAGAATCTTCGGGAGGCCTGGCAGTTTTAGCTGCGGCTTCTTCCGCTGGCTGTTCCGGGAAAACTTCCACGGGGGCCGGCTCAACTGCCCCAGAATCTTCGGGAGGCCTGGCAGCTTCAGCTGCGGCTTCTTCCTGGCGTCGCCTACGCTTCCCTCGCCAGAATATCAAAAACACTACACCAGCAGCCAGGAACAGCAACAGCAGGATCTTAGTTTCGCCGGTCATGTACAGCCTTCTTCCTTGGATCGGCCATATTTAAATTGCGCCGCCAGGCAAGCGATTCGTGTTTCGCCTCTGCCTGATCTTCCCATGTCGGGAGGTCTGGCGGATTTGGGCCTAAACATTACTAAGCCGCTCTGAAAGCTGAGGATGATATAGTTAGCCACAGGATGCCGCTATTGCATCTCCATGGCTGCTGGACTATCTTAACGAGGAATCGAGGAAAGCCAATAAGCTTTGTTTTAGGGCCGTTTCGTCCTTAGTCTGGCATTCCCATACCACGAGAACACGCCAGCCCAGAGCCACCAAGGCGGCTTCGTTTTCAGCGTCGCGGAATTGATTGCGCTGAAGCTTTGGCCACCAATAATCAGTGTTTGACTTCGGTGACCTTGCATCTTTGCAAGAAGGATCGGGGTGTTGATGCCAGAAACAGCCGTGAATAAAGATCACGGCATGGCATCCCGGGAAAACCATATCTGGCTCACCTGGAAGGTCTTTACGATGAAGGCGGAAGCGATAGCCCAATGAATAGACTAAGCGGCGGACGGCCATTTCCGGCTTCATGTTCTTACTGCGAATGGCGCGCATATTTGCGCTACGGCGCTCAGGTGATATTCTGTCTGTCAACTCTCGTTACCGAATTTCTTACATAACCAATCATAAACGGATCGCTGTTCATCAATCCCAGCGCGCCTGATCTGGGTTAATAGCCATATTACACTTGGTTTTTCCGCCGTGATATTTTTTGCACCCTGATTGCAGGTCGAACATAAAGCGCGGAGGTTTGACATTTCATTTTTGCCGCCGAGGCTAAGATCTTTTATATGGCCAAGGTGAAGGCGTACCTTGCGGCCGGTAGAAGGGTCGGTATCACCTGGCGTAAGGCCGCACATCTGGCAGGTAAATCCGTTACGGTCAAGAACCGCAGCGCGAAGACGGGCTGAGATACCGGGTGAAAAAATAGTATCGGATTTCTCCGGCGGTCTTTCCCGCAATAGATATTGGCCAGGCTTTAGATCGGTACTATCAAGATGTGAAAGGATTGGCCAGCCTTCCTGATCTCGCAATTCTCTTAACCTGCGGCTATATTGAACTGCGCCCCCTGCAGCTGTTTGTAACTCGTGCGATTCGATAACGCGGCCAATGTTAGCAAGGAGAAACTGCCGTATTTTCTCTTTTGAACCATTACGCGCCATAGACACCTCCTAACCGGCTGATCTAAATATCCGCCGGATGGTTAGCGCAGCCGCGATGGATTTGGCAACAGCACAGGCAACCGGGGGCGGAAAAGCATTTCCAACCTGCCGGTAGGCTGGCGTTTTCTTCCCTGTAAATACCCATTCATCAGGAAACCCCTGAAGGCGCGCAACCATCGGTGTGGTAAGCCGCGGCATTCCCACAAAATCATGGTTTGGGGGAGCATCGGCAATCCCAAGACCGTCAATCCCCAAAGCGGCCCACGCCCTTCGGGCGCGAGTTGGTCCCAAGTCCGGCCCCCCATGTTTCTTTGAACCTCCCACGATTGTCGGCGCGATCTCGTTTGCGCGTTCACGCCACGCAGCCGCTCTATGCCAGCCACGCGCCGTCATAAGATCATAAAGAGTTTCGCCAACTGTTGGCGGGCTGTTTTTATGCGGAGCCGGCCAGTCGAAGTTATCTGCAAGGTCGTTTCTAATGGCAACAAAAATCACTCGGGGGCGAAGCTGGGGGACGCCGTAATCTGATGCGTTCAGAAGCCGCCAGGCTGCCTTGAAACCAAGTTTAGCAATCTGGCCGGATACATAATTCCGGTAATCATCAAAGATAGCATCGAGAAGGCCGCGCACATTCTCAATCATTACAGCACGGGGCCTCATTTCGTCAACAAGCCGTATGGCCGCCGGAAACAAATTGCGCTCGTCGGCCCTGCCAAGCTGCTTGCCGGCTTTGGAAAAAGGAGGGCAGGGTAGGCCGCCGGCGAGAAGATCAATTCCTTTAAACGCTGTCCCGTCAAAGGTTTCCAGGTCTTCATCAAACACCCGCCAATGCCGGCGGTTGAAGCGGAGCGTTTCGCAGCATTGCAGGTCGATCTCAACAAGCCCTTGATGGTCAAAACCGGCCTGTTCCAGTCCAAGGGCCTGCCCGCCGCCGCCGGCGCACATCTCAAAAGACGCCAGCCCGGTTGCCTTCATCTTGCTACCCCCGTTTCCGTTAAACTACCGCCACAACCTTTCAATCCTCGCCGGAAATGCGAATCTCGGTACTCCTTGAGGTAGGTTTCCAGGAAGTTCATCGGGCCTCACCTGAATGCATTATGCCATTTTTTTTGAAGTTTGTGCCGGTTAATTTCATGACTGGAGAAATTTTTCGTGGTGGCAAGGGGCCATAGCTTTCTATGATCTGTTAGGGGCAAGGAGAAAATGGGTGCTCCCGACGAGTTACTCGGAGCCGTGGGGCGAGCCGCGTTGTCTGAGGTGTTCCCCTTCTTCGTCCAAGGGCAGGAGGGGAGTATCCAAGGCATCATGGGCCTCCGGAGACGTAGAAGATTTTATTCAGATTTTTTTTTTTAGAAAGGCAGGGATAGGTTTTCGCCCTGGACTTTTTCTTTGCTAAGGGAAATAATGCCATGAAAAGTTTTTGCCCAGAGGCTGGCCCTGCTGCTGGCACGGGAGCGCCCGGAGTTGGCCCCATTTCTGGAACCACATCTGAGCGAGCGGCAGCGGGCGGCCAGGAGGGTTCCAGAAATTAGGACTGTCATGGATCAGGAAAACGAAAACAGAACCGATGGTGAACAACTCGGCGACCTGCCGGAACCGGATAATTTGACGTGGGAAGACATAGAGAATGGAAAGCCGGGGCAATTGATGCTGTTTTTCTCCGGGGTTCCCACCGTGGCAGAACGCGCTTTCCTGGTGCTGGCCCGCAAGTGGCTTGTGGATGTGCAAGCGGTCGGCAGGAATATTCGCCTTCCGCGAGCGTTTGACGTACTTGCCTTGTCCTGTCTGCTTCTCGCCGTGGAATGGGGGAGTGAGTTCACTGGCGTGGCCCAGGAACAGATGGAGACCAACAGGAAAGAGGCAGCGACCCGCCGTGATATGCCCCCGGGCGGACGTGGTTGGGTACTGGAACCGAATCCCAGCAGAAAAACGGCAGTAGCCCTCAGTGACGTGTCATGGGACGTGTCATGGGACGACCAACTTTCTTGGGAACTTTGCCAAGTCCCATCCATAATGGTTGCGCCCTCTGAAACTATCGAGGTTGAGAAACTGACGGTAAATCTGGATCACCACAATTCCTCTATCCGATACTGGATGATGGAGATTGGCTGGATGGCTCGCCCCTGGCTTACCGGCCCGGAGGCCATGCCACGCTTGCTGAAGAACCTGGCCGACACTTTGGGCGGCCCGTTTATGGCGGCGGGACTGGCCGCCGCGCTGGTGTCAACGGTTGACGAGTTCTGGACCTTGGCGCGTGGTTTCAAACCCAACGATGACCGTTTTGCCGAGCAATACGCTGACAGGCTCAAATATGTGAAAGACCACGGCATCCTGGAGATGCAGACGCCTTTCTGGAATCTTGAGGCGCAGTGCCGGAAAGTGATCGCGGACGCGGTACTCGGTTTGAGATTGGTGCCTCAGGGGCGGCACTAACTATATATAATATATATATAATAATTATATTATTAATAAGATTATAGATTTATTGATCCACAGGTCTAATATAAATTTTTCTGGATTCTAATTTATTTTCTTGAATTTTATTGTTTGCAAAGAACCGCCGCCATTTCTGATAATCATATTAATCAGTTATAAAAAATATCATGTAATTTTTATGCGAATTTATGTAGAAAAACTAGCGAAAAATCGTTAAAAAATATTCAGAGCGGGCGGAGGGTGGCCGGAATGTATTTACGAGGTCCCTTTCTCTGAAAAATGGGGGCTACCCCCTCATCGGATTTGATAAACGACGCCCCCCTTACCCCTAACCCTCATCCTGTGCGTTTGTTAAAATTTCTCTATTCTCTGATAGAGGTGAATCGGAAATTCGGCCATTTAAACGGGCCTCCCTGGCCTTTTTGAGTCTCTCTATTTGGGCCGGGGTTGCTTCCCGTTTTACCGCCCCCGGTCGCCTGCCGAACCTGTAGGGATGCAAGGAGCAGTTATGAACCGGACAAAGGCTCACCTCCTGGCTCGACCCGGAGCAGGACAAGCATCGGCGCCGGATTGCCCGCAAGGGGGTATAGAGATGGATTTCGCCGTCTTTGGTTCCACATGTCATTGGTATTTCCTCCTACCGCTGGGAAGATGACCTGCGAGTTTAAATTTCCTCGACAAAATCAACCCGTTGAATGTGTTCTCGCATCAGGTCGGTGATTTCTTCCTCATGCTCGTCTACCAGTCCAGAGAACTTTCGCTGGAGAGCCTTTTCCCAGGAAATAGACGAGTCTCTGTGGAAAGCCTCTTCAATCCACCCCCTGGCCAGCGACAGGTCCGGCTCCAGACTGGCACGAGCCGACCGCTTCATGGCCTCCACGGGGAGCAATTGGGAAATAAGGTGATCCACGCGGTCATCCACCTGGTCCTGGAAGATGTCCCGGGCCTGGAGCACCAGGTCGTCTTCAGGGGGGATCACCTTCCCCAAGGCCCCCGCTGCCTGCAACTTGCTCTCGATGTAGTTCACCAGCCCGGGCCCGGTGAAGGCATTGAGTTCAACGCGCTGACAAACCCATGATTTTCGCGTTTGCGGTTGACCCAGAAAATATTCTTTCTCGATGTCGGTGAGGTGCAATCCCCAGGGCAGGGCGTTCTTCCGGGTGAATTTCTCCGTTGGCAGCCCTAGGTCCAGAGCCTCTTGTAAATGCAGGCCCAGATCGATCACCTCCACCTGATACCCAGGCATCCGCCGGGTTTCCTCCTGGAGGGTGCGGGCTATATTGTAGCCATGGGGATCGGCGTCATGGAGCACGAACAATTGGTACCCCTGATCCCTGGAGGCGTTGTCAAAAAGCAGCCGCACTGCTTCTGTGGCGTATCCTTCGGCAGCAATAACCGCCAAGTCGTAGCGCTCCGCCAACTCTGCCGCTTCCAATATGGGCCACAAACCTTTCTTCTCAATGTAGAGAACCTTGTTGTATAGCCAATCTGGGAACCGATAGCCTTCTACTTCCCTTGTTCCGAGAGGGATAGCCTTTACAGTATGGGGCTCGTAGAGTACCCCTCGTGGATCATAATAAAGACCCGGGATCGCCCCATGACGCTCACGGTATTGCACCAGCAGGTTCTGGCTGAAATAGTTGTAGTCCAGTTCCTTGTCGGTGTAGTCCTGAAGCAGAGGCCGCACCTGGTAAAAGAGGTTCCTGGCTGACACCGGATACTGGCCATCACCTGTGGCTATGGCAATGGCCTCGGGCAACACCTCAAAAACCGCCTCCTTCTGGGTCCACTGGTCACGCGAATTTTGCTTAAACAGATTTTCGTAGGTCCGCAAGGCCCGGGCTGCATCCCTGCGGCGGGCCTCCCCTTCCTTGTAAAAAACCTTGACCGCGCTCCACAATGCCCCAGAAATGGCTTCGGCCATTGTCTGGGGGATTTTAAGCCGGGTCTTTCCCCGGTCCAGGAACTCCAGCGCCGGGCAGACCAGGTGCATGGCCGCGGCGGTCCTGGGGGCGCCATGTTCATCACAATCTATGGGTGACGCGTGGCCATTCCACAGGAAGTCCCGAAAACTGTTGGCATAGAATTCAGGACTACGAAGATGGTTGTCTGATAAGGGATCGTCATAGGTGGGAGAGAAGTTGATGCCATGAAATATGGCGCCTGACCTTTCGGTCTCGGCCAGCAGGACCTCGAAGACGAAGGGGATGTCGCCAACTTGGCTGGCGACTTTCTTGTACCAGTAGCGCTTAACCCCAAACCATGCTGAAAAGCATTGAAGGAGATGAGCCTCACCAACTGTCCCCAGAACATGGGGAGACGGTGGGCTGGTTTCCTGGCGCATCACATCCAGGAGATTCTCAACCAGAGGTTCGCTGTCCGCAAAATCGCTTAACCGGGATATTGTCGGGAATTGGTCGCATACGACCTTGGCCTTGCCGCTGCCAGACAGCCCCCGGAACTGGCGGACGAACTCCCGCAGGGGCAGATCCCGGCCACCGTTTTGGCCGGCGGCAATATGGGAAAAGATTAACCGTTTGAGGGATGCTAAGTCGTACCAATGAATAGAGGTGAGGTCGGTGGGCAGCCATTTGCGCCAGCTTCCGGGAAAGTCGACGCTGGGGTGGTAAATTTCCCAGCTTTTGACATCCTCGCAGTTAGCATGCTCACTGCCGTCATCAAAATGACGAATTCTTACCAAAGCATGGGGATTAAAGAGGGCAAAAGACTGTGCCCACCTATTCGGGGACAAAATCTGATCTTCTCTAGGGAGAATGACGGTAATCCGCGTCCCCTGGCAGTCGAAAACATCCTGCTGATGCTCTATTTGGGGATTCCCCGCGGGGTCGATACGGGCCTTGATGGTATGGCGCACCCCCTGAGATTCGATGATCACCGGCTCCTGGCCCCCCAGGGCTTGGGGGATACCAAGGATGGTTTTCAAGGCATTGCCCTGAGCCCCCCGAGTGGGGCTGCGGTACACCACCTTATCGGAGGTGCGGGTGCTGAAGTTCAGGATGCGTCGGATTGTTTCCGGGGGGAGGCCGGGCCCGTTGTCGCTCACGGCTACGGTGATGGTGTCCTGGGCCGAAACCTCGATGGTGATCTCTGGCGTGACCCCTGCGGTTTCGCAGCCATCCATGGCATTATCCACCAGTTCCTTGAGCACCACCTGGGCAAAGTTCTCCGCCAACTGGCCGGTCTGGGCCTGCAACTCCCGGACGGTGAAGTACTCCGCCGCCCGGGAAATTTCAAAAACCTGCCTTTGGAGAGGAACCGCCATCGCCGTTAATTATTCCTCCTGGGCCTCCAAGTCCTCTTTTATGCCCTCCTAATAATTCTTTCTAACCTGTGCACTAAAGGATAAACATATATAACTATTATTACCCAGGGCTCTCCCAGATTCTTTTGACCATCTCATAAGACCATCTCACCTTCGGGCCAGCGCTCTCAATAAGCTCTCTCATCTCCCCTGGCTTAAAGATGGTTTTAGCCGTCTGCTCAAAGGTCTCGATACTCCGGCCATCATAGAGCACGGCTTCGGAGGAGCTTTTAAAGGGCCATTCCAACTTGATAGCTTTTGAGAAAAGGCCGGTTTGATAGGCGGATCCCCTTTTTAGCAAACCTTGAGCCTCAAACTCCCGGAGATATTTATCGTAAGTTCTTCGGCTTCCCCACTCGATTAGTCTATTTGTATGGACTGAAACGAAAGTTCTGAACCGGCGTGGGTAACAGAATTTGACCAGGTGGAAAAGAAAGCGCATCCGGGGAAGTGAGCCACGCGCGATTCTGATGATATTCTCAACGTCCGGCTTTGAGATGAATCCATTAAAAAGATTGTGAGTCGAATCCGGGTAGATTTTTGACAGCTCATATTTTTCATAGATGCAAGCGGCCTGGCGCCCGATCTCTTTTCTGACGGCTTTCGGATGCCTGATGATGTCTTTACTGAACCCGTTATGGTTCTTACTTATCCAGGAAAAAGTTATTTCAACTGCCGTTTGCTGGGGGACATTTTGCCGCCAGAGCCAGTAAAGGATTTTGAATTGTGAGAAATGCCGAGAGCCTGGGGCCTGGAGGCCATGTTGTAATAAAATCTTTGGATGGTCTTCAATGAGGTTAGGGAGGGACGGCTTTTCCGACAGGTCAAAATCAAAAATCAACTGTTGGCCACTGACCTCTTGGATGTCGAAGCTGTCTAATTTCTGAAACCAGTAGAGCCTGCTTTCCCAGTCCCCCAAGTATGAATATTCAAAGTCAAGCGGTTCCTGTCGAGGCCCGAAAGGGAGCCGGATCGGTCGCGTCGCCTGCGGATAGATTTCGATTCTATGAAGATCACAAAAATTGTGAAAGGCGCTATTGAGAAGCCGGACGGTCGGCGGCTTTTCCCTGTATTCAGGCTTCAATAAGATATGATATGAATCAGGGCTTTCACTTGAAAAGAGCATGGAATTTTTATCATTAAGTTCAAGCTTCTCTCGGATTTCATCAACCGTTCCGCGCTGCCTGTCGTCTATGTCTAAGATTCCAAATTCAGGATACCATTTTCCCAGGACGGCCACAGCATACTGACCGGCCAGATGAGCTCGAACCGGACGGTCTGAAAGCGGTTTGTTTTTCGTAGTCCAGGAGCGAGACTTTTTCACGGCATAGCGCGGGATCCGCTGGACAAAAAGGTCAGCGTAAGATCGGAAAGTCTCTATTTGATGTTTCTTTTTATTTTCGGCCTGTGATTTTAATTCCATGCTTTTTGCTTGCCCTTTTTGGAATTCCCGCCCCACCCAACGGTCGGGATTCCCCCTATCTCATTTTTTCTCTTTTTCATTCTTTTTCCACTTTCCCCTGGAAAAAATCGCTCCAGGAGCACTCAGGGGAGGCGATCTCAAGGCAGCTATCGCCCGGTCCTGGGAACACCCGGCGAAGCCAAGTCCAGTCAGACTATTGCTCAGCCTTCCGCCGGGACCTTGATTTGTCGATAGCTTCCGCCAACCGGTCCAGGTCCACGAATAAGCAACCTCCGAATTTTATAAAGATTTCCGGGTGTTTCCGGGTGTGATGCCATTTGTAAAATGTAGCCTTTGAGATTAACAAGTTATCGGCCTTGGAAACCCGCACTAAATTTAAGTTCTGCATCGCGTTACCCCTTAACAAAAATTAAAAAAGGCGAGCATCAAATGCTCGCCTTAATGATACCTATCCAAGGATAGTTATGTCAAAAGATAAAAAACCTTAATTATTAGTCATACGCCCGTGTGTCTAATATTTTTTAAAAGTTCTCTTAATATATTAGTCAAACGCCCGTATGTCCAATATAAAATATTCTTTCCTTTTGTCCCCTGTTTTCCCTTTTAAAGCAATTTGCCATCAATAACTTGTTGGCTTCTAAAGATCTTCCAATTGTTTTTTTCCCTGGGGATATTTGTCCATTTTTATTTAGTCTTGTTTTCTTATTTTTTATTAAATAATTGTAAATGCGGCTAACAATCAAGTTAAAAGTGTCCCCTTTGTTTTTGGGTATCCGATTGAAAGCATCTATAACATTATCGTTGGTCTTCATTTTCTGTGATAAATTCAATCGGACCGCTGCTTCTTTCTTCTTTTTCCAGTAGCGTATGTTGGATGTCTCAATCCCTATCTGAAGGGCGAGTTTCGCCAAACTGAGGTCAAGAGCCGCCTCAAAATCAGCGGCCCAAGCCCCGATTTCCTTCCCTTTTGTTTCGGATTCCGAGAAAGAGATATGGCGAGCCTCAGGATGGATGACCCAATAGAACCAGAGGGCATTTAACATTTTGCCGAGATAGATTAGTTTGTCTCCTGCCTCAAGCAATCCCGGGTAAGGCTCATACTCAGAGGCAAATTCGTAGCTTGGGTCATACCCTGGGTCAGCCATTAATGCGACCTTATCCACCCACGGGGACTTTGCGTACTCCTTCGATGAGCGCACCCGACAGAGTTTTAGTTCCTCAACTAACCGGCGCGCCACCTCTTCAGAATTTTCTTCCTGGCGTTGTCTTCTCATATGCTCGTCAAAATCTTGGACGGGTAGGGAAATGTCTTCGTTCTGGAACAATATGGCCTCCTCGTGGAGCTCCTCTATAAGGTTAACCTTCGCTCTAATAGTAGGAGGGAGGTCTTGGGAGGTTGGTATGAAGGCTTCTCTAAGGATTCTCAACATATCCGCCTCCTGTCGCGGCCCTGGTGGTGGTTCCGGGGAAGGCGGCCAGGATTTCCGTCTTGTCGGGCTGCAGACCCTATCCCCGGAAATTTTTTTACTCTGCCATCTCTATTATGTTTGACTTCGGTTTCGGGGTTAAGAGCTCGCCGCTCTTTAGCGCTGCCCCGTTTATCACACTTTCTGATAGGTGGGCATACTTCAAAGTAGTCCTGTAGTCCCGATGGTTCATTAACTGTTGAATGACTTGCAATTCTGTCCCGTTGCTGGCGTGATAGCTGGCGAAATTATGTCGCAAATCGTGAAAGCGAAAATCTTCCGGCAACCCCGCCGCCTTGCGGATTCTAAGCCATGGCCCCTTGAAGTCTGTTCTCTGCTGACCGCCCTTCCCTGGAAACACATAAGGTGACTCAGTTCGGGATAGGTTCCTAAGCACTTCCATAACCGCCGGGGCAACCGTCTTCTTCACTGTTTCGGTTCCCTTGCGCCGGTGGGAGATAAGCAGCGTTATCATACCCATTTCAAAATCCACGTCCTCCCACTTTAACGTAAATAGCGTGGATCGGCGCACTCCGGTAAGCAAGGCCAGTTTGATGAACCCTGATTGCAGTTGATTGGGCCAGATGTCCAGAGTATCCCACAGTGCCGCAAGTTGAGCGTCCCCTAACTGTGGGGTGCGTTTGTTATCCAAATGGGGCATTCTCACTTGATCGTCATCAAAAGGGGTTTCTCCCCTGTATTTGAATTCCCGCCCACGTGCGAATTTGTATAGGTGCTTCAGCAAGACTAACTGATGTTTGATTGTGGATGCCGAATATAGCCTACCCTGCTTACTAAGGCACGGCTTACCGTCTTTCGTCTCACCTTTGGTCATTTCCAGTTTCATCCGGTTAACGTCCATGCCAGAGATAACGTCCAACCGTTTCTTACCGAAACGGGGTTCAAGGTGCTTCCGGTAGTTGAACAGATCATCGTCCCAGGTCGCAGGTTTATTAACCCTGGCCCACAATAGGTATTTATTCCAGACTTCGTTTAGAGGAGGGATCGGGTTCGGCTTTTGGTTAATGTCAAAATCACCCCGGAGAATGTCAGCTTTAACAGTCGCCTCAAGCTCCCTGGCAATGGTGAGGTTATCCACCACTTTAGTAAAGACTGGCCGTGCATTCTTATAGACCTTAACCCGATACCGCCGATTCCGGCCAAGGGGAGTGCCGCATTTGGCGTTTGAGCACACCTTAGCGTCCAGGCTGCTTCCCTGGTAGCAATCTTCGCAGTAGCTGGTGATCGCCATGGCCTTTCTCCTTCAAATTTCCCTGTGCGTGTCCTGTGCGTGAAAACAGATTAAGCTATCACCAATTAGGGAAAAGCATCATAAACCCTATGATGATAATATGCTCATTTCACAGGGAATGTCAAGAAATATCCCAAGGCAGGAAAAATAAGAAAAAGGATGTGAAACGGAATGGGGTTCAGGGGGTCGGAGGTTCAAATCCTCTCGTCCCGACCAGATATTTTAAGGGGTTAGCAAAATTGCTAACCCTTTTTTATTTGATTTTAGAAAATTATCCCACCTATGCCCCACCTTCAACATGGCGTGCTAATTATGCGACTGAATATCGCAAATTCTTCTGGATTGCGGATATTGGCAAGATAGTGCGCATCGACCTTCCCTCAATTCCTCGGATTAATTACTTGCGGTCCCACCTGCGCGGGAAACCACGAATAGGAGACTGGCTTGGATTCTAACTGGATACCACACCATTTCAACTCTCTTGACTTTGCACATAGGAGATATATGGCCATGATCTGCCTCCCTTTGATCCTCCACTATAAATAACTTGTGGGTCAGTTTTTGGGGGGAAGGTCAAAGCCGTTTTCAGGGGCGACTGCCGCTGTCTTTATTACGATCCTGGCCTCTCCCGAAGCCGCCAAGGCCGAAACCAAAGCCGAAACCGGGAACGCTGGAGCCCGTTTCAGGCTGCGGCTGAGCTGTTGGACCTGGCTGCGCCGGCACTGGTGCACCGGCTGGCGGCGGACAGGGAACGCGGACGAAAGTGTGACCATTTCTATTAACATGATGAGAATCGGGGTTATCGCTCCCGTGAATGCTGAGACCGGTGGGACTCCAGCCAATAGGCCCAGTCGGGACCGGCTCTCCAGTTGCCGCGTCGATCCAGGTGCCATCTGGTTGTTTGACGAAAGTGTGACCATTTCTATTAACATGATTAAAATCGGGGTTATCGCTCCCGTGAATGCTGAGACCGGTGGGACTCCAGCCAATAGGCCCGGTCGGGACCGGCTCTCCAGTTGCCGCATCAATCCAACAAGAGTTTGTCGCAATTTCGCCTGCGGTAAATGCAAATGCCGGTTGGCTTGAAAACGAAGCAGAAAGCACCATGAATGCAGCGAGCACGGCAATCCCAATTGACTTCAAAATAGCCCCGTTACCCATATCCACCCCCTTCGCGATTTATGCTCGGACGAACTGATTCACAATTACAGTCCGAGTATGATGGTCGTGGAATTCAAGCCACTGCATAAGACAAAACCAAACGGCAAAATACGCCGCCCCGCCGCATCGTTCGCCGGGAGATTGATGCAGCAGTAGATGCAGTCGTTATTGCACAGCTCGGTCAGTTCGATGTCGTCCCTATCTCACTATAATCATCGCTTGCGGTTGGGCAAGTAGATAATCGCCAAAAAAAGGCCCAACTTTTTTTATCTTGCCAGGATCGGCACCTATCAGCCCGTAGGGCGGGAAAGCGAAACGCATCCCGCCATTTCCACCATTAGGATTATTCCATCTTTCTGTTTTAGGTAGCCCGTAGCCCGTAGGGCGGGAAAGCGAAGCGCATCCCGCCATTTCCGCCATTAGCATTATTCCATCTCTAGACTCCGAACGTTATCAGCTGCCGCCCCTTCAAGGGGATAAATGCCGCGTTCCACGTAGCGATGAAAGCTTGAATACGGCCAATCAGCGACTCTCGTAACATGACCATGCTTTACCGGATTGTAGTGGAGGTAATCTACCTGACGCTCATAGTCACCCTCATCACGGATGACAGGTTCCCAAAAGCGTCGCTGCCAAATGCCTCGTTCTCCCTTCTGAAAACGGCGTGCGGAAATTCTTTCCCCTCTGGAAATTTGTGCTGCAAATCGTGCTTTGATATCATGCCACGTGTGGAGAAATCCTCATCCCCGGAAGATAAGGTCCAGATGCAATGCTGGTGATCGGGCCAAATAACGATAGCCTCGATGGTAAATGGTCGGCGTCGGCGGGCCGCCTGGAACACCTCCCGAAGGTTGTCAATGTTTTCGTTCAAGAGTTTCCGGTGGCGTTCCAGCAGCCTGACCGTGAAGAAGAAGATGCCGCCAGGAACAAAGGCGCGAATATATTGCGGCATAAGTCAGCCCTGACCCAATTGCCTGAAACGCTATCTTTAAACATTTTTCAATAATCCCTTACATCTTCCTGTCCCAAATTCATATTTATCGAAGGCAAATACCAGGGAAACCCCGATTTATCTTTTGCCGTTGATGACCCATATTACCACAAAGGCAAAGAGGCTCAGGTAAGTTAATAAAATTAAAAATTAATTCTGGGGAGTATAGGATGATGGGAAAAGCCGTCGGTAGGATTAGTATCGTGTTAATTACTTTGTTAATCGGGGGTTTCGGTTGCGCCAGCGTTCCTCAGTCGACACAAATGGCACAATTGGATTATGGCCAACCACTCACCAGTGACTATAAAGCGGCCATCAAAATTTTCATGCAAATGTACCTCAAGGATCCTGAATCCGCCCGTTACCAGTTCTCCCAACCCCATCAGGGCTGGGCTAAAGAACCGCCTTGGGCTTTTAACGGCCCCGAGTATACCGGCTACTTTGTCTTAGCAGATGTCAATGCCAAGAACAGCTTCGGTGGCTATACTGGAGCAAAGCCTTACCTCTTCGTTTTCAAGAACAACCAACTGCTCAAAGTATACAGTCCGGACACCATAGCAATGTTAAAGATAGAGTTTAAGTGAGCTCTCTGAAAGAAGGTTAGCTGCGGTGGGTGAGTATGCTAATAATCTCGGTCAAAAATCAGCAATTTTTGGACAAATCCAGGGACGTGCCTTATGTCTTGATGTCCCAAGTGCAATGAAATCAGAAAAACTGATGAAAATTTTTGTGCAAAATGTGGAAATGAATTAATTGTTGATCCTACCTGCCCAGATTATAAGCAAAGATACGAGGATGGTACAATACAATGTCCAAAAGATGGTGCCTATTTAGTATCGGCAGGAATCTATTATCTATTTGTGTCAAATGCGGAAAATCATTTAACGATGGAACGAATTCTTGTCCCGATGATGGTGGACAAGTTATTCCGAAATTACTACATACAGAGACTAAGGCTTCAACAAATCCCCAAACAGGGAACCTAAATCAACGCTCGATAATATTTTTCCAAAAGGAAACCTTAAATGGGTTAATCTTAGTATAACCATCTTATTACTTATTTATTTTGTCCAATTGATATCCTTCAATAATATTTACTACGAATACTATCATCCAGGCAGCCATGATATTATTAAATCAGCAATGTCCATGGTTTTTATATGGATTATCTATTATGGCATTTTGAGCTATAAAAATCTTAAGGAAGGTTATTAGGTAGTATTCAATCCGAAAATTGATTTAATATTGTTAATATTATCAATAATTATGGTTTTCTGGTCTGTTGCTTTCATTTTTTCGTTATATCTATTAATTATCATTTTTGGAATCAGGCTTGTTTTTTCAATTTATTTATTAAGGAGTAATACTTGAAATCTATACAAAACTATGGAGGGAAAGGCGAGGGAACAATGGGATAAAATGCTTTATTTCTCCCTCAAATTATAATTCCCCAGCCCAACTATCACTTATAACCACTTCAATTTCTATTGGTACTATTTTCAAAAACTCCGATCCACCTTGAATCATTGCATCCCTCAAGATTTCCGCTAGGGGTTCAGCGGCAACGAAATGGCCTTCCAGGTCACCTATGAAATTATTTTGTGTAAATTGACAAATTATTGACCATGGTTAGATTGAAATTTAGGCGGGATCAGTTCCATAACCAATTTTTAAACTGCGGTGCCCAAGGCTGGGGCATAATCTCAGTTAAGAGCAGGGAGTGATTATGAGTACTTTTACATTCGGAGACAAGACATATCCGGTTGACACGGTAGAATTCCTTTCGGATTTCAACGAGTGGGATGAAAACTTCGCGCGGGGGATGGCTCCTAAAGTCGGTATCATCAGCGGATTATCGAAGGACCATTGGAAGATTATCAACTTTATTCGCGATTTTTTTAAGCGAACTGGCAAGTGCCCATTGGTCTATAAAACCTGCCGAATAAACCGACTGCACTTACGGGAACTGCAAAAGCTCTTCCCCGCAGGATACCTTCGGGGAGCCTGCAAACTTGCCGGCGTTACATACAAGGAAGGTTACCTTGATCTGTCCTGGGCAGAGGAATTTAAGGTGGGTTACCTTCCTCAATCCTGGGCAGAGGAATCTGCGGAGCGGGGAACAGTCGGAGATCAGGAGAAAAAAACCTACGAGGTTAATATTCGAGGATTCCTTATTAATCCCCAGGCATGGGATAAGAGGTATGCCATATATAAAGCTCATGAGATGAAAATGCCCAAGTTGACGGACAAACACTGGCAAGTCATTAATTTCCTTCGCCAGAGCTTCGAGAAAAACAACCTGGTGCCCACTATATATGAAACCTGTGAAGCCTGCGGTATCGACTTGGAGGAACTTCAGAAGCTGTTTCCCGATGGGTATCATCGTGGTGCAGTCAAGATTGCGGGGTTAAGAACACGATGAGATTCAGCCTTGGTTTCCAGGTGGTCAAGCTGGGCGTCATGGTAGAAATTATTCTGGTGCGCCACGGCCAGACCCCCTGACACGGCGGAATATTGTAGCCCTTAATACGCACAAATCCATCTATTTCATACAGTCTAAAATGTCCTGAATCAGACTTGATTTGACAATATCCACGCAGGTTGGTTTTTGTATCCTTTTTCCGTTAACCCGCAGCTTTTCATAGGCCAATTCCACCTAACTATCCCAAAAACCAGCAATCCTAATTTCTAATTTAAAAGGCATTTCAGGAATAATTCTCTCAAACGCCCCCTCTAAATTTTTTTCGATAATCTTCTACATTCCCCTGTCCAAATTCATGATTATCGAAGGCAAATATCAGGTAAATCCTGATTTACTTTTTTCCACCGATGGCCCATATTATCATCAAAGCCAAAGGAGCATCGGCAAATCCATCAGATAAAGAGGGCCTTTTCAAATTCGCTAACGGAAGCCGAGAATAGAGACCGGAACCTGCAATTCGCCATGCTAACCTGCAGCAACTGTGGAGTACCAAGATGGAGACAAGCATGGAAAAGCACAGAAATTTCTTCAAGGACGAGTCCGGTTCCGCCGCCATGGAGTACCGCCTGCTGGTGGCCATGATCGCGATGGTGATCATTGCCGGCTCGGTGACCATCCTTTGCAAAACCCTGAGCATTTTCTTCTAGACGGACGCCACCGGCGTCGCGGATAAACTGTCCTGAATCAGACTTGATTTGACAGTATCCCCCGTAGGTTGGTTTCTGTATCCTTTTCCGTTAATCCGCCGCCGTCCTCACCACCTCCGACGAGCCAATTTGGGGATCAAAGTCGGGGCCAGAGTTTCTTACCATGCCCGGAGATGGTATGTCCATGTGGCCTCCGCTTTTCGGCTGGCTCACCACTGCCGACTATGCTGGCCCGGGTCCTTAAGCTCCCCAGCAGTGGGGTGTCTTCGTTTTGATGGTGTGATATGCTCAAATTTTAGAAAAATTTACTTTTTCAAGGAAACTTGTGCTAATATGCCGCCGATGAAAGGATTCGACTTCAAGAACAGAAACTTAGCAGGCTGTTGAAAAACCAATGTAATTTAGTTGAGTCTCCTATCTTAGGACGATTTTGGAACCTTTATGACGGGCAAATTATCGGATAGACCTGGGCCACTTC
>Ga0208821_1000403_pt1 | contig 34960 bp, 32 predicted proteins | sample June2015DPH_20_5_FD_184720 | JGI IMG/M metagenome (GOLD analysis project Ga0208821, IMG submission 184720) | Peatland microbial communities from SPRUCE experiment site at the Marcell Experimental Forest, Minnesota, USA - June2015DPH_20_40... | ecosystem: Environmental > Terrestrial > Soil >... | reverse complement strand
TGGTGTTGGGGTGGGATCAACGGCAGTGACGGTGACGGTGGCGGTAAGGCTATTCACAGTCTGGTTCGATGGGCTGATGTTGTTGAACGTGATGATGGTCGTTCCCTGCTTGATGCCTTGAAAAGTAAAAACTTGCGATCCGGGCACGCCGACAAGATTATGCGAGCTAGGCTCGCTGATAAACACACTGTCCGTAAGCGACAGCGCTGTGCTATCGAACTGCGGTTCCCACTGGTAGCCCGTCGACGGATTCGCTTGTAGCGGGATAGTGAAGTTTTGCCCTTGCGCGACGGTGACCGGTGCAAGCGCCGTTGCATTGCCGGTGGATGTAACTTTGCTTGGGGTTGGGGTTGCCGTTGGGGTGGGAGTTAGGGTTGGGGTTGGCGTTGGGGTGGGAGTTGCGGTTGGGGTTGCAGTTGGGGTGGGATCAGCGGCAGTGACGGTGACGGTGGCGGTCGGGCTTCTTGAGCTCGCGTACGAGGCGCTGCCCGCGTAGGTAGTGCGGTACTGGTAGGTGGCGGCGGTGGTCTCGGTCCGGCTGAAGGAGTAGGTGCCAGTGATGGTCTGCGAGGTGATGGTGGTCCAGGTATTGCGGCTGAGGCGCTGCAACAAAACGACGCATTTGGTGGAAAGAGCGCGGTTGGCGGTGAGCTGGCCGGTGATCGAGAAGGACTGTTTGACTTGGGCTGAGGATGGGGCTGAGATGGTGAGCGCGGTAGGAGCCTTGGCCGTGACAACGGGGGTTTTTGCCTCAACTAAAGCGTTAGCGTTACAAAACAACAATGCACAGATGACAAGCACTACTGCGACAACAATTATACCTTTCTTTTCTCCAAACATCCTCTTCACCTTGAGCGCTGAGCTCCTACTCGCGCGACAAGGCCATACCTACCCTGTAAGTGTGTTTTATTCGCTCTTAAGCCTTCTTTTGCAAAATGACGTCTAAATTACCTTAGATTATCAAAATTGCTTTATTTTGACAAAGTAGTGCCCTAAGGTTCGCCTGCATCGGGGCGTATGGAGATGGTCGAAAAACTGTGCGGAAAATGACTTTAGAACGCACTTCCCCCCATTTCAGCCCATTCATCTCGCCTGAGCGTGCCCGGGCCCTTCAACTGAAAGTGTCGCAAAAAACGTGAGGGCTGCGCTCTCGGGCGGCAGTGACGTAGATGCGTGACGTATTGGGGCGCGCGATCACAACGGGGCGGTCGTTTGAGCTCTCATCTGCGATGATGAGTTCAACGTTGTTTGGGTGTGACGGCTCCGCTTGCTGCTGTGAGAGCTTTTAGTCAAACACGCAAACGTGATAACGCTGCGCGGGTGAGATGGCCGGCGCCACGGTACGGGTTTCATTTGAGAGACGACGGATAAGCAAATCGACTGCACTTAAGGACGCGCTCATCGATTAGCTAATTAACTCGCTTAAGGAACTTGAGAGCGTCACGGAAAAGTTGGAAAATGATCTGAAGGCGTCTGAAGAGCGCAACGCTCCGGCTGTGGAAAGACTGCGACAATCACAAGCCTCAAGAGATGCTGTGGTCACCGGACTGCAACACGAGATCAAACTATTACGGCAGAAGGTCGCAAATCTGGAGACGTTGTTGCACACAGAAAGAGCACTTACCTCGGAGCTACGTCACGATAACGAAGCTATTCAAAAACAGCTCGAATTGTGACGTTGCGATTACTCGCGCCCAGGGTCGGCTGCTGGGCACGGTTATTCGGCGGTGGGAGAAGAAAAAAGGAGAGTAAGTGCCTTTCTAGATATGCGTAGGTGTAGGCGTTACTGTTATCCATCCCGAATTCAATTCATACTGTAGCTGGTCCTGTATTATCTGGTTCTCAGTCCACCCCACGTGGTATGGGTTGTCGCCACTAAATTCCGCTACAAGCGTATCAAACGGCCTGCCGAGTGCGGTTTTTAATTGTCCGATATATGTCCGGTAGTCTGTGCGCTGCTCGGCATAAGTGGTGGGATGGTCGGTTAAACCGGCGGCGCTACCCCATAGATTGATGTTGAAGCCGCCCTGATCCTGCGAGTCAATACCTATCGACATATTGGGGTAGCACGTTTTAATGTAATGGATACAGTCCGTCATAATCGGAACGTCGCTCGTATACCATACCTCTATATCTACGGCGTCCACTTCGGCAAACCGCGTTGCGAGGGACGTTCTCGCCGTTCCGGGCATGCCGGTTAGCCAGTCGCCAGACGGCCCCACAACGTCATGACCGCACGTCGAACCCATATTACTACTCCAATAGTTGTATATCCCCATCACTATTTTTAGGTCTGTCCGGTTGCGTAACCACGACGCGAACGCTGGCCAGCCGTTCTCATACCAGTAGCCATAGAGACAGTCGCCGCGTGTACCGTTCGCCCACGTTTCTGTATAATTCATTATCGGGCTATAGGTAGATTCATAAAATGCAGGAGGGTGGTCCCGTCCCCACGCCCAATGTTCGCTTATCGGGTTTAGATTCAGCATTATCGGGATATGATAGTTATTTTGTATGTTTGTAAAAAGCGCGTCGGTGGCGGCCTTATAACTCGCAACGGAGCCCCACTGGTCGGTATAGAGCAATAGTCCCCATTTATTAGCCTCGAGATACGCCAGCATGCCGGCGTTTAACAGTTCAGGCTGCGCTAAATTAAATGCCGCCCATTTGTTAGGCGTAAATCTACTTGTACCGGCAGTTTCTGTTTTAGTCGTCGTAGGCGAAGAAGGATTTGTGATGCAGCCTGCTAGGGAGAGCGAAACAAGCATAACAAGCGCGACGACCGCAGCCACTTTTTTGCTCATCCTTTTCGCCTTAACGTATCAGCCCTTCCAACCCATAGCGTGATGAACTCCCACGAATCAACGGGAGAGCCATCATAAGCGCACATGACAACAGATGATGCTGCGCGGTATTCGCCAATCCGTACCTCGCTATAACGTAGAAACTCATGGTCATCTACAATTGCGGATGAAGACATTGCATTGACGGTCGCGCGGGAGTCGATTCTGGCCTTCAAATGCAGGCGCGATAGAGTTTTTCGACGTTGTCAACGATTTTCACTATGTCATAGCGCTCTTTCACCATCGCTGGACCTTTTCTTTTCATTTTTTCTCGTAATTCTGCATTAGTTAAGATGGCGTGCATTGCGGACTGCAATTGGCCTGCATCGTAGTCAATGACGCACCCTACTCGCTCAATTGCATCAGCAACGCCACTCCGGTTTGTAACGATTGTAGGAGTACCACACGCACAAGCTTCGATTGGGGATAGGGGAAACATGTCGTACGAGGAGGGCAGGACGTACGCGTCTGCATCAACGTAAGCTTCCAGTTTGGCATTTCCGTAGAGAGGCCCTGGAAGTACCGTGCGATCTGCGATTCCTAGATGCTTGATATCTTCCTTGACTCGAGCTAAATACCCGTAATCAGGCCCCACTATTACTAGTTTGACGTTATCGACTTCCTGGCAAAGGCCAGAAAACGCGGTTAACAAAAGTCCGATTCCTTTTGTCTTGTGGATTCTCCCCAAAAAAAGGATGAGTTTCTCATCGCCTGCGATGTTGTATCGCGCGCGAAATTCTCCTCTTGCTGGCAGCTCTTCAAATTGAGACAAATCTATGCCGTTCGGAACAACGGTAACGTTGTTTCTTTCGACCCCCAGTTGCTCATATAACAACGCTTCTGATTGAGTTAGAGCGATGGCTTTAGCTGCATCTCGAACAACCCTTCTATTTACCAAAGTGTCAGATAGGTACTTTGCAAGAACAAATGTTTTCGCTTGCTGTTCGAGTGCTGTTGGCAAAGCCCCGTGCGCTTGGAACACGTAAGGGACACCGTACTTTCGGGCATAATGCCACACGCACACATTGTGAAATCCTCGCGCTTCGTGAGTATGAATGATGTCAAAATCTTTAGTGCTCGAACGAAAAGCCGACACCATCTGGCCTGAGAGCTGTAATCTCCATTTTTGCGCTATCCAGTTGTTCACGCATCTAAAATAGTGGATTTTTATGCGGCTGTCCAGCTGTATCTTCTCACGTTCATTCAGTCGATGCAGCGGACCTACATCTGTCGTATACACGACCACTTCGTTGTCTCTCTTGGCAAGCTCGTGAGCTAAGTCATACACGACGCGAACGGGGCCACCAGACTCCCACGAGAAATACGGAACCACTTGCAAGATGCGCATACGTATGAATAGAGGCCTTGACCGCCTCATACAGTGACTTAGATGCTCTTATATCACGTGATTCTCAGAGCATACGTTCATTGATAGTGTCAATCTCAAAAGGGGCCACGGTCGTATAAATCATCTTCGCACCGGCTATAAACAACGCTGCTTAGCTGATAGTCCCTTCGGCTCCTCCTTGCAAGAAAGCGCCCCGATGAAGAAGCCTTGCCTAGTCACCCGCTGCGCAGCACGCTCTTACTTCGCTCCAACTCCGAGATGGCTCGTTTCGCTGCGCGCCCGAAAAAACTGCTTCAACGGTAAGCGCGACTTCGACAATGACGCTGCGAAATGCTGTTATCCGCCCGATTTCCGCTACCGCGACCATTATGTCGGCGATGTTCTTATCCCAACATGCGAGGCGACAGCTTGTCTCCCCGGTCGAAGCTCTTGTGTCACTATGGAGTTAAAGGCGTCTCTGCAAGTACAAGCGCTTTTTTTGCTCGTACATTTGTAGCAACGGTCAGAGAGCTCACAATCGATAAAAGCCATGGCGCTCGCGCACAACAAAACACTAGAGCGTGAAATTCTCGTCGGCTGGCTCCGTTTGCCACGCACAGAGGCGAACGAGCCCGCCACAGGACTAGGAAGCAGGGAATCAGCGGGAGATCTCATTCCGTCGAAAAGGCACGAACTTCTTGAGCATCGCACCAAAGTGAACTAGAAAACGTTTGCTACCGACGTGAGTCGTTTCATCGGGCTTGCGCACGAGCTCCCTAGCCGGCCGAAGAAGATCTTTTTGAATGCCTTTTGAGGGGCTTGCTGCTTGATGGCTGGCTTCAACCAAGGAGGTCAGCGTCCCTTCGAATCGAGCGGTGATTTTGTCCCAATCATAATCCTCAATAAACTGCTTGGCTTGCATTTTAAGGGTTTGCACGTCTTCACGAGTTAAGTTCGCCGCCACTCCGACCGCATCGTCTGGTTTTTCAATGTACAGAATGCCGCAGTTGTGCCCAAATTCCCTCATGATTCCAGAAAGCTTGGTACATATCGTCGGCTTTTGCATAGCGAGGTACTCATAGATCTTTATGGGAACGGCATTTCGCATAATTTCATTGTCGTGAGCGGGAAGCAGAGCGACGTCGGCGGCTGCTATCAATTCCGGTATCTCCGTATAGGGAACCTTTCCGGTGAAAACTACGCTCTCTTCTACGTGGTTCTCCCGCACGATTTCCTGCAGCCTTGGATAGAACTCTCCTTCACCCACGATCAGCAGTTTGAGGTCGGGGCGCGCTTCTCGATAGCGGGCTAGTTCGAGCACGGCTTCCTGCAATCCCGCGAAGTCGTAAATCCAACCCATAAAAAACAGCACGAGATCATCTTTCCCGAGACCGTACTTGTCACGCATCCGTTGAGAGTCGGTTGCTGCTGGGTCGAAGGTTCTCAGATCTACTCCTCCTGGCAGAACCTGCGTCGTTGAAGGGTCAGCCCCTAGCTGAATGACGTACTCTCTGAGGGTTTCGTTAATGGTCAATACCATCGTGGCTTTCGTAAGTGTGCCGCGTTGAATCATCCTTGCGAATGGTCTCAAAAACGCCTCAGGCACGAGCTGATCTGTTGCGTCAAGCCAATAGTCTATGTAGGGTATGTGGTTCTCTTCTGCTAACATTGCACCCCAAAAGGGGCTGATGACACCAGTAAACCCAACTATCACATCAGGACGAAAGCGTTGTATTTCTTGCTTTATTTGCCGCCGAAACGTTGCAGCCAGCGAAAGATAGTCCAAAAGAGGTACTTTTATGAAGGGGGGGCTGACACAAGTGATATCCGCATTGTCATAGAATCGCCGAACACCTGTTCGCACGCGTTCTCCAGCTATGTGTGGAGATTTCGTCGATGCACTTTTCGTGCGCCACAGATGGTCGTATTCAACGACAACTACTTCATGGCCTTTTGCCGACAGTTTCTCCATTAAGTGATGGTGTTGGTGCGGGCCCTTGTTAGTCCACCCATTGTCGTGAACCATTAATATTCTCATCTTCAGCCTCTCGCTCCTACCGGGGAACGCCCGCGTGCCCCAAACGTGAGATGCACAAAAAAGAGTGAGTTGCGGCATCTCCCGGGCAGTCATTTTCAGAGTTATTTGTTCTTCTACGCCCCAATATAAAAACCTTGGGGCAATATTGCAAGGAGAGGACAATATTACTCAATGAGGACAATATTGACCGCCTGACCGCCCAGCGCTTCCGCGACCGAGCGTCGTGATCATACATCGCGCGCTGGCCCTGTTCTAGGCGCTCGGTGTTGGCTTGTATATGCTTCACCGTCACTGCAAGCGAGCGGAGGGGTAGGGCCAATAGGTCTGTGCTAGCGGGGTGGCCGCGAGCATACGTCCAATCGCTTTTCGGGAACTCGTCTATCGTTCCAACCAGTGGGGTCGGTTCTTTAGTAATCAGTATATCGTGCGTCTGCATCTGTCCTCCCTCTCGTGCTCATCGTAACTTTTCTCCATCCGAGAGCACCAATACTTAATTATTGTTAAGGTATTTAAATGTTATCTAAAGTTATCAATAGTTTTAATTTATATAAAAAAGTTAAAAAATAGTCAATAGTCAACTAGACAGCAGCGCATGCTTTTCGCTAACGACTTGTTGTTAGTTGAAGAAAGGCACAGACAAAATACTAGACGTCAATTTGAGCCAGCGTTTCTTTTTAAGAAAGCCTCTGCTCGTTCTTCGTCGTCGTCTATAGAAAAACCCCCTAATCGTCCGTTAATCGGCTTGCTTCTATCTGCGCCCCCACAAGCCGTAACGCCGTTGCCGCCCCGCTGCACGCGAGATTTCATCGCCTGGCAACCTCTCGCTCAGCCCCTGATTCAGTTGAAAACGTGTAGGTAAGCGGGTACCTGCGAGACAGTTTCACATGCCATCAGAATTCGGCGCTCCCTTTAATATTCTCCCAGTTTTCAACAAACCACTCGTGAACGTGCTTCAATCCTTCATTGAACGTCGTGCGTGGTTGGTACCCCAATAATCTGTGTGCCTTGTCAATCGACGAGATAATCCGCGTTTTTGCATCCCAGTCCCTCCTCTGGATGTGGAGAACCCCGAGGTCGTTTCCCGTGATCCGGTTGACCTCGTGTGCCATGTCAATGACGCGCGTCTCCACGCCTGAGCCGAGGTTGATGGCCTCGCCGATCGCTTCGTCTTTCACTCCAGCCGCCAATAGGCCATTCACGATGTCACCGACGTACGTCCAGTCTCTCGTTTCCGTTCCGTCCCCCGTAATCGGCAGGGCTTTTCCGCTCATGGCCCAGTAGAGAAAGTTGGGGATGACGTTTCGGTACTTTCCCGGCACTTCGCCCGGGCCATAGCTGTTGAAAAACCGCGTGTTGACGATGGGAAGTCCATACAGATTGTGGTAGTAGTTAGTGTACAGTTCCCCGAGGAGTTTGGTCACTTGATAAGGCGTGTGAAGGCTTATTGATACGTCAGGTTCCTGATACGGTAGGGTTGATTCCAGTCCGTAGACCCCACACCCGGAACTAGCATACACGAATCGGGAAACGTCGGTAAGGTGGGCAAATTCGAGCACCTTGAGGATTCCCATGCCATTGACCATGAGGTCCGTTTCGGGATTGTCGACCGAGTTTTGATTGGCAAAGTGCGCGGCCAAGTGAAAGACGATGTCAGGGCGGTCCTTAAAGACGAATTTCAGCTTCTCGTCGTCGAGGATGTCGCCGTGTACGAAGTGTATCTTGGGGCCGACTGGAACGTTCCAATCGCACGAGGAGGAACTGTTGTCGAGAATGACAATCTTCTCCGTGTTCAGATCGTTCAGTCTGCGGACGAGGTTCCCACCGATCGCTCCTGCGCCGCCCGTTACCAGCACGGTTTTTCCTTCGTAGTCGTCATAAGCGTCCATTATTCAATCACCCGCCAGCGGTACCGTCTTCTCCGTTCCACGACCCTTCTGATGCCCTCTTCGGGCGGCAGTGTCGACCCGATAGTACGAGCGCATCCAGTCTACCGTCCTTCTGATGCCCTCTTCGGGCGGCACCTGGGGGTCGTGGTTGAGGTCGCGGATCGCTTTTGAAAAATCGATGTGCTTGACTTTCGTTGTAAATGGCTCCGCCTCGTGGTAGGTCACGAGGGAATCGTCTTTGCCGACAGCGTTGAGCACGAGGTCGGAGTAGTGCTTGATATCGTTTTCCCAGTCGCCCCGCCCGCCGACGTTATAGGCCTCCCCTGGCAGGAAGTTGTCACATACGTTGGCAAATGTCCTGCACGAATCTTCGACGTAGTCGATTATTCGCTTATGCCCCTTATAGACCTTATATGGCTTGTCGAAGAGCGCGTGATAAATGAATTTCGGAATGAAGCCCCTATACGGCGTATAATGCTCGTGGGGACCGTAACAATTGACCGGCCTCACGCGCACGGTTTCAGTGTCGAACATCGTTGCCGAGTTCATGCACATGAGCTCTCCTGCCCACTTCGTGATCGCATAATCGTTCATCTGGTACGTCTCGCGGATGGGGTGCGTTTCCATGACGTCTTCTGTCATGACACCGTCGTAATCGCCGTATACTTCCGCAGACGAAAAGAAGATCAATCGAAAGCCCTTCTTCTCTTGCATTCGCAGTATGTGTTTTGTTCCGACGACGTTCGTCGCCCAGAGGTTCTCGTAGTAGTCTTCCCCGTTCCAGCGGCCATACTCAGCTGCGAGGTGATACACGTAATCAAATGTCGCGTCTTCAAAGAGATTTTCCACTTGTCGGTGGCTCCGGACGTCAGTCCTGCGATACTCCGGCAGGTTTGTATGGTACTGATCGGCCACAAAAACGGAGTGGCCGCGTTTCCGAAGCTCTGCTACCAGATTCGTGCCGATAAATCCTGCGCCGCCCGTCACCAAAATTTCCTGTGTCTCCATTTTAACCTACTCCTCTACTTTACGTTCGAATTACCTTCAATCCAGTGGTTCTGGTCGGACCGCAATTCGTCTGAAAACTCAGAACTGTGGATCCACTTCTGCTGACGATTAATTACGTCCCGGCGTTCCACGAACGCCGCGCGTTGGCCGTCCGGCGTTCCAGCTCTTTTTGGCTGAGAGTTTGCCGCGGGGTTACTTGTCCAGGTCATAAGCCACTTTCGACATAAGAACGCGCCTATTTTCACACCATCCCTTAACGAAGCGAGTTTGGCTTGATCCGCTCGAGCGCGGTAATGGATCGGGATCTCGGCTATGGTAAGCCCCTTAAGCGCACACTGGGAATATATATCAGCTTCAATCTCAAAGCCTTGTGCTTCGAGCTCGAGACGTCTGATCACATCGCCTCGAAATCCCCACAAGCCTGTGCACACATCAGTCACATTGATGCTAAAAAGAGCTCGCGCAAGTAGCGTGAGGAGCGTATTCCCGAGGACATTAAGCCTCGTCATGGCTCCGGGCTCGATGAATCCTTTCCGCCGTGATCCGATGACGACGTCGTTTGTCTGCAACAGGCGCAGCATCTCGGTAGCCACGCCGATTGGATACGTGTTATCCCCGTCAACGACAATCACGTAATCAGCGTGCACAGCCCGAAAAGCTGTCTGGAGAGCTACGCCCTTCCCACGTCGTTTTTCGGTGATGATCTGAGCGCCTTTTTGAACCGCGATGTCGCGCGTATGGTCGACCGATCGCCCGTCGATCACGTACACGGCAGTTTTGAGGCCGTTCTTCAAAAGGTCGCCGACAGGCACGTCGCCGATGACTGTGCCGATTGAACGCTCCTCGTTTAACGTCGGAATGACGACAGCTACTGTCTCCATTGCCTCGTCTGTTCGCGGATCGTTGAATATCGTCCGTTGCATCGGCGATCCCCCTGTTTGGTCAAGCGATTTGTTCGTCGCTTGCTAAGTTCAGCAGCGTCAAACTCCGCGTGGCCATTCACTTGAATTACGCCACAGCTGCGAAGACTTCTCTCCGCGCTGCCGCGCTACTTCTTAACTATTATTAAAGTATTTAAAAGTTGTTATTATTTATCAATAGTTAGAGATTATATGAAAAATTTAGAATCACGAGTTAATTTAATGTCAACTCATGCTTTTCGCCAAGACTTGTGTCATCGTTAATCTCCAAGTTCTAAAGTCGGATTGTCATTAGGACCCATGAGTTTCTGCTTAATCCCGCAAGAGCCACGTGCATAACTAACGTTCAATCATCTATCCGAACGTCTTTGCCAGTGCAGGGCCGCTGTTGGGCCTTGGGTCCCGGGTGTAGGTCTTGAAACGATCGGCCCAAAACTTCGTGCAATTTGCCCGTGCGTAACAGAAATGCCGGCCAACCCAACTGTAATATAACGATAACTATAGCTATTCAAACAATTCACCTCCATAGCACCCCACCGGGGAGTGACTCGGCTTGAAAAAACGCCGCAATTATGCCTAAGCTAAGCTATCCAATAAAGCGAGCTTAGATCCACGCGTAGATACCGCGCTCAAAAAAAACGCCGCAGTTGGAAAAAAGCTGTAACAAAACGGAGCACGACAAGCAGACAGCGATCTGCCCAATCCTCTGCTCTCCGGGACAAAAATCAGGAATTCATCGAACACTGAATCGCACCTGTGTTACTAAGATGTAGCACCTGAGCCTATAATCTAACCGGCCATGCATAACCGCAGCTGTTCAGAATTCACTAAGGATGGGAGTGTGTCACCAGTCGACTTGTGACCAACCCCAGAATACCTCAGTTCGCCCTACCGCGGTCAGCGGAAAGACAGCTCAAATATATCGGTGGAGGTATGGATCCCAGGTGTGTGGAACCGGACCAGCGGCACTGTATTGAACCGGACGAGCGGAAGTCGCGATTGAGCACGCGACTGCAGCGCAGGGTGCGGTCGAACAGGGTGTGGTCGTGCTCACGGTCGGACACGTGACAGCGCCCGGACAGCTGCAGCACGTTGAGGTCTTACAGCTCGTGCATTGGGCACATGTCGTCGCTGCGCAGCTCGAGGTTGTAGCAGCGGTTGTAGCGGCGTTTGTAGCGGAGCACTGCGCTGACACGTTCATCGCCGCAAACAGTGAAAGTACTGTGAATAGCGCCAATACCGGAACGATTACTTTTCTCATGTTCTTTTCTCCTATCTTATGCGCTTGATGTATTCCCGTTGGCTCAAGCGTATTCAGTCATTCTCTTAACACTGTCGTCGGCGTGCCTTCACGCGAGTTTCGCTGGAAGTGTACTGAACTCCCTTGACTTTTTCTATGTATAATTCTGAGAGATGCTATATAAATTTTGCCCGCTGTTTTATCAATATTGTCAAGAAATGTACATATTGTTATGAGATGACAATACGGGACGAACGCGCGGGATTTCTTCGGATGAAAAGCACCCGCGAACGCACCACCTCACTGAATTTGAATACCCTCGTCATGCTGCGCTTTTGTAGAGAAACGATTTTAACAGCTTCAGGTCACCCCGCCCTTGTTTTGCGCGTCGACGACGCCGCGCGTGCGATGTATGTGATACTAACCCCTAGCCGAGCGAGCTCACGGTTATACGAAGCGGATTGCCGCTCGCCACGCCAGCCTCGCGCAGCTTATAACGCTTGAGCTGCACACTAGCAGCAATTACCGTCACCCAACGCGAAGAAAACGTGACGTCGTCGTGTAGGTCACTCGTGGACCAGATACGTCGGACGCATTGCAGAGCACCGGTTAAACGCACGTCGAGAGTCCGGCTCGACGCGGTTGCCAAGTTAACGTTATAACAGGGGAGTGAGCATAGCGTGAATCACGATGGCTGATCCTGATAGATCCCGTGTCGTCCGATACGTCGCGCTCGCCGTTATTGTTCTCGTGGTAGCAGCACTCATCTTCCCGATAGCAGATGGCCTGAACGTTGCCGGCTTCTTCGGTGATAAGACTTACCTCCTCATTTTGCAGGACAACGATGAAATCCGCGGTACGGGCGGGTTAACGGACGTTATGGGACTCGTAACCATGCATAACGGAAATATTGCGAGCCTACAGTACTATTACCGTCTTTCACCGCAGCTGCAGGCGCTCGTCCAACTAGATGGACCTGCGAGCTTCACCAACTTCTTCGGTGTTAACTCCGCTAAGCTATCCGATTCAAATGTGCAGTACAATTTCACGTCGTTCGCTCCCAAGATGCAGTCAGATTTCTACAACGTGACGGGACACAAGGTCGACGGCATCATAGCCATTGACTTCACGGCAGTTGAAGCGGTCATGGCCATAACGGGCCCCGTAACGGTATCAGGCGAGGTCATAACGAGCAGGAACGTGGCTGATCGCCTGCACTTCGATGCAGGGACCGTCGGGAACGCAACGACCGGAATTTTGTCGACGCTGACGTTCGACCTCGCGCGGCTTATCCTCGATTCGAGCGTTCCACAGAAGCTGGCGCTGTACACCACGTTGCAAACGTTAGAAAATGAAGGACACGTGCTCATCTACCCTAATCAGGGATTCTGGTTCCGAAGCGCCGGAGGCAGCGCCGCCAGCGAGAGCGCGCCGCCCGGAGCGGACTCCATCTCCGTGGTCGACACCAATTTAGGCAGCCAAAAAGCAGATTTCGGCGTGAACCGGACGATCGACTACCACGTTCAACTCTTTTCGGACGGGTCGGCCATCTCCACGCTGACGCTCACGTACGCAAACGGGTGTTGGTGGGACTATGACGTGTTCTCCACCGCACTCGTTCCGCCTGGCGCTGAGCTCATCGCCGTGCAGAACGCCACGCACGCGTTCAAGGGTCCTGAGGTGACGAACGGAGACGGCTTTACCGCTCTTTCGTCGAGCCTTAATGTGTCTGCCAACGCGAGCGGAAGCGTGACGTACACGTATACACAGCCGAACGTGGTCTCCGCAAGCGGGATAGGGTACCACTACGACCTGTACATTAAAAAACAGGCGGGCATCAACAGCTACGTCCTGAATGTCAGCGTCCAACTCCCGGCTGGTGCAACGATGATCCACGCGGAAAACGTTGGATCGAACCAGGTGTTTAACGGCGACGCGCACGTGAGCGTCGTGTACATGTAGAGGGTCACTCGTGAATGCGAAACAAGGCGCGGCACTGGCACTCATCGTTTGTCTGGTAGTCGTCGCGCTCGCAGCGAGCGCATTTCTTTCGAGTCCGCCCGCCAACGTCACGTATACCGCGCCGGCTTCGGCGGTACGCGCGTCGCTGGGCGAGACCGTGAGCGACGGGACGATCGCACTGCGGTTAAACAGCATTAGCGATGCGTCAAATCCTGCGACTGCTACCGTGTGGATCGAGTTTAATAATGGAGACTACGCAACCGGCGTGTATTACTTCTCGTTGACCCCTCCTCCTGCGAGCCGCTATCTCGTCGCCAACGTCACCGTCACGAACGTACACCACACGGAAATTCCCTTTGACTACGGAGATTTCGTGTTGATCGCACACGACGGCACCGCCTACTATGCTAACTATGCCGTCTGCAACACGGGCTGTAGCGCGCAAGCGCTCGCAAACCGTGCGCTCAACGAGACGTTCTCAAGCGATGTGTATGTACTCTTTTCGGTCCCGGCAGCAACGCAACCAGTGCAGATAGCGTACACCGGAGCTGACCCCCCGGTTGTGATGTCGTCGACGTAAACCGTCATCGAATCGTCGGCGCGTGAACTGCATCACACGCTTGACAGGCGCAGAGGAATTCGTTTGAAAGCATCAAATAGGGTAAAGCTTTCGGTAAACGCAATGATCTCGAGCGCTATAAATGATTGGGATTTCCGCGATGCGCAAGCCGTTCCTCACGCATTCAGCGAACATATGGGCTTCAATTTCAAAGCCGCTCGCTGCGAGCTCCAAGCGCCGAACCGCGCCGCTTCAGTTCGCCCCAAAAGCCCATGCACGCGTCGCTGATGTCCACACCAAACAGCGCCCGCGCGAGGAGCGAGAGGAGCATAATATTGACCGGTCAACCGCCCAACGGTCCGTGAGCGTCGTCACCACACATACGTGCTGCCTCTGTTCTAGGCGCTTAAAGTTAACGTGGATACGCTTCAGCGTGACTACAAGGGAGCGAATCTGAAGCGCCAAATAGCTCTGTGCTAGTAGGATAACCGAAAGTATGCATCCAATCGCTTTCCAGAAACCCGTTATCGCTCAACCAGTGCATTCAGTTCCTAATTTTCTATTCTTGAACTTCCTCCAGATACCAGTCTAAAAACGCCCGAAACTCCGCTAAAGATATTTCGCGTCGTATGCTGACACACGTCGTTGCCGGTAAGTCGTCTATGAGCTGAGTGAGGGCTTCTGCAACCTCATAGTTGCAAAAAACATTGTGGTCAATGTCTGGCATCCAATCGCCTCTTTTACTCATGTTCTTTCCCGAGGCGCTCACGCGCCGCCCCAAATCGTTGAAAGCGCGGCAGATACCTTGCCACGTGCTTGCGCCTTTATATCCGCGTCCAATGCTTCAATGTAAGCCAGCGTTTCTCTTAACAGAGCCTCCATTCGTTCTTCCTCATCTTCCATAGAAAAACCTCTTAATCGTCCGTCAATCGTCTTATCTGCCCATTGTTTCAAACGCCGTTGTCGCACCGCTGCACGTGAGATTTCTCAGCCTGGCAGCCTCCCGGTCAGCCGTCGATGCAGTTGATGGGAATACGGGCTCGAAAACGGGCCGCGATGCGATGGCCTGCTTGAACTCAGATGTTACGTCCGTCGAGGCGTCGTTACCCTTACGGTGGTTCGCGAAAAAGCACGTTGAGTACCATACGCGGTCCATGCGGATGGAGTCGATGAAAAACCCCAGTTCCGAGCTGATATTCCTTTGCCTCAACGCAATCTTCGGATACCGACGTAAACTGCCGCGATTAGCACGATGATAATACCAGCGCCAATGAGAGGTACTGTTGGTATAGTATTCACTGGATCCTGCGCTGGAGCAGTCCCATTAACTGTATATTTCACTGGAAGCGCTATCGCAGGCACTACAATGACCTGCCCAGTCCTACTGCCTCCGGTCGAATTAACAACTAATAAGGTGGAATAATTACCGTCCTTTGCGTTGGTACTCACGTCCGCGCGAACCGTTACTGTTATATTTGTATCTGGGTTGATGGACCCGCTTGATGGGTTTACGGTTATCGCGTTCGCGTTAACGGCGGCCACGGTGTAGCTGAGTGAAGAGTTATGGTCGGTATTGTAGATTCTAATCTCTTGCGTAGCACTGCCGCCGCGCCCTATCGTCCCTAAGCTGACAACTGCCGGGGTAACTCCTACACCTAGCGCGTTGACTGGAGCCGTTACCGCGAGCGCGACAGCCGCCGTAAGAAGTAATAAAAGGAGGGGCTTTAAGAGCCCTCCAATTTCACGTTTGCTCATTTTTTAGCACCCTTTTGGTCTCTTTAGCTTCCTACTCCAGTCAACGTGATCGTGGTTGTGTAGGTTCCAGTGTAAGGCCCGCTAAGGCTGCTTGGAATGGTCTCAACAAACCCGATAGGTACTGATGCCGGTGGTGCAGTTCCGCCTATAGTAAGTGTGTTGATAAGCGTACCACCCGGAGCGGTCTGCCCCATATTTTGTGGTGCTCCGTCTCCGGTTCCCACAAGCGTTGATGCTGGAACACTAGTTGCATTCGAAACGCTGCTCTGCCAGTCCGGCGCATTTCCGTCTACTTGTATTACCGTGTTTGCTGCGTTGTGGAGGGTTACATTCTGCGATGCTGACGTGCCCCCCAGAGCGAGTGTCCCGAAGTTAAGGCTCGCGCCACTGTCGATTGTTATGCCCACTGCTGCTAGGTAGGTGACTGGGCCAAACGTAGATGGGCTGCTATTCATCTTTGCTGTATTCCCTGCCGTCAGCACGACGGTATATCCTGCTCCGGCAGCGTAGTAGTACTCGAACGGCACGTTTACTGCGAACGTTGCTTGGTTCGCACCGACGGCCGTGCCTCCTGTTACGTTAACTGGTGAACCTAACGCCGTTGAACCGCTGTAGAGTTGCGCGCTTACGTGGTCTAACGCTCCTGCTCCGTTTACATCTTGTATTGTAACAGTCAACGGGAGGCTGTTTACACCGCCAGGTATGCACTGAACCGTGCTCGGGCCTGTGACACTAACTATAGACGGTGCTGTTACGTCTGCTTTAAACGTTCCGCTAACACTGCCGGTTGGTGGCGCTACTACCGTAGCCGCCGTCGGCATTGCGAGCATCGCAAGGGCAATAGAAACTACTGCGATTGCTGCTGCGTATCCTTTTATGGTCATCTGTCCATTACTTCCTTCTTTATTTCAATTTTGAATCCTCTTTTTAGAGGAACAGACGGGCGTAAAGCCTGAGTGCGCACTTCTCACTATTGTCAAAGTATTTAATTGTTGTTAAAAGTTATCAATCGTTAATGGTTTTAATTATTTATGTGGATACAACAGAGTCAAGAGTTATTTTGATACCAACTCGAACTGTTCGCTAAAAACTTGTGGTATCGTTCGTCTGCGAATTTGGCGGTACCCGATCGTCATTAGTACCCATCATAGTTCAATTCTTCAAAAGCCACGTGCATATCGTCCATCCGAACGTCTTTGTCAGATGCGCGGTGCGCTGTTACGCCCGGGTGCGAGTACTTCGTACTATCGGCCCACAGGTCGTGCCATTCGTCCGTGCGCTTACAGGAATGCCGCTTAGCCCAACCAGTACTACAGCGATAACTACCGCCGATGATAACTACCGCTATACAAAACTACTCGATTATTCATAGCGCCCCTATCAACGGCTCCGCTCAAAACGTCGCTTGCACAAAAAAAACGCGATTTTGATGCCGTCCCTCAGTGACGATAACTTCGGTTGATCCGCTCGAGCGCGGTAGGTGATTGGGATTTCCGCGATGCTCAAGCCGTTCCTCACGCATTCAGCGAACATATCGGCTTCAATTTCAAAGCCACGGGCTGCGAGCTCCATGCCCCCAACCGCGTCGCTTCGGTAGCCCCAGAAACCCGTGCACACGTCGCTGATGTGGACACCAAACAGCACCCGCGCGAGGAGCGAGAGCAGGGTGTTCCCCACCACGTTCAGTCTGGTCATGGCTCCCGGCTCTATGGTACCTTTGAGTCGCGATCCGATGACGACGTCGTGTGTCTGCAGCAGGCGTGTCATCTCTGTTGCCAGTTCGATTGGGTACGTATCGTCCCCGTCAATCATGATCGAGTAGTCGGCAGTGATGGACTTAAACGCCGTTTGAATGGCCTGGCCCTTTCCCTGCCGCTCCTCGAGTATGAGTTGGGCACCCTTTTCGACGGCGATCTCCCTCGTGTTATCAGTGGATTGCCCGTCGATCACGTACACGGCAGTTTCGAACCCGCTCTGCAAGAGGTCGGCAACGGGCACACCGTCGATGACTGTGCCGATTGAACGTTCCTCGTTTAACGTCGGAATGATGACGGCTACGGTCTCCATAGCCTCGCCTATTCGCTGTGCCTCGTTGTCCGCGGCCCGATTCCCCCTTTCGTCAAGCCCTCTTGCTGGTCCGTTGTTCAGTTCAGTAGCGTCAAATTGCCCAATCCGTTAGAAGGCCACGTAAAAAAGCGGATTTCAATTACTTAAGCGATGCGGTTCCGCCCGCTCGAAGGGCTGACGCACTTGCGGCAATTTGCGAGTTGTCGCGCCTCGCAGGAGATGGCGTTGGATCGCCTCAACCTTCCGCTCGTGCGACTGCTCATCTAGCTGCTTGGGTTCGGCAGCCTTCCTGTGAGCGACTGCCAGCAACTCGAACCTTGAATGCGAAAAAAAGGAGAGCATGGGATAGTAACCCTTTGCGACCCCCGCAGCGCTTGTAGCCCCTGCGTCTGCACCTGCGGATAGAGCTGACCCTACGCTGCGCACGTCGGCGACAAAAACGAACGTGATCTCGAGGCCGGGCTGCGTTGGGCTGGATCTAGGTACAGAGCTGTCGAACTGACAACGACCTATCGCCAGCGCCCCGATAGTGTTGAAGCGTTACCCCTAGGTGCGTCTCCGAAGTTGTAGGTCCCGACGGTCTCACAGAGTGGTTGCCTCTATACGATCAGCGCCGCCAGCAATGCGTCCAACCCACAGTCGCCGTGTTTCTTGACGATGGGGCATCGTAGGAGCGCGTCGCAACCTTGTTCAATCACCTAGTCGCTTTGCAAACAACTCTCGGCACGCTCTGGCCCGTGAAACGCGTGCGTCAAAGCCTCTGAACGACGACAGTACCCACTCAGACGCGCTCTTTCACGCCCTCGACGTGTGCCTTGATGGCACGAAACGCCTCAAGCGCCGCATTGCGCTGCTCGTCTGTGAGCGCTTTACCCGCGTAGTTGGCACGCTCGTAAACGACCGTCAGCGTGCGCAACGGCGCTCGCACGTCCGGCACCGCGGCTTCAACGGCGTAATATTTTTCCCAGTGCGTCGCGCTCGACGCCATCTTGACCTCGTGCGTCGTTGCGAGAGCCGTTAGTGCCGCATTATAGAGCGCGTTGACCGCCTGTCGATCGTTGCCTTGCTCAAAAAAGTCGCGCGCCTGTTTTAGCACACCCGTTTCGGCAGCGCTTTCCGCTGGCGCTTCCTCCGATTCGGCCCGCTGCTGCTCCGCCACTTGCGGCCCCTCGTCGAGGAGTGGCGCCGCGCGTTCGGCAGGCAAAGCGGGTTCTAATTCAGACGCTTCGTGCGGCGAGGCTTTTGCCGCAGCATCCACAGCTGGCATTATTCCCCCAGCGAGTTCCTGTTGATGTTGCGCGCTCGCTTCGGATAGCGACGCTTCCGCTGGCCCGCGGGCCGTTTGCTCGACCGGTTTCACGCGTCTCCTGCCAAGAAGCCGCAGCACGGCTTTTCCGCGCATTCGCCGCGCGACGAGATAAAGTCCAATGAAGATCACTACGATAACCGCAGCAATAATGAGGTATAACGGCAGCAAATCGACGGAAACGGTGGTCACCGCGCTCGGCGCGCTTGGGAGCGAGGCATTAGCAGGTTGAACCACCGTGTAGATCCTGGCACCATTCGAAAACACTGCCGGAAAGTAGTACACGCCGACGGGGGCCGCGAAGGAGTACGCACCGTTGCCGTTCGTTTGGGCGTTTGCTAGTATCACGTCACCCATGTGGAGCGCTACGGCCGCGTTTGCCAGTGGTTTCGATCCTGCGGTAACCTTCCCGGTGGCTTGCAGCGTGCTGCCAAGCGATATGCTGCCGGGGGCAACCGTTACGTTGTTCACGACCGTTGTGTTGGCCGGTGGGGCCTGTGCGGCAACGGTCAGTACGCCGTTGTACGGCGAACCGCAGAAAACCGCAAAACCGACTGTAATCGTCAACGCGACAACAAGGGCCACGCACGCAAATCGCGCTTTGGTGAAGGAACGAGTCATCAGAGTCACACGTAGTTAGCACAAGCTAAGAATCCTGAAGGGAGTTCGCTACACACAACAAGTACGACAGAGTTATAAAAAGATGCGGTTTTGCGTCTGTTTTTGGAACGACACCGAATAGCCCGATAAGAACGAGAGCGAACAACACAGCGAGATGAGCCGGAAGATTCGCGCTGGTTGGTAAGGGGCATCGGCCCACGTGGTCCCGCTGAACCGAGACGTGTCACTCAGAGCCCGTGTGACCCTTACGGTGCTTTGACTTAGTGTATCGCAGAAATGACTGCCGACCGTGACTAAACGTACGGCCTGAGACTTTCCGGGTCCGACCTTGTAGATCATCAGTACTGCAGCAATCTTTCACTACTTCTGGGTGTGGTGCAGCTGTCGAGGGCCGCGCTGAATCGCGTGATCAGTCATAGACCGAGTCTGTCGCGTTGCGGTCGTGCCAGCCCGCTGCATCGAATGATGATGTCGCTGCCTTCACTGCGAGCCTCTTCAAGCACGCTTGCGGTGTCGGCGTATTCAGTGTATATGCACGCGATCATGCTGCATAGTGGGCAACCGATCTGCTCGCAGACTTGCGGCGCTTCTTCTCCGATGGACTGACACGTTCCGATGTACGGCGTATTGTGGAGGCGCACGCTGAGCTCGCCGTCGTTTTGTGAGACATCCACCTTGTCAGCGAGTTCGAGGCCCTTTACGAGGACGTCTTGCAGCTTCTCGGCGAGTGTGTCCTGCTGTTCCTGCTGAGGTTCCTCCGCGCCCTCCGTCTCGATCGAGGCGTCTCTCCAGTCCACCTTCAGGTCGCGGCTCGTGTGCGCAAACAGGTGGTAGCCGAGCGGCTTAAGCAGCACGCCCTCCTGGGCGGGGTTGGCAAGGTCGATCAAAAACGCACGGTCTTCGGCGAGGTGTACTTTTGCGGGCACCTCGTACTCCCTCCTGAGCGGTATGAACACCTTGACGTTCGTGCCGGTCATCGATGACGGCAGATACACGCCCCGGTTCTTCACCCGAAGATCGCGCAGCAGGTCATCAACGACGATGACGCTGCTCAAGTTGAGGTCTTCTGCGACCTTCTGGCTGATGAAACGCTCCGTGTTGAGAAACACCGTAACGGCGCCGACGAACAGCGCGCCGATGCCGACCATCAGGAGGACGCTGGCGCTGGGTGACACGTTGTACGACGGGTACGCGACGAGTGTTATCACCGCCCCGATCGCGAGGAGGACCACGCCGGTGATCCGGAATTCCCACTTTCGCGCGAGGTTCTGGTTCTTCTGATAGCGCGTGTTCTCCGCTTCAAGCTCGTGAATGCGCTTTCGAAGGCGATATGAGGTAAGGTCGTCGGTCGCTTCCATGTCAGGCCTCCACAGGGCGTTGCACGAGCGCCGGTCGGCGCATCCATGCGAGCGCGAACGCCGCCGCGAGCAGAATGACTCCTGACAGCGCCGCCGCCTGAGCCGCCGTAAGCCACTTCGCATACGCGGCAGCAACGCCGGGCACGAGCGATGCGGCTGCGACGATGGCCGTCATGAGCGCAGGCATAGCGTATGTGCGGAGTTTCCCAATGCGGGGAAACGGCGCGATGACCGACGTGAGCAGCAGCAGGCATAGTGCCTGGTACACTACGACGGTGGTGAGATCCGCCACCAGACCGATGGCGCTCAGTTCAGCGATTACCAGTCCGTAAAAGCCGAAGCTCGACGTATGCCACCGCTTAGTGTACGCTACCGCAAAAGCAGCGAGAGCGGCGGCCCCCGCTAACGTCCCTATGGTGAAGTGTGCGAGGTCGAGGGCGATGAGCGCCAGCACTGAAATAAGGAAGAGGGCCTCTGCGGGGTGTGCACGCGCCGCTTTGACGGGCTGGGTGATGCCGCTGGGTGCCATTACGCTATTCGCGCCTCCTGTAGTGCGGGCTGCAGCGCTTCAGCGGTGTTCGCCTCGATGACCTTCACGTTGGGGATCTGCTCAAGCTTGCGCATGCGCCTCAGGTGTGCGTCGTAGGCCGCGTAAACGTCCTCAAGCGAGAGGAGCGGATCCGCGAACTGCTCGAATATCTTCGAAAAGAGGGCGACGACGTACACGCGGGCCCCGCGGCTTGTCGCGAGGCGGACGCCCTCGGTAAGCGGGCTAAAGTCGTTTTCGAGGTCCGAAACGATTATGATGCTCGATTGGCCCTGTGCGCGCAGGAGTGAGGCGGCTATCGCGCGAAATGCCGGAGCGCGCTTCAGGCTGTGCAGGTAGCCCTCGCCGCGCGCGTACATGTAGGAGACGACGTGCCGGAAGTGCCTGACGTCCTCGTCGGTCTCGTCGGTCTCGGTCGCCGCGAAGTGCCGCTTGACGCGCACCACGTCGGCTCCCGTAATGTCGAGCTTTGCGCGCGGGGCGCGCAGCGGAATGCCCGGCTCCATCTCGTTGAGTGACCTGACGACGCTCGACGCGTGCGACAGTGATGAGTCGGCCCGGAGGCTCGTGGCAACCCCCTGGTCATCATAGGTAACGAGGCCGATCCGGTTCCCCCTGGCGATCGCCGACTTGACGACGTGGCTCGCGACGTTGACCGCAAAATCGAGCTCCGTAGCGCCGGAGGGCCCGCGGGCCATCGTGCCACCCTGGTCGATGATGATGCTGACGTTCGCGCTTCCGCCTGCGGCCTCGTCGACCTCCGCGAGGAACTCCTTTGTCATGAGCGTGTTGAGCCTCGCCGACGCCTTCCAGTGAATGCGCTTGAGCGGGTCGCCCGCGGCGAAGGGGCGGATGTGCGAGAGGTCGGTTCCACTGCCAGTGCGGCGCGTGCGGTACAGCGACTGGACCGACGTGCTCGTCACGCCGGACGCCCCTCCCGGCCCGCCGGCCCCACCTTCGATAGTAACGGCGTAGGGAGACTGCTGCGCCACGCGGGGGGCGGGACCAAGCTCGAGCGTGTGCCAGAACAAGCCGTTGCTCACGGTGAGGGTGGCGCGTTCGATCTGTGCGCTCTGCCTGCTTGCCATCAAGAGCGTATATCGCCACGTCGCCGTCTGGCCTGCCGCCAGTGCGAGGTCGGCGCTGTTCGTTCCGTCCACGAGCTCGGCGCCACGAGGCAACGTATCAGTAAAGCGCCCCTCGACGGGCGTCGCTGACGAGACGGCAACGTCGATGGTGACCGTTCCGCCCCGTCGCACCACGGCCTTGTCCGCGTTTCGCTGCACGTCCAGGTTGAGCGCCGCGATCGCCGTCCGGAATGCGAGGAAACGCCAGACGACATAGAGCGCGAGCGCGAAGCCGGCTCCGGCGTAGAACCACGCGTCGAGGAGCGCGGCGAGCGCGATAAAGAGCGCAGCAAGTGCGAGGAGGAGGTGCGTCAGACGGGTGGTCTTCATGATTATGAGGGTGATTGATTACTCAGCGCGAGGGCCGCGCATCCATAAGAATCGCGGCGATCACCTCTTCGAGCGTGACGCCTTCGATTTCCGACTCGGGGGAAATGAGCATGCGATGATTGAGCACGTCATAGGCGATCGCCTTGACGTCGTCGGGTATGGCGTAGTCCCGGCCGCGTATCGCCGCGCGCACCCTCGACAAGCCGAGCAGCGCGATCGACGCCCGTGGGCTTGCCGGGAGCACGAGATCCTTGTGATTGCGGGTGCTGACGACGATGTCCCTGATGTATTCAAGCACCTTCTCGTCAACGTAGACGTTTCTGGCGACGTCGATCATGCGAAGGATAGCCTCACGGTCGGTGACCTGGGCGATGGCGAGCGTTTCTGCCAGTTTCACGTTCAAGATCTGAAGTTCCTCGTCGGTGCTCGGGTAATCGAGCGTCATTTTGACGAAGAAACGGTCAAGCTGCACCTCGGGAAGGGGGAAGGTGCCTTCGAGATTGACCATCGTTTGCGTGGCTAAGACCATAAACGGCTTTTCGAGCGGGAACGTCGTGCCCTCGATCGTGACGTTACGTTCTTCCATCGCCTCGAGCAGGGCGGACTGCGTGCGCGGCGTTGCGCGGTTGAGCTCATCGACCATGACGATGTTGGCGAAGATGCCCCCCTTGCGCACGTAGAACTCGCTGGTCTTCTGGTCGAACACGTAGCTCCCGATGATGTCCGTGGGGAGCATGTCGGGCGTGAACTGCTGGCGGTTGAACGTGCAGCCCAGCGTCTGCGCGAACAGCTTCGTTATCGTCGTCTTGGCAAGACCCGGGTTGCCCTCAACGAGGATGTGCCCCTCAGCGAGAAGACACGAAAAAAGTGTCTCTATGAGCTCGTCTTTTCCCACGATCACGCGATGGAGCTCGTCCTTGATGCGTTGCGCCGTGTCGGCGACCATGCCGATGTCGAGCGGCACTGTGCCGCTGTTCAAGTCACTTTCCATTGCCACGCCGTATCCTCCGCCGTTGCTGTAGTTGTTTCAGGAACCCCTTGACGCGCGACCGGCGCCATTCGGGGTGGGCCCTGACGATATCAGTGATTACGGCCTCTTCATTGACGGGCACGTCAACCGGCGCGGGGCCCATATCATTGCGCTGCCGCCGCCGCACGAGTGCTGTCGCGTTGATGCCGATTACAAAGACCGCACTTAAAAGAACGACTACGGTGTATTTTACAGTATCGTCTGCGTTGATGCGGTCATAGAGGAGACTAAACACGGGCGGAGACGCGAAGTGCGACTCGTCGAACATGATCGGCACGGCGGTGTTGCCGCCCGTGAGGTTCGCGAACATGCTCGTCAGGAGCTGCTGGTTGTCCGCCTGGCCGAGCATGTCGTTGCTGAACACGCTCGGGTCGGAGAGCAGGACGATGCGTCCGTTGCCGTAGTCGAGTGTGGCAAGGACCGGGTGCGCGCCGGTGGTCGCGTTGACCGTCGCGTTGCCACCTCCGGGAGCCAGTAGGTAACTCGTCGGCGCGCTTCGCGCGAGCACCGTGACGTTAGTGCCTGATACGTCGAGGGACGTCCCGTAGTTGAAGTAGAGCTCGTGCACGCCGGCCGTGAGGCCTGATGCGGTGACGTCCGTGATGAGCGGGAGCGCCGCGTCGACCCCCTTGCTCACGTTGTCCTCGAGGAGTGAGCCGTTGAAGCGCGCTTCACCCAAAACCCCGAGCCCGCTGAGCACGGCGTTGCCGTTGCCAAAGTTGTTGGCGAGTACGAGAACGCCTCCGTTTCGGACGAAGGACTGAAGGGTGCTCGCGTCGCTTGCGGAGAAGCCCACTGAGCTGTTCGGGTTGAGCATGAAGAGCACGCCGTGACCCGAGGTCCCGATCTCGCTGAGCGCAAGGACGGAGCTCGTCGTGTAGCCGTCGCTGGAGGCGAGGGTCTTTGCGTCCGAGGCGCCGTTCCACGCGGTGTTGTACGTGCTGAAGTCCTCCTTAGTCGTGTTGAGGATCGGCACGCTGATGAGGAGCGCGACAATGACGATTGCCGCGATGAGCGCGTAGCTCAGCTTCACGTCTGCCCCTGTGCACCGCTGACGTGGCCGCGAAGGGACGCAAAGGCGCTCAAGGCGGCTTCTCGCTGCGACTCCGTGAGCGTGCGGTCGCCGAAGTTGGCGAGTTCGTACGCCATGGTCAACTGCCGCAGCTCAAGGCGCGTTTCTGTGTCACGGAAGGCCGCAGCGACGGCCCAGCTCTTCTCCCAGTGCGTCATGTGCGCGGCAATCCGGACGTGCGCCACTACCGCGAGCGACGTCACGGCCGATTCAAACAGCGCTTTCGTAGCACTCTCGTCGTCAGCACGAGCAAACGCTTCGCGGGCCTCGCTGAGAACCTTATCCCAGTCGCTGATCCGTTGTGGCGCTTCGGCTACGCGGGAGACGGGAACCGGCACGACGACCGGCCGTGCCTCCCTCTCCGGCGGCAGAACTGGAACCTCTTCTTTTTCAACGGGCCGCCGCCGTAGATACCCGCCACGGTACAGGAAGACGATCAGGAGCGCGACGAGCACGAGCCCTGCGATGATGCCGAACAGGCCTGTTAAATCAACTGGCATACTCACCGCGGCGCTGGCGGCGGAGGCGAGTGGCTGGCCGCTCGGGTCAAAGACCGTATACGCAGTAACGCCGCCGGGCACTGCTGACAGGTAGAGCGGCAGGGACGATACGGAAAACGAATAGCTGCCGTTCTGATCGGTTTGGGCGCTCGCGACATTACTACCGCCTATAGAGAGCACCACCGTAGCGTTGGCAACTGGTCCGGTCGCCGTGGTGAGCGCTCCCCGCGCCTGCACGTTGCTGCCTAGAGCGATGCTGGACGACAGGAAGCTCAGCGTGTTGTTCACTGGCGACGCGGCAACCGAAAAGTTGACCGGAGCGCTTTGCGCGGGCTTGTAGGGCGCGTCAACGGGCGTGTATCCAACGGACGCGACATGCGCGCCTGCCGGGATGGTGAGGATGGGGAGCCCATACGCGTACGATCCGTTCGCGGCCGTCGACACGGTTGCCACGGTGCTGTTATCGACGTGCACATCCACCGTGACGTTGGACACCCCCGTTTGATTGCTCTTGAGGCCGCCCGCGAGCACGAGCGTGTCGCCGTAGGTCGCGTTATGCGCGCTCTCGGTGAGCGTCAGGGTCGGGGTCACGAAGACGGCCCCGGTGACATTGGCGACGCGACCGTTCACCTGCGCGGCGTACGCGCTCAAGGGCGCCGTGGTGTTGCCGTACGGAGCGAGGTTGAGCCCGTTTTGAACTGCAACAGCGTAGATATCGGCATTTTGCCCGCTGATTGTTCCCGGGAGCCCTGTGAGGGCGTTGCCGAGCGCCTGCATCTCGAGCGCGTTTGCGATAGAGGCGTTGCCGCGCGGGGCTGCCGCGATGAGCCCGGCTTCACTGGCGTTAAGCGCGGTAAAACGTTGGGCGTCGGCGATGAGAAGCGTGAATGAACCCCGTGACGCGTCCAAGGCACCGATGGTCGTGCCCTGCTGTGAAGCGTTCGCTGATGAGGTGATCTGCTTGATGGTGCTGTTGTAGTGGGCAAGCAGCGCGCTCGCGTTGGAGAAGTTGCCTGTGGTGACGTTCGCTATGATGCCGTTCGCATCAGCGGCGAGTGACGCGAACAGCGGCAGCTGGGTGGGAAAGTCAAACCCGCCGCTCTGTGCGGTATTCAGCTCGGTCTGCGACGGGAAGCTCTGCGCCGACGCATATCCTGCGGTAAGAACGAGCAAAATCGCTGAGAGAATGCACGTAAGTTGAGCCTTTCGTCTGAAACCGCGCATGCGTGCCCCGATGAGCGAAAAAGACTGGTAATCCGCCGATTAGTCTCTATCTTCAAAGCACTATAAAAACGCTCCTTAGGCGTCCGGATGCGAAGAGCGGCACAGACTATATTTCAGTTCCCCAGATACGGTTTGCGAGCACGAGGTAGGCACGTTTTTTACGTGACGTCTTAGTAAACGGGATTGACCTTACCGCAATTTGATATATAAACTTGTACAGATCTTGTTTAGATACGTTTAGCTAAATCAAGCGAGAAGGCTCCTTGCGAAAGCTAGGGGTCACTACGGAGGTCACGTTATACTGTTAACGGTGCAGATGTGTTACTATGAGTGACGAAACGCTCAGCAAAAGGCTGCACGTGCCGCTCTCGGTGCGAATACAAAACGGCCTGCTTTGGCGCTACCTGTCCGCACTGCTGAAAGATGGACGCGCGAGGGTGGCGCTCGCCATCGTACTCGCAGTGTGCCTCTCCCTCACGCAAGGCATCGGGCTCCTCCTGCTTCTGCCGCTTCTGCAGTTGATCGGCTTCAACACCGGGCAGGGGGCGTCTTCGAGCGCCGCACACTATGCGTCCGCCGCCTTTGCCTTTGTCGGGTTGCCCCTCACGTTGGTGACGGTGCTGGGCGTGTATGTCGTGATCATGACGCTCTATTTTCTCCTCAATCGATGGCAAAACAACCTTAGTTACGCGCTCCAGTACGACTTCGGAACCCGATTGAGACAAAAGCTTTATAACGCCATTGTCGGCACAAACTGGCTCTTTTTCTCGCGCAATCGCGCCTCCACCTTTACCGCCGCGTTGACCTTTGAGGTTGACCGCGTGAGCAATGGGACGCAGCAGATGTTCCAAGGGCTATCGGGCCTGATGGTGTTAGTGGCGTACTTCGTGGTGGCGTGGCTCCTGTCCCCAGTGACGGCCGCAGCCGTCGTTATCTGTGGCTTTGCGCTCGTCTTCGGGCTAAAAAACAAGCTCTCAGTGTCACGAGAGAGGGGCAAGGCGCTTTCAGCGGATATGCGCGACTTATACGGTACGGTAACCGAGCACCTCGACGGCATGAAAACCGTCAAGAGCTACGGCGCGCAGGAACGCAATATGGCGCGCTTTTCAACCCTGAACGTGCGCGTAATGAAGGACTATGTGGGGTATGTGCGCAACTTGAACAACACCCAGGCGCTGTTCAACATCGGCTCATTGGTCATTCTCGCGGGCGCGCTCGTCGCGCTGATCGATGTACTCTATCTGCCAGGCGCCGTAGTCTTGGTTTTGCTATACCTATTCTTCATGATTATCCCACAGATTAACTCCCTCCAGGTTAACTACCAGGCCATCGTTAACATGCTGCCGTCGTTTGCGAACGTTATGGATATCAAGGCCCGCTGCGAAGCAGAAGCAGAGCGCGAGGTTGCCCGGCCGCACGCTATCGCGTTAAAACGGAGCATCGAGTTCCGGGACGTGTCGTTTTCCTATGCTGCCGATGGCCAGTCGACCGTCGAGCACATCAACCTCAAGATCGACGCGGGACAGATGACCGCGATCGTCGGCACGTCGGGCGCCGGAAAAAGTACGCTCGCCGACCTTATTATAGGGCTGATTGAGCCGCACGAGGGCGCGGTACTGATTGACGGGGTGCCGCTTGATGCCGAGCGGCTCCACGCGTGGCGAGGATGCATCGGCTATGTCGCGCAAGAGACGTTTCTTTTCAACGACACCGTGCGCGCGAACCTGCTCTGGGCCCATCCTGGCGCAACGGATGATGAACTGCTTACGGCGCTCCGCTTAGCCGCCGCTGATGATTTTGTCGCGAAGCTTCCCGATCGGATGGAAACGGTGCTCGGCGACCGAGGGGTGCGCTTGTCGGGCGGGGAGCAGCAGCGGCTCGCCCTTGCACGGGCGTTGCTCAGGAAGCCGAGCCTGTTGATCCTCGATGAGGCGACGAGCAACCTGGACTCAGAGAACGAGCGGCGCATTCAAGGAGCGATTGAGGCCTTGCACGGCGGCATCACCATCCTTGCCATCACCCACCGTCTCTCGACGATCCGCAACGCTGATGTCATCTATGTGCTTGAGAATGGACGCGTAATAGAGACCGGCGATTGGACCTCGCTCACCGCAGCAGGAACGGGGCGTTTCTTCGACTTATGCAAGGCGCAAGACGCGCTTCGGGAAGCAGAGGACGCAGGATCGCTGTAGGGCGCTATACACGATTAGTATGTAAGCCAAAAACAATGCGCTGATTTGATCTCTCCCTAGCCGGGCCCGGACAAATAGAAGGAGCTAAGTTTGGCAGCAGAAACAGAGCGGCGGATCCAAGTCAATTTTTCAGTCCAGTGACAAGCGCTGTGAACTGGCCGAGGAGGATAATGCCCGCCAGGAGCAAATAGCGCGAGTGTAATCACGGCGCAGAGCTTTCTATGGGCTTTGAACTTAAACTCAAATTGCTCGCTCTACGTCTTTCTGCGGTTCCCCTTAATTCAACTGCGCTTTTCTAAACGCCTATCCTTCGCACCTCTAGCACGCGAGGGGCTCAGACCGGACGTCTTAGAGCGTTACCGCGTCGGGCAGTACGAGATCAACCGTCGCAACGTTGGCTGCTCGTGAGAGATGCAGCGACATCGTTGATTTGGCTTGAAAGATTCGATTACGCTCGCGGCAACCCAGAGTGTTTATCCACCAGGGTGAAGCAGCTGATCGCACGCGGCAAGCGAAATAAACCAGGACCGAGATTCCTGATAAGACTGCAGAAAGAGCCGTGAACTGTCACGACACGGAGGGACGATCGCAAGCTTTCACAGTTCACATGGTAAAAAAAGCGCTAAAGGCGGTATCGTCTTCTTTGCTCCAGCCGAAGACAGCGTACCGCAAGGTTATATAGGGCTAGTTTTCTTATCTTGATGACGCTGTGAACTCCAAATCACCATCGCTAGTCAATGCTATGACAGAGAGCGCTTGCGATACTAGTTTAAAAAATCTAGAAGGCATGCGGGATGTGCCGGATCACGCTACCTCGTGTGTCCGAAGTAGCAACGCCGTGTCCGTACTAATCCCTACAAAAAACAGACCTCAAGACGTGCTTACGTGTATTCGTTCAGTTAATAAGCAATCAGTTCAGCCTAGCGAGATAATAATCGTTGACGCGAGTGATAAAAAGGGATTGGAAGCGTTGCTTATCAAGAACTATGGGGCAGAAACCAGGATTAAATACGTCCCTTCAGAGGCAGGTCTCACACACCAACTAAATATTGGCGTCCGGGAGAGTTCGGGCGATATAGTACTAGTTCTCGATGATGATGTCATCCTTAATGAAGACTACGTGCAAGAAATCCTAAAAGTTTTTGACAATCCTTGTTTTGATGGAATCGGATGTGTATTTGGAGAGCACATCTGGCCAAAAAAAGATACCAAACATGTTGGCTGGGGTGGCGCTTTAGTCGGTTCAATGCGGAGAGCTCCAGCCGTCAGTATCAATAGATTATTTAAGAGCAGACTATTTCTCGCGCTGTTTTTTTTACAAGGAGCAGCGACAAAAACTGGCAAATTTCGACTTTCAGGATTTTCAACGTATCCTTCAAATCCTGATGCTTCTGTTTATGAGACTGAGAGTGCTCCTGGAGGGTTTACCGCATACTACAGGAAAGTCCTTGATGAATTCCAGTATGACGAGAACTTAAAAGGATATGCGTGGGGAAAAGACGTTGATTTTTCGTATAGAATATCACGCAAATACAAAAATATCTGCACTGCGAAGGCTAAGGTTCTGCACGTTTCAAAAACCTCTAAAACAGCCAACTATGCATACAGCAAGATGAGAATAGAAAATCACCACTATCTGTTCAAGAAGAATTTTCCCCAAGCGCTTACAAACCGCTTTGCTTTTAACATGTCAGTGCTCGGGTTGTTTTTGAAAGAATTGCAATTCGCCGCAATGGCGCACAGTTCGCAAGGAGTAAGGGGATTTCTAGACGGACTGCGAGTTACTCATGAAGAAGATAGCAATAAGATCTCTCAGTAACTGGGCCTGAGCAAAAGCGGAATCTCATCAGACAGCTTTACAAAAAAATTTCCTCTGCTGTGCCTCAACGTGTCTAGCAACGGCCACGCACTAAGAGGAACTATAAGGTAAACGCATAACCGTGTTTGGGGCAGCGCAGCCCAGAATCGCAAATCGATTTCGGGCTTGGGAAGCGATATTTGCGCAGATACAGCAAAGCCGTACGAAAAGGGAAGAGGGTTAGCTGAGACTAAGACTAAGCAACGCGCTCGACATCAAAACTCGGCTTATCACAAAAAGGGCGGCCAGTCACACCTTAAGAAGACTTAAGATAAGCGACGACATTCTCAAATTAACGGAGGGGCACATCTGTCAACTTGAAGTTGCACGAGAAGAGGTTGTCGGTGCTCGCGATCAAGCATCCTGAGGGGGGCCCGCAAAACTCAATTCCGGGCTGCTTCGCACGTAGGCTCTTTTTAGGTTCCCATCGAACGATATCGCAGCATGCGATAATGACAATTGTCGTCGAGGCGGCCGTTCGAAGCTGGAATGCATTTAAAAGCGATAAATATCAGTTGTGAAGTCAACCGATACTTAGATTCAAATATACGGCGCAAATACTCCGACCTACGTGGTCAGGTGAGACTGACAAGATAGAAGACCCCTAAGGAGGCCAGGTAGGCTAGGAGAGCTTCGCATTATTTTTTTGAACCTAAACTTTTTTATGACGCAAGACGTCATGAAGCGATTAAATGGTCTCCCGCAAAAGTGAAACAGATTGGACACCGGAGATTATGTCAAGATGGCATGGATATTACGTCCGTATGCATCCGCAAAGCTTTTCGTCATGCAAATGGGGCGAAGGCATCGTAAACCTATTGAAGACAACCGAAAATCTTAGCGGAAACGTATTAGATTACGGATGTGGACCAGGCTATTTAATAGATTACTTGCTGCGAGAGGATGTTAACTGCTATGGCATTGATGTGTGCAGAGAAGCGATTGATGTAACAAATGAGAAGTATAAGACAAACGAGAAGTGGCATGGAGCCTTCAAGATTGACGGTGCACCGACTCCATTTGATGACAATTTCTTTGATGTCGTGACGTGTATTGAAGTTTTTGAGCATTTAGCCAGCGGAGAGTTACTAGCAACTATACGCGAGATACGCAGAATTTTAAGGCCTGGAGGCATCGCTTTTTTTACGGCACCTTATGCTAGCAGAGACCTTGAGGAGTCGTTGAAGTCTATGATTTACTGCCCATTTTGTGATTCAGAATTTCAAAAAGTGCCGCACCTTCAATCATTCGACGTGAATTCGCTTGAACGAGTACTGACTGCCAGTGATTTTACCGTGCTATTCTGTCAACGCTTAAAACCGGAAGATTTTCAGAGCAGCAGCAGACTAGGTGGAAGCATGGCGCTTCGAAGTTACTACTACTCCCGGGATTTCTATAACCACTCAAAAAACAGACTAAATCGCTTGCTCGATATAGCATTCAATACACGATTTCCCTTTAAACGTGAAATACTCAAGCAATCTGGCAAAGGCCCGCATTTGTGCGCGATTGCCACCAAACGATTATAGGCACGCAAAATGACAATAATTGCGATGACGGTGAGCTTAGCTTAGTCGTACGACCTCACTTTGCCCAAGGAGATCTCGCCGACCGGTCGTCGATTAACGTCGAGATGCGCGTTTTCGTTCACGCGCGGGGCTTAAGCCGATACTGCAGTCGATTTACCACCACCAGCACGGGGTGCAGCAGATACCACACTTTCGTGTGTGATGCAAGTGCGGGGAGCATTTCAACATCAGATCGATCGGGTAGCATCATAGCGCGAAGCAGAGAGCGACACTTGTCGCTCACGCGTTCTTGCATAAACATCGAGTGGAAGCCTGATAGGTCAGGGTTCGTAGCGGCGAGGTCCGATTTCGACGTGGTTTCTTGAAAGAGCCGTAATACAACCCGCTGCACGTATGCACGTGTGCGAGGGTCGTGATCGAGGCGCTGCCTGATGTCCTCGGGAAACGGAGCGCCGGCTACCTCATTCGCCAGAAGGAGGCCGATGGTGAGTATGCGGAGACAGCCGCGCTGACGTGCGATAGTCACGAGCTGATCCCAGTTGAGGTCCGTGTGAGCGGTGATGAGTTCGGCAACGTCAACGATGAGCTTCCACCACCGCCAGTTGTGTATTGCTGTCCCATGGATGCACGCCAGGAGAAGGCTGTCCTCCGGAGAGAACGAGCATACCTGCGTGCCGTCGATTACAACCTTCCGAGCCCGCGCCCAGAGTTGATCGTTGTTCCGGATAATAGACCACCGCCTCGGCAAAAAGTTCCAGTGCAGTTCCAGCTTCCCGGCGCGGTCATTCGCAAAGTCAAACGGCCCAACGCGATCATGAGCAAACATGCGCCTGTAGCTATCGGGATCCTTGGCAAAGATGCGATGGTACTCTAGCGCCACTTCGAACGCGTCTCCGATAGCGTCGATGCGCGGTATGCGTGTATACCCCTGCGTACGGAGGACCTCGGTGGCCCTCGCCACATCACTCTCATGGATGAACACGTCGAGGTCAGTACACACGCGGAGGTCGCCATACTCTTTACGTGCCGAGAGGGGATCTTTATAGGGGATGATGGGGATACCCTCACGATTAAATCGCTCCAGGATCGTCAACAACTCCCGTATGAGCATGGCGTTGTGCTTTGCATTCGACTGAAAGTCGGTGCGCAGTCGCTCCATGACGGCGGGGGGGACGAGCGTTGGGCACACTGTGCTGAGCTGCATGTAGAGCAGCGGGCCCATGAATGCCTCTCTCGCCAGCTGTATGAGCTTATCCCACTCAACGTTGCTCTGCAGCAGTTTGTTAAGCTGGTCTACTTCGCGCGTCCCTGCGTGGAGCCTGATGCAGCAGAGGATAATTAGTTCTTCGACGGAGGCCCCGTTTTCTTCAGCGGTGCGGTACACATTTGACATGTCGATGTACGTTGTGCAAGACACGTTACCCATTGACGTTCACTGCAGATCTTCTAATAAAGACTAACGACACTCAATCTGAACACAGATGCCCTGACAAGGTTTGCGTCCCAGGACGTTTCCGTAAGGTCTCGAGTCCAAGTGACGCTGCATGGCGATAAACCTGACGTTATTGACTTGCGCGCGGGATTTCAATCGACGCGCACCAGGATGCGCGTTCACGGGCGGGGCTTCAGAAGATACTGCAGCTGCCTTACCGCCAGGAGCACGGGGTGAAGTAGATACCACACTTTCGTGTGTGACGCCAGTGAGGGCAGCATTTTAACATCAGTTGGACCCGGCTGCATCGTTGCGCGAAGCAGGGTGCGAAACTTGTCGCTCACGCGTTCTTGCATGAACATCGCGTAGCGGAGACCTGGGAGACTGTAGTTCGTTGCGGCGAGGTCCGATTTCCACGTGGTTTCTTCAAAGAGCCGTAATACAACCCGCTGCACGTATGCACGTGTGCGAGGGTCGTGATCGAGGCGCTGCCTGATGTCCTCGGGAAGCGGAGCGCCAGCTACCTCATTCGCGAGGAGCAGGCCGATGGTGAGTATGCGTAGACAGCCGCTCTGACGTGCGATAGTCACGAGCTGATCCCAGTTGAGGTCTGTGTCAGCGGTGATGAGTCCGGCAACGTCGTTAAAAAGATTCCACCAACCCCAGCCATGTTTCACGCCGTGGATGCACGCCAAGAGAAGGCTGTCCTCCGGAGAGAACAAGCATACGTGCGTGCCGTCGACGGCTTCCTTCCGAGCCCGCGCCCAGAGTTGATCGTTGTTCCGAGTAACAGACCACATCCGCGGCAACAAGTACCAGGTTAGTTCAAGCTTTCCGCCTCGGTCATTCGCAAAGTCAAACGGCCGTCGAACGCGATCATTAGCAGCTCGACGAAGAAATTCGGCGGGATCTTTAGCAAAGATGCGATCGCGGGCTGTCGCCACATCGAGCGCATCTCCGATAGTGTCGATGCACTGGGGCATGAGTATATAGCCCTGCGTACGGAGGACCTTGGTGGCCCTCGCTATATCCCTCGCGTGGATGAACAGGTCCAGGTCAGTAAACACGCGGAGCCCCACGTTGCCATACACTTTACGTGCCAAGAGGGGATCTTTATAGGGGATGATGGGGATACCCTCACGATTAAATCGCTCCAGGATCGTCAACAACTCCCGTATGAGCATGGCGTTGTGCTTTGCATTCGACTGAAAGTCGGTGCGCAGTCGCTC